>MKWU01001298.1_pt1 | contig 44371 bp, 37 predicted proteins | sample 809101 | NCBI WGS metagenome assembly MKWU01 (sample SAMN05860141, study PRJNA318959) | sponge metagenome | host: Aplysina aerophoba | place: Slovenia: Piran, Adriatic Sea, Gulf of Piran | collected 2013-05-07 | reverse complement strand
CACCGTGGGCCGGCCGTGTCCGCCCCCGCTGCGCCGCCGGCGGAAGAAGCTGCGGCGGACCCGCCGGACGCCCCGCAGCCACAAGCCGCGTCGGCCGAACCCGCCCCCGAGCGCACACCACCGCCCGCGATCGGCGGCGAAGGAGCGGGCTGGGAGTGGGTCAACTGGGTGCGGAGAGGACTTCGCGACGGCTCAGTGCCGGTCAACACCCCCGGCGCCTGGCTGCACAACATCGAGGGCGAGGCGTACGTCGTGGCCCCGGCCTGCTTCGAGGCGTTCGCGGCCGGGCGCGACCTCGCCCCGGTCACGGTCCGCCACCGCGTGGTCCGGCTCCGGCGCCACCGGTCACGCGCCTCGCGCTCGGGCGCGGCCAACCTCTTCCGCGCCGTGCTCGCCGACGGCAGCCGCGTCGAGGGCATGGTGTTCCCGGGAGAGCTCGTCTGGGACGACGATCCGCCGCCCCGCGCGAACGCCTCGCTGGTCGGCAAGGGCCGGTGATCGGCCCGATGTCGGGCGCGCCTTCGCACCGTCGCCTGCGGCCCGTTACCGACCTCGCGCACGCAGCTCCGCAGCGACTGCGCACCCACGCGGCCTAGGAATCGGCCCGAGGCCGGCGGGGCGCCCGCGATAGGGATCGAAGCCCGCATGGGCCGAGACCCGGCTGCGCCGGGGCTCGGTGCGAAGCACGAGAGCCCGGGCCCGCAAGGGCATCGCCCATCTCCTCGGAAATGAAACGGCCGGGGTTGATCGTGCGCGTCGTGGTCGTCGTCCTCAAGGCCGCCTATCGGGCTCTGAGGGGATGACGATGGAATGGTTCCTGATTCTGACCGTGGGACCGCCTCTCGTGCTCAGCGTGGTCAACAGGGCACATAGACGGAACCCCGGTGAACACCTTGTCACCGGACCGCGCCAACGCCGGCGTCGCATCCCACCGATCCGTACCTGCGTCACGGCGATCCCCGATTGGCGTCGTGAGCCAGTAGCGTACGAAGACGTCATCGTCGATTGACGTGGGACTCGATATCGTCTATTTCGCTCGTCCATGAGGTACATCGACAACAGTCATGGTGATCCGCGGGAAGATGCCCTTTTCCCGTGGCTACGAAACGTCTTGACGGCGGATGTCATCGGGATTCGATGGCAATCGGGCTTCTTCGAAGCTGGCGTGCTCGGTGTGTTCAGCCCGACGTTCGAGCGCCTGGCACACGCGGAGCTCGACGCTGTGGTCCTCGTTGGATCCAATGACGGAGAAACGCAGGCGGCCGCAATGCATGAGTTGGTCGACGTTCTCGGGCTACCCCGTCCCAACGCGCTTCTCGGGGTGGTGAGGTATGCTGACGGCTACTACCACCCGAAGACAATCCATCTTCGCTACCGAGGCGGCCGGCAAGTTGCGTATGTCGGCTCGTCGAATCTGACGTCGCGCGGCATCAACGGTCTGAACGTCGAGGCAGGAATGGTGCTCGACACCGACGAGGGTGATTCGGCAGACGTCCTCGACCGGATCGAGCTGGCGATACGTCAGTGGTTTGTCTTGCGACCAGGCGGCTTGTTCGAGGTGGAGACCCACGACGACGTGGATCGGCTGCAGGCGAGCGGCATCCTCACGATCGAGCGGCCCGCTCGCCCACCGGGCGGTCAGGGCGATCAGCCTGGTCGCGGTGAGTTGCCGCGCCGCGGTCGCGGCCATCAACTCCCACCGATTGGCGACCCTGGTGCGGATGAAGAGGGCGAACACGATGATGGCCCCATTGAGAGGCCTGAAGTTGAGGAGCTCGTTCTGATAGCGGAGCTGCCAGGGGGAAGGCGCTGGAGTCAAGCCGCGTTCCCCAAACGGTTCACCGACAACTTCTTTCAGGTCCGAGCAGGTACCGCCGATGTTCTCCGTCTCTGGCCTGTGACTCAAGACCGAGGCGTAGGTCCCGAAGCACGAGTGCCCTGTGGATACAAGGGCAGTCACAACTGGTACTACGAGCTTGGGTTGGCTGCGGCCATCGGCGACTATCCACCACCGCCTTCAAAGCCTATTGGCGTCTTCCACCGAATCGCTCATCAGACCTGTAGGTACACCGTTCTGATGCCGGATCACACATCCTACCCGGTGGTGGATGATTGCCTTGCCGCCAACCTGCGCAATCGTCGGGGCAATGAGCTTCGACGTGCCACCGTACCGCCACACGTCCTTCAGGATGCTTGGCCGGACAATTGGTTCTTCGAGGTCTAGTCGCGTGGTTGTAGATCGTGCGCCGCTTGCGGATGGCTAGGGTCGGCAGCTAATCAGTACCTCGGCGTGGCCTTCGACATCCACGTTCCGCTCTGTGAGGTTGAGCTTGTTGTGAGACATCCCGTCGACCGGGACGAGTTCGATCGCATTGAAGTATCGCTCCGCGATGCCGAGGAGCTGCTCGATGGTCAGAAGGCGGGGTCGGTTTCCGGCGGTTGCTTGATATGGCGAGTACGACAGGACCAACGGGACCTTGCGCCTTGCCACCGTCGCGAACAGCCGCTCGAAGGCCCCTGGTGCTTTCGTCGGAATGCAAAACGGCGATTGGTGGCGTTCCACTCGGTAGATCCCCCGACTGAGTCGTGGCACCCCATTCGAGCGAATTTTCGTCGTTGCGACCTCGGGTTCGTCCCGCAGCGTCATTGTCTCCAGCACGTGGTAGTACCGGCTGTAGTGATCCCGGGTGTAGGGCGGGTCTGCGTACACCGCGGCGAACGGAGTCGCGTCGCATTCGAGGAACTCGAGGTAGTCCGACCGAACGGCGCGGTGATGGCCGCGACTCCGACGGAGCGTAGCGAGCGACTCGCAACACGCGCGATAGCTCTCGGAGACGCTCAACGTGCGGTCGCGTAGCGTCTGCTTCACCAAGTGCCTCTTGGGGTGACCTTGGGCGTCGCGCAGCTTGATCGGTTGGGCGAAGTGCTTTCCAACCGTGTTCACGGCATCGCTTGCGGTAACCAGCGCCGCTGCGAGAAAAAAGTCCCGCTCGGCACCTTCGATCGAGTGGATCTCTGCCAGCAGGGCATCAAGCTCGATCGCCTGCTCCCAGGAGAAGTAACGCCCTCCGAAATATCGAGTCACGACTGCTTCCGGACCTGTAGCCAAGCCGTGATCGTTGAGCTTGTCCAGGGCGGCTTTCACCTCGCCGCGGAGCGCGGACGACATCTCGTCGCGATCACCGAACGCGAGCAGAGACCCGTGCTCGAGCAAGTCGCAGAGCCCGTCCACCGCACCGTTTGCGGCATCAGCCATGCAGCGCCGCTCGTGCTCCAGAAGGCCGTGTAGAGCCTCTCTGAGCCGTGAACCTAGCGACCCGGTATTGGCTCGGTCGCACAGCTCGCCCCCTTCGTCCCTCGCGTTCGCAGGCGGGTTGACCAGACCATTGCACAGGACGCGGGAATACTCCTGAATGTCCACTGAGGTGACGTCCCATTCGGACGCGAGCGCGAGCGAGACGATTCCGGATCCTGCGAATAGATCGCACACGGGTTGATCGACGGGCGCGACGGCCGCGACCTCGCGTCGAATCGGCTCCAGGAGCCGTAGCTTGCTCCCTAGGTAGTGGATCGTGCGCTGCACGCTCCTCTCCGCTCCGAGATCGGGAAGAAGCGCAAGCTGCTTCGGAAGAGTCGGCATTCGGCTCGTCGGTCCGTCGGTCTTCAGCCGAGTGCTCTGTAGAAGTCGAACCCGCCTCCACCCTTCCACCCTATGTGGTTGGAAATCCCCGTCGCGTCGCCATTCACCACTCGTCGAAGGCGCGCCGCGCAGTAGGTGACGGCATGCTGGCCGAGTTCGATGCCGATGTACCTCCGGTTCAGCTTGTGAGCCACCGCTGTCGTGGTACCGGACCCCAGGAAGGCGTCGAGGACGAGGTCGCCTGGCTCGGTCGCGATCTCAATCACCCGGCCAATGAGGCCCTCGGGTTTCGGCGTGTCGAAGACGCCCTCGTCAGGGAATAGCCGCAGAAGCTGCTTCTTGGCCTCGTCGTTTGTTCCTACCTCACTCGCCGGCCATAGCGTTTCGGGGGTCAAGCCAACTTTTGAGGAATTCAGAAAGCGCTTGATCCTGGGCACGCCTTGGCCTGTCTTTCCGAACCAGATGTTCCCGGCGGCGATCTCTCGTCGCATCTTCTCCTTCGTGTACACCCAGCAACGCCCCGAGGGCGGGCGGTGTACCTTGCCGCTCGGCGCCACCAGATCGTAGAACTGGGACGCTGTCCCGTGTCCCGCCTGGACATTGGCCGAGACCGACTGCCACGGCCCCCGGGGGTCTGAATCCGGGTTCTGGTAGCGAGCTAGCAGCTCCGGCCCGGCTGGCAACGGGTTTCGTCGTGCCCGGAACTCGCGTTGGTCGATCGCATAGACGAGCAAGTACTCGTGATTGTTGGAGAATACCTTCCGGTTTTCGCGTGTCGTTCTCTGCTGCCAGACGACTGTGGTGACGAAGTTCTCACGTCCAAAGATTTCGTCAGCGGCCACCTTGAGGTAGTGGATTTCGCGGTCGTCGATCGAAATCCAGAGCGACCCGTCTTTCGCCAGCAGAGGCCGGATCGCCAGAAGCCGCGCTACCATCATGTCCAGCCAAGCCTCGTGACTCCTGGTGTCCCGGTAGTGCCGGTACCGTTCTTGGTTGTTGTATGGCGGATCGATGTACACACACCGAATCCTTCCGGCGTACCCTCTCTGTAACGTGTCGAGGACGCGCAGATTCTCTCCTTGAATCAGTGCGTTGCCGGTGCTGGCCTCACCATAGCTCAGCTTGGCGATGCGCGAGAAGGAACCCGCCAACCCATTTTTCGCGCGTCGAGCTCTGTTCGAGCGTTGCCGACGAGCGGTGGAACGGCGTCCCGAGACGGCCGCATGGCTGTCCAGACCGGCACCGCCTACTGCTTCATCGGAGCGTAGTTTCTCCATCGGTCTCGCGTCTGTCATTTGCTGCCCTCTCCGTCCGAGGAAGCCTCATCTCCCGGAACCTGCTGTCCGTGCTCATTGATTTCTTCTGTGACAAAGAGCGATGGCTGCCGACTCGTTTCGACAAAACGCGTCACTTCGCCGACGAACCAAGCCTTCAGTGTTAGGTCGCGTCGGGCGAGTTCCACGTAGAGCTCATGCTTCAACGCTGGCTCGACCTCGATCACGACCCGGCCTGACGATCCCTTAGCCATCTATGTAATATATGTCACATTACATCCCGAGTCGAGCCGACGGCGGTGGGTGATGGCGTTCTGTGGGGCCGGGCGGATCACGCTGCTCTCGGTCGCCTGGGTAAACCGCCTGGCTCCGCCGTCCTCAGTCGGCCGGTGTGTAGTGTGGTGTGGTGTCCCCGCGCGAACGACGCGACTGCCGTGACGAGCAGCGCGCCGTAGACCATCGTGTGCGCTGGCTCCAGCAGAGTGGAGACCGGGCACGGGGTCGACAGCCCCCAACGAAGCCGCGGGCATCGAGGGAATGCGCCGCCTTCGGTCGAGCGCAGGCAAGGAGGCGAGAAAGGCGTTTCGGTGGTCAGGCAGGTCTCAGAGAACGCCAAGTGGCGCCATTCAAGCTTTTCACTTTTGTGGTACGATTTGTGGTACGACTTCTGTAACTTATTGGTTTTATTGAGTTATTGGCGGAGAGGGAGGGATTCGAACCCTCGGTACGCTATTCACGCACACACACTTTCCAGGCGTGCTCCTTCGACCGCTCGGACACCTCTCCACGGCTCCGGTATGATGCCACACCTCACTCTCGGAGCGGGGCTGGACGACCCTTGATGTTCGAACTCGATCGCGAGCGGCTGGGCCTCCAGGCGCGGGCGCGCGCGTTTGCCGACGAGGTCGCCGCGCCCCGCGCGGCCGAGACGGACCGTAGCGAGGCGTATCCGTGGGACACGGTGGCCGCGCTCCGCGACGCGGGGTTCATGGGGATGACGATCCCCGCCGCGCTCGGGGGTCAGGGCCGCGACTATCTCGACGCGGCGCTCGTCATCGAGCAGATGGCCCGTGCCTGCGGGGTCACCGCGCGCATCGTGGTCGAGGCGAACATGGGCGCGATCGGCGCGGTCATGCGCTACGGCAGCGACCCGCAGAAGCGCCTCGCGGCGGACCTCGTCCTCGGCGGCGACAAGCCGGCCATCTGCATCACCGAGCCCGACGCCGGGAGCGCCGCGACCGAGATGACCACCCGGGCGGACCGCCGGGGGGACGTCTACGTCATCAACGGACGCAAGCACTGGATCACGGGCGGCGGGGTGTCGAAGCTGCACCTCATCTTCGCGCGTGTCCACGAGAACGGGGAGGCGCGGGGAATCGGTGGCTTCCTCGCCGTGCGCGGCGAATCTCCCGGGCTCGTCGTCGGCGCGCGCGAGCCGGCGATGGGTCTTCGCGGGATCCCGGAGACGGAGATCCGCTTCGAGGACCTCGAGGTGCCCTCGTCCATGGCGGTGATCCCACCCGAGGGCTTGGCGCGCGGGTTCGCGGGGCTCATGAACGCCTACAACGGCCAGCGGGTGGGGGCGGGCACGGTGGCCCTCGGGCTCGCCGCGGGGGCCTACGAGCAGGCTCTCGACCACGCGCGCGAGCGCGAGCAGTTCGGCCGGCCAATCTGCGAGTTCCAGGGAATACAATGGATGCTCGTGGACATGAACACCCGCATCGAGGCCGCCCGCCTGCTGCTCTACCGGGCCGCGGCGAGCGCGTGCGGCGAGAGCGGATTCCCGGACCCCACCCAGGCCGCGCGGGCCAAGATATTCGCCTCCGAAATGGCCATTCAGGTGACCAACGACGCCCTCCAGGTCTTCGGCGCGGCCGGATACTCCCGAAACCGCCCCCTCGAACGCATGGTGCGCGACGCGCGCATGTTCACGATCGGGGGCGGGACGGCCCAGATCCTGCGCACCGTCGTCGCCTCGCGCATCCTCGAGCGCAAGCTCCCCCAGACCCGCGACGGCTACGCCCGCATGAACCGGTAACCCGGGCATGGAAGCACTCGCATTCCGAGACGGCCGCGCTCCGGCCGTTCCGTGCTTCGGTCCGGTCCCGAGCCCGGCTCCGGCCTGGATCCTCGCCGGCCCCGGACTCCTTGAGGGGCCCCGCTCTTTGCAGACGAGTCGAGTTTGCAAACCGGTTCCAGGAACGAAGCGCACGAGGCTGCTCCCAAGAGAAAAGCTTGGAGAAATGCTTGCACTTCTCCCTGTACGGCGCGACGGGGCTTCGGGCGAGGATGGGTGGATTCGAACATGTCCCGTCGGTCCGGGGCGCAGCCTCGCTGGAACCGCGCCGAGTCGATGAAGCGCTACTCGTTATTCACCCTCGCGCGCGAGTCGCTGCGCCGTCACCGCGCGTGGACGGGCGCCTGGCGCTTCCCGTCGCTCAAGCCCCGCTACCGGGTCGCCATCGTCGGCGGCGGCGGGCACGGGCTCGCGACCGCCTACTACCTCGCCAAGCTCCACGGGGTCCGCGACGTGGTGGTGCTCGAGAAGGGCTGGATCGGGGGCGGCAACACCGGCCGCAACACCACCATCATCCGCTCGAACTACCAGCTCGACGACAACGCGCGCTTCTACGAGCATTCGCTGCGGCTCTGGGAGGGACTCAGCCGGGACCTCAACTACAACGTGATGTTCTCGCAGCGCGGGGTGGTGAACCTCGCCCACAGCGATACCCAGATGGACGCCTTCGCCCGGCGTGGCAACCGGATGCGGCTGAACGGGATCGACTCGGAGCTGCTCGACCGGGACGCGGTCGCGAAGTACGCGCCGCTCCTCGACACCTCCGACAATGCGCGCTTTCCGGTGCTCGGCGGACTGTTGCAGGGGCGGGGCGGCGTCGCGCGCCACGACGCGGTGGCGTGGGGATACGCGCGGGCCGCGGACGCGTTGGGGGTCGATATCGTCCAGAACTGCGAGGTGACCGGGTTCCGGATCGACGGTGGCTGCGTCACCGGGGTGGAGACGACGCGCGGGGCAATCGAGGTGGAGCGGGTCGGCGTCGCGGTGGCCGGGAACTCCGGCCGGGTGGCCGGGCTCGCGGATGTGACCCTCCCCATCGAGTCCCACGTCCTGCAGGCGTTCGTGACCGAGCCGGTGAAGCCGCTTCTTCACCACGTCGTGACGAGCGGCGCCATTCACTGCTACATCAGCCAGACCGACAAGGGCGAGGTACTGCTCGGCGGGGATCTCGACGGCTACAACTCGTATGCCCAGCGCGGGAACCTCCCGGTCATCGAGCACGTGTCGCAGGCCGCGGTGGCGATGTACCCCGCGCTCAGCCGACTGCGCGTGATGCGGTCCTGGGGCGGGGTGATGGACATGACCATGGACGGGAGCCCCATCATCGGGAAGACTCCGATCGAGAACCTCTTCATCAACGGCGGCTGGTGCTACGGCGGGTTCAAGGCGACCCCGGGGTCGGGCTGGGTGTTCGCGCACACCATCGCCCACGGCGAACCGCACGAACTGAACGCGGGGTATGGCCTGGACCGCTTCGCGACCGGCCGGACCCTCGACGAGAACGGCGCGGGGCCGACGCCGAATGCGCACTGAGAGAGAGCGGGTCGACGTGCGCTCGGGAGTCGGCGGCCGGCGCCGGGAAATCCGTCCGCGGGTGCCCGATGCCCGGACGCTGCGACCCGTGCGGATGAACGCCGCGGAGACCGCGCGATGCTGCTGATCCCCTGTCCGCACTGCGGCGAGAGGGCCCAGGTCGAGTTCGCCTACGGCGGCGACGCGACGAAGCGGCGCCCCGCCGACGGGGCCCCGGACGAGGCGTGGTACGAGTACGTGTATCTTCGCGGCAACCCGCGCGGGCCGCACCGGGAGTGGTGGCTCCACCACGGCGGCTGCGGGCGGTGGATCCGGGTGATCCGGGACACCGCGACCCACGCGGTGCTCGGGGCGGAGCCGGCGATCGATTCGCGGGACTCCGGAGTGGTCCCGGGTGGGAGCGCCAGCGGCGAGCCACGTGAGGAGGAGGGTGGAGGGCCGCCCGCGGCGCCCGTGCCGCCCCCGCGCCGCGACACGGGAGCGGGCGAAGGGTGAAGGTGCAGCGCTTCCGCAACCTCGCGGGCGGCCTCATCGACCGCGACGAGCTCATCGAGTTCACCTTCGACGGCCGCCCGTACTTCGGCTACCGTGGAGACACCCTCGCTTCGGCCCTGCTCGCCCACGGGGTGCGCCGATTCGGCCGAAGCTTCAAGTACCACCGCCCGCGCGGGGTGATGGCGGCGGGGACGGAGGAGGCGAACGCCCTGGTCACGGTCGGGGAGGGCGCCCGCATCGAGCCCAATCTGCGCGCCACCCAGGTCGAGATCGAGCCCGGCATGGTCGCGTCCAGCCAGAACCGGTGGCCGTCTCTCGCGTTCGATCTCGGCGCGGCGGCGGGCTTCTTCTCGTTTCTCTTCCCGGCCGGCTTCTACTACAAGACGTTCATGTGGCCGCCGTCCGGCTGGCTCTTCTACGAACGGTTCATCCGCCGCGCGGCGGGCCTCGGGCGCGGGCCCGTCGTCGCCGATCCCGACCACTACGAAAAGACCCACGACTTCTGCGACGTGCTCGTGGTGGGGGGCGGTCCGGCCGGCATCGCGGCGGCGCTCGCGGCATCCCGGGCGGGCGCGCGCACCCTGCTCGTCGAGGACGGCCCGCGGCTCGGCGGGGGGCTCCTCGGCGAGCGACGCTTTGCGGACGGCCGTCCGCTCGTCGAGTGGATCGCGGAGATGGAGTCCCTTCTCCGGGACGATTCGAAGGCAACGGTGCTCACCCGGGCGACGGCGTTCGGCTACTACGATCAGAACCTGGTCACGGTGGCGGAGCGGGTCGCGGGGGGAGGACCCCGCCAGCGCCTGCGCATGGTGCGGGCGCGCGAGGTGGTGCTCGCGACCGGCGCCCACGAGCGCCCCATCGTGTTCCCCGACAACGACCGTCCCGGGGTGATGCTCGCTTCGGCCGCGCGCGCGTTCGCCAACCGGCACGCGGTCCGGGTGGGAACCCGCGCGGTCGTGTTCACGAATAACGACTCCGCGTATGCCGCGGCCGCGGACGTCGCGCGGGCCGGGGTGGAGGTGGTGGCGTTGCTCGACGCCCGCTCCGGCGGACCCGGCGCCGGGGCGCGGGCGCTCACCGACGAGCTCGGCATCGAGTGCGTGCCCGGGTCGGTCGTCTCGGGCGTGCGCGGGCGGGGGAGGATCCGGGCCGCGGTGGTGCGCAACTTCGACGGCGAGCGACTCTTCGGAGGTCCCCGGCACATCGCCTGCGACACGATCCTCGTTTCCGGCGGCTGGTCCCCTGCCGTTCACCTCGTCGCGCAGTCCCAGGGGCGGCTCGCGTGGCGTGACGACCTCGGAGCCTTCGTTCCCGGCGAGCCCGGCCAGCCCCAGCGATGGGCGGGCGCGCTCACCGGCGAGATGTCGCTCCCCGCGGCATGGGCCGGAGGAACCGGCGAGGGACGGGCGGCCGCCGCCGCCCTCGGGCTCCGGCGCCGTCGCGGCTCCCGCGTCGACCTTCCGCCCCTCGACGACGATTCCGGCGCCGCCGCGCCCGCGGAGGCGCTCTGGGCGGTTCCGGGTTCGGGCGAGGCAAAGGCGTTCGTCGACTTCCAGAACGACGTCACCGCGGCGGACGTGGAGCTCGCCGTGCGCGAGAGCTACGCCTCGGTCGAGCACCTCAAGCGCTACACCACCCTCGGCATGGGCACCGACCAGGGCCGGACGAGCAACATCAACGGCCTCGCCCTCCTCGCGCGCGCGCGAGCCGCGCCCATCCCGGAAGTCGGCCATACCACCTACCGGCCTCCGTATTCCCCCGTCACCCTCGGCCTGCTCGCGGGCGAGGAGACCGGGCCGCACCTGTCTCCGGTTCGCGAGACGCCGATGCACGAGTGGCACGCGGCGGCGCTGCGCCGTGTCGTGCGGGGGATGCGCCCGGTCGGGCTCTGGCTTCGCCCCCACTCCTACCCCCGGGACCGGGAGACGACGCTCGAGGCGTCGTGGCGCGAGGCCCGCCACGTCCGCGAGGCGGCGGGGGTCGTGGACGTCTCCACGCTCGGAAAGATCGAGCTCGCAGGAGCGGACGTCGCGCAGTTCCTCGAGCGCGTGTACGTCAACCGATGGCGATCCCTCAAGGTGGGACGGAGCCGCTACGGCCTGATGCTGCGCGAGGACGGGCACGTGCTCGACGACGGCACCACCAGCCGTCTCGGCGAGCGCCGCTACTACATGACGACCACGACCGGCGAGCACCGCCACGTGCTCCGGCACATGGAGTTCCATGCCCAGACGGTCTGGCCGGAGCTCGACGTGAATATCGTCGACGTCACCGATCAGTGGGCCGCGATGGCCCTGGCGGGGCCCCGGAGCCGCGACGTCCTGGTGGCTGCGGTGAACGAATCGGGCCGCGGGGTGGCCGAAGAGCTGCCGTTCATGGGCGCGGTCGAGACGGTCATCGCGGGCGTTCCCGCCCGCGTCTTCCGAATCACGTTCTCCGGCGAGCTCGGATACGAGATCCACGTCCCCGCAGACTGGGGGCTCACGGTGTGGGAGCACCTGCTCGAGCGCGGGACGCCGCACGGGATCATTCCGTACGGCACGGAAGCGATGGGGATCCTGCGCATCGAGAAGGGGCATGTGGCAGGTCCGGAGATTGACGGACGCACGACCCCCTTCGACCTCGGATTCGAACGCATGCTGCGACCGGACGGCGGCTACATCGGGCACTGGGGGCTGTCCCGGCCGGTGTTCGAAGCACCGGGGCGCAAGCAGTTCGTGGGACTCCGGGGAGAGGCGCCGATTCCGGCCGGCGCCCAGATCCTGGATGCCGATCGGGCCGCGAAGCTCGGTCGCCAGAGGAGCGCGATGACCTCCCTCGGACACGTGACCTCCGCCGTGCACAGCCCGAACCTGGACGCCGACATCGGCCTCGCGCTGCTGCGCGACGGACGCTCCCGGATGGGGGAGTCGCTGCACGCGGTGTCCCCGGTGACGAACGAGAACGTGCGGGTCGAGGTGTGCAGCCCGCACTTCTTCGATCCCGAGAACGCCCGCGCACGCGGCTGAGAACGAGGCTCGAAGGTCAATGGCCGAGACCGGAACCGAACGCCCGCCGCGGCGCTCGCCGTTCGGAACGCCCCCCCCCGGCGACGTACGGGCCAGGGGAGCGATCGTCCAGGTAGACGGAGCCGGTGCGGCGCAGGCGGCGGCCGTCTGCGAGGACGGCTCGATCGAAATGCTGGCCATCGGTCCCGACCGATGGCTGGCCGTGAGCGACCGGCCGCCGGAGGCGGTGCGCCGGGCCGTCGCGGCGGCGGGCGAAGCGGCGGCCTGCACGGACCTCACCCACGCGCGGGTGGTCCTTCGGGTGGCCGGGCCGGACGCCCGGGATCGGCTCTCGCGCGGCTGTCCGATGGACCTCGACTCGGTGGAGGAGGGCGGGGCCGCGGCCACCATGCTCGGCCCGTTCGAGGTCGTCATCCGGCGCGACCGCGGAGCGGATGCCTTCGAGGTGTACGTCTCGCGCAGCGTGGCCCGCTCGGCCCGGGAGTGGCTGCAAGGGAGCGCGCCCGCGGAGCCGCCCACCCCATGAGCTACCAGGCTCTTGCCCGCAAGTGGCGCCCGCGGAGCTTCGACGCGATCGTGGGCCAGGAACACGTGGTGCGCGCCCTCGTCAACGCCTTCGAGCGCGACCGGCTGCACCACGCCTACCTCTTTTCGGGCACGCGCGGGGTGGGCAAGACCACGATCGCCCGGGTGTTCGCGAAAGGGCTCAACTGCGAGCAGGGCCCGGCCGCGCGGACCTGCGGCGAGTGCGGCGCCTGCCGCGAGGTCGACGAGGGCCGCCACATCGATCTCATCGAGGTGGATGCGGCTTCGCGCGCGAGGGTCGAGGAGACCCGCGACCTCCTCGACAACGTGCAGTACGCTCCGGTTCACGCGCGGTTCAAGGTGTACCTCATCGACGAAGTGCACATGTTCTCCCGGCACAGCTTCAACGCCCTCCTGAAGACCCTCGAGGAGCCCCCTCCGCACGTCAAGTTCCTGCTTGCGACCACCGATCCGCAACGCCTCCCGGTGACCATCCTTTCGCGATGTCTCCAGTTCGGGCTGCGGCGCCTGAGCGTGGAGGAGATCGCGGGGGAGCTCGGGCGAATTGCCCGCGAGGAGGAGATCGAGGTCGACCCTCCCGCGCTCCGGGTCCTCGGCCGGGCCGCCGACGGCAGCATGCGCGACGCGTTGAGCCTTCTCGACCAGGCCACCGCCTACGGCGCGGGACGAGTGTCCGGGCCGGATGTGCGCGCCCTCATCGGCACGGTGGGACGAGAGCGGTTGCTCGGACTTCTCGAGGCGCTCGCCGCGTGCGACGCGGCGGCGATGGTCGAGGCGCTCGACGGCCTGGCCGGCGAGGCCGCGGACTTCGAGACGGTCCTCGGCGAGATCATCGAAGCGCTCGGCCGCATGGCGGCCCTGCAGGTGGTTCCCGGTGGCCGCGAGGACGATGAAGAGGTCGACGCGCTGCGGGCGCTCGCGGCCCGGATCCCTCCCGAGGCGCTCCAGCTCCACTATCAGATTGCGACCATGGGCCGGCGCGATCTCCCCTTCGCCCCGCATCCCCGGACCGGATTCGAGATGACGATGCTGCGGATGGCCGCATTCGCCCCGGCTGCGGAAGGCTCTTCCGGCACCAGACAAAGGGGTGGTGCGCCGCAATCCGTGCCTGCGTCCGCCGAGCCGCCTTCGACCCGGGGCGCGCCGACCGGGGGGGGCGAGCCCGCACCGCGGTCCGACCCGGAAAACCCCTTGACGCCCCCCGCTCCGGCCGCGGCTCCGCTCCCGTACCCGGATCCGGTTCCGGACCCGGATCCGGCCCCTGCTTTGACCCGGACTCCGGACGAGGGTCCGGCCTCGGTTCCGGCTCCTGCCTCCATTTCCCCTCCGGCCCCGGATTTCGCGGCGGCTCCGGCCGCGACCCCGACACCGGACCCTGAACCGGAACCGGGAAGCGAGATCGTGCAATCGGCCTGGTCGATGGTCTGCGCGCGTCTGGGCCTCAAGGGCGTCGCCCGCCAGCTTGCCGCAAACTGTACCGTTCGTCGGCACTCCCGCGGGACCGTCGAGCTCGATCTCAGCTCCGAACAAGCGCAGCTCCTGAATTCCGGCACGCGCGCGCGGCTCGAGTCCGCGCTCTCGGAGTATCTCGGCGAACCGACCAGGCTTCGGGTGAACGTCGGAATCCGCGAGGACGAATCGCCGGCCGAACGCGACCGGCGCGAGGAGCAGGAGCGGATCGAGCAGGCGTCACGAGACCTCGGCGCGGTTCCCGACTACCAGGACCTGCTGGAACGATTCGAGGGCAACACCACGTCCATATTGCCGCCGGAATGACGGGAGACGAAATGAAGGGTGGACTCGGGCAGATGCTCAAGCAGGCTCAGCAGGTGCAGGAGAGTCTGCAGCGGGCGCAGGAGGAGCTGGCCTCCCTGGAGGTCACGGGGAGCGCCGGTGGCGGGGTTGTCACCGTCACCCTGAACGGTCGCTACCAGGCACGCGCGGTGCGCATCGACGAAGCATTCGTCGGCGGAGACCGCGAGATGCTGGAGGACCTCGTGGCGGCGGCCATCAACGACGCCGCCCGCAAGGTGGAGGACGCGAGCCGGGAACGCATGGCGGGGGCCACTGCCGGGCTTGGCCTTCCGCCCGGCCTGAAACTGCCGTTCTGATGGCCCACGGAGACCTGATCGAGCGCCTGATCGACGCCTTGCGCTGCCTTCCCGGGGTCGGCCCCCGGACCGCCCAGCGGATGACCTGGCATCTCCTGGAGCGCAACCGCGATGCCGGCCGCCGGCTCGCGGCCGTGCTCGCCGATGCCATGGACCGGGTGGGGCACTGCCGGGAATGCCGGACGCTCACCGAGCAGGATCTGTGTCCGGTCTGCTCGAGCCCGCGGCGCGATCGGTCCCGGATCTGCGTGGTGGAGAACCCGGCCGATGTCGCGCGCATCGAGGCGGGGACGGACTTTCGCGGCGTGTACTTCGTGCTGATGGGAAACCTCTCTCCGCTCGACGGGATCGGGCCCGGAGACCTCGGGCTCGACCAGCTCGCGCGCCGGCTCGGAGTTGGGGGGGTGGCGGAGCTCGTCCTCGCCACCGGCGCCACCGCCGAGGGAGAGGCGACGGCGCACTACCTCGCGGAGATGGCGCGTGAGCACGACGTCACCGCCACCCGCATCGCGCAGGGCGTGCCTCTCGGAGGCGATCTCGAGTTCGTGGACTCGGGGACTCTCGCCCACGCCTTCTCCGGCCGACGCGAGATCGTTCTCTAGCCGACTCCGAAGGAGCTCGTCTCCAGTTCCGGCGCGGCCGCGGCTCAGCCCCGCCGGTCCCCGACCATCTCCCGGTAGCTCGCGAGCCGCCCGGGGTCGATGTTCGGCGCGGCCGCGACAGCGCAGTCGGGCTCGCGCATGTGCAGGCAGTCGCGGAAACGGCAGCGTCCCGCAAGGGCCCGGATCTCGGGAAACCCTTCCGCAATCCGTTCCACGGGAAGCTCCCACTCTCCGAAATCCAGGATCCCCGGCGAGTCGACCACGAACCCTCCCTCCGGGAGCGCATGCAAGGTCGAGACGGTGGTGGTGTGCCGCCCCTGGCCACCGCGGCGCGAGAGCGCTCCGACGGCGAGGTCCGCACCTGGAACGATTCGTCGGATGAGAGACGACTTGCCGGAGCCCGAGGGTCCGACGAGCGCGGCGATCCGACCCTCGAGGCATCGGGCGAGGGATTCCAGCCCCGCGCCGGTGAGGGCGCTGGTCTCGTATACCGGATAGCCGACCCGGCGATACGGATCGAGGTCCGGTACCGCCGGGACGTCGTCCCGCAGGTCGACCTTGTTGAGCACGAGGGCGGCCGGGATGTCGAGATGCTCGCTTCCCACGAGGTGGCGGTCCACGGTCCGGCGCGAGATTGCGGGTCGGAGCGCGATGACGACGAGGATCAGCTCGACGTTGGCCGCGATGAGCCGCGACCTCCCCGCGGAGGCGGGACGTGCGAGGACCGAATCGCGCGCCTCCACTTCCTCGATGATCCCTTCTCCGGCCTCGAGCGTACGGATGACTACCCGGTCGCCCACCACCAGCGGACCGAGACGGCGGCGGCGGAGCTGGCATAGCCGGATCGTTCCGGACGCCTCGCGGACTTCGAAGCGGTTTCCGCGGCGGGCAGATACGACCCCGGCCGCCCTCATCCGCCGAAACGGGGCCGCCGGCGCGATTCCGGCGCAACGTCGAAGCTTGTGGACGGGTTGCGTCGAAACTTCCGGCGAGTACACCGATGGGCCAAGGAGGCGGAAAGAACCGATGACCGGAAACCGCAAGCGCCGCCGCCTTCGAATCGAGGGGGTCTCAGGGCGCGGTACACCGTTTCGCAGGTGAAACGTGTCCCGCGACAGGGGATCGGGGAAACATGCGGGCTAGAATGCGCCGTGGCCGAGGCAGGCGGCGCAGGGATGGTGCAGGATCCGAACAATCTGATATGGATCGACCTTGAGATGACGGGTCTTCGACCTGATCGCCATCATATCATCGAGGTCGCCACGGTCGTGACCGATTCGGACCTCGACATTCTCGCGCACGGGCCCGATCTCGTCATATCCCAGCCCGAGAACGTGCTCGCCGGAATGAACGAGTGGAATGTCGAACACCACTCGCGGTCCGGCCTGCTCGAGGAGGTGCGGGCGAGCCGCTGCACCCTTGCGGAGGCCGAACGGAAGACCGTCGAGTTCGTGCAGGGTTGGGTTCCTTCCGGCGCGTCGCCCATCTGCGGCAACTCCATCTGTCAGGACCGGCGCTTCCTGTCGCGCTACATGCCGGACCTCGAACGCTGGTTCCACTACCGCAACCTCGACGTGAGCACGATCAAGATCCTGGCTCAGCGTTGGGCGCCCGAGGTGGCACGGGCCTTCAGGAAGGCCAACGCGCATCGAGCGCCGGATGACATCCTCGAATCGATTCGGGAGCTTCGCCACTACCGTGAGCACCTGTTCGCCTGATGCGGTGAGATCCGCGGCGGCCCGCAGCCGTGGTGGCCAGCCGCTGCGAACGGCCGCGGAGGTCCGCGAGCTCGAAAGGCTGGCGATTGCGGAATGCGGAGTTACCGGGGCCGATCTCATGGAACGGGCGGGTGTGGGCGCGTTCGGGGCGATTCTCCGACGCTGGCCGCACGTTCGAAGGGTTGCGGTGGTCTGCGGGACCGGCAACAACGGCGGCGACGGATTCGTGGTGGCCCGGAGAGCCCGGGAAGCGGGGTTCGAGGTGCGGGCCTTCGGGGTCGGCGCACGGAGCGGGATCGGCCCCGACGCCGGGACCATGCTCTCCGCGATGCTCGCCTCCGGTGTGGAGCTCGAGCCCTTCGAACCGGCTGCGCTCCGGGACGGCGTGGTGGTGGACGCGCTCTTCGGCACGGGACTCTCGCGCGCGCTCGCGGGCGCGCCGGCGGCGGCCGTGATGGAAATGAACGCGGCCGGTACACCCATCCTCGCCGTGGACGTCCCTTCCGGGATCGACGCGGACACCGGACGCGCATGGGGAACCGCGGTGCGCGCATCCGCGACCATCACGTTCATCGCCTCGAAGCGAGGGCTCCACACGGGCGCCGGCCCGGACCACTGCGGCGCGGTGGAGTGCGACCCGCTCGGGGTCCCCGCCACCCTCCTCGACCGGGTTCCGGCCGGGGTGGCACGGCTCGACTACGGTACTCTGCCAGACCATCCGTGTCTCGGTCCGCGCCCCCGCGGGGCGCACAAGGGACACCACGGTCATGTACTCGTGGTCGGCGGAGAGCGGGGGCTCGCGGGTGCGGCGCGGCTCGCCGCCGAAGCGGCCGCGCGGACCGGCGCAGGGCTCGTGAGCGTGGCGACCCGCGAATCGCATGCCGCGACGATCAGCGCGACCCGCCCGGAGATCATGAGCCGGGGAATCGAGAACGAGGCGGATCTCGCGTCGATGGCCGAACGTGCGACGGTGGTCGCAATCGGTCCGGGGCTGGGACAGGGACGCTGGGGCGAGAGGATGTTCGCATGCGCGCTCGCTCGCCGTTCCGGACTCTTCGTCGTCGATGCGGATGCACTCAACCATCTCGCCGCCGCCGGACCCACGTCCCCCCGGCGCGACGACTGGGTGCTCACTCCCCATCCCGGTGAGGCCGCCCGACTGCTCGGGGTATCCGCCGAGGAGGTGCAGGCCGACCGGTTCGCGGCGGCCGCAGAGATTCGCGAGCGCTACGGCGGCGTGTGCGTGCTCAAGGGCGCGGGGACGATCGTCGACACGGGACACGCTCCGGTCGGGTTGTGCGTGAACGGAAACCCGGGCATGGCAACCGGGGGGACCGGTGATGTGCTGACCGGGGTAATCGCGGGCCTCGCGGCGCAGGGGGCCGGTCCCGCGGACGCCGCCGCGCTCGGCGTATGCATCCATGGCGAGGCCGGCGACCGGGCGGCGCGAGTCGGGGAGCGGGGGCTCCTCGCGGGCGACCTCGTCGCGGAGCTTCGCGGACTCGTCAACCGCGGCTGAACCGTGGCTGCCCGCTCCTCCACGCTCGGCCCCGGCGGCTGGGAAGGCAGTCTCGCGGGCGAGGCGCATACGATGGCGTTCGGGGCCGCCCTGGCCCATGCGGGTCTTCGCCGCGGCTCGGTCCACCTCTCGGGCGACCTTGGCACCGGAAAGACGACCCTCGTCCGCGGCTTTCTCCGCGCACTGGGGGTGACGGAAGCGATTCGCAGCCCGACGTTCACCCTGGTCGAGGAGTATCGGATCGGGGAGGCGACGGTCGTGCACTACGACCTCTACCGGTTGTCCGACCCCGAAGAGCTCGAGTACCTGGGATTGAGAGACCACCTGTCCGGGTCTTCGCTGTGCTTCTTCGAGTGGCCGGAGCGAGGAGCCGGAACGCTTCCCGCACCCGCGCTTGCCATTCATCTCGCTCATGCGGACGAGGAGGGCACGGCCAGGACCGAAGACTCGCGCCGACTCCGTTGCGCCGCCTCCGATATCGAGGCGCGGAACGCGCTCACGTGGGCTGCAGGAAGCCTTGCGCACATCGCAATCGACATCAAATTTTCTGAAAATCACGTTATATAATATATAAATAAGGAAATTATATATAGTAAAATATCACCTGTCGAAAATCCCTGATCCGATGATAGGTTGATCAACCAAGGGGAGACGAAGGAATCTTCCGTGAGCGGATTCGATGCATCGAGCGGGTGGCAGGGAACAGCCGGCAGGGCGTTGCGCTCGCCGCCATGTGGCCCGGTCGCGGACCCGGTCGGAGAGAGGATCGTCGCACGACGATGCCGGCGGGTCCGGATTCCGGCGGAAGCGGCCGGCGACACGGCATGACCAACGGCTCTCTCGTACCTGACGACGCCCGATCTTCGCGATCGCCATCCCGCTTCGCGAGTCGGATGCCGCGGCGGACGAGCGGTCCGGGAACGCAGGCCGTGCGTATACTCGCCCTCGCCGTACTTTCCATCGTTCCGATCTGGACGGCGGGTGCGGCGGCCGGCCCGTCGGTTCTCGGGATGCGAATGTTCGATTCCGAGTCCCACACCCGGGTCGTGTTCGATCTCTCCGCCCCGGTCGACTACAACCTCTTCTCGCTTCGCAAGCCCGACCGCGTCGTGGTCGATTTCACGGGCGTGGAGTTCAAGGCGTCGCTGAAGAACGGCATCCGACCCAGCCGCCGCATTGCCGGGGTCCGGCAGGCGAAGCGGGGCGATGAACGATACCGGGTCGTCTTCGACATGGTCGGGCAGGAGCAGGCCAGGAGCTTCCTGCTCGGACCGCAGGGACGAAGGGGCCATCGCCTCGTTCTCGACTTCGGCTCAGCCGCCGGGAACAAGACCAGGACCGGACGCGCCTCGCCGGTGCGCGGGGCGTCGCAGCCGGTCCCCACCGGGCGTCTGCGCGACGTCGTGGTCGCGATCGACGCCGGGCACGGCGGCAAGGATCCGGGAGCGATCGGCCGTCAGAGAAAGACGCGCGAAAAGGACGTGACCCTTGCCATCGCGCGAACCCTGGCCGCCGAACTGCGCCGGCGTCCGGGGATCCGGCCGGTACTGGTGCGCGACGGCGACTACTTCGTCCCGCTTCGCCGGCGAACCGCGATCGCGCGCAAGGCCGGAGCGGACCTCTTCGTCTCCATTCACGCCGACGCGTTTCGCAGTCCGAAGGTCCGCGGCGCGTCCGCCTACGTGCTTTCCTGGAGTGGCGCGAGCAGCGAAGCGGCGAAGTGGCTCGCCGAGCGAGAGAACGCGGCGGACCGCGCCGGCGGACTGAACATCACCCGGCATGAGCCGATGGTGCGTTCCGCGATGGTCGACATGTCCCGCAAGGGCACGGACCGACTGAGCAATCTCGTCGCCAACCGCGTGCTGCGTGAGCTGAAGGACTCCGTCAAGGTGCACGGAGAACACGTCCACCGGGCCGGGTTCGCCGTCCTCAAGACTCGGAATATCCCCGCGGTGCTGGTCGAGACCGCGTTTCTCTCGAATCCGACCGACGAGAAGCTGCTGCGCGACAATCGCTATCAGCGACGGATCGCACGCGCGATCGCGGACGGCATCGAAGCGTTCTTCCGACACCAGGCGCCGGTCGGAACCCGGCTCGCGGCCCGCAACCGCGGCCGCCAGGCGTCGGGCTGAACGCCGCGGCTAGCCGGTATCCTCGATGATCGCTCCGCCCAGGCACTCCTCCCCGGCGTAGAGGACGACCGACTGGCCGGGGGCCACGCCCCATTGCGGCGGATCAAGGCGAACGGCGAGTCGATTCGCCCCGAGCGGAACAACCCGGCCCGTGGATCCGCGGCCCCGATAGCGAGTGACCACCTCGCAGGCAAGGGGAAACGGCGGTGGGTCGCCCGTTACCCACTTCTCGTTCCCGGCCGTGAGCGAGGTCGTCGCGAGACTCGGGTGTCCGGCTCCCTGGGCGACGATCAGCACGTTCCGGTCGAGGTCCTTGCCCGCGACGTACCACGGCTCACCACTCCCGCCGCGCCGGCCGCCGATGCGCAGCCCCCGGCGCTGTCCGAGGGTGTGGAATGCGAGACCGTCGTGCGTCCCGACCCTCTCCCTGTCCACCGTCTCGACCGGTCCGGGCGTGGGCGTGATCCAGCGGCCGAGAAATTCGCGAAAGGGGCGCTCGCCGATGAAGCAGATCCCGGTGCTGTCCGGTCGCGCATGGTTCGGAAGGCCGGCCGCCCGCGCGAGCGCCCGTACTTCCGGCTTGGTCAGATCGCCCAGCGGAAAGGTGGCTCGAGCCAGCGAGTCCTGATCGACTCGATACAGGAAGTACGACTGATCCTTGTCCCGATCCCGGCCTTTCAGCAGTCGGAATCGCCCGCGGCTCGTGTCGCTGCGGGCGTAGTGCCCGGTGGCAACCCGGTCCACGCCGAGGTCGCCGGCGTAGCGAAACAACTCGCCGAACTTGATCTCCTGATTGCACCAGATGTCCGGGTTGGGGGTCGCTCCCGCCGCGCTTGCAGCCAGGAACGGCTCGAATACGCGGTCCCAGTACTCGGTCGAGAAGTTGACGGTGCGAAGCCGGAGCCCGAGGTGGGCGCAGACCGACTCTGCGGCCGCGAAATCCTCGGCCGCCGTGCAGTCGTCGTCGCGGTCGTCCTCTTCCCAGTTCTTCATGAATACCGGCTCGACGTGCGCTCCGGCATCACGAAGAAGCATGGCGGCTACCGCGGAGTCGACCCCGCCGGAGAGTCCGACGACGACCCGCTCTCCGCGGTCGATGGATGGCGCGGATCGGGTCACTGCGTCTCTTCGCCGGGCTGCGGGACCTTGACCCTCTCGATCTGCGGGTCGTCCCACGACCCCTCCACCCGGTATTTCAGACGAAACAGCCGATCGAGAAACACGTCCTTGCCCGCGACCTTCTCGAGAACGAAATTCCCGACGAGGACCGGCCAGACCGTTGCCCATATCGGCAGCAGCGCTCCGCTTCGGGTCACCCGCGGAATCACCGCGATTTCCTGATCGTACTCGCGCGCGACGAGGTCGACGTTGCCGCTCACCTCGATCCGGGCGCTCGGCCCCGAGATGGTGAACTCCCGGATCCGGGCGGTTCCCTCTTCGACTTCCGTTCGGGCCACGAGACTGTCGTAGGCGAAACCCTTTCCGACCACGTGGGAGAGGTCGAGGGCGAGAACGCGGGGCAGCGCGTTCAGACTCATCAGGGAGAGAAGCCGGGCGAACGGGCCGACCCTCACCCGGGGAATGTGTCCTTCGCGCGCGGACAGTCCGATCTCGCCTTCGATTCCGGCCAGCGAAGGCGCGAAGGGCGAGCCGGGCCATGCGAGATCGAGATGGAGATCGACCGCCCCGGCGGCGGCTGCATCCTTCTCGGCCCCAGCCGCGATCAGCACCCGGGAGACGTCTGCCGTGTTCAGCCGGATGTCGAGGCGGCTGGCGGGCGCGCCGTCCTCCCCGGTTGACCAGATCCCGCTGCCTCGCACCGTGAAGTCGGGTGCGTCTGCAATGAGCTCCGCGAGCTCGAGCCCGTTCCCGGTCCGGTTGCCGGTCGCCTGCGCCGCGCCGAAGTCGATCCCCTCGAAACGCAGCGAATCGATGCGCACGTCGAAGGCCGGCCAACGGCCGGCCACGCGCTCCGTGGCGGACGGCTCGTCCGGCGTTTCCTCGTCGCGCCGCGATTCCTCGTCGTCGAGACCTGCACCGAGATGCAGCCGTTCGAAGTGAGCGCGGGCCCGGCCGGAGCCCGGATCGGAGGGATACAGTACGATTCCCGCGACGCCGCCGCCGGTGAGCCGTATCTCGAATCCGGAGCCGTCGCTCGCCGGTTCAAGCTCAATCCGGTCGAGCTCGATGGGCCGGCCGAACGCACGGGCCGCCCCCGTTGCGATTTCCAGCTTCCCGATTCGCGACACCCACCCTGCCGCTCCGGTCGTACCTGGCGCCCCGAGAGCGAACCATCGATCGATGTCGAGTTCGGTCAGCTCTCCCGAGACCTCGATGTGGTCCGCAGCCGGCAGCTCCGGTGGGTCGCCGCCGATCACGACCGCGCCTCTCGCGAGCTTCCACTCCCCTAGCGTTTCGACGACTTCGAACACCCCACTCGTGTCCGGGCCGTAGCCGGCCTCAATCAGCCACTCGGACTCTCCGGGGGTGATGAGCGCTTCGAGCGACCGCGTCGTGCCGGCCGGCTTTTCGAATGGAGGGGGATAGTCCACGGACGCGGCTCGGAGGTCGGAGCGAAAGACGATTCCGTCGCGACCGCGGTACTCCGCCTCCCACGCGGTCCGGCCGTGGAGGTGCTCCAGCCAGGGAGCGGTCTCTTCCTCGCCAAGATTCGCGAGGTCCAGGAGCGCAACCGAGAACCAGTCTCCGTCCGCCTGGCCGGAGAACCGGAGCTGCAGTCCGGCGCCGCGTTCGAACTTCACGTGAGCCTCGATCGGCTCGTCGCGGAAGCGCCCGTGCAGTGGCCCTCCGGCAAGGCTCGCGGAATCGAACCGAAGCTCGCCGCGGACATCTTCGAGCACGGCCGCACGCCCGGCGAGGCGCAAGGCAACGCCATCGAGCTCGATCGTGCCCCGGGCGTCGAGCGGCCGCTCGCGTGCGTCACGCCCGTACGGGACGTCCAGCGAAAACGCGGTGGCGGCCGGGCCGTCCGCCCGAACATCTCGGGCCGCGCCCTCGTCCCCGGTCCCGAGCGGGCTGGTCCGGAGGAATTCGAGAAGGTCGGCGGCCGGACCGGAACCGGACAGCGAGACCTGGACCCGGCCCGCCGGGTCCGTTGCGTCCCCGACAAGCGCGGAGCCGTTGTCGAAAACGGAGTCGAAAATCGAGCCGCGGATTTCCGTGAACTCGAGCGCCGTTCCCCGCATACGGAATCCGGCCTCCTCGACCCTTGCCGCCGGCCATCGTTCCGCATAGGCGAAGTCGACATCCCGGACCGTGCCCCGGACCTCGAACGTGCCGTCGCCGTCGGCGTAGGGAATCTCTCGCGGATCGCCACGGACCGTCAGCGCCGCTCCCGTCAGCCGGCCCGAACGGACCGCGCGGCGGTACCAGCGAGAGAATCCCCCGCCGCGCAGATCCGGAAGGACCGCCGCGAGGGCCGCGAGCGGGACGTGGGCCCGCGGCCGGCCCGCCTCCCAGCCGGCCCCCGAGGTCCAGCCGCGGGGTGCCCGGCCGGCCGGAAAGGGGAGCGGCAAGGCTCCCCTCGAGGCGCGCCTCGAGCCCGGCGGCGCCCAACTCCAGGCCGGCGGTGCGCATCGTCCAGCCTTCTTCCGCGATCGCGACCCGGAGCTCGCCCCGCAGGGTCATCTCGTACGGCGAGCTGCGAAACGACGGAAGGGACACGTCGAGCCGGTCGTCCACGAACCTTACCCGCCACTCGCCCTCGGCGAGCTCTACCCGGGCGCGCCCGTCGGAGATCCGCAACTCTCCCGCCGAGGCTCCGAGCCCCGATACCAGCGCGCTCAGCCAAAATGGCGCGGACTCTCCGCCGGCGGCGGGATCGCCGAAACCGGCAATCTCGTCGATCATGCCCGCCGGGCGAAGGCGGTCGAGGGCGTCTCCGAACGCGCTGCCGGAACCGAACGTGCGTCCCGCAAGCCGGGCGAGAATCGGTACCGCGACCCGGCGCGCGGACCAGCGAAGGGAGCCCGGAACCCCGTTCGACCAGCGAACGACGAAAGGAGTCTGCTCCGCGCCCTCGCCTTCCGGCAGGCCCGACCAGTCCACCTCGCCGGTCACCGTCCATCCGGCGGGATCGGGCACCGCATGGGCGAGGAAACGCACCCCTTCCAGGCTGATCGGGTCGGTGCCGGACGATTGCGGGGCCTCGAACGCGAAGTCCAGGGAGACCGTCTCGATCCGCGCGCGCGCGATCCGGACCGAGAGAAGGAAGCGGCTCTCGTTCGAGATCCGCTCGAGCGTCCTCCCCACCGTCGGTCCGGGTTCCAGCACCCCGGTCATGAAGCGCACGCCCTCCATGGGGACGCGGTCGCCGGTGAGCCGGAGGTCGATCTCCCAGTCCTCGTCCATTGGATTGCGCACCGTGCCGTCGAACGGCACGGGCGGCGAATTCTCGGCGACCAGCAGCTCGCCACGAACGGAGAGGTCGTCTTGCGCCGCGGCGAGCACCACCGACACCCCTGCGTTGTGGACCGACTTTCGGCCGCGGTACTCGATGGCTCCCGAGTGAATCACCAAACGCTCGAGGCCGAGGCCAAGGAGGATTCGCGGCACGATCAGAAGCCGCGCGAGGGGGGGAGGACCGGAAGGGTCCGATTGCGCGCGCCGGGCGGCCACCAGCACCGCGCCCGTTGCGTCAACGGTCGAGATGCGCGGCACCCCGGCAACGGAGAAATCGAGGGTTGCCCGGAACTGTTCCAGGGAGCTGCCGTTCGGGAAGCGGACGCCTTCTCCCCGGGCGTGCGATCGCATGCCCGAAAGCGACATGCTCACCCTCTCGGTGGTGGTCTGTCCGACGCGGACCTGCGTGGCGTCGATCAGCACCCGGCCTTCCAGCAGGCGGAAGTCGAGCGTACCGATGGTTACCGGGCGCCCGGTGGCCGTCGTCGCGAGTCGTTCCGCGATCGGCCGGACGAGTCCGGGGTCGAGGACGAGCCACCCCGCCGCGCCGGCGACAAGCACGACCAGCAGTGCGAGCGCGAGAACGAGCGCCCGCAGCCACTGGCGGCGGCGAGGCGGGGAAGGAGCGGGTGCGGGCGGAACGGGCTCGCGCGCCGGGGCGTCCGATGCGTTCGCCTGATCAGGGTCGCTCAAGCCGGATCCAGCCCGGGTGCGGCGGCGTTACGGGAAGGAACGGGCGGAGCGCGTCATTGCGAGAGCGCCTCGGCCAGCACCTGCGCGGGGTGCGATGCACGGCGGCCGGCCCCGTCCGCAATCTGTTGCCGGCAGCTCGTCCCGCCCGCGACGATCCGGGTATCGGGCCCGGCCGCGCGCACGGCCGGCAGCAGGGAGAGCTCTCCCATGCGCATCGACGTGTCGAAGTGCTCGGCTTCGTGGCCGAAGGCGCCGGCCATTCCGCAGCAGCTCGACCGGAGATGCTCGACCTCGGCTCCCGGAACGAGCTCGAGAGCCGCTCGCACCGCCTCGGCCGCCTCGAATGCCTTCTGATGGCAATGGGAGTGCAGGAGCATTCGCGGTTCCGCGACCGGTCCGAGCGCGAGGCGCAGGGTGCCGCGATCGCGTTCGTGCACGAGCCACTCTTCGAGCAACATCGCATGCTGCGCGACGAGCCGGCTCTCGGGTCCGGGAAGGAGAGCCGGAATCTCGTCACGAAAGGTGAGCAGGCAGGACGGCTCCAGCCCGACGATCGGAATGCCCCGCTCCGCGAACGGGAGGAGGGCGGAGAGGCTCCGCCACGCCTCGGCGCGGGCCCGCTCGGGAAGGCCGTTGGTGAGGAAGGTGCGCCCGCAGCAAAGCGGTCTCCTTGCCGTCTCCGCCGTCCGTACCCGGCAGCCGGCCGCGGCGAGGACGCGGGCCGCCGCCCGGGGGACTTCGGGCTCGAACCAGCGGCTGAAGGTGTCGGCAAACAGCACGACCTCGGCCCCCGCGGGGTCGCCCGACGCGCCGTGCGGGGTGGTGGCGGAGAGCTCCGTGCGCGGCCGGAACGAATCGCTCCGCCAGCGCGGGAGGGGCCGGCGGGCGCTGAACCCGAGCCATCGTTCGCTCGCGCGCCCGAGAACCGGCCACCGGTCGCGTGCGTTGAAGAGGGCGGGCACGCGCGCGGCGAGAGGAGCGTAACGCGGGAGCCACGCGACGAGACGGGCCCGGAGCGGGAGTCCGTGGCAGCGCCGGTGGTGGTGAAGGAATTCGACCTTCATCCGCGCCATGTCCACTCCGGTCGGGCACTCGCGCCGGCACCCCTTGCACCCCACGCACAGATCGAGCGCGTCCGCGACCGCGCGCGAGGCGAACCCGTTCGCCCCGAGCCGGCCGGACAGCGCGAGGCGAAGGGTGTTCGCGCGACCGCGGGTGACGTGCTGCTCGTCGCCGCTCACCCGGAACGACGGACACATGACCCCCGCGTCGAGCTTGCGGCACGCCCCGTTGTTGTTGCACATCTCGACCGCGCCGGCGAACCCGTGCCAGTCGGACCAGTCGAGCACGGTGTCCACTTCCGGGGTGCGGTAGTCCGGTGGAAAACGGAACAGGGACCGGTCGTCCATCCGGGGCGGGCGAACGATCTTGCCGGGGTTGAGACGGCCGGCCGGATCGAATGCGTCCTTGACCTCCTCGAACGCGCTGACCACCTCGCGCCCGAACATCGCTTCGTGAAACTCCGACCGCACGAGTCCGTCGCCGTGTTCGCCGGAGTGCGACCCCCGGTACTCGCGCACCATCGCGAACGCCTCTTCCGCGATGGCCCGCATCTTGCGTACGTCCACCTCGTCCTTGAGGTTGAGGATCGGTCGCACGTGGAGACACCCGACCGAGGCGTGCGCGTACCAGGTGCCCGCCGTTCCGTGCCGCTCGAACACTGCGTCGAGGCGCTCGGTATAGTCGGGGAGGTCCTCGAGGCGGACCGCGCAGTCCTCGATGAAGGAGACCGGCTTCCCGTCCCCCTTCATGGACATCACGATGTTGAGCCCCGCCTTGCGCAGCTCCCAGACCGCGGACTGCTCGGTGGCTCCGCCCGGGTCCACCACCGAGTCCGGCAGTCCGAGGTCGCCCATCAGCTCCACGAGCCGGGAGAGCTTCTCGCGCTGCTCGGCGGGGTCGTCGCCGGCGAACTCGACCAGGAGCAGCGCGGCCGGCGTCCCCCGCACGAACCGGTCCGCCACCGGCCGGTACATCGCGATGTCGCGGGCGAGCTCGATCATCTTGCGATCGACGAGCTCGACCGCGGTCGGACCGAGCCCGACGATGTCGCGGGTCGCCTCCATTGCCCGCCGGAAGGTCGGGAAGTGGCAGATGCCGAGTGCCCGGTGAGCCGGGATCGGCTGCAGATCGAGCTCGAGCCGGGTGAAGGTCGCGAGGGTTCCTTCCGACCCCACCAGCAGCGAGGCGAAGTTGTGTCCGGAGGGGTCGACCGTCTCCAGGTTGTAGCCGCCGACCCGTCGCAGGACCTTGGGAAATCCGCGCTCGATCGCGTCCGCGCGGTCGGCGGCGACGTCCCGGACCCGGGCGAGGAGGTCGCCGAAGCGGCCGGCCGGCTCGTCCCGGCCCCCCGGCCCCCGGGTTCCCGCGAACCGCCCCGACCCGGCCGCGGGGCCGCCGGGCCCCCGCCCCCCGGTTCTCCCGCTACGGGCCCGAACCGGCCCGCGGTGCCGTCGGCAAGCAGCCCTTCGATCGCGTGCACGTTGTGGACCATGTTCCCGTAGCGGATGGAGCGGGCGCCGCAACTGTTGTTCCCCGCCATGCCGCCGAGGGTCGCGCGGCTCCCGGTGGACACGTCCACGGGAAAGAAGAGTCCGTGCGGCCGCAGGGCGCGATTGAGGACGTCCAGCACGAGCCCGGGCTGCACGGTGACCCGGCGCCGCTCGACGTCGAGATCGAAGATGCGATTGAGGTACTTGCTGAAGTCGACGACGAGGGCTGCCCCGACCGTCTGCCCGCACTGCGAGGTCCCGCCTCCACGTGGCAGGAGTGGCGTGCCGGTCTCCGCGGTGAGCGCGACGATACGGGCGACGTCCTCCTCGGTGCGCGGGACCGCCACGCCGAGGGGATCGATCTGGTAGATCGAGGCGTCCGTCGCGTAGCGCCCGCGACTGGCCCGGTCGAAGAGAACCTCGCCCTCGATCTCGCCGGCGAGACGCTGCGCGAGCGTCCGGTCGTCACGGCGCCCCTGGTCTCCGGCTGCGTGTTGATGGTGGGACATGGCGGCTGCTCGGAGACCTCCGGATGCCGGAGCGGCCGGCCGGCGGTCGACGACGTCGTGCGAGGCGCCGGCCGGCGTTCGCCCGCAGCGACGGATCATACCGGTTGCTTCGGCCGGATTCGCCCGGTGTCGCGGGTCAGAGCGGCCGCGCGACGACGTGGCGGAAACGAAGCACGAGGAGGACCACGGCCGCGATGCACCCGATTCCGACCGAGGCGACGAGACCGGGCGCGCCGAACGCCAGGTGCACCCCGAGCCACCAGGCGGACGGAACCATCGTGCCCCAGAACGCGACCATGAAGAGGATCGTGGCGGGCCAGATGTCGGAGAGCCCGCGAAGGCAACCTACCAGCACCACCTGGAGCGCATCCGGGAGGAGCACGAGTCCCGCGACCCTCACCGCCGGGACGGCGGCCGCGAGCACGGCCACCTCGCCGGTGTAGAGCCCGGCGAGGAATCCCGCGAAGAGAAGGTAGCCGAGTGCGATGCACGCCTGAAAGGCGATGATGATGCGAAACGCGGCCCATGCCGCCTCCCTCGCTCCTTCCCGGTCGCGGCGCCCGAACGCCTGGCCCACCCGGATGTTCGCTGCGGTCGCAAGCCCGAGGGCCGGCATGAAGGGCAGGGCGAAGAGGTTGAGCACGATTCCGAACGCAGCCACCTCGGTCCCGCCGAGCCAGCCCGCGAACACCGTCAGGGACGCGAACGCCCCCGCTTCGAAGCCGTGGGCGACGCCGATCGGGATGCCCACCGAGAGCAGGCGCCGTCCGGTCCGTCGGGCGCGCCGGCGCCGGCGCGCGCCGAGCCGGAGCCCCCCCGGCCGGACGCCGAGCCGGGATCCACCCAGGGTCACGTAGACCCACGCGATGATGCCGGCAGCGCCGATCCAGCGGGCGATGCTGGTCGCGAGCGCCGCGCCTTCCGCCCCCATTTCGGGCGCGCCGAGATGGCCGTAGATGAATACCCAGTTGAGCCCCGCGTTCACCACGTTGGCGACCAGCATGAAGATCATGCCGGAAGTCGGGCGTCCGATGGCTTCGAGAAACATGGTGGTCGCCGCGAACAGGAGGACCGCCGGCATCCCCCAGCCGAACATGGCGAGCACTTCCGCTCCCTCGAGGGCGAGCGACGGGGTCTGGCCGAGGGCGAGCAGCGACCACTCCCCGGTGTGAAAGAGTCCGAGCAGGATCACCCCGGCGATCCACGCCTGGCGCCACGCGGCCCGCAGGATGAACCCGGTCTCCGCGAGCTTCCCCGCCCCTTCCGCCTGGGAGGCGAGGACGATCGTGCCGGTGCACAGCCCCACCCCGACGAGAAGCAGGGGAGTGTGCGGGGCGGCGGAGATGGCGAGGGCGGCGAGCTCGCGCGTTCCGGCCCAGCCGGTCATCGCGGTGTCGGCGGCAACGATGGTCAGGATTCCGAGCCGGCTGACCATCACGGGGGCCGCGAGGCGAAGTGTGGCCCGCAGGTGGGAACGAAGGTTCAATTCATAACTCTTTGAATGGAGAATATGTCCATGCGCACTCAGGCCGGCCGCGGGGCGTGGTGCGGGCGGCCCGATCGGCGCGTAATATCCGTCCCCCGGAATTCGGACGGCACCGCACGACGCGGCGCGCGGTCCGGGAAGGGGGCATTTTGAGAGACCTCATCAGGATGCGAATCGCGATGGCGGCGGCCTTCGCGATGGCCGCGGCCCTCGCGGCGGCGCTGTTCGCGGTCGCGGTCGCGGCCGAGGACCGTCCGGGGCTCGACGACGCGCGGGCGTTCGTCGAGCGGATTGCGGACGAGGCCGTCCGGACCTGGGCGATGGACCACACCGACGAGGAAGCCCGGCTCCAGGCGATGAACTCCCTCGTTCACGAGACGTTCGCCATCGACTTCATCACCCGGGCCGTGGTCGGACGGTACTGGCGCAAGCTCGGCCCCGCCGAACAGGAAGAGTTCCGAACGTTGTTTCCACGGTTCGTGGTCCGGATCTACCTTCCGCACATCGCCAAGTACAGCCGCGATCATCTTCGGATTGACGGCGCGCGTGCGCGCGGCAAGCGCGACGTCGTCGTCAGGTCGAAGGTCCGGGGGGCCGAGAGCAGCGAATGGATCGAGACCGATTGGCGAATCCGGACGATCGACGGCGAGCTCCGGGTGCTCGACATCGTGGTCGCCGGGGTCAGCCTCATCCTGGTGCAGCGCCAGGAGTTCGAGGCGGTGATCCGCAAGGACGGGTTCGCAAGCCTCGTCGAGCAGCTCCGGGAACGGGCCGAGAGCTCGGACAGCGCCCGGGGCTGAATGCGCGTGCGCGTTCCGTGCGCGCGGCCGGGCGACACGATCGACATCGTGGCTCCGGCTTCGGCTTGCTCGCGCGAGGCCCTCGCGGCCGGAGCCGCGGTGCTGAAGGAATGGGGATATCGGCCGCGAATCCCCCCCGACCTCTTCGAGGGCAGGGGAATCACCGCCGCCCCCGATCCCTCGCGATACCGGATGCTGGCCCGGGCCCTTCGGCGATCCGACTCCCGGGTGATCTGGTGTGCGCGCGGCGGGTACGGGAGTCAGCGTCTTCTCCCCCGCCTCGCACGGCGCCCCCTCCCGGACCGGCCGAAGCTGCTGGTCGGGTTCAGTGACGTCACCGCGCTTCACGTCTTCATCAATCAGCACTGGGGCTGGCCCACCCTGCACGCGGCGACGCTCTCCGATCTCGGAAGCGGGAGATTGTCGCAGACCGCGCTGGGCGAGTTGCGCGCGATGGTCGCGGGCCGCACCTCCCGCGTGACGTTTCGGCTCCAGCCCCTCAACGCCGCCGCCCGCCGTCCGCGCACCGTATCCGGGCGGCTCGTCGGCGGGAACCTGAAGACGATCCAGTCGCTCGCCGGCACGCCGTGGGGGTTGCGCCCGGCGGGCTGCATCCTCGTCGTCGAGGATACCGGCGAGCGTGGCTACGCGATCGACCGGATGCTCGTGCAGCTCTCCCAGGCGGGCATGCTGAGGGGCGTCCGGGCGCTCGTGTTCGGCCAGTTCACCCGGGGGCTCGAGCCGGACGGCCGATTCACCGGCACGGAGGTCATCGCGCGATTCGCGGAACGGCTGCGGGTGCCGGCGCTCCGGGGCGCGCCAATCGGGCATGGCGACTCGGCCCGGGCAGTGCTGCTCGGGCGGCCGGCGAGCATCGAGCTCGCACCGGAGGCTGCCTGCCTCTCGGTCGCCTGGACCCCCGAAGCCGTCGCCGGATGAACGCCTCGCGACACCTGACAACGGCCTGCCGCTCGCCGGGCGGGAAACCGGCGAGACGTCGCACTACCCCTCCGCCCGCAGCTCCACGCGCCGGATCTTGCCCGAGATGGTCTTCGGCAAGGTCGCTCGAAACTCGATCTCGCGCGGATACTTGTAGGGGGCGGTGACCTGCTTCACGAAGTCCTGGATGGCGGTCACGAGCGCAGGGGTGGGATCGTGGCCGTCGGCGAGGACCACGAATGCCTTCACGATCTCCCCGCGCAGCGGGTCCGGACGTCCGACCACGGCCGACTCCGCCACCGCCGGGTGCTCGAGCAGTGCGCTCTCCACCTCGAACGGGCTGATCCGGTACCCCGCGGAGCTGATGATGTCGTCGGCGCGCCCCACGAACCAGAAATATCCGTCCTCGTCCCGGGTCGCGGTGTCCCCGGTGTAGTACCAGCCGTGGCGGAAGGCCCGCGCGTTCATCTCGGGGGCGTCCACGTAGCCGTCGAACAGCCCCGGCGGCCAGGACGCGCCGTCCGTCCGCACCGCGATGTGGCCGATCTCCTCCGGTTCGAGCCGCACGCCGTCGTCGTCAACGACATCGATGTCGAAGCCCGGCACGGGCTTGCCCATCGAGCCGGGCCGCACCGGCAGGGCAGGGTAGTTTCCGAGGAGGTTGATGGATTCCGTCTGGCCGTAGCCGTCCCGGATCACGTTCCCGGTCGCCTCCTCCCAGATCTTGATGACCTCCGGGTTGAGCGGCTCGCCCGCCCCGAGCGAATGACGAAGCGAACGAAGGTTGTAGCCGGCGAGATCGACCTGCGCGAACATCCGGTACGCGGTCGGAGGAGCGCAGAACGTGGTCACCCCGAGCCGGGCGATGAGCCGCAGGTGCAGGTCCACGTCGAACCCCACGCCGTCATGGAGGACGATCGCGGCACCCATCTGCCACGGGGCGAAGAGGACGCCCCACGCCGCCTTGGCCCAGCCGGTGTCCGAGAGGGTCCAGTGCACGTCGTCCTCGCGAAGGTCCATCCAGTAGCGGCCGGTCAGGACGTGGGCGAGGGCGTAGCCGTGGTCGCGCGCGACCATCTTCGGCCGGGAGGTCGTGCCGGAAGTGAAGTAGACGAGCATCGGCTCGTCCGCCCGGGTGGGCCGGTCCGGCACGAAGGCGTCGGAGGCGGCGGCCATCGCGCCGCGACAGTCCGTCCAGCCCGGGCGCGCCACCGCTCCGCCGTCGCGCGACACGACGACGAGCCGTTCGAGGGACGGGCAGGCGGCCCGGACCGCGTCCACCTTCGCGGCGTTGTCGTCCGTCACGATCGCGATGCGGGCATTCGACGCGTTGATGCGGTACTCGATGTCCTTCGGAGTGAGCAGACCGGTCGCCGGCATGGCCACCACCCCGGCCTTGGCGCACCCGATCAGGACTTCGTACCAGGCGGGAATGCGGCCGATCATCACGTACGCGAGGTCGCCTCGCCTCGCGCCGAGCTCCGCGAGGACGTTCGCGAACCGGTTCGAGGACCGGGAGAGATCGCCGAATCCGATCTCGGTGATCGTCGCCCCGGGGGCGTCGACCGAGATGCAGGCCGTCTTGTCGCCGTCCGCGGCCCGTCGGTCGATGAGATCGAAGCCGAAGTTGTAGTGTTCCGGGGGCTCGTACCGCACCTGCCGGCAGGTCGCTTCGTAGTCCATCATGTCCGGTAGATGCATGAATTCGCTCCGTGTTTCAATGGTTCGGGCGGTCCGTTTGGACCGCGCCCGGCCAGCATATAGCATTTGCCGCGGAAACGAGGAGGCCCTGGGGGACCCATGCTGCTGACCGAGGAGCAGCGCGCGATTCGGGACGCCGCGCGAGCATTCGCGGCGACCGAGATCGCTCCGCACGCCGCCGCCTGGGAGCGGGACGGAGGTGCACCGCGCGAGCTCTATCGCCGGATGGGCGAGGTGGGGTTGATGGGAGTGTGCGTCCCGCCCGAGCACGGCGGAGCGGGGGCCGACTTCGTCTCCTACGTATTGGCGATGGAGGAGGTGGCGGCGGCGGACTGCGGCATCGCGAACGTGATGGCCGCCCAGAACTCCCCCGTCGCGGCCGCGCTCGCGAAGCACGGGACGGCGGCGCAGAAGGAGGCCTGGCTCGCGAAGCTCGCGCGAGGCGAGCTCATCGGGGCCATCCTCCTCACCGAGCCCCACACCGGATCGGACGCGGCGGCAATCCGCACCCGCGCCCGGCGACCGGCGCAGGGCGAAGGCTGGACCATCGACGGGAGCAAGTCGTTCATCACCGCCGGATCGACGGCCGACCTCGCAATGATCGTGGCGGTCACCGACCCGTCGGCGGGCAAGCGCGGGATCACCTGTTTCCTTTGCCCCACCGACCGGGCCGGCTATCGCGTGGTGCGCAAGGAGTCCAAGCTCGGCCACCGCAACAACGACACCTGCCAGATCGCCCTCGACGGGCTGGAGGCGGGCCACGACGAGGTGCTCGGCAAGATCGGGTCCGGGCTCGGGATCGCGCTCGGACACCTGTCGGCGGGGCGAATCGGGGTCGCCGCCCAGGCGGTCGGCACGGCCCGCGCCGCCCTCGAGGCGGCGCGTGACTACGCACGCGAGCGCGAAGCGTTCGGAAAGCCCATCATCGAGCATCAGGCAATCGCGTTCCGGCTCGCCGAGATGGCGACCGAGGTGGAGGTGGCGCGGCAGATGTACCTGCACGCGGCGGCGCTCGAGGCGGCGGGCGAGAGCTCCATCCGCGAGGCGTCGATGGCGAAGCTCTTCGCCTCCGAGATGTCCGAGCGGGTGTGCTCGGGAGCGATCCAGATCCACGGCGGATACGGCTATCTCGGTGACTTCCCGGTCGAGAAGTACTATCGGGACGCACGCGTCCTCCAGATCTACGAGGGAACCAGCGAAGTGCAGAAGATCGTGATCGGCCGCATGCTGTAGCCCGGCGGCCCTCGCGGGGACGGAAGAAGACAGTGCAGAGGCCGCCCGCCGGCGGCATCGGAACCAATTTGCCGGGTGAAACCGCCCGGAGGGAGAGGACGATGGCTTACGACATGGTGATTCGGGGCGGCACGGTGGTGACCGCGTCCGATGTTTCGCGTTGCGACGTCGGCGTTCGCGGGGGCCGGATCGCCGCCCTCGGAGAGAACCTTGCGGCCGAAGTTGCCGACGGCGGCCGGGTCGTCGACGCGGCCGGAAAGCTCGTGCTTCCGGGCGGCATCGACAGTCACTGCCACATCGAGCAGCTCTCCGCCTCGGGCTTCATGACCGCGGACGATTTCTGGAGCGCGACCGTCTCGGCCGCGTTCGGCGGGACCACGACCGTCATTCCCTTCGCCGCGCAGCATCGGGGCCAGTCGCTCCGGGAGGTGGTCGAGGAATACCACGCACGCGCGGGGCCGAAGGCGGTCATCGACTACGCCTTCCACCTCATCATCTCCGACGCCAACCAGCAGGTGCTCGGGCAGGAGCTTCCGGGGCTCATCCGGGACGGGTACACGTCCTTCAAGGTCTACATGACCTACGAGCTCCTGCGCCTCGACGACTACTCGCTCCTCAACGTGCTCGCGCTCGCGCGCCGCGAAGGGGCGATGGTGATGGTGCACGCCGAGAACTACGAGATGATCCGGTGGCTCACCGACCGGCTCCTCGACGCGGGCAACTACCAGGCGAAGTACCACGCGATCTCCCACGCCGCGCTCGCCGAGGGCGAGGCGACCGGCCGGGTCATCACCCTCTCGGAGCTGATGGACGTTCCGATCCTGGTCGTGCACGTCTCGACCGAACGGGCCGCGGTGGCGATCCGGAACGCGCGCGACCGCGGGCTTCGGATCTACGGCGAGACCTGCCCGCAGTACTTCTTCCTCACCGCGGACGACCTCGACCGGCCGGGCGCGGAAGGAACGAAGTTCTGCTGCAGTCCGCCGCCGCGCGACGGCGCGGACCACGAGGCGATGTGGCGCGGGGTCGTGAACGATACGTTCCAGGTCGTCTCCTCGGACCACGCGCCCTACCGCTTCGACTCCTCGGGCAAGCTCGCGCACGGGACGGACCCGGACTTCAAGCACGTCGCCAACGGGATCCCCGGCATCGAGGTGCGCCTCCCGCTTCTCTTCAGCGAAGGGGTCGGGACCGGCCGCATCGACCTCCAGCGCTTCGTCGAGCTCTCCTCGACCAACGAGGCCCCCCCCCCCCTCCGCCCCAGGGAGGGGGCCGGGCCCGCCCGCGCCGCCCCCCAGCCCTTCGCCGACCCCCCCCCGACCACCGCGGCCCGCCTGTACGGTCTCGAGGACCGCAAGGGGAGCATCAAGATCGGGGCGGACGCGGACCTCGCGATCTGGGACCCGGACCTCGAGGTCACCATCTCCATCGACATGCTCCACGACAACATGGACTACACCCCCTACGAAGGCCGCCGGGTGAAGGGGTGGCCGGTGTTCGTGACGAGCCGCGGACGGGTGGTGGTGGAGGACGGCGAGCTCAAGGTGGAGCGGGGGAGCGGGGAATTCCTGCCGTGCGCGCTTCCGCGGCTCGCCGAGCCGCTGGGGAAGAGCGTCCGGGAGATGGACCCCGCGCGCAACTTCGGAGCCCCCCTGATGCCCGCTCGCGAGGCATCCTGAACCGCACCGGCCCGGACGGCGAGAGTAGAGTAGAGGAGAGGAAGATGGAGCGAAAGCTCAAGGTGGCGGCGGCCCAGCTCGGGCCGATTCACCTCGCGGACACCCGCGAGCAGGTGGTGGCGCGGCTCGTCGAGCTCATGCGCGAGGCGGCGGCGGGCGGATGCCGGCTCGTCGTCTACCCGGAACTCGCCCTCACCACGTTCTTCCCCCGCTATTGGTACGACGACCTCGCCGATGCGGACCGGTTCTTTGAACGGGAGATGCCGGGGGAGGCCACCCGACCGCTCTTCGAGGAGGCGAAGCGGCTCGGGGTCGGGTTCCACCTCGGCTACGCCGAGCTCGTGGAGGAGAAGGAGGGGCGCACGCGCCGTTTCAACACCGCCATCCTCGTCGGTCCGGACGGACAGACCGTCGGCAAGTACCGGAAGATCCACCTCCCGGGGCATGCGGACCACCGTCCGAACATCCCGTTCCAGCACCTGGAGAAGCGCTACTTCGAGGTCGGTGACCTCGGCTTTCCGGTATGGCGGGCGTTCGGCGGCGTCATGGGCATGGCGATCTGCAACGACCGCCGCTGGCCCGAGACGTTCCGGGTGCTGGGGCTCCAGGGCGTCGAGATGGTGCTCATCGGCTACAACACCCCGACCTTCAACATCTACCACCCCGAGGCGCCGCACCTTCGCACCCTGCACAACGATCTCTCGCTCCAGTCCGGGGCCTACCAGAACGGAACCTGGGTGGTAGGGGTCGCGAAGGGCGGGTCGGAGGACGGACACGAGCTCATCGCCGGATCGACCATCGTGGCCCCCAACGGGGAGATCGTCGCCCGCGCCCTCACCCTGGACGACGAGGTGGTCGCCTTCGACTGCGATCTCGCCCTCGGCGACTACGTCAAGAACACGGTGTTCAATTTCGACCGGCACCGCCGTCCCGAGCACTACGGGCGCATCGTCGAGCAGACCGGGGTGCGGGTCGAGGTCTAGCCGCAATATCCCTCCCCCGGCCGGTGCCGGCCCATCCGGGGCGAGGCTCCGTTCACGGCGCGGGACGAAGCTGTCCAGCGTGCGCGACCCGGCATCGCTGGGTGAGAGAATGCGCGGGCTCTCCTACCGCCTCTACGACATCTGCGAGCGCAACGGCCGGGCCGAGGAGGCTCAGGTGTGGAACATGCTCGCCCGTGAATGGCCGGCCATCGAGGCGGAGTCCCTTCGCCTCGAAGCGGAGCAAAGGGACGAAATCCCGGAGCTGGATCTGCAGGGAGGAGAGTAGTCTGCAGACCGCTATGCCCGCGACCGCATGCAAGCTCGTCCCTTCTCCCGGGCTGCCGTTTGAAGGCTGATTGGGGCTTGCCCACGGGACCGTGGAGCCCGACGACCGCATGCCCTCGTTGACGGTCCAGCGCCTCTCGCGCAAACTTCACAAGTCAGTAAGAACTTTCCGAGGTAGGTCCGTGGCTGCCACCCGAGATCGGCTTGTCCGCGACGCGGCGGCGCGGGGCAAGTACGCGCCTCTGTACCGTCATCTCCTCTCCGCCAGGGGCGAGCCGGAATGGCGGACCACGTTCCGCGAGCTCGAGACGATTCTCGGCTTCCACCTGCCCGATTCGGCACGCCTCTACCGGCCCTGGTGGGCCAACTCGGAGAGCGGGAGCGGCCACAGCCACGCGCTCGCCTGGCAGGCGGCGGGGTGGCGTACGCGAGAGGTGGACATCGAAGCGGAGACGCTCGTGTTTGCGCGCGGGGAGGGTGCGCCGGAGAGAGTCCGCCCGCCCGTGCGCCGGCGGCGATTCTCCATCCGGGAGATCCTTCCGCCGCACGACCCCGGCCCGTGGCCCGAGGGCTTCACGGTGAGCCGCGAGCAGATCTATGACGGCATGGGGCGGCTCACCGGGGGTTCGGAGAGCGCACCCGGCGACGAACGTTGAGCGGCATGTTCGTCGATACGAACGTTCTCGTGGCGGCCCGGTTCGTGACCGCACCCGCTCACCACGCCGCCTGCCGGTGCCTCGACCACGTGGGCAACACCGATGAGCCCCTGCACATCAGCCGCCAGGTCGTCCGCGAGTACCTCGTCGTGGTGACCCGGCCGCAGAGCTGGTCGGAACCGCTCGCCATGAGCGAGGCGCTCGAAGACGCCGAAAGGCTGCTCGAGTCGTTCACGGTCCTCGAGGACGGCCCGAACGTCATGGCGGCGTTGGTCGCCCTTTGCCGCGAGGTTCCTGTTGCCGGCAAGCAGGTTCACGACGCCAACATCGCGGCGACCATGCTGGTTCATGGCGAGCGGCGGTTGCTGACGTTCAACACGAGGGACTTCCGGCGTTTCGGGGAGAGGCTCGAGCTGGTGGACTGCAGTCGGACCCTCCCCCAGGCCACGACCTGAATGTCTTGTGGTCGAATCTGATGGCGGCGTTGGGCGAGCACACCGGCCACTCTACAGACGGTGCGTGTCCTGAGTCTGTGGAAGGCCTGATCCGGGTTCTTGACGCGCATGACGAGCGGGGCGACAGGTTTCGATATCCGACCGAGAAGGGGGGCGGGGCATACTTGAGCACGGTGGCGGACTTGGAGGACTTGTATCGCGCGCATGAGTTGATCACGGGCTTCTGCGATGCGGTGTATACGCAGTTGGAGGTGGAGCGCGACTTACTTGACGGTTTCAACGCGACCGCTGGATGATGTCCTGGTCCAATGGACGGTTGTGCACTGTCGCTTCGGCGTGGTCAGATGTGGATCCGCTCGATCTCGTCGAGCGATATCTCCTCGTGCAGACGTTTGTAGAGCTGTGTGGTGTGGGTGGACTCGTGCCCCGCGATCCGTGCCGCGACCTCGAGGTCGCCGCCATTTCGAAGGTACTCGGTGATCCCGGTCCCACGGAAGCTATGAGCGCAGATCTCGGCCGGCAGGCCCGCCTTCCGGGCCCGGCGCTTGATCATCTTGAACGCACCCACCCTCGACATCCCCCTCTCCTGGAGCGCATCGCGCCGCCCGGGCTCGCAGCTCCGGAAGAGGGGCCCGCGCCGGTCCTCGCCGATCCGGGCGGCCTCGAGGTAGGCGTCGACGTAGCCTTGCGCCACGTGGTGGGCGGGGACCACGTTGTACCGCCCGCCCTTCTCGTGGAGCCGGATGAACGACCGCGGTCCCTGGGTGTAGTAGTCGGCGACCCGCAACGCGACCGCGGCGCTCACCCGCGCGAAGCTGTAGACGAGGACGCCGAGGAACGCGCGGTCGCGGAGGCCCACCAGGTTCGTGACGTCGATGCCGTCGAGGAGGGCCCGGGTCTCACTGGCGGAGAGGACCGGGGTCTTGCCGGCTTTGACGACGTGCTTCGGTCCCCGGACCGAGCTCGCGGGGTTGAAGGGGAGGACCAGGCCGACGACGAGCCAGTCGAAGAGCATCCGCAGCGCCGCGAGGTGCTGCTTGACGGTCGCGGGTGAGCGCGCCCGGGTGAGCTCCTCGACGTAGGCCGCGACCACCACCGGCTCGACCTGGTCGAGGCCGAGGCCTCGCCACGCACACCACTCGGCGAAGCGACGGACGGCCGCGAGGTACGCGTGGCGGGTGTTCCGGTTCCGGATGTGGGCGGTGAAGAACTCCCAGAAGCGCCGCTCGGCGCGCTCGGTGGGAGAGAAGAGCACCGGCGTCGCCACGCGCCGGGTGGGTGGGGAAGGGCGCGCGGAGCTCTCGGCGGGGGGACCAGATCGGGGAAAATGGGCACGCAGTGTACGCCGATTCAGGAGCTGCATAAAGGACGTTATGTTGAATATACGCGCCGATACGACCGGTGAGGTTCGAAAATGTTCGAGCTCAAACGGTTGTGCTCCCGGAGTGATCATGCTGTCGTACTCGAACAGATACGGAACATTCCAACTCCATGACCACGGGGCGCAAAATTAGTTTATAATGGACTTGTCAACTCGGTATTTTACTCAAGGAGACTCGATGCTCATTCCCCCATTGGAAAAATCGTCAAATTCGTTCGCCGTCGCTCCGCACTCTCTTGATATCTATCGTCCCGTAACGATCCCATCCCATGAGCGGAAGCGGGCTGCAACGGCGGTCATCTATTGCGAAGACAACTTCGGGGAAATCGACGGTAAGACGGCCAACGGGCTCATCCGTCATTCAGAGAAGTACGACATCCTCTCGGTGATCGACAGCAAGCATGCTGGACTCGACACCGGCGAGGTGCTTGATGGGAAGGCCAACGCCATCCCGATTTGCCGCGATCTCACTGACGCCCTGTCTCGCGCCGTACGTGTCCCTGACTACTTCATCTTCGGCATGGCGCCCAAGAGTGGAATGTTGTCGACAGGTGAACGAGGCGTCGTGCTCGATGCCTTGGCACGCGGAATGAATGTCGTGAGTGGTCTCCATGAGTTCTTGACCGACGACCCGGAGTTCGTGGCCGCGGGCAAAGCGAATAACGTCGTGATTCTTGACGTGCGAAAACCCCGCGCCAAGAAAGATCTGCGGATGTTCAACAATCGAATCGCCGAAGTCACCTGCCCGCGAATTGCCGTGCTCGGAACCGACAGTGCCATCGGCAAGCGCACCACCGCCACGATTCTTACCCGTGTTCTCAATGATCTCGGCTTGAAAGCCGTCATGGTCGGCACTGGTCAGACCGGCTTGATCCAAGGGGCCCGCTACGGTGTCGCGCTCGATGCCGTTCCATCGCAATTTTGCTCCGGTGAGTTGGAGGCGACCATTATCGAGGCGTTCCAAGAAGAGAATCCGGATGTGATCATCATCGAAGGCCAAGGCGCACTGAGTCATCCGGCCTTCAGCTCCTCGTCATTCATTTTGAGGGGCAGCAGACCCACCGGAGTCATTCTGCAGCATGCCCCGGGGCGGCGTTATCGCTGCGACTTCGAACAGATGGCGATGCCATTGCCGGCCGGCGAAATCAATCTTATCCAGACCTTCGCCGATACTAGGGTTATCGGCCTCACGCTCAACCACGAGAACATGACACATGAAGCGGTGAGTGCCGCCATTGTCCAGTACGAGGGTGAACTGGGAATTCCGGTCACGGACGCCTTGAGCGGTCCGCCCGGACGGTTGCTGGACATGGTCCGTCCGGCGATTCCTGCACTTGCGGAGATGCGGACGGCCGCTGGCTGATGACGGTGCCGCGGTTGGAGATCGACCTCGAAAAGATCCACCACAATGCTTCCACGCTCGTCAAGCGACTGAGACTGCGCGGCATATCCGTCACCGGAGTTACCAAAGCAACTCTGGGGTCACCCGAGATTGCCGGCGTGTTGCTTCAGGCAGGCGTACGGTCGATCGGCGACTCCCGCATTGAGAACCTCGAAACGCTGCATGGTGCGGGAATATTGGCGCCAATGACACTGATCCGCTCACCGATGATGAGTCAGGTCGAACGGGTCGTGGCGCATGCCGATGTCAGTTTCAATACGGAGCTGGAGGTCATCGGGAAGCTCTCCGATGCCGCGTATGAGTCGGATCGGACGCATGGGATCGTGCTCATGGTTGAGCTTGGAGATCTCAGGGAGGGAATCATGCCGGAGGATCTCCTCAACACCGTGCGTGGGACGCTCCGCTGCAGGAATATCGTGCTGAAGGGTATCGGCACGAACCTCGCTTGCCGGAGCGGCGTGTCTCCTGATGCCGGAAACATGGCAGAGCTATCTGCGCTCGCGGACTCCATTGATGCAGCCTTCGGCCTCACCCTCGATATCGTCTCCGGAGGGAACTCCGGCAATCTTCAGTGGGCGTTCGGCGCGGGAGGCACCGGAAGGATCAACGATCTTCGTCTCGGTGAGTCAATCCTGCTCGGCGTGGAGCCTCTCCATCGGCAACCGATCCATGGACTCTACACCGATGCCATCACACTCGTCGCGGGAGTGATCGAGTCCAAGGTCAAACCGTCGCAACCATGGGGCAATATCGGCCAAACTGCGTTTGGTGCCAAGCCGGCTGTCAAGGATCGCGGACTTGTCTCTCAGGCAATTCTGGCAATCGGACATCAGGATACCGATCCAGAAGGCCTCACCGCGTCTTGTGGAATCGAGATTGTCGGGGCCAGCAGTGACCATCTCATTCTGAACTTGGGCAACAACAATTCGACCGTTGGTGCCGAGATCACATTCCAACCCAACTACAGCGCTTTGCTTCGCGCCATGACATCACCCTTTGTCACCAAGATTGTGAGGGCGCGAAGCACAATGCCGGAGCTAACCGGTGCTAACTCAAGCAGGCCAGTTCAAATCATGCCTATTCGACATCGTGACGTTCTTCGGGAGTCGAGGCGTCAGACAATACGTGATTTCTGAAACTGCTACTCGGACCGCTCCGAGTAGCGCGCCGGTAGACCTCTCGACGATGCGCGACCCGCAAGACGAGAACGTGCAGAACCTCGTCCTCGATGCGGACCGCGATGCGCCAGTCGCCGGCTCGGTAGCGCCACAGCGGGGTCGCCATGGGGCTTTTCGCGGGGCTCCTCAGCGACGCCCCGAGACCGCGCGGATCGTCCGTCACGGCGAGGCGTTCGCGTAGAAGTCCGAGCTGCCGGTTTGCTTTCCTGACCACTCCAAACCACCCACATACCCGCCTCCAGGTCCTCCCGATACTCCCATTCCTCCCGGTTCCCGCCGCACCAGGACCGATTCCAACCAGTCACGTGCTCATCCTTGCCCCGAACAAAATTTCACCCTGACGATCCGGAAGGAAGATGCCGGACGAGGCGACCGACGCTTTTCACTCTATGGTCAAGGCATCACGAAGTGCAACACCGTGGATGCGATCTGGAGACTCGAATCGCAACGTGTTGACGACTCCGGCAGTGGGCAAGATCCAGATAACCAACGTAATTTGCGAGATAAACCCAACCTCCTGTCCACTAGTGATATCTGATGTCTACTCCATGCGATGAAAATCGGGAAAATATTGCGGTTAGCTTGCCGACGGCGTAGGTCGCGGGACGCGTCCGGACCCCCGCACACCCGGTCGGGCGGTCGCGGTGGTCCTGGAGGGTGGCGGCGCGGGAATGCGGTGCGGGCCGGCGCGCTTCGCGCCGCCCGGAAGCGGTTCGATGCAGAGGTCTTCGTCTGAAGGCCCGGAGGAGGCGGACATGACGAGAGAGGTAATCGATCACGACGGGTTGTCGAGCCCGGAGGCTCGGGCGCTCCGGGAGATGGCGCCGCCGCCCGGTCTGCCGTTCCGGATCGGCCGGATCGGACATGTGGTGCTGAACGTCGCGGATCTCGAGCGGTCGGTGGCGTTCTACGTCGGGGTCCTCGGATTCCGGGTCTCCGACGTGTATCCCGCCACGATGATGCCGGGCGGCATGGTGTTCCTTCGCTGCAACCCGGACCACCACGGGGTGGCGCTGGTCGGAGGGCGCGCGCCCGAGGCGTCGCCGTGCGCGGAGCTCCATCACATGGCTTTCGAGCTGGCGAGCCTGGACGACGTGGTGCGCGCCCGCGACCACCTTCGCGCCCGTGGCGTGCCCATCGACTTCGAGGGTCGGCGCCGGGCCGGTTGCCAGGTGTCCATCGAGTTCCGCGACCCCGACGGACACTGCCTGGAGCTCTACTTCGGGATCGACCAGGTCGGCTCCGACGGAACGGTGCGCCCGCCGGGCGAGTGGCGCGCGGCGGCTTCCCTGCGGGACGCCATCGCGAATCCGCGGCCCGGCCAGGACCTGACCCTCCACGATCCGGCCCTGCGTCCGTAGG
>MKWU01001295.1_pt1 | contig 44407 bp, 35 predicted proteins | sample 809101 | NCBI WGS metagenome assembly MKWU01 (sample SAMN05860141, study PRJNA318959) | sponge metagenome | host: Aplysina aerophoba | place: Slovenia: Piran, Adriatic Sea, Gulf of Piran | collected 2013-05-07 | reverse complement strand
CGGCCCGGAAGCGGGACTCCTTTCGGCGCGCGCCCCGGGCCTCGGGGGGGGGATCGGGGCGGCCAACGGGGGGGGGAGGGGGGTGGTGGAATTCGGAAGCCGGCGGGCCCACGGCCCGGAAGCGGGACTCCTTTCGGCGCGCGCCTCGGTCATCGGGGGGTGTATCGGGACGTCCAACGTGGAGGCGGGACGACTGTTCGGGATCACCGTGTACGGGACCGCGGCCCACTCCTGGATCATGACTTTTGAGCGCGAAATGGAGGCTTTCCATGCCTATCATCGCCTGTTTCCGGACACCACGACCCTGTTGCTGGACACCTACGACCCGCTCGAAGCCGCCAGGCTGGCCGTCCGGATCGGTCCTGCGCTGAAGGGCGTGCGTCTCGACAGCGGCGACCTGGCCTATCAGGCCGGGCGGGTGCGAAGCATACTGGACGAGGCCGGATTGAAGGAAACGAGGATCATGCTCAGCGGCGACCTGAACGAATACCGGATCGCGTCACTGGTCGAACGCGGGGTGCCCGTGGACCTCTTCGGCGTCGGCAACGAACTCGTCAATTCGCCGGACGCGCCGTCCCTGACCGGGGTCTACAAGCTTACCGCCCTGGAATCGCCTTCCGGCACGAGGCCGGTATTCAAACTGAGCGAGGGAAAGCAGACCCGGCCGTACGCCAAGCAGGTATGGCGGCGGCGCGATAGGCATGGGAAGTTCGTGGAGGATCGCGTTACCCGGGACGACGAGCCGGCCGGGTCCCCGCAATGGGAACCCCTGCTCGAATGCGTCATGCGGAGCGGAGGGCTTACCGGTCCGCTTCCGGACCTGTCCTCGGCCGGCAAAACGGCGTCATCCCAGCTTGACAACCTCCCCGACCGGTACAAACGGCTGGAAGGCGCGGCGGCCTATCCCGTCCGATTCAGTTCTTATCTGTCGCCAAATCGATAAAGGAGGATCCGTGCGTTACAAGCGAGTATTGGTCAAACTCAGTGGAGGCGCGCTTTCGGGGCAAAGTGTATGGGGATTCGATCCTTCAGCCATCGAGAACATCGCCAGCGAGGTCATGAAGCTGCACGCCGCGGGGGTCGAAGTGGGGATCGTGGCCGGAGGAGGCAACATCTTCAAGGGCGAACTTGGCCAGGACTGGGGTATCGAACGCGCGGAAGCAGACAATATCGGTATGATCGCAACCGTGATCAACAGCATGATGCTGCGCGGCGCGCTGACCTCCCGGGGGGCGGGCGACGTCCGGGTCATGACGGCCATTCCGATCAATACAGTGGCCGAACCCTACATCCGGCTCCGGGCCGTCCGCCACCTGGAGCATGGCCGTATCGTCCTCCTTGCCGCCGGCACCGGGAATCCATACGTGACCACGGACTATCCGTCTGTGCTGCGCGCCCTGGAGCTCAGGGCGGAAGTGCTGCTTTCGGCCAAAAACGGCACGGACGGGATCTACACGAGCGATCCCAGAGAAAACGCGGACGCCCGAAGATTCCAGGTCATCAGCTACGATTCGGTCATACAGCATGATCTCAAGGTGATGGACCAGACGGCCGTGCTGCTGGCCCGGGACAACAAACTGCCGATTCACGTCTTTGATTTCAATTCTCCCGGCGCCATGGAACGGATATGCCGGGGCGAGGACCTCGGCACCCTCATCACAAGGGGTGCGGACCAGTTCGCCTGACCGAAACCATGCCTTCACCATGATATCCATTCGCTACCTGAAAGCAGTGTTGATCGTTTGTGCCCTCTTGTGGTGCGAACCGGCCTTCCGGAGTGCCGCGACGTCCGCGAATCGTTCGGGGGAACAGGCCGCATATCGCACAGGAGAACAGGTCTCAGACCGTCCGGCGGCACAGGAACCACCCTTTGCGCTGGAGAACTTCTACAAGGGCGTATCCTGGGTGGGCGGGCGCTGGGAAATGCCGGAGTACGCCCTGCCCGGGGCGCGCGAAATGGGCATCGAATGGCTGTCGCTTACCCCTTTCGGATGGATGGAGAACCACACCACGCCGTCGGTTCGGCTGAACCGGCGCGGACGGTTCTGGGGAGAGACCGACCAGGGGCTTCGGACAACGGCCAGGAAGGCCCGGGAACTGGGATTCCGACTGATGCTCAAGCCCCACCTCTGGCTGACCAGGCCCGTGGATGACGGCTGGATCGGAACGATCGATTTCAGTTCGGAGGCAGAATGGCAGCAGTGGGAAGCGGATTACCGGACTTTCATCCTGCACTATGCCGAACTGGCACAGGAGGAAGACATGGCCATCCTGTGTATCGCCACTGAACTGTCCAATCCCGTGCGGTCCCGTCCACAGTTCTGGAAATCGCTCATCCGGGACATCAGGGCGGTCTACACCGGGAAACTCACCTACGCGGCGAACTGGTACCGGGATTACGAGGTGATCGAGTTGTGGCCCCACCTCGATTACATCGGGGTCAACGCCTATTTCCCACTGACCGACCGCAATGGACCGAGCGTCACCGAAATCATCTCGGGGTGGAAGCCCCACATAGAAAGCATCGGCCGACTGTCCGAAGAGCACGGCAAACCGGTTCTATTCACCGAAGTAGGCTACAAGAATGCACCCGGGTCCACCATTCGGCCCTGGGAATGGCCGCCGAGGCGTCGTCGGAGCGGCGATCAGCAACCGGAAACCCACCGCGTTGACCCGGACGAGCAGGTCAACGCATACGAGGCCCTGTTCAGGTCCGTGGGGCGGTTGCCCTGGTTCCGTGGGCTGTTCATTTGGAAATGGTACCCCAATGCGAGCCGGATTACCGTGGACAGGATAGAATTCAGCCCCCAGAACAAGGAAGCGGAACGGGTCTTGAAGCGATGGTTCGCAGATCCTTAGCATGACCCTCAACGAGGGATGCGCCGCGGGTTTTTACTCGTGATGCCGCGGTTTTTTCGACAGAATTGGATGGATGCATGCCGAAACACTTTCGTTACCGTTCACTCGACGACCTGCAACAGGATATCGACCGCCTTGGCTTGAACGACGATATCCCTCTGACCGAGGACCTGGATCCCCTCTGGCGACCCGTTCGGTTCGGCAAGAAGACCATCGGAAACTCCATGGCCGTGCACCCCATGGAAGGTTGTGATGGGCACCTGGATGGCTCGCCGGATGAACTGGTCTTCCGGCGATGGCGCCTGTTCGGTGAGGGCGGAGCAAAGCTTATATGGGGCGAGGCCACGGCCGTGGCGGAAGAAGCCCGGGCGAATACCCGGCAGCTCTGGCTGCACGATGGCAACGCCGCGTCCTTCGAGTCGCTGCTCGCGCAGACCCGCAAGGCGCACAGGGCAGTCCACGGCCGTGATGACGACCTGGCCGTAGGCCTGCAGCTGACCCACTCGGGCCGTTACAGTTACCGAAAACCGCTGATTGCCTTCCACGATCCCTCCGCCGATCCGGTCACCCTCGTCGATAAAAAGCGCAAGATTCCGGTCACGCCGGACTACCCGGTGCTGACCGATTCCGAACTCGGCCGGGTGGAGGATGCCCTCGTTGATTCCGCGGTCCTGGCCTGGAAACTGGGTTACGACTTTGTTGATATCAAGCAGTGCCATCGCTACCTGCTCTCCGAACTGCTGGCCGCGCGGCTGCGGGAAGGCGACTACGGCGGGAATCTCGAGAACAGGACGCGGCTGGTCAGGAACGTGGTCGCACGCATCCGGGAGGAAACGAAAGACGAATTGCTGCTGGCAAGCCGGATGAATATCTACGACGGCATTCCCTATACTACCGACGCCGAAACCGGCGCGGGCACGCCCCGTTCGCCATATCCCGTCCCCTTTCTATCCGGATTCGGCGTGGACGTGGACGATCCGCTGCGGGAGGACCTGTCGGAACCTGTCGCCGCGATCGGACTGCTCAGGGAAGCCGGTATCCAGATGATCAACGCCACCATGGGAAGCCCCTATTACAACCCCCATGTGGGCCGGCCCGCAGAAAGATCGCCGGTGGACGGCTACGATGCCCCGGAACATCCCCTCTTCGGCGTCGCGCGGCACTTCCGTGCGGTTGCCGCGCTCTGCCGGGCGCATCCGGGACTCAATATCGTGGGGACCGGGTACAGCTGGCTTCAGAAATACATGGTCAACGCGGGTGCGGCGAATATCCGGGATAACAGGGTGACCATCATGGGATCGGGTCGGGGCGCGTTGGCCTATCCCGATTTCGCGAAGGACGTGACCGAGCACGGCGAGATGATCCGCAAGAAGAGTTGTATTACCGTCAGTTACTGTACGGCCCTGATGCGCGGCAAGCACAACGAACTCGGCCAGTTCGCCGTAGGATGCGTTCCCCGGGACAAGATCTACGCGGACATCTACAAGGAGATGCTGGATACGGCGCCTGAACCATAAAGTCAGTGATCTCCCGGCCGGCCGGGACCGCCAGACCGTAACGCTCAGGGCGGCCGGCATCGGCCTCCTTCTGTCGGGCGTAATCGGGTTCGGCACGCAGTACATGGCAGATCGCGGCGGATACGACTTCATGCTGTTCGCCCACCTGCCCTCCGGCTTTCTGATTCCGTTTTTCGCGCTCGTACTGCTTCCCAACCTGATCTGCCGGGCCTGCTGCCCGGGACGGGCGTTGACCCGCACCGAAATCCTCACGGTATTCGCCATGGGCTGGGCGGCGTCCATGATGCCCGACCTTGGCGTGTCCCGGTACATGGTCTCCGCCATCGCGGCGCCTGCTTACTTCGCCTCTCCGGAGAACCGGTGGGATGAACTCATCCTGCCCCACCTGCCCCAATGGGTCTACCTGAGCGACTATGAATCGGCGCGCAGGTTCTACGAAGGAATTCAGCCGGGACAGCAGATCCCCTGGTCGGTCTGGCTGACCCCCGTCTTCTGGTGGCTTTGCCTCTTCGCCGCGCTTCTGCTGATCGGCGCCTGTATCGTGGTGATCTTCCGCAGGCAGTGGATGGAGTACGAACGCCTGCGATTCCCCATGGCGGAAGCGGCCCTGCGGCTCATCGGGGAATCCGGCGGGGATCAGAACCGGGATCGACCAGGACTCCCGCGCAACCGCCTCTTCCTGGCGGGGCTCCTGCTGGCCTTTTCCGCCATCGCCTGGAACTGTGCGGCCTACTGGGGCGCCCTGCCCATGCTGCCCATTCATCCGGGGGCGCTGGTCACCCTTGAAATCGCCCCCTACTTCCCCGGTATCCCGCTGTACTTGAATCTCTACGCGCTTTCCTTCGCCTTCTTCGCGCCCGCGGAGATCCTCTTCAGTCTCTGGTTCTTCCAGCTGTTCGGCGTGCTGGAGCAGGGACTGCTGAGCCGGCTGGGCATGTTCTCGACGAGCGGCAGCGTGGTCCAGGGCGGATTGACCGGCATGCAATTCATGGGCGGCGTGGTCGTATTTGCGGCCTGGCTGGTCTGGACGGCGAGGAGGCACCTGGCTACGGTGTGGCGCGCGGCATGGCATCCCGTCCGGGACGAGGACGAGGCGCGGGAACTGTTCTCCTACCGGTGGGCGCTCGCCGGACTGGCCGGTGGATCGGTTTTCGCCGTTCTATGGCTGTACAGCGCCGGACTCTCCATACTCGTGGGTGTGCTGTTTCTCGCCGTCATGTTCACTTTCTACCTGGTGCTGGCCAGGGTGGTCGCCGAATCGGGGCTTGTCATGGCGGAGCTCACCGTAAAACCCAATTACTTCACGGTCGGAATGATCGGAACGGCGTCCCTTTCCATGCGGGACATCAACGTGTTGGGCATGGCCAACGGATTCGCGCGGAACTGGCGGACATTCACGATGGTCGGATTCTCCCACATCGCGTGGTTGAAGACCAGCATGGAAGGCCGGGGTCGCGGCCTGTTCGGCTGTATATGCCTGGCGATAGGCGTCAGCGCCGTCCTGTCGGTCGTCACCCTGGTCCATTCAGCTCACATGGCAGGCGCCAACAACCTGTATACCCAGCCCGGCGGCCTGGGCACGTTCTTCTTCGGACGCACCATCGTCTGGGCGACGAATGCGTCTCAGATCGGGGCCCTTGAAGCCCTGTTCCTGCTGTCGGGCATGCTGATCAACGGCCTGGTCATCGCGGGCCGGGTCTTATTCACCTGGTGGCCCTTACACCCGGTCGGCATGGCCATCGGCGACGTGGGCGGCGTGGTGAGGAACGCCTTTCTGCCGATTTTCCTCGCGTGGCTGCTGCAGATCGTCTTGATTCGTATCGGCGGCGTGCGGATGTATCGTGCCGCGCAGCCGTTCTTCACGGGAGTGATCGTCGGGTTTCTCATGGGCGTCGCCCTTTCGCTGGTGGTCGACGCGGTTTTCTTCCCCGGAACGCCCCACAGGACGGAATGGTATTGATGTATGCATCGTGTTCGCGTCGCAAAAGCAACATACGGGAGGCCTGATGAGCGAACTGGTTCCGGCGGGCGTGTCCGAAGTCGACGTAACCCCGGTTTTCCCGGTGCGTTTGAGCGGTTACGGCGCGCGGCGGAAAGAAACGGCGAAGATCAAGTCGACGCTGTATGCCCGTGCCCTGGCCATCGGCGCGGAGCGGCCGGTTCTGCTGCTGGTCCTGGAGAATTGCGGCGTGACCGAATCCATAACGGAGTCCGTCGCAAAGGAACTGGGCAGGCAGGCGGGGATTGACCGGGAACGCATCGTCCTGTGCTACACCCACACCCACAACGCCCCCATGCTGTCCGGCGCGGCACCCATGCTGTTCGGCACGGAGATCCCGCCCGCGCACCAGCGGCATATCGACCGCTATACAGCTGAAGTGAAGGAACGCCTGGTGGAAGCCGGGCTGCGTGCGTTGTCGGAACGTAGGCCGGCCAGGTTGACCTACGGCGAGGGACACGTCGGGTTCGCGGTGAATCGACGCGCGCAGATCGGACCCGTGGATCACGTGATGCCCATGATTCGGGTCGATGATCCGGACGGCGGCCTGCGCGCTGTCTGGGTCAGCTATGCCTGTCATTGTACGACGTTCGGTCCCGCGGACAACTTCATGTGCGGCGACTGGGCGGGATTCGCGTCTGAGCATATCAGTCGAAGGCACCCGGGCGCCGTCGCCCTGGTCACCATCGGGTGCGCCGGTAATGCGAATCCCTTTCCGCGCACGGGCTTATCACATTCCCGCCGCCATGGAGGGGATGTCGCGTTGGAAGTGGATCGGCTGCTGGGGATACCCGCCCGGCCCCTTCCCGACCGGATCAGATGCCGCCTGGTCCACGCCTCGCTGCCCTATGACACTATCCCCTCCCGGAAGGACTGGCTGGCCACGGCGGAGGAACAAGGTGCGGCGGGCTATCATGCCCGGCAGTGGATCGCTCGGATGGACCGCGGCGAGGAAGTCCCCGCGGCACTCGATTACCCGGTCCAGGGCTGGTCGTTCGGTGATGAACTCGCCATCGTCTTCCTGTCCGGGGAGGTGGTCGCGGACTATGCCGCCAGGCTGCGGCGTATGTACGATCCCGCGAAGATCTGGATCGGCGCTTACGCGAATGACTTCCCCGGCTACATTCCGTCCCGGCGGATATGGAAGGAGGGTGGGTACGAAGGCGGTGACGCCACGGTATACTTCGGATTGCCCAACCGCTTCACGGATGAAGTGGAAGAGCACGTGATCGAGGGGGTGCAGCGTGTCATCCCCGAAACCTACAGACGGCCCCGGTCCAGGTGAATCCGGGAACGGATACGCCGTAGCCGCCCGGAATCCCGTGCTTCCCGGATTCGCCGCGGCCGGTCGGAACCCCGCGCCTCCCGGCCACGCCGCCGACCTGCATCCCGCGCTTCCCGGTCTATCCGCGGCCGCCTGCTGAATTCCCACACTTCCCGATAGCGGATAGCACCTAGATCCCCTTCGGCGCCCGCGCTACGGTGGCTTCCCGCCGTGCCAGTTCCGAATGCCTTTTCTCGAAGGCGGCGCTTTGGTCGTCTTCGATCACCTCGAGATGCACCCCCGATTCAAATCCTGGCAGGTTCCCTTTGTAGAATTCCGGCTGGTAGATGCTCTCGTCGGTGAATTCCCAGACGCGCTGTTTTCCGGCCAGGCCGGGCCAGACCACGCGGAGGATACGCTTTCTGCTCCGATACCGCTGGACCGGCGTGGGCTCGTCGTCATCGACGGCGTAGGTTTCGATGGCCTTCTCGTCGACCTCCACCCCCAGGCCGGGCTTGTCGGGCACCGCCATGTACCCGTCCACCACCTCGATCCTTTCGGTCAACAGGTCGGTTTTCCATAGTTCATGGCAGGTGATGTAGGGCAACTGGGCGTGCGACAGCACCGAACCGATGTGGGCGGCGAAAGTCGTGGTCAGCCCGGCGCCTACCATCTGAAGCCAGAATGGCTTGTTCAACGCGGCCGCCATGGTGCCCTGCCGTATGGTCCCCGAGACGCCGCCGCCAATCACGAATCCGTCGCTGACCTCCGCCTGCCACACGTCGTCGCCGAAGTGTTCGACGATGGGCTTCTGGATGCGTTCGCGGAGCATCTGCGCGCCCTTGAAATCTTTCCTCAGGTAGAAGGGGCTTTCGTACATCCCCACGTTGACTCGCTGGTCGAGTTGCGACAGGATCTGTTCCGCTTTCGCCTGGGTGAGGAGAAACCCGTTGAAATCCACGTCGAACCGGTAATCGGCTGGGACGACTTTGCTCACCGCGTCGATCTGGGCGACGATGTCGCGCCAGGGCCGGGCCTTCATCTTGAAGGACGTGTAGCCGCGTCTGAGGGACTCTTCCGCCTCCTTGACCCAGTCTTCGGGCGCCATGTCGATGTCCCACCACGAAAGGGGACAGCGGTCCTTCAGCTTGTTGCCCAGCAGGGCGTGCACGGGCACCCCGGCGTCTTTTCCGCACAGGTCGAAGACGGCGATCTGCGGTCCGAACCCGATATCGTCGTCCCACATGATGGTCCAGGGATCCTTGCCGATCAGTCCGGCGGTATCCGAAGCGCCGTGCCCGTCGGTGACGCTGACCAGGCCGTTGTCGGTCTCCAGCCGGTATACCCACACGCGCTCGTTATGGGTGTTGGCCCGGGCCATGGCGTGATCGACGTGTGGCGCGTAAAAGGGCACGTTGAGTGCGGTTCGTTCGGCGTGCGTGATCTTCATGGGATCCTCCTTCGTTGGTAAGGGACTGGACCGGCGTGAAATGTATATATCTAAGGCTGGTGCCCAAAAAGGCAATCCATTTATGGTCTCGCGTCTTAAACACTTGCCTTGCCACTTTTTTGCGATCTGTATATAATCAATCCAGGACCATTTCCAATCGCATCCCAGGCAACCCCAGAGGAAAACTTGAAACTCGAAAATCGGGTCGCTATCGTCACGGGCGGCAGTTCCGGTATAGGTCGGGGTATATCCATCGAACTGGCCGGGGAGGGGGCCCGCGTAGTAGTCTGCGACCTCGTCGAGCGGCCCAGGCCGGGCAAGTACCACGATCGGGACGTGACGACGCCTACCGTGGAAGCATTGCGCGCGATGGGATCGGAGGCGCTTTTCGTACAGACCGACGTGTCGGACGAGGCGGCGGTCGGCCGCCTGGTAGGGCGGACGCTGGAGACCTTCGGCGGCCTGGACATCCTGGTCAACAACGCGGGTATTTTCGAACCCGGGGACAGCCAGACGACCCCTGTAGACACCTGGGACCGCATCATGGGCATCAACCTGCGGGCCCTGTTCCTGACCACGCGCGCCGCCGTGCCCCACCTGAAGGAATCCCGCGCGGGGAGGATAATCAACATCGCTTCCGTGCACGCCTTTCACGGCGGAGGCGGACCGGCGTACGCGCCGGCCAAGGCCGGGGTCGTGAATCTCACCCGGGATACCGCGGTGGAGCTGGCGTCCCACGGCGTAACGGCCAATACAATTTGTCCGGGCTATATAGAAACGCCCATCCAGGATTACCTGACCCAGGCGCAGGTCGACGAGGCGCTCGAAAAGACGCCCCTTCCCAGGCTGGGACTGCCGAAGGATATCGGCCGGGCCTGTGTGTTTTTCGCGTCGGACGACGCCGAATGGATCACCGGCACGGCCCTGCCCGTGGACGGCGGCTGGCTGGCGCCGATCTGGTAGGGAATCTTGCCAATCGCCGCACCGGATTTGAAGATGCCGCAAGGCAAAGAACATCCATGGATAAACTATTCGCGATAACCGGAGGCGTCTCGGCGCTCCTGGGCGTGATCTCGGGAGCCTTTGGCGCCCACGGGCTGCGAGACCGGGTGTCTCCGGAAATGCTGGAGATCTTCGAGACCGCCGTGCGGTACCAGATGTATCACGCCTTCGGCCTGCTCTTCACGGCCTGGGCGGTTTCGCGCTGGCCGGATGCGATACCATCGTCGGCGGGTTGGGCGTTCATCGCGGGCACGGTGCTGTTTTCAGGCAGCCTTTACGTGCTGAGCCTCGCGGGCGTCCGGTGGCTCGGCGCGGTGACCCCACTGGGCGGCGTGGCGTTCGTCATCGGCTGGCTTCTCCTCGTCTACGGTATTTACCGGGCCTGAAACGGAACACACGAATATGCGCGTAGTAACCGGGATCATAGCACACGAGACCAGCACGTTCACGACCGTGGAAACCACTCGGAAGAATTACCGGGAACGGTACGGCGGCCTGCGCGGAAGCGAAATCCTCTCGGCGTTCCGAGGCACGAACAAACCCACGGGCGGATTCATCGAAGGCGCCGAAGCACACGGATTCGAGTTGATCCCCACGATCGTGGCGGAACCCCATCCGAGCGGCCCCACGCCCCGTGCGCTCTTCGATGAAATCATCGACGAGATGCTGGACGGTTTCAGGGACGCGCGGTCTTTCGACGGGGTATTGCTCGAACTGCACGGCGCCATGGTGGCCGAGGGAATCGACGATGGCGAAGGATACATCCTCTCCGCCGTGCGGGACCTCGTGGGGGATCTGCCCATCGTCGGCCAGCTGGACATTCACTCCAACATGACCCCTCTGATGATCGAAAAGGCCGACGTGTTGATCGGCCGGGAGTCCTACCCGGAGGTGGACATGGCGCCACGGGGACGGGAATGCGCGGACGTGCTCGTCCGGATCCTGCGCGAGGGACTCCGGCCCACCATGGCCCTGCACCGGATACCCATGACCTGGGGCATGAACCAGGTTACGGCCCATGCCCCGATGAAGGAGGCGATCGACTACCTCCACGAAATCGAATCGCGGCCCGGTGTAGTCTGCGGATCGATCGCCACCTGTTTCCCGCTTGCCGACATACCCCACATGGGCGCGTCGGTGTACATCGTGACGGACAACGACCAGGAACTGGCACAGCGTTATGCGGACGAACTGGGTGGATACCTTTACGACCGTCGCGCCGACTGGCATTACCATATGCCGTCGACAAAGGAAACCCTGGACCGCGTCCATGAAGAAGGCCTGTTCCCCGTCGTCCTGGCGGATCGGAACGACAACACCGGAGGCGGTTCTCCGGGCGACGGCACCGCCATGCTGCGGACGTTCATCCAGGCCGGTCTCGAAGATGCGTGCGTCCTGTACATCGTCGATCCGGAGGCCGTGGAACAATGCATGGACGCCGGGGTAGGCGCCACGATCACGCTGGACGTCGGGGGAAAGTCATCGCCGTTGCAGGGCGAACCAGTAACCATGACGGCGGAAGTTTTGGCTCTGTCCGATGGCAGGTTCCGTTACCACGGCCCCATGCTCGCGGGCCTTGAAGGTACGATGGGCCCATCCGCCCACATACGGCAGGAGGGCGTCCACGTCATCCTCGTGAACGATCGCGAGCAGCCTTTCGACACGGCTTTTTCCGAATCCCTGGGCCTGGACCCCCGGGAAATGCGCTACATCGGCGTCAAGTCCTCCGCCCACTTCAGAGCCGGATTCGAACCGTGGGCGGGCGCAATTCACGTGGTCACAGAGCCGGGCGTACATGACATGGGTACTTTGACCTTCCATCGGCTGGGCAGGAAGCTTTATCCGCTGGATTCCGGTCGGGACTGATCCACCGATCCTGCCGGACCGGTGTCGATGCTTCGCGGCCGGGACCTTTAAGAGCCTGAAAATGAGCATACCGTCAGACAAAATCGATACGTCCTCGATCTGGTTCGACCACCAGACGCTGATCCGAAACGTGGATGTCCTGCTCACTGTGTACGACCAGTCGGCGCAAGGCGTACTGGACCTGGCGAATTCGGAGGGGTACTTCGAAGGGGTCGATCCCAATCTCCTGAAGTGGCCGCCCTCCCGGTCGCCGGAAGGGCCCATCGGACTGGAAGGCCTGGGTTACCGCGCCAAGCTGATCGGGGCGATTTACGAGGGGGTTCCCCGGCTTCGGGACCAGCGGATGGGCGAGGCCTACGACCAGTTCAGGCGGGTCGCCCCCGATTACTACCAGGCCGTGCAGCTCTACGCCCGCATAAGGGAACAGTTCCTGCGGACGGGACAGGGCGCGACCGCCCAGTTTCTCGAACTTTACCAGACCATCTATGTCGAGGAACTCCGGGCGAGTAACGTTATTACTCCGGACGAAGGCGAGGCCGCCCTGGCCGGGGCCAGGCTGTCCCGCGTGCCCCTGGCCCACGCCCAGCCCGTCGCCGAGAAACTCAAGGACATCGTACCGGAGGACGACCCGCTCTGGCAGGCGACGTACGAATGCGCGCTCAAGGGCAAGGAAACCCGTGCAACGCTGAGGGAGATATTTCACAACACGGCCCAGAATACGCTCGAATATCTGGCCGCCGGAGAACTGCTCGCCGTTCGCTTCAATACGTATACCAACTTCGCCTGGTTCGGTTGCGCGGTGTGGAAGATCATCAGCGACGCCGAACTGCTGGCCGAATTCTGCCGCCGGCACGTACCGAGCAAGTACCTCCAGCGCAAGATCGACGGCATACAGGAGGATATCCTGCTCGGTCAGGCCATGATGGTGGAGTTCTTCCAGGCGCACCAGGAGAATCCCGCGCAACTCAAGCCGACGGGGTACTGGTACGGTCACCACTATACGAGCCTGACGCGGGACATGATAGACCTGGCCAACGGCCTCATGGAAAAATGCAACCTGGTCATCCACAGGATCAACCAGCACATGAAGAACGGAGAGGACGAGGCGAAGATCCCCGACGAACTCTCCTCCATGCTGGAGCCCATGGAGGTGCCTCAGCTGCTGGACCGAAGCGCCACGGGCCATTTCCTGGAGTATCCCCATGTGGGAAGGAACGCCAGGTATTCTCCGATGCAGCGCGCCACGAGGCTGGTCCGGTGGATCGGGGCATCCTGGCGGTATGTCCGCACCAAACTCGAGATCGAAGAGGAGGGGCTGGATGAGGAGGAAAAAATCGAGGCTGCGTGGCAGAACAGCCTGGCCTGGTCCGAGAAGACGCTGAAGATCTTCGGGATCACGGTCAAGGTGCACGTCGATCCGATGGTCGGCGAACTGGCCCGTGTGCTCAAGTTGCACGAGGGTCGTTACAAAGTCCTTTTCTTTCCCACCCACCAGAGCGTCTTCGATCATCCGGTCATGTACAAAGTGCTACAATCCCGCGTCCTGCTGGACGCCCTCGGCTGGGAGGACTCGCGTCCCTGCACCATCCTGTCCCGGTCGGGCCTGACCGAGTACGTTACGCTGCGCCTGGGGTCATGGAGCACGACGCTGTTCGGTGTGAACGCCGCCGAGTTCGACCGACTGCTCGAAGAAATCGACGGCTACGTGGTCCTGCCCCGCGCGGGGGATACCAACAACGCGACCCGGCGTTTCGCCGGACTGCTGGAAAAACGACCGGGCATCATCTATGCCGCGGGTACGACGGCGGCTTTCGACATCCAGTCCATCCCGCTGCAACACGGCCTGTTCAGTAAGATCCCGCCCGACGTCGTGCTCATTCCCATGGCCTTCCGGGGGATACATTCCATCTGGCCCAAGTGTCCGAGGCGAAACATCAAGATAAACCCGGGACTCGTCGAGGTCGTCGTGGCGCCGCCCATGATGGGAGAAACCACGCTGTTCCCGAGACGCCGGTCCCTCAGGCCCCAGATTGAACCTGCGGCGCTGTTTCAGGCCGTGCAAATCGTTCACCTGCTGAATCCGAATCATCGGCCGTAGCCGCTGTTGATTCCGAACACAAACCCAACAGGCCGGATCATGATGAAACCGTCACGAATCCTCTGCTGCATGCTGCTGGCCGTCACGCTGGCGTGGACCGAAGCGTCGGGGGCCGCGACCCGGGTCGACGTCATCAAGCTGACAGGCCCGATCGGTCCGGTCAGCGTCCAGCACGTGTCCGCCGCGATAGAAAGAGCCGAAGACGACCGGTCGGAGTGCCTGGTGATCATGCTCGACACGCCCGGCGGCCTCCTCGAGTCCACGCAGATGATCATCAAGGACATGCTCGCGTCGAATGTGCCGGTCGTGGTCTACGTGGCGCCCAGCGGTGCGGGCGCCGGATCGGCGGGCGTGTTCATCACCATGAGCGCCCACGTCGCGGCCATGGCGCCGGGAACGAGCATCGGGGCGGCCAGTCCGGTTGGCATTGGCGGCGCGGTGGCGGACTCGACCATGCAGGAAAAGATAGAGAACTTTTCCGTGAGCTACATCCGTTCCATCGCCGACAAGCACGGACGGAACGCGGACTGGGCGGAACAGGCCGTAAGGAAGAGCGTGGCCCTGACCGACCGGGAAGCGGTAGAGCAGAACGTCGTGGACCTCAACGTCGCCACGCTGGATTCCCTGCTCGTTCAGATCGACGGAACCGTCGTGGAAGTGAGGGAAGGCGAGCGGGTATTACGCACGAAGGACGCCGAGGTGCAGATCAGGGAAATGAACTGGAACCACCGGGTGCTGAACGTGCTCTCCAATCCCAACATCGCCTACCTCCTGATGATGCTCGGTTTCTACGGGCTCATCTACGAGTTCATCAATCCCGGCGCCATATTCCCCGGCGTCGTGGGCGGCATGTGCGTCATCATAGGGCTCTTCGCCCTGCAGACGCTGCCCATCAACTACGCCGGGCTGCTGCTGCTCCTGCTGGGTCTCGGGCTTTTCGTGACGGAACTGTTTCTCGTCAGCGGCGGTCTGCTGACCGTGGGCGGCGCCGTCGCCTTCACGATCGGTTCGATGATGCTCATCGATTCGCCCTATCCCTACCTGCGCATATCCCTGTACGCCATCATCCCGGCCGTGATCGCGACCGGGGCCTTCGTGTTGTTTGCCGTGGGCTACGCGCTGAAGGCCCAGAAGCGGCGCACGACCACGGGCAGCCAGGGACTGATCGGCGAGACGGGACGCGCGCGCGCGGCCGTGGACGCCCGGAGCGGCAAGGTGTTCGTCCACGGCGAGTACTGGTTCGCGACGAGCGATGCGCCCATCACACCCGATACGCCGATTCGGGTCCTGAAGGTCAATGGTCTGCGATTGCAGGTAGAAAGCCTGGATTCAAACGCGGACGCAACGAAACAAGGGGAGGACTCCCATGTGGTTTGACGGATTTCCGCTGTCGACGATCGTAATCGTCCTGTTCCTCATCATCCTGTTCACGAACGCGGTCAAGATTCTGCGCGAGTACGAGCGGGGCGTGGTCTTCCGGCTGGGCCGCCTTTCCAAGGCCCTGATCGGCAAAAACGGACCGGGCATCGTGATCCTGATCCCCGGGGTCGACAAGATGGAGAAGGTGAGCCTGCGTACTGTGACCAAGGACGTGCCTTCCCAGGACGTGATCACCCGGGACAACGTGTCCATCAAGGTCAACGCGGTGATCTACTTCCGTGTCTTGGACCCGGAAAGGGCAATCACCGAGGTGGAGGACTTCCTGCAGGCGACCCATCAACTGGCCCAGACTTCGCTGCGAAGCGTACTCGGGCAGGTGGAACTGGACGACCTCCTTTCCAACCGGGACAAGATCAACGAGGACCTGCAGGTGCTGCTGGACCAGCAGACCGAGCCATGGGGCATCAAGGTGTCCATGGTCGTCATCAAGAACGTCGATCTGCCCCTCGAGATGCAGCGGGCCATGGCCAAGCAGGCGGAAGCGGAACGGGAACGCCGGGCCAAGGTCATCAACGCACTGGGCGAGCAGCAGGCCGCGGAGAAACTGGCGGAAGCCGCCCATGTCATGGGCACCCATCCCGTAGCCATTCAGTTGCGTTACTTGCAGACCCTGTCGGTCGTGGCGGCGGAGAACAACTCCACCACGCTGTTCCCCGTCCCCATCGATCTGTTCAAGCCCTTCGTGGACGCGTTGAAGCCAGCGGTTGCGGGCGGCGCGCCGGAGACTGATACCGATACGCCGGAGGGCCGCGGTCAGGAGGCAGGATAGCATACGAGATTCCCCGGCGGGATTTCGACTAAATCGGTCAACGTATAATGGTTCGCCGACCAGGACAGAGGGAACATACGATGACCGATATGCAGGGTATTACCCCGATCAAGGAATGGCCCGAAGACGAGAAACCCAGAGAGCGGTTGCTTAAGTACGGAATCCATACCCTTTCGGACACCGAACTGATCGCGCTGTTGCTGCGCACCGGGAACGGTACCGGGGGGAAGGACGTCATTGACATATCCCGGGACCTGCTGCAGCATTTCGGGGGTCTGCGCCACCTCGCCACCCGGGAATTGAGCGAGTTGTGCCAGGTGTCGGGGGTAGGGCCCGTCAAGGCCGCCCAGATCGCCTCCGCCATCGAAATCGGCCGCCGGCTCGAAGCGCAGGACATGGACAAGAAGACCTTCGTCTCAAGTACCGACGTGGCGCGCTACTTCATGCCCAGACTCAGGGACCTGCGGAAAGAGATCTTCATGGTCCTGATGCTCGACGCGCGCAACTGCCTGATCCGCGGCGTGACCGTATCGGTGGGCAGTCTTACGGCGAGCATCGTCCATCCCCGCGAGGTGTTCAAGCCCGCCATCCTCGATTCGGCCGCGTCCGTGATATTCGTACACAACCATCCCAGCGGCGATCCAACCCCGAGCCAGGACGACCTCAAGATCACGGCCCAACTCGTGGACGCGGGCCAGATGATCGACATCAAGGTGCTGGATCACATCATCATAGGCCGAAAATCCTTTACCAGCCTCGCCGGCAAGGGTTTAATATAGCGGCGGAAGGGCGGGACGGCATCGGGTCGGCAACGCGTCGCTACGAGCAGTATGTGCGCGCTGCAGGGTTCAATAACGGTGGGACAGCGGAGCGGCGGCAAGGGGAGTAGACCGTGGAATCTGCTACAAAAGAAAGCATCAGGATAGGCTTCGTCGGCGCGGGATTCATGGGACAGGTGGTCCACCTGCCCAACTTCACGGAAATGGCCGGCTGCGAGGTCGTCGCCCTGGCCGACCGAAGGTCCGGTCTGGCGCGGCGGGTGGCAGACCGTTTCGGTGTGCCGAGGACCTGCGCGTCCCACGAGGAAATCTGCGCCGATCCCACGATAGACGCCTTGGTTCAGATCACGTCGGACGATGCCCACGCACCCGTTTCCATCGACGCATTGAACGCGGGCAAGCACGTATACGTCGAGAAACCCATGGCGACCAACCTGTCCGATGCGCGCCGCATGGTCGAGGCCGCCGAACGCAACGGCAGGCAACTGCAGATCGGGTATATGAAACGCTTCGATACCGGCGTGGAGATGGCCCGTTCGATTATCGACGAGCTGCGTTCAACCGGAGAACTGGGGGCGATTACCCATGCGAGGGGCCATTGTTTCGCGGGTGACTGGGTCTGCAACGCCGGGACGGCGATAACAACGGACGAGACCTATCCCGAAATCGAATCCCGGCCACCGGAGTGGCTGGAACAGGAACGAATCGGGGATATCTACAGCACAAACAACCTGTATTGCCACAACATCAACCTGTTGCGCTTCCTGCTGGGCGAGGTCCGGGACCTGAGGTTCGCGACGCTCGACGGTCCGACCAAACTGATGGTCTTCACCATGGACGGATATGACGCGGTGCTGGAACTGGGAAGGTTGTCGGCGAATTTCTGGGACGAGGGCGTCAAGGTGTATTTCGAGGACGGGTCGGTGGAGATCAGCACGCCGCCCCCGCTGCTCAAGAACGTGCCGGCCCAGGTCTCTGTCTACCGGGCGGGCGACATTCAGCAGCATGCCCAGCCGCAAGCGCCGCGGGACTGGGCGTTTCGCAGGGCGAATGCCCACTTTGTGTCGTGTATACGGTCCGGTGCTCCGGTCCGTTCTTCCGGAGCGGATTCGATCCGCGACCAGGAACTGCTGGAAGAAGCTTTCAGAAGGTTCTAAGCGCGTTCCGGCGTTGGTCCAGTCGCATTCGGGGATACCGGAAGTACTCGGGGTTCCGACCGAAGCGGACGCCCGGACCGACTTTGCCGCGGTGCCCGGAGCGGAGACCCAGACCGGAGGCCCGGGCCGGCCGTGCGCGGTACCTGGTTCCGGAGCCGCGGTACAAGAAGAACCGGAGAAACAACAAGGAGTACATACGCAGATGATGGAACCTTCCGAAATAAAGAATGAACTGGATGCATGCCGAAATCAACTGGCCTATCTCTGGAGGGGCCTTTGACATAGAAAATAGACAGGCGGAGACGGCCAGGCTCGAAGGCGTCACGGGCGAGCCGGATTTCTGGAACAACCAGGCCAGGGCCCAGGCGATCAGCAGGCAGATCAGCGACCACAAGAAGATCGTCGATGGGTGGAACGACATGGACAGCCAGGCCGAAGACCTGGAAACCCTGTTCGAAATGGCCGCCGAGGAAGACGACCGGGACGCATACGAAGAGATCGAAGACGGGGTCCGGTCGCTGCGGCGACTCCTGGAAACGGCGATGCTGCAAAGTATGCTGTCGGCCCCGGACGATACGAAGAACGCCATCGTTTCCATACACCCCGGGGCGGGGGGAACGGAGTCCCAGGACTGGGCCGAGATGCTCATGCGCATGTACCTCCGCTGGATGGAATCCCGGGATTATTCCTTCGATACGCTGGACTTGCAGCCGGGCGAGGAAGCCGGCATAAAGAGCGTTTCCATCGAAGTCTCCGGAGAATACGCCTACGGGTACCTCAAGGCGGAAGCCGGAGTCCACCGCCTCGTGCGCATCTCCCCCTTCGACTCGAACCACAGGCGGCACACCTCCTTCGCCTCGGTTTCCGTTTTGCCGGAAATCGATGATCCGGGCGATATCGATCTCAACGAGGCGGACCTGGAGATCGACGTCTACCGGGCAAGCGGCGCCGGGGGCCAGCACGTGAACAAGACTTCCTCGGCCGTACGGGTTACGCACAGGCCCTCCGGCATAGTCGTTCAATGCCAGTCGGAGCGATCCCAGCACCGCAACCGGGAAAGCGCCATGAAGGTGCTGATGTCCCGCCTGTACCAGCAGCGGCAGGAGGCGATCCGGGAAAAAAGGGAGCGCCTCGAAGGCGACAAGAAGGAGATCGCGTGGGGCAGCCAGATCCGTTCCTACGTGTTCCACCCCTACACCATGGTGAAAGATCATCGAACCGGTACGGAAATCGGAAACATCCAGTCCGTGATGAACGGCGGCATCGACACGTTCATCGAGGCTTACCTGCGTCACGGAGATCCCGTGAAAAGCACGTAATCCACTCCCCGAGTCCACCGTTCCGCACCCTGTCCGGGAAGTCCTTTTTGGTTGACAGGATGCGCCGGCCCGCCTATATTCCGATACCCGTCCGACCGCTATGCCGACGGCGCTTCGAACTGACCGCTCACCGCCCATTCAGGGAATCACCACCCATCTTAAAGTCCTTCGGAGCAAACGGGTGAACAGCCCGATCGAATTCAACCGGCAAAGGTACGGCAAGCTCGAAGCGATCCGCGCTCGCGGCATCGATCCGTACCCCGTCCGCTACGACGTATCCCATCCGGCCCAGTCCATTCTCGATCAGGCGGAAGACCTGATCGAATCCACCGAGCCCGTCTCCGTTGCGGGCCGTATCACGTCCAAGCGGGGCCATGGCAAGTCCGGCTTCGCCCACCTGCTCGACCGCACCGGCCGGATCCAGATCTACGTCCGCCTCGACCGCATCGGATCAGATGCATACGAGATCTTCGACGAGTTGATCGAGGTAGGGGACTATCTGGGTGTAAAAGGCGCAGTCTTCACCACCCGAACCGGTGAGACCACCGTCATGGTGGACGAGATGGAACTGCTGTCCAAGTCCCTGCGCGCCCTGCCAGAGAAGTGGCACGGCCTGCGGGATATCGAAACCAGGTACCGGCAACGCTATGTCGACCTGGTCATCAATCCGGGCGTCAAGGAGGTCTTCCTCAAGCGCTCGCGGCTCATCCGGTCCGTTCAGCGGTTCATGGACGGAGAAGGTTTCGTCGAAGTCGAAACACCGATACTCCAGCCCCTGTACGGAGGCGCGTTGGCAAGGCCCTTCAAGACCCACCACCAGGCCCTCGACATGCCGTTGTTCATGCGCATTGCCGACGAGCTTTACCTGAAACGATTGATCGTCGGCGGCATGGAGCGCGTGTACGAAATCGGGCATGATTTCCGCAACGAAGGGATCGACCGCACGCACAATCCCGAGTTCACCATGCTGGAGTTCTATATCGCCTACGTCGATTACCGGTTCATCATGGATCTTGTGGAGCGCCTCTTCACCAGTGTCTTCCAGGAGGTAAACGGAACGCTGAACCACACGTACCAGGGCCGGCCCATCGACATGACCCCGCCCTGGCCTCGGATTTCCATGCTCGACGCCATTCGCGAGTATGGCGATGTCGACGTCACCGGGATGCCGACCGCGGAGCTCGCGGCGGTATGCGGTGACCGGGGCCTCGATGTGGACCCCGAACTGGGCAGGGGCAAGATGATCGACGGACTCTTCGAACACTTCGTGCAGGACCGTTTGCTGAATCCGACCTTCATTACGGATTATCCCGTGGAGATTTCCCCCCTGGCCAAACGGCATCCGGACAATCCGGAACTCACCGAGCGATTCGAACTGTTTATCTGCGGGAGTGAGTTCGCCAACGCATTCTCCGAGTTGAACGACCCGATGGACCAGCGCCGGCGGTTCGAGGAGCAGGTTGAAATGCAACGCAAGGGCGATGGGGAAGCCCACGCCATGGACGAAGACTTCCTCCGGGCAATGGAGTACGGCATGCCGCCCACCGGGGGATGCGGAATCGGAATAGACCGGTTGGCCATGCTTATTACGGACTCCGCGAACATCAAGGACGTCCTGCTCTTTCCCCATATGCGCAAGGAATCGTTCGACGGCGAACCCGGCGGCCCGGACGGCCCGGGCGGGACCAGCGAACCCGGCGGCCCGGACGGAACCAGCGAACCCGGCGGCCCGGACGGCCCGGACAGCCCGGACGGAACCGGGGCCGAAATGGAAAATGGTTCCGGTGAAGCGGACGGCCTGTCGGACCGGGCGTCCGGAACATAGGATGCCGAATGGTGCTGCGTAAACGATGGTCGTACGAATGGTTCATCGCCCTTAGATATCTGCGCTCCAAGCGGCAGAACCGATTCGTCTCTCTCATAACCTACATTTCCGTGAGCGGCGTCCTGGTAGGGGTAGCCGCCCTCGTCATCGTTCTTTCCCTGTTTAACGGCTTCGAAAGCGAAGTGCGGGAACGCATCATCGGTGAGCGCGCGCATATCAACGTGTATTCGCTGCTCGGCGATGGTTCCATTTCCGGACACGAGGCGTTGATAGACGTCATCCTGTCGGTGGACGAAGTGGTCTCCGCCGCGCCTTACGTGCTGGAGAAAGCCGTTTGCGCACCGGTGCCCGCGACGCGCAACGCGGCGGCCGGCGTCATAGTGCACGGGCTGGACATAGCGTCGGGCCGCCTGGCCACGAACCTCGAGGAAAACATCGTCTTCGGGGCCGTGGATCTGACGACCGCGCCCGGTCCCGGCGGTCCTTCGGAAAAACCCCTTCCCGGGATCGTGCTGGGTAAGGGTCTGGCGGATCAACTGGGGATCATTGTCGGTGAAAAGGTCGCCCTGGGCAATATCCAGGGCTTTTCCCTGACCTCCGCGCTCACGCCTTACATCCGGCCGTACAGGGTCACGGGCATCTCGGAGACCGGGTTCTACGAGTACGACGCATCCTCGGCGTATGTGTCCCTGGACGAGACCCAGAAGCTGTTCAAACTCGGTAACGACATCAACGGCATCGCCGTCAGGATTGCCGACCGGAATCAGGCCCGGCGAATCGCCGAAGAGATCGAAGTCGCCCTGAACCGCTATGCGGAAGAGTCCGATGAATCACCTGTTGCGTCAGCCCCGTCGGTAGCGTATTTTACAGTAGACTGGATGCAGCGGCACAAAGGCCTGTTCCGGTGGATGACCCTCGAGAAATGGGGTTCTTTCGCCGTGCTCAACCTGATCATCCTGGTGGCCGCTTTCAATATCGCCAGCACCCTGATCATGGTCGTGCTGGAGAAGACCCGGGACATCGGGATTCTGAAGTCCATGGGGGCGACTGCCGCCAGCATTACCAGGGTGTTCATCATTCAGGGATCTGTGGTCGGCGTCTTCGGCACCTTGCTCGGTTGTGCGATCGGCTATGTGTTGTGCTGGGCACAGCAAACGTTCGAGTTCATCGCACTGCCACCCGACATCTACCTGATCGATGCGTTGCCCGTGCGGGTCGCCCCGCTTGATTTCGTCAGCGTTGCCCTGGGATCCATGCTGATCTGCGTGCTTGCCGCCGTTTATCCGGCCAGGAAAGCCGCCGGCCTGGTTCCGGTCGAAGCGATCAGGCACGAGTAGCGAAACTGCCCTGAAGCACAGAGAAAGGCTGGAAGCTGCGTTATGGCCGACGAATCGCCCATTCCGGATGACTGCCGGACCGACGAAGTGCTGAGTGCGAGGAACCTGACCAGGGAATTCCTTTCAGGCGACGGACGGCTCGAAATCCTGAAGGGCATCGACTTCGAGATTCGCCGCGGGCAAATCGTGGCGATACACGGCGCTTCGGGCGCGGGCAAAAGCACCTTGCTGCATATCCTGGGGACGCTGGACCGGCCCACTTCCGGCCAGGTGTTTATCGGCGAAACCGATGCCTTTGACCTCCCGGAGGACAGTCTGGCCGGTTTCCGTAACCGGACCGTGGGTTTCGTTTTCCAGGCCCACCACCTGCTCCCCGAATTCTCTGCGCTGGAAAACGTGATGATGCCTCTGCTGGTGGGGAGATATGACTGGGACACGGCCCGCGAAAGGGCCGAAGGGCTGCTCGTGGAGGTGGGTCTGGGGAAGCGTCTCGGCCACAAGCCTTTAGCGCTGTCCGGCGGAGAACAGCAGCGGGTCGCCGTGGCCCGTGCCCTGGTGGCCCGGCCTCACGTCGTGCTGGCGGACGAACCGTCCGGCAACCTGGACCGCGGAAACGGAGAGGCGCTGCTCAACCTGATGTGGGAAATGTCCCACAGGCACGGCCAGGCATTCGTCGTGGTCACGCACGACGAATCCGTGGGCCGGCGCGCGGACCGTGCCTACGTGCTGGAAGACGGGCTGTTGAACGCAGTGGCGGCCTAGGATCGGCGATGAGAACCACATCCTGCCCACAATGCGGCATGTCCGCGGCGGAATTCGGCGAATCGGGACAGTTGGGGTGCGCCGCATGCTACCGTGTTTTCAAGGATACGCTGGTTCCGCTTTTCAAGCAGATACACGGCAATGAGTTCCATCGGGGCAAGATCCCCGTTTCCGATCCGTCGCGGCAGGAAACGCGGCGGGAACTGATCGACCTCAGGCGCGCATTGAAGAAGGCCGTCGGCAAGGAAGCTTACGAACAGGCGGCGAAGTTGCGCGACCGCATAAACGAACTCGAGCGCGGTTCGGAACGGAGCCACGTGGTGCATGGATAACGAAATGGAGAACCTGTATACCGATCTGTTGGTCGACCTGCCGCAATGGTGCGTGCACGATGGCGAAACGGCGGAACTGGTGATCAGCAGCCGCGCCCGCCTGGCGCGAAACCTGACCACCCTGCCTTTCGTTCATCGTACCATCAAGAACGAGCGCTTCCGCGTGATCGAACAGGTGGAGAAAGCCGTCCAATGCAGCGACAACGTGGCGCGGCCGGTGTACCTCTCGCTCCTGGATACGTCTGAACTGGACCGCAGGATACTGGTCGAGAGACGGCTGATCAGTCCGGCCCTGGCGGACGGAACGCGGCCGGCCGGCGTGTTCATCGGCCCCGGCGAAGCCTTCAGTCTCATGGTGAATGAGGAAGACCACCTCCGTCTCCAGACAATAAAAGGCGGGTTGCAGGTATGCGCCGCCTGGCAGGAAGCGGATAAAATCGATACCGAACTGAGCAAAACACTTGATTTTGCCTTCTCCGATGAGTTTGGTTACTTAACGTCCTGTCCGAGTAATACGGGTACCGGAATGCGCCTTTCGGTGTTGATCCATCTACCGGGTTTGACCCTGGCGGATCAGATGGATCCCCTGGGACGCGCGATGGAGGAAATCGGGTTCACGGTGCGCGGTTTATATGGCGAGGGCACCGGAAGATCCGGCAACATGTACCAGGTATCCAACCAGTGCACGCTGGGGCACGCCGAGCAGGAGATCGTCGAAAGACTCGATCGCGTCACGCGCCGGCTGGCCGTGTACGAGGAGAGGGCCTGCGACGCACTGGCAAGCCGGGCGAAACGCCAGACCGAGGACAGGGTGGCCCGGGCATACGGCCTGTTGAAGCATGCCCGGTTGCTTGGAGAGATGGAAGCGATGGATGCGCTGTCCATGCTCAGGATGGGTGCGTACCTGCGGATCTTCAAGGGCATGGAATCCAGTGCTTTCAATCAACTGATGATCGCGGTGCAGCCCGCGCATATCCGGATGACCTCGGGCCGCGAATTGGCAGGTGAGGAACTGGAAGAACGACGCGCGGAACTGGTCAGGGAACACTTGAGATTCTGAAGAGTGAATACGCAAACAGCCGCCGGGATTTCGTTGTCCGGCACTCGAAGGGAGGGATGCCGAGGTGCCACAGGGAAATAACAAGTTCACGGAACGGTTCAAGCGGGTGATGCACATAGCCCGGGAAGAAGCCGCCAGGCTCCAGCATGACTACATCGCCACGGAACACCTGTTGCTGGCCTTTATCAGGGATGGCGAAGGGACCGCGGCCGCCATGCTGCGCAATATGGGCATCGATCTCGAAGACCTCCGTCAGTCCATCGAGGAGGCCACTGTATCCCAATCGAGCGCGCTCACGATCGGCCAGGTTCCCTTTACGCCTCGAGCGAAACAGGCCCTGGAGATCGCCGCGCACGAAGCCAACAACATGAAATCGAAATACGTGGGGACCGAGCACCTGTTGCTCGCGCTGGTACGGGACAAGCAGGGCATTGCGTCCCAGATTCTTTCGACCTACGACGTGACGTTCGAGAAAATCAAAGAAGAGATCCAGAATATCCAGAGCGACCGTTCGGTTACCAAAAAGGACGCGCAACGCAGCCGGACGCCATTCCTCGATCATTTCGGCCGCGACCTGACCGAAATGGCGCGTGAAAGCAAACTTGATCCGGTCATCGGGCGCGACAAGGAAATCGAACGGGTCACCCAGATCCTCAGCCGTCGGAAGAAGAACAACCCGGCGCTGATCGGCGAGCCCGGCGTGGGCAAGACCGCCATCGCAGAAGGGCTGGCGCAGCGCATCGTGCAGCGCAGCGTTCCCCAGATCCTGGAGAACAAGCGCGTCGTGACGCTGGACATGGCATCGATCGTGGCCGGGACCAAGTACCGGGGCCAGTTCGAAGACCGGCTGAAATCTCTCATGGCCGAAATCACCAAGTCGGACGAGGTGATTATCTTCATCGACGAACTGCATTCCATCGTCGGCGCGGGCGGCGCCGAGGGCAGCCTCGACGCGTCCAATATCTTCAAGCCGGCGCTCGCGCGGGGCGAACTGCAGTGCATCGGCGCCACGACGCTCGACGAGTACCGCAAGCACATCGAAAAGGACGGAGCGCTCGAACGCCGGTTCCAGAAGGTGATCGTGGACCAGCCGAGCATCGATGAAACCATCGACATGCTCAAAGGGCTGCGCAGCCGATTCGAAGAATACCACCACGTCAAGTACACGGACGATGCCCTCGAGTTCGCGGTAAAGCAGTCCGACCGGTACATCAAGGACCGTTTCCTCCCGGACAAGGCCATCGACATCATCGACGAAGCCGGTTCCAAGGCGCAGCTGTCCAAGATGACGGTTCCGGAAGAAATCCGGGAGATCGAGGAACAGCTCCAGGCCATACAGGGCAAGAAAGTGGAAGCCGCCCAGCAGCAGGAGTTCGAACGCGCGGCCGCCTTGCGTGACCGCCAGGAGGAGTTGCAGCGTGAGTATGACGAGGCGTTCATGGCCTGGCGCGAACGGGTTTCCGATGAAGTCGTGATCGTCACCGAGAACGACATGGCGCAGATCATCGCCAGCATGACGGGCATTCCGGTTTTCCGGCTCGAAGAGCAGGAATCCAGGAGCCTGCTGCGCATGGAGGACGAGCTTAAGAAACGGGTCATCGGCCAGGACATGGCCATCCGGGTGCTGAGCAAGGCCATCCGGCGGTCGCGCTCCGGACTGAAGAACCCCAATCGGCCCATCGGATCGTTCCTTTTTCTCGGACCCACCGGCGTGGGCAAGACGGAACTGGCCAAAGTCCTGGCGTCCTTCCTCTTCCAGGACGGCGACGCACTCATCTTCATCGACATGTCCGAGTACATGGAGAAGTTCAATGTCTCTCGCCTGATCGGCGCTCCGCCGGGTTACGTCGGATTCAACGAAGGCGGGCACCTGTCGGAGAAGGTGCGGCGCAAGCCCTATTCCGTCATTCTGCTGGACGAGGTCGAAAAGGCGCACCCGGACGTGTTCAATATCCTCCTTCAGATACTGGACGAGGGCACGCTGACCGACAGCAACGGCCGCCGGGTGGACTTCCGCAACACCATCATCATCATGACCTCCAATCTTGGGACCCGCGACATCAACAAGGCCGGGGGCCTGGGTTTCCAGCAGGATGGATCGAAGGTCGACTACGGAAAGATGGAAGCCACGGTCAAGGAAGAGGTGAAGAAGCTGTTCAATCCGGAATTCCTGAACCGGCTCGATGAATCAGTGGTTTTTCGCCAGTTGAATCCATCCGATATCTCCCGCATAATCGATCTGCAGCTCAAGGAGATCAACGAAAGGATGACCGAAAGGGGAATCCGCATCTCATTGACGCAGAATGCGCGGGAACTGCTGGCCGAGAAGGGGTATGACCCGGTCTACAACGCCCGGTTCATGAACCAGACCATACAGCGAATGCTCGAGGACCCGCTTGCGGAGGAACTGCTGAAGGGCAAGTTCGGCGACGGCGATGAGATCAGGGTCGGCAAAAAGGGAGAAAACCTGACGTTCTACAAAGCCGAGACTTCTGATTCCGCCAAAGCGCCCGTACTCTCCGAATCGGAAGCCTGAAACGCGGGCCAACTGGCCGGACACCTCCGGTATAAGCGCCGGTGGCGGGAACCCGGCGGCGGGAAGCGCGTTGAATCGACAGCCGGTTTCTTTGCGTGGCGTTCACGCCGACAGGCTGTTCCGCCGCTCGTCTCCCCGCCTGAACGGGAAAGTATTATCAGTGTCTCCAAAGCCATTCATGTACGTTAAATCCTTCCTGGTCCTGGTCCTGACGGGCGGGATTCTTGCCTCCGCATCCGTGCACCCCCCGAAAGTATACGGACAACCGCAGCAACCTTTGATCGCCGAGGTGCTGATCGAGGGACACGCCAACGTCGATGAGCCCCTCATCCGGTCGATGACCGCGCTGAAAGCGGGGAACCTATACAATCCCCGCGATGGTGCGACCACGATCAAACAACTGTACCGGCTGGGCCTTTTCGAGGACATTCGCATCTACGCCAGCAGGGGCGCAACGGGTTTGATCCTGACGGTAAACGTCAAGGAGTACCCGCTGCTGGACCGCCTGGAGTTCGAGGGCAACGATAAGATCAAGGACGACGAACTCGAACGCATATCCGGCATCTTCCAGGGCCAGGCCCTGTCTCCCTTCCGAAGAAAAAGCGTCCTGGACAACATTACCCAGGCCTACTACGAAAAAGGATACCTGCTCGCCACGCTGAATCCGCGCGTCCTCGTGGAAAGAAACAACGCGATCATGCGTATTGAAGTCGATGAAGGCGAAAAGGTGAAGCTGGGCGAGATCTTCATCGAAAACAATGTGTCCGTCCCGGAAAAGCAGTTGCAGGAGGCGTTCCGCAAGAAATCGGACATGGAGGAAGAGCATTTCTGGAAAGAGGGCGACCTGCGCCGGGAACGCCTGCTGGACCAATTCGAGAAAATCGTCCAGGAATACCGCAAGCACGGATTCAGAGACGCGGAAGTCGTGGAGGATACGCTCTGGTTCAGTGCGGACAAAAAGCGAATGTACCTCAAGGTGGGGATCAACGAAGGGAAACGGTATTACCTTGGGGACGTAGCATTCGAGGGGAACACGAAGTTTACAAATGAACAACTGACCAGTCTCATCAAGATCGACGCGGGCAAGCCGTTCAACGAAGAAGAATACCAGGAAAGCGTGTCGACCATATACGAGGCGTACGGCGAACTCGGCTATCTGTACGCCACCCCCATCGCCCGGGAATCGGCGGCCAATGATTCCACGATTGACCTGAACTTCGCGGTCAACGAAGGGGAACCGGCCAAGGTTCATCGGATCGACATCGTGGGAAACACCAAGACGAAGGACAAGGTCATACGGCGGGAGCTGTTGATCAAGCCGGGCCAGTTCTTTCGCCGTTCGGTGCTGCTCAGAAGCCAGCGGGACGTGTTCCAGTTGAATTACTTCCAGGACGTTCAGCCCTCACTGCAACCCCTTCCGGACGGAGACGTGGACGTCACCTTCACGGTCCTGGAGAAGCCGACGGGGACGGCAAACGCCGGCGCCGGATACAGCGGGTTCGACGGGCTCGTGGGTACGATATCCATGATCGTTCCGAACTTCCTGGGCAACGGCCAGAACCTGAATTTCAACTGGGAATTCGGCGCCAGGCGCAATTCCATTTCGACGAGTTTCGTCGAGCCCTGGCTTTTCGATACGCCGACCAGCGCCGGCATCGACGTCTTCCGTACGAACAGGCAGTGGTTCCGGGAATTCAATATCATTCAGAAGGGATTCGGGCTGTCCGTCGGGCGCCGCTTCCGTGGCACGTACTGGCGCATTAACGGAGCCTATCGGTTTTTCGACCTGGAGTACGCCGGCTTCAGCGAGCGCTACTACGCGGCGGCCCTGGAGGACTCGTCCCTGGCGGAAACGCAGATCTCGGCCATCAACTCAAACATCCGCCAGCGGGAATCCTACGAATCCAACAGCGGCCTGACCAGCCAGGTTACCTTCACCGTTACGCGCGACAGCCGCGATTTCCCCCAGTTTGCCACGAGCGGCATGCGTCAAACGTACCGCAGCGATGTAGCCGGTATCGGAGGCGACGTGAAATTCCTCAAGCAGACCCTGGAATCCGATTTCTACTTACCCCTGTTCAAGGGCACGTCCATTTCTCTCCGGGGGAGGTATGCCCTGGCCGTGAACCCATTCAACGACCGGGAGGTCCCGTTTTTCGAAAGGTTCTTTCCGGGAGGGGTCAGTTTCGACGGCATGATCCGCGGGTACGGCAATAACTCCGTCGGTCCCTATACCGAACTGGGCGATGGAACCAGCAGCCGGGACGGCGGACGGGCGATGAGCATCTTCACCCTGGAGTACCAGATTCCGATCATCGATCAGCTCAGGTCGCAACAGCCGGTATATGCCGTGGCGTTCATCGAGGCCGGCAATTCATGGGCGAAGCTTTCGGACGCCACGCCAACGCTGGGCAACATGAAGAAATCGGTGGGGCTCGGTATCCGCGTTATCATGCCTTTGGTGGGACTGCTGGGCTTCGACGTCGGTTACGGATTCGACAAACCGTCGGACCCGATCCAGGCCCTTCAGAAAAAGCGAAGCGGCTGGAATACGCATTTTCAGCTTGGACAGATGTTCTGATCCGTTCGCCCGGTTTACCGGAGCGATCCGGCATTCGAGGAGGAAATTCATGGTTTCAATGAAAGGAATGATTCGCGCTGCGGCCATGCTCGCCGTCGCTATGCTGCTGCCTGCTATGGCCCAGGGCCAGGAACTTAAAATCGGCTATCTCGATATGGAGCGTCTGCGCCAGTCGTACCAGGGGTTCAGGGACGCCGAGGAAGCCTACCAGAAGGTAGCGATGGACATGCAGGAACAGGTGCAGAGCAGGCAGCAGGAAGTTGAAATGCTCAAGCAGCAGTACGAAGCCCGCAAGACCATGCTGACCGCGGCCAGGCGGCAGCAGGACGAGCAGAATATCCAGCAGAAGGAACAGGAACTCATGCAGTTCGCTCAGACTTCGCAAATGCAACTCGCACAACAGGAGTTGGAATTGACCCGGCCTTTGCAGGAGTCCATTTTCAATGTGGTGCAGACCCTGGCCAAGGCGGAGAACTTTACTTATATCTTCGATGCCGGGTCGCTCATTTACGTGGATCCGCTGAAAGCGCAGGACCTTACCGGACAGGTCCTGGAAGAACTGCAAAAGGAAGCCAATTAACCGCTGATGCGACAGAAGCTGGCAGATATCGCGACGCAGGTCCAGGGCGAGCTCATCGGTGACGGATCGTGTATCATCGAAAACGTGGCGCCGCTTGACGAGGCCGGGAAGGGTTCAATCTCCGTACTGATCAACGCACGGCATAGCCGGCGTCTGGAGTCGACGGAGGCTACGGCGGTCATCGTCTCCCGTGAAATCGATCGCGCTCCGGTCCCGATCATACGCGTGGCGTCTCCCGAGGTTGCCCTGGCTACCTTGCTGACGACCTATTTCGTCGGACATCGTCCCGCGGAAGTCGGGATTCACCCGACGGCCAGCATCCATCCTTCGGCGGAAGTCGATGACGAGGCGGACATCGGACCCCATGTGTCCATAGGTCCGCACACCACGGTGGGTAAACGTGCCTGTATCGGCACGAATGTGGCGATCGGCGCCCGATGCATGATCGGCGAAGGCACGTGGATATTCGCCAATTCGACACTTTACGACATGGTTTCACTGGGCAATGGTGTTATCATCCACGGCGGCGTCGTAATCGGGAGTGATGGCTTCGGTTATTTCCAGGGCGATGGAGGAGCGATCAAGATTCCGCAGGTCGGCGGCGTTGAAATCGGCGACGACGTGGAGATCGGAGCGAATTCGACGATCGACCGAGCGACTATGGGCATGACCCGCATCGGCCGCGGCACCAAGATCGACAACCTGGTACAGATCGGCCACAACGTCGTGATCGGCGATCACGTCACGATTTGCGCCCAGGTGGGCATCGCGGGAAGCACGGTGGTTGAATCGGGGACCCTCATCGGTGGGCAGGCCGGTCTCTCGGATCACATCCATGTCGGCGCCGGCTCCAGGATCGGCGGCCAGGCCGGCGTGACCAAGACCATCCCATCCGGATCGACCGTATCGGGCTATCCAGCCCGTCCGCACAACCAGGCCAGGAGAATAGAGGCGGCCATCAAGCGCCTGCCGGACCTGCTGCAACAGATCCAGACCCTGGAGACGCGGGTCAAGGCGCTCGAAAGCCAGGGGCGGGGCGAACGGAACCCACAGGCAACGGGAAAGTAGCGGCACATGCTCAAAAATCAACGTACCATTGGGTCCACCAGATCCGTTGAGGGCATAGGCTTGCATACCGGCGGGCAGGCGACGCTGACTTTCAGGCCGGGCACCGTTAACGACGGGATCCGGTTTATTCGCGTCGACCATCCCGACCGGTTGGAAATCCCTGCGGATATCGACTACGTGGTCGATACCACCAGGGGGACGAACCTGGCACGGGACGGGGTCCGGATACACACCGTGGAACACGTCCTGGCCGCCGTCGCGGGCCTGGGACTGGACAACATCCGGATCGAGCTGGACGGCGACGAGCCACCGATCTGCGACGGCAGCGCCATTCCTTTCGTGAACGCGTTGATCGAAGCCGGAATCGTCGATCAGGACGCGCCCAGGGAATACCTGGAACTGGAAAATCCCGTGCTCTACTCGGAGCGGGAAAACGGCCTGTTGAAAGAACTCGTCGTCATGCCTTCCGATGATTTCCATCTCACTTACATGGTCGACTACCAGAAATCAAATCTCGCCAGCCAGCACACCGTGCTCTATTCCCTGGAAGACGAGTTCGTCACCGAGTTCGCGCCGGCACGGACCTGGACCTTCCTCAGCGACATCAAGGCCCTGCGCGAAAAGGGGCTGATCAAGGGCGGCAGCCTGGAAAGCGCGGTGGTCATCGCGGACATGGACCTGTCCGAGGAGGAGCTGGACGAGTTGAAGGATCTGTTTGGCGTGGAGGACAGGGTGGTTATCGGCGAGAACGGGATTGTGGGAACCCGGCCGCTGCGCTTCGACAACGAACCGTGCCGGCACAAGGCGCTCGACCTGATCGGCGATCTGGCCCTGCTCGGAGCGCCGCTCAGGGCTCAGGTGTTCGGAGCGCGGTCCTCCCACTCCGCCAACGTCGAGCTCGTGCGAAGGATTCGCGGCGCGTGCGTTAAGAGGAAACCGGAAAAAGGGAATATGGATTCACCGGCGCCGGCACCCGAAGCGGTCCTCGAAATCGAGGACATCCTGCGCATCCTCCCCCATCGATATCCCTTTCTGCTCATCGACCGGGTAATCCAGCTGGAACCGGGGAAACGCGTGGTAGCGCTCAAGAACGTGACCATCAACGAGCCCTTTTTCGCCGGCCACTTCCCTGGCCATCCTGTCATGCCGGGCGTCCTGATCGTTGAGGCCATGGCGCAGGCCGGCGGTCTGCTACTGCTCAATACGATTGAAGAACCAAAGAGCAAAATGGCGTATTTCATGGGCATCGATCATGCCAGGTTTCGAAAACTGGTAAAACCCGGCGACCAGATCCGCTTCGAATTGGAACTGAAACGAATGCGCATGCACGCCTGCAAGATGGAAGGGAAGGCATACGTGAACAATGAACTCGTCGCCGAAGCGACCCTGATGGCAATGGTTACGGACCGGGCAGACCGGGCAGCCCGGGTAGACCAGGCAGACCAGGCAGACCGGGCAGGCCGTGTAGACCGGGCAGACCAGGCAGACCAGGAGACGCCGCAGTGACGGACATAACCACCGAAACCAAGGTCCATCCGACAGCCATCGTCCATCCTGACGCAGAGTTGGGTTCCGGGTGCGGCATCGGTCCGTATACGATCGTGGAACCCAATGTGATCATCGGAGCGGGTACGCAGATCGCATCCGGCGCGCTGATAGGCGCCCATACGCGCATCGGCGCGGAGTGCAGGATCTATCACGGAGCCGTGGTGGGGTCCATACCCCAGGATCAGAAATTCATTGGTGAACAGTCCATACTGGAAATCGGCGACCGGACTTCGATCCGCGAATTCACCACGCTGAACCGCGGGACCAGCGCCCTGGGGAAGACGGTGATCGGAAGCGATACCCTGATCATGGCCTACGTGCACGTCGCCCACGACTGCGTGATCGGCAACCGCGTGATTCTTGCCAACGGCACGCAACTGGGCGGCCACGTGGAAATCGAAGATTTCGCCATCACCGGCGGACTCGTCGCGGTACACCAGTTCGTCCGAATAGGCCGCAACGCTTTCATCAGCGGGGGCGGCATGGTTACCAAGGACATCTGTCCGTACATCAAGTACGCCCACGACCCGCTGAAACCTGTTTCACTCAACACCATCGGTCTGAAACGCAGCGGGTTCTCCGATGAGGCCATCCGCACGCTCAAAGAGGCCTATCGCCTGCTCCACCGGTCTTCGCTCAATGTTTCCCAGGCGGTTCAAGCGGTGTCGGACGATGTGGTACCGACCGTAGAAGTCGAGTACCTGCTCGCATTCATTCGGGAAAGCGCCGAGCGCAGCAAGCGGCACGGCCGTGGCCTGACTTCCTGACAAAACGGTCGCAACTCGGCAAGTGACCCGGCCGCTGACACCTCAACTTTACACCCCATCGAGAAGTAGAAAGGATCCGTCCCATGCCGTCCATCTCAACAGGAGCGCGTACCGTGCGCGTCGCGTCACCCATGTCGCCTCCATCCTGGGCCTTGCTCGAATTGAACCTGATCAAACAGCAGGAAGAGGCCGTGGAAGCGTTCTACGACCAATATTTCGACGAGCGCGGGTACCTGCAATGCGTCCCGCGCTGGGGCGGTGACGACGGACCGGACGACGCGGCGGAAAACTTCGCGAACTGGCCGGAGCTCTATGCGATTGGCGCTTCGGAACGCGTATACGAATTGTACAGGAAGGCCTGGGACGGTCACCTGATGCAGTATACGGAGGCGAAGACCACCGAGGTCGAATTCGCCCGGGACGGCATGTATTTCAGGGAATTTCCCACGATGTTCGACTGGATGCACAACGGGGAGGGATTCACCGCTTTTTTCCTACAGGGACTGTGCGATCCGCAGGACAAGAAGTTCATCGACCGTACGCGTCGCTTCTGCGGATTCTACATGGGCAACGATCCCATCGCGGACAACTACATCCCCGAGCACCGCGTAATCAAGAGCATGTTCAACGGCAGCCGGGGTCCGATGTTGCGCAAGGCGACGGGGCTCGACTGGGCCGGCGATTCCATCGAGGTCGAGGGCCGTTTCAGGCTGGGACACGGGGAACGGAACTACGAAGAGATGGTCGCCCATTTCAAAGACTACAACGACGTGGCCGGCGACCATCCGTTGAACATGGGCGTGACCACGATGACGCTGAACGCCTACATGATCGACGGAGACGAGACCTACGGCGAGTGGACGAAGAACTACCTGGACGCCTGGGTGGAACGGACCGAGAAGAACAACGGCATCATACCCACGAATATCGGGCTGGACGGGAGCATCGGCGGGGAGTGCGGCGGAAGATGGTACGGCGGGGCGTACGGGTGGGGATTCTCGACCATCGTGCCCCAGACCGGGGAAATAGCGCATCGCCCCTACTTCCTGATCCGCGTCCACTGGAGTTTCGGCAACGGGCTGCTGCTGACGGGCGATCAGAAATACGTGGATACCTGGCGCGGCGTCATCGACGGGGTCAACGCCCACAGCAAGGTCGAGAACGGCCGGACGCTCTATCCCCGCATGCACGGCGACGACGGCTGGTACGACTACCAGCCCGAACCCTTCTCCGGCGGTGCGGAGCATGTCTACTACTGGTCCATGGACCGCCGCGACCTTGAACGGCTGCCCATGGAAGGCTGGATCGCTTACCTGGAAGGGCAGAACCCGGACTACCCGGAAACAGCGCTGCAGGAGGACATCTCGTCGGTTCGATTGAAAATGGAGCGGTTGAGAAACGATCTTACCTCGCCGGATACGCGCCTGTCGGACGACATGAACGGCACGAATCCCGCCGAGGTGGACGCCCTGATCCGGCTCATGCTCGGTGGCATACCCACGGGACACTTCGGCCATCCCCTGCACTGCCGTTTCCGGTATTTCGATCCCGCCAGGGTGCGCCCAGGCATGCCCGAGGACGTGGCCGCACTCGTGGAGGAACTCCATGACGACAGCGCCGTGGTTACGCTGGTGAATACCAATCAGGTGTCCCCCCGGACCGTGACCGTCCAGGGCGGCGCTTACGGTGAACACCAGATCCTGGAAGTCAGTGATGAAAACGGGTCTACCGCGGTCGACGGCGCCAGCTTTACGGTGACCCTCGAACCCGGGTGCGGCAGCAGGCTGCGCGTGGCCATGGATCGCTACGCCAACCGGCCGTCCTTCGCTTTTCCCTGGGAAAGGTAGGCGCATCGTATGCAAAGAAATGTGATTTGGGCGCTGAAGGCCATGTCGGTCATGGCCTTCGGGCTGGGTCTCCACGTGTTGACGGGAAACGCGGCTGCCCAACAGGACAGTGTGGCCGCGCTCGTGGAAAAGCACCGGGCGGAAGCCATCCGAAAGCGCGAGCATATCCACCAGAACCCGGAACTGGGCAACCGGGAATTCAAGACGGCGGAACTGGTCGCGGAGCATCTCACCGCGTTGGGCATCGAGATACAGACCGGCGTCGCCCATACGGGCGTGGTCGGTGTGCTGAAAGGCGGACGGCCCGGTCCGGTGGTAGCCATCCGGGCGGACATGGACGCCCTGCCGGTGACGGAGGAGACGGTACTACCCTTCAAATCGACCGTGCGGACGACCTATCTCGGCAAGGAAGTGGGCGTCATGCACGCCTGCGGCCATGACGTGCATACGGCCGTACAATTGGGCGTTGCTTCCGTGCTGGCCGACATGAAGGCCGACCTGCCCGGCACGGTCAAATTCATATTCCAGCCGGCAGAGGAAGGGCCTCCCCCGGGCGAAGAGGGTGGAGCGGACCTGATGGTGCGGGAGAAAGTCCTCGAAGATCCCGCGCCCGAGGCTATCTTCGGACTCCACGCACTGCCGTCCCTCGAGGTGGGCACGGTCGGATTTACCATTGGTCCGGCCATGGCCGCCGTGGACCATTTCTACATCAAGGTACGGGGCAAACAGGCCCATGGCGCCCGTCCCGAAGAGGGCATCGATCCCATCGTGATGGCGTCCGAAATCGTACTCGCCCTGCAGACGATCCGGTCCCGCACCCTGTCGCCGCTGGAACCCAGCGTGGTCACCGTGGGTATTTTCCGCGGCGGAGAACGCTTCAACATCATACCCCGGGAAGTCCACCTGGAGGGAACGGTGCGCACCTACAATCCCGATGTCCGGGACCGGGTGGAAATCCGGATGAAAACCATCCTGGAAGGCATTACCGGGGCCTATGGCGGATCCTTCGAACTGAACTACGACCGCGGCACGCCGTCCGTGATCAACAACCCCGAACTGTCCCGCGAGATGGCCGGTTACCTGGCCGGAGCGCCCGGCGTGGACCAGGTGCTGGAACTGCCCCCGACGATGGGCGGCGAGGACTTCGCCTATTTCTCCAACGTCATTCCAGGTTTCTTCTATCGGCTCGGCGTCACCAGGCCCGGCCAGCCCTCCGGCGGCCTGCATACCCCGACCATGACGGCGGACAGCGAATCGGTCACGGTGGGCATGCGCGCGATGACCCACCTGGTGCTGGAGTTTTTGAACGCAAGAGCACTACAGCCCAACCAGTAGCCGCGTCACAACGACTACGTGCGGCTAAACGAACCGTGTCACAACGACTACGTGCGGCTTAACGGCTCGCGTCACAACGACTACGTGCGGCTTAACGACCCCCGGGGTTCCGCGAAGCCTGCCCGGCATCGACTAGCCGCCGGTCACCGGTCCTGTGATGACCGGGACGCCTGTCGGTAGGCCAGCGTCCGGTCCAGGGCCGTAATACGTGTCGCCCCTTCGATTCGCACGCTCGCGTCATCGGTGACGTAGTACTTGTCTATTTCGTCGAAGGCACTCGTCCCGGTGAGATTCCTGACCAGCGTTTCCCCGATATCGACCACCGTGTGGAGCCATAGCCCGCGCGCCTGGTATTCTCTGCGCCATCCCTCCCAGTTCGAGGCGTCTTTCCGGTCCAGGGGATCCGAAGAGATCAGGTGATCCGACCGAATCAGGTGGGACCATCCCAGGTGATCGATCACCCGCTCGATGCGCGCAACGCTGTGGCTGGACAGGATGCCGAGGGCGAAACCCCCCGATGCAATGGTCTCCAGGTGTTCCCCGGCGAACCGCCCCGTCGCCCGGATTTCGTTCCGGTCGATCTGCTCGTACATGGTTTCTTTCGCGTCCAGGTGAGCCAGGGTCCGTAAACCCATGACCACGAGTGGTCTCATAGTGATCATCCTTTCGCCAGATCCCTTTCCGCCAATTCCCGATGAGTGGGTATTCGGAAACCCGCTACAGCACGAACGCGCCAGCGCTCACCGGCTCTTTGCAGTCCGCCTCAGGTTACCGAGTATGGAACCGACGACGACCAGCACGGCGCCGGATACGCTGAGGAAGTTGAGGTTTTCCGGCTGGAGCAGGCCGGGTACGAGCGGAGCGGCGATCATCATGTCGACGACGGTAACCAGGGGCGCGGCCGACAGGACCATGCTGACTCTGAAAACCTCGAGGTGTTTCAGGGACTCCACCAGGGTCACGAATGCCACGAGGGAAATCACCGCCGATACGTTCAGCAGGATCATCTGAGAGGAGTCCTGCGCCAGCAGCGAGTCGAACCGAACGAAGGGAAGGATCAGGATCGATCCGGCCGAGTAGATCAGGAACAGGATGACGGAAGTGGGCAGAACCTGTAGCAGTTGCTTCTGGGTCAGCGTGTACGTGGAGAGCGCGAGCGCCGCGACGGTGACCCAGAGAATGCCCGGGATCATGGCGCTGTCCCCGGACAGAAGTTCCGACAACTGCTCGTTGAAGAACAGGACGATACCGCCCGTGAGCAGCATGAGTCCGAATACCTGTATACGCGTCATCCGCTCTTTGAAAAGCAGCATGGCGCCCAGCAGGAGGAACAGCAGCGAGATCTGGTTGACTACCTGGGCCGCGCTTGGCGAGATGTACTGCAGGCTCTGGGGATAGAATACGTACGCGCAACTGAAGCCCAGAACCGCCGCGAGAAAGACCAGCGCGTAACCGCCCCGCAGCTGGCGGACCAGGGGGAAATGACCCTGCCTTTGCACGATCACCGCCATCAGCACGGCCGCGACGACGAAACGGTACCAGGTCATCGTGAACGCGTCCAGGCTGATCAGCATGATTTTCAGGACGATGGGCAGCCCGCCCCACACGAAAATCGTGAACAGGCTCAGGACCAGCCCCAGGCCCCAGCGGCCGCTGGTGACGTGCCGGTTCATGCAACACCCGGGAGGATGAAGGAAAGGAAACTGCCGATACGCGGGCAAACGCTCCGGTCAGGTCCGGCCGCCAATGACCTTTCGGGAAGGACCGGTACGGGAGGACAGCCGCGCGGGTTTATTCGTACACCTCCACTTCCGGCGTGAAGGTCATGTCGGGGTCGAGGGGATAAATCGGCCGGGGGACGAACCGGTGGCCGAGCGTGGGGATGTTCGGACTCGCAGCGCCGGGGGAATCGATGGTTATGGTACGCTCCGCCCACTCGTCGTACCACTCATCCGGCGTGTGAGGCAGTTTCTTGACGACGACGTCGAAGTTTTTCGGATCCTGCCCGAAGGCGGGATACATCCAACGGTCGCACAGCTGGGGGCCTGAAGCCGCGAGAAAGATCGTGATATTGCGGCATTTCAGTACCGCGACGGGTGTATCATCCCGCCGGCCCAGCACCTCCACCGTCGCGGTAACCGCCACAGGGGTGAAGCGCGGGTCAAGCGTACCGCCGAGGGGAACGGTGATCGTCTGGCCGACACCCGCTTCCATGGCCCGCTCTACGGCGGGGTCGTCACGGATGGGAAACAGTACGCTCCCCCTGTAGTCGCTTTCGAGGAACCCCTTCAGCATGGTATTGCTGGTGCCCGGAGCGCCGGAGCTGGTGGCGTCGGCGGCGTCGGCGAACACAACCGTTCCCGCGGCATTCGCCGCGATCCGGATGCCTTCTTCCACGCTGTGCAACACGCACTGCATGTGAGACCGCATGTCCCAGAAGCTCCGGCCGATATGCAACGCTTCGCGTTCCGCCAGGTCCCGGTTCCCGTCCGTAATCACGACGACGCGAGAACCCTGCTCCGGACAGTCCGTCGGCGGATGGCCGAGCATGATGCCTCCGGCGAGGACGTCATCACGCTCTTCCAGGCGCTCCAGGTACCGGATGAACGTGCCGTGGACCCCGGTGGCGGTCTTGAGCTCGTCGCCCCGGACCATGGTGGGCGTGTACACGGTTCCAATAACCGGCCGCGCCCCGCCGAGTATACGCAGCAGTACCCCGGCGGCCCTGGCGCCCGTCTCGTACCAGTCGATGTGTGGATAGGTATGCAGGATGCTGCACCCGTCCATGTGGGACAGCATGCGCCGGGTGATCGTGCCGTGCATGTCGAAGGAGGCGACCACGGGCACGTGAGGCCCTACAATACGCCGTACTTCCTGCAGAACGAACCCCTCCGGGTCTTTCTCGACTTCCGCGGCCATGGCGCCGTGGAGATTCAGGTACACCCCGTCGGTCCCGGTTCTCTCCCGGACAATGGCGTCGAGCAATTCCGACGTGGTACGCTCGAAACACGCCTGCGTTATCGTGCCTCCCGCCCCCATCGCGGCACTGTAAGTAGGCACGATTTCCACGCCTGGCCGGGCGGTCAGTGTATCTACGGCACCCCCGACCACGCCGCTCGGCTCCTCCAGCATCTCTTCGCCCCGCGAGACACCGAAATCTTCGTAGACCGTATCGTTGGGATGGAAATCGTTGGTTTCCTGGAATAAGGTGCCGATCAGGATCCTGGGCATGGCGCTCCGGTAGTATTCCGCCTGAAAACTTCGGCGAACTGTAATTTACGCGTACGTCCGCATCGCATTCACTTCACGATCATCGCGTCTTCGTATAGTGCTCAGTATCTCGACGTGTGCTCTTCCACCTTGGTAATCGTCTCGATGACCGCCGGCCTGCCTTCGCGATTGGCCTCGACGGCCCGCCGGATGGCCGGAGCGATCTGTTCCGGTTCGGTCACCTTTTCCGCGTAGGCGCCCAGGCCGGCGCCCACGGCGGCGTAGTCACCGCCCAACCGGTTGCTGCCCCACCGCTCCGAAGCGTAGGCCATGTGGTGATCGTAATGGGTCATGACCCCGTTGTTCAATACCACCGTGATGATGGGGATCTCCGACCGCACGGCGGTCTCCACGTCCAGTCCCGCCATTCCGAAGGCGGCGTCGCCCATGATGTTGACGACCTGCTTCTCCGGGTCGGCGATCTTTGCGCCGATCGCCAGTCCGAGTCCGTATCCCAACTGCGTGGAAGCGCCCCATCCGATGTAGCTTCTCGGCGTCGCCGTTTCCCAGAAAGGCGCGAGCTGCTCCCGGGGATAACCGGAATCGTGGGTGATGATCGTGCGTCTGCCATCCACCACCCCGGCGATCTCACGAAATACGCGGTAAGGACTCAATGGGACCTCGTCCGATTGGAATTGCGGTTCCCATTCGGCCAGCCAGATCTTCTTCAGCCGGGCGATTTCCACGATGTCGCCGCGCTCGTCGGTCCGGGGACGGCCTCCGAGTTGGCGTTTTGCTTCCTCGACCATCTGCCGCAGCACGACACCCGCATCCCCCACAGCGCCGTAGTCGATGCGGTGCTCCCTGTTTATATCCCCGTGACCGATGACGCACTGGGCGAGCGCCGCGCCCTTCGGCACCTCCGACTTGAACCCGGAGGTCATGCTCGTACCGATGCCGAAGAAGAAATCGGTTTTCTTGAGGTATTCAGCCACCATCAGGGAGTGGGAGGCGGCGCCGGTGCCCAGGGACAGGGGGTGGGTTTCCGGGAACGCGCTCTTGCCGGCCAGCGTGGTCATGACCGGGGTCTTCGTCCATTCCGCGAACTCGATCAACGCATCCGAAGCCTCGGCGTACAGCACGCCCTGGCCGGCGCTGATGACCGGACATTCCGACTTGAGCAGCGCAGACACGAGATCTCGCACGTCCTCGGGAGCGGCGCCGCTCTTGAAAGGCTTCACCGGGGTGTAGCCGAAGGCCTCGTCCGGTATCTCCTCCTCGCCCACGTCCCCGGGGATTTCCAACATGACCGGTCCCGGCTTGCCCTGTTTCAGCAGGCTGTATGCCCGTCCCATCATCTCCGGTATACGTGCGGCCGAGTTGACGTTCGATACCCACTTGGTGATGCCGCGGTAGTTCTCCATAGATTCGAAGGCCAGACCGGCGCCCGTGCGGGATCGCGGCGGACCGCCGGGCAGCAGGAGGATGGGCACGGAGTCCGCGTAGGCCTGCGCGACGCCGCCGAAGGCGTTCTCCGCGCCCGGGCCCATCTGCATCATGAAGACTCCTATGGTATTCCCGTTCCGGATCCGGCTGAATCCATCGGCGATATTCACACCCGCCCGTTCCTGGCGGCAGAGAATGGGACGCATGCCCTCGATCGCGCAGGCATCGATGAGCGGGTGATGCGGAAAACAACTGAACCAGTCCAGCCCCTCGGCTTTCAAAATCTTCGCAATGGCTTCGTTTCCAGTCATTTGGCTCCCTTCACTCTCCTTCGCGCCGCGGGGTCGACAGCGTCTGTCCGTCGTCGTCGATCATCGGCCGATGATAGACATAGGGCGGTTCGAGCACGGCGCGCTGGGCGTCCGTAAGCTCGCTGGTCCACTCCGGCAGGCCGGTTTCGTATACGCCGCCGGTGTAATGCATGTACTTGGGGGTATACCGGTAGAAGAGGGAACGCCGTTCCCCCCTGCCCTGCCAGGGCAGCGTGCCATGCGTCGTCGCCTCGTTGAAGATGACCAGGTCGCCCGCTTTCATGGACACGTGTCGGACGATCTCCTGGTGGGCTTCGTAACGGGAAATGTCGCCGGGCAGGGTGAAATTCGCCTTGTGGCTGCCCGGGATGACGCACAGCCCGCCGTCTCCGGGGTTCACGTCATTCAGCTGGTACTGGCAGTTGATCAGTCCGCAACGCATGGCGCCGTTCTGATAGTGATAGAACCGGGAACCGTTGAACTCGGCCAGTCCGTAACCGTGGAGGTTCAGGCCCTCGGTCCCCACGCTCGACGTGAAGATGAACGGATTGTGGTCCAGCTTCCACCCTCGACCCAGCAGCGTGTTCAGGTACGGTATGATCTTCGGATTGGCCAGCACTTCGCGAAAGGGCAGGCACCAGGGCCGGTCCCACGTCAGCATGCCCTCGTAGAGACCGCGGTACTGCTTGCCCTTCAGCGCCTCGCTCGTCTGGGTGACCACGTCATCCTTACGCTTGTCGTGATTGGCGTCCAGGGCCGCGTTCAGCGCATCGACCTGGTCGGGCGTCAGGGCATTGCGCACCACGATGAAACCCTGCAGGTCGAAGAGGTACTGTTCATGGGGTGCCATGGTGGCGAAGGGCTCGGATGTCGGGTTCATGGCCGGTCTGCGCTTTCGCATGTTGCAATTAGGCGGCGGGGTAGTCGGAAGTAGGCCCGGACACGCGTTTAAATCCCGTTCAGCCGGAGAACGGGGCCTTCCCGCGCCGGTGGGATTCAGATGCCCTCCCTGCGGGGACGTGCGATCGATTCGCCGTCGTCCTCGATCAGGGGGCGGTTGTAGATGTAAGGTGGTTCCAGCACGGCCCGCTGGGCATCGGTGAGCTCATTCGTCCATTCGGGCATGCGCGTTTCGTAGACTCCGCCGTCGTAGTGCATGTATTTCGGGATGTACCGGTGGAGCACGCAACGGCGCTCGCCCATTCCCTTCCACGGCAGGGCACCGTGCGTCGTCGCCTCGTTGAAGATGACCAGGTCGCCGGCCTTGACGGCGATATGATGGAAGATCTCCCGCTGGTCCTCGTAATTGCGGACGTATCCCGGCATGGGGAAATTGGCCTTGTGACTGCCGGGAATCACGGTGAGCCCGCCATCGCCCGGATTCACGTCCGTCAGGTAGAACTGGCAGACGATCAGGCCGCTGCGCATCCGGCCGTCGTCGTACATGTAATAGGTCGAACCGGCGAACGTGCCCGTGCTGTTGCCGTGGAAGGGCGTGCCCTGGGCCCCAGGCTTCGAAGTGAGCACGTCGATGTTGTGATCCAGTTTCCAGCCTCGTCCCATCATGGTGTTGAGATAGGGGATCAGCTTCGGGTGGGCGAGGAGTTCGCGGAAGGGCTGGCACCAGGGCCGGTCCCAGGTCAGCATGCCCTCGTAGTGGATGTATTGCGTATATGGTCCGGCCAGCGGCGTGCCGTCCAGCGCGCCGCCCGGCCCGTGTTCGGCGGTCCGGTCCGGATTGGCGTCCAGGGCCTCGTTCAGCGCCCGGACCTCATCGGCGGAAAGCAGGTCACGCACCACGAGAAACCCCTGGAGATCATAGAGATACTTCTCGCGTTCGCTCATCGTGACGAATGCTTCCGGGTCGCCGAACATGGCCATGGCGGTCTCCAGTCGCTTTGCGTAATAAACCGGGTATCCAGTCGCCTCGAAACGGAAACAGCCCATTCCGGCGTTGCTGGATGAGTACATATCTTGTTTAGGAATATAGAAAACGGGGGGACTTAGTCAAAGACTACGTATACGCCAGATGAAGAATCTATCTAATGCGAACGTTCTGTCTGCCGGGAGCAGGACAGAACGAATTCTGGCGCACGGCGAACGAACCGCGGGAGTGGTTTATACGGATTGCCTAGACCGTCTGTACCGCGCGGACTGTCCGGACCGCCCGCTTAAATCAGCCGGCGCCCGCTTAAATCAGCCGGCGTCCGCTTAAATCAGCCGGCGTCCGATGTCCTGAGCAGACCTTCGACGCGACCGAGGCGACCGTTCATGTCGTGCATTTCCGCACGGATGGGGGCGATTTCCTCCCTTATATCGACCTTCAATTCGTCACGGACGGCG
>MKWU01001293.1_pt1 | contig 44441 bp, 30 predicted proteins | sample 809101 | NCBI WGS metagenome assembly MKWU01 (sample SAMN05860141, study PRJNA318959) | sponge metagenome | host: Aplysina aerophoba | place: Slovenia: Piran, Adriatic Sea, Gulf of Piran | collected 2013-05-07 | reverse complement strand
CGAGGCCGAGCAAGGCGCCTTCGTACCGGAAGTGCAGGACCGCTGCGAGACCGTCGAGCGCAACGGCGGCCGCCGCGAGCGGCGCACCCGTACGGTCCCGGGCGGGCCCCGCCCCTGCGGGGGGGGGGGGGGGCCCCAGGGCCGGCCCCGGCTTCGGGGAGTGGGTGGCGGACCCCGAGGCCTGGCCCGGCCTGCGCAGCCTGATCCGCGTGCAGGCGGAACGCACCGGTCCCCGCGGGCGCCGGCAGCGCTCCGTGCGCTACTACATCGCGAGCCGACCGGTGGACGCACAGGCCCTGCTGGACCTCGTCCGCGGCCACTGGGGGGTGGAAAACGGCCTGCACCGCACCCTGGACGTGCAGTTCCGCGAGGACGACTGCCGCATGCGCACGGGGCACGCCCCCGCCGTGATGGGCATCCTGCGCCGGGCCGCACTGAACATGCTGCGCACGCTTCAGCAGCATTCCGGCAAGGATGTGTCCATCGGGCTGTTGCGCGACCGCATCGGACGCCAACCCTGGATTCTGGCCGCTGCCCTGCCCTAAATCCGACTTTGCGTTTGCCCTGGTTGGCTTCCCGGTGTGCCGTCGCAAAAAACAGGGCGTCGGGATACCATCGGTTTTGTCTCTCGTCAAACCACCGCTTGGTGGAATCGGGAAGGCCGTCTTCCTCAAATTCGGCGGACCACAGCAAGGGACAGGGAACAGCCTGGGCCACAGGGGCAGTGGGGGTGGGTTCCAGTGTCGGCGGGACGCGGGGGAGCGGCCACCGCCGGGAGGACCGTCCGATGGTGCTCCTCCAAGTCCGTGTGCGGAGCATGGATCCACGGGAATTCCGTGCCTCCGTCGGATCCGAGACCTGCACCCAATACCCCGCGGCGTTCAGACCCTGGGGCAGCAACTGATCGCCCTGCCGCACCTGCATGCGGATTGGAAAGTCGATACCCGGACCTGTCCGCACGTTAACGACGGTTCCGGTGACGGTGAGCGCCACGAAGACAGGCGTTGGAGTGGCTGGAGCGGAATCCGACAGGGGAGTCGGAATTGCTGTGACAGGCAGGCCGGCCAGTCTCTCGGCGACCAGCTCGGTATGGTCTGCATGTATCCAGAGCGTCTGCCCTTCATGGACCACTTGAATCCAATCCCCACCGGAGTTGCGCCCCTGAACCTTGAGAAGGGTTTCCTGCAACACCCGAGATGCGATGGAATGCCGCGGACCGGGACCAGATCAGTACAGGCTGCCGCCAGGGTTGCCCAGCAGACACAAGGCAACCAATGCCCGCAGTTTTGAACGGCAGGGTGGCCACATGGTGGTGTGGTCATCCGGAGCCCAAAGTACGGTCCCGAACACGTTGTTTCATGCCATCTCCCGGCAATTGACAACGCAACGCTCCCCCCTTGACCTCCAAACCCCAAAACCGAATCGCGGCTGACCAGCCTCCTGTTCGCCCAGGGACAGGTTGTGAACACACTCGACGAGGAACAGGACCCCGATGCCCTTTGATGACGGGCGGAAACGGCTGTTGGCACTCGGACCGTGCCGGCTTGCAACAACCGAGCTGCCAAATTCCTCCGTGGGCCAATCGTCCCGCGTCGGCTCCGCCCTACAGCAACTCCCGCCAAGAGGGGCTCGTGTACCAGCCCACCGCGGCCTTCAGCTTGGCGGCACTGATGAACGACTGGTGGTTGTCCAGCCGGCCGGTGACGGGCAGCAGGTCGGGGCGGAAGGCTTCGACCAATTCCCTGGACGCTTCCAGGGCCGTGGTGTCGTCCGCGTTCAGGAAATAGACGTCGTGCGGAGGCAGATCCTGGCTGGCTTCCATCAACTGGCAATGCGCGGTGGCCACGTCCTCGCTCGCCACGTAGCACCAGAGATAGTCCTGCCAGCTGTTGACCGGCTTGACGGTACGTGCCAGCTCCGCCCGCCGTTCCGGCGGGAAGATCCCGCAGATGCGGGTCACGTACGTGCGGACGCCGAAGGCCCGAGTGTAGGACGCCAGCATTTCCTCGCCGGCCAGCTTCGAATAGCTGTAGGTGTCCTCAACGTAGGTGGGATGTGATTCGTCGATGGGTAGGTTCTGGATCGGGAAGGGGGAGTCGCTGATGCGAAATCCGTGGCCCAGGGCACAGTTGCTGCCGGCCATGACCACCGTGCCCACCTTGGCTTCGACCACGGCCTGCATCAGGTAGTAGGTGCCCAGCATGTTGGTCTTGAACGTGGCATCGAAGGACTGCGAACTCTGCTTGCGCAGGGCCGGATGATCGGTCGGGTTGGGACGTGCGCCCAGGTGCTGCACGGCCTCCACATCCCGCACGGCCTTGAGGCAGTCGTCGTAGTTCCCCAAATCGCCCTGAATCCACTCCAGATCACCATGGTCGGCGGGCCTGGAACGGGAGAAGAGCACCGGTTCGTGGCCGCGCCTCAGCAGTTCATGGAAAACAAAATCCCCTAGGCGTCCCGACGCGCCGGTTACCAGCACCTTCATGCAGCTGTTCCTTTTGGATGGGTTGGACAGGAGATCCGGCCCGGGCAACACGAAACCTCCGTGTCAAGGCAATGCCTTGGCCCCCTAGGCCGACCTGCCTGACGAGGGGTGGGGGATCGGGATCCGGACAGGGAATGCCGGGACGGACACACGAGCCAGACTCTGCCGGATTATAGACCTGCCGGCGGTTCACGCCGTCGACATTTGTCCGGAAACCCGCGGTGCCAAACCCACGGATCGGGCAGCGGACCTCGTGCGTCAGCACAGGGCGTCCACCAGCGCCCGCGCCAGGCTCTTGCGGTTTGTGCTTTCGGTTGCGTAGTCCACCGGCTGGGCCGATGGGCCGACACAGGCGGGACAACCGGTCACACAGTCGCAACGCTGAATCAGTTGGGCCGCCTTGCCCAACAAATGATCATGGAGACCGAAGAGGGTTTCACCATAGCCGAGGCCGCCCTCAAACCGCTCATGGATTGAAGAGCGTGACCAGGTGGGGCTGAAAGCAGGTGGGGCCTGCACGGGCTTCAGCTTGGTGCCACCCTCCTTGGCCAGGACATCGTGCCCCAGCTCCAGCGAGGAGTATGCGGCCACCTCTCAGGGGACCGTTTGGACTGTGGAATGTGTTTGTGTCAGCAAGTCCCATTGCCGTATACTGTGAATCACAGTTCCTGTGAGGATCGCCAATGAAGAACATCACGGTATCGGTTGACGAAAAAACCCACAGAATGGCTCGCATTCGCGCCGCGGAACTCGACACGTCGGTTTCGGCTCTGGTGCGACAATACCTGCGCGATCTCGTCAGTGGCGGCATGGCTGTCCCCACCAACGGCGCGACAGAGGCGGCAACAGGGGTCGAAACCTCCGAGGCTCGCCGGCATCGGGGGGGAACTGCAAACGGTGGCGCTCGAACGACGAGCCTCCCGGAACGGATGACCCGCCAAGAGGATCGGCAGCTTCGGATTCGCATGTACGAAGTCCTGGACGAGATTTGGGCAGCCCATCCCGGGTTCCGGGCGGAGGACAATCTCAGTCGCGACGACATCTACGACCGTGGCAGGGCAAGAGCCGAAACCGCAGGGCTCCCGGCAAACCCCTCGGACGATGAAGGGTGCATCTAGCCGTGGCACGGTTTGTTGACACCAACATCCTCCTCTACGCGACCAGCCGGGCTCCTGAAGAGGCGCGCAAGCGCGCCGTTGCCCTGGATCTGCTGGCGGCTGACGACCTGGCCCTCTCAGTACAGGTGTTCCAAGAATTTTACTATCGTGCGACACGCCCCAAGTTTGGACAATCGCTGAGACCCGATTACGCCCTCAATTTTCTTGAGACATTGACAAGATTCCCTGTGCAGGACATGACGGTGGACATCTTTGAGGCCGCCGTGGCAATCAGTCGACGTTTCCAGCTGTCATATTGGGACGGCGCAATCTTGGCGGCGGCCCGTGCCCTTGGGTGCGATGCAGTCTATTCGGAAGACTTGAGCAGCCAGCAGGACTATGGTGGTCTGCAGGTGATAAATCCCTTCCGGGACGATGCGACGACAACCAGATGAGCACCGACACCCCCCGAGCACGGCACGGAAAGTGTCAGCGGCGGCGCTCCGGCAACGTGGACATGCAAGGACGGCTCACGGGGTTGGTTCTGCCGGGTCAATAGACCTGCCGGATGCCTGTACCACCGGCGATTGCGCTGCACTCCGCGCTGCCGATCCTCGGGTCGTCTCCGGAACTGCAAACCCCGTGCATCAACACAGGGCGTTCACCAAGGCCCGCGCCAGGCTCTTGCGGTTTGTGCTTTCGGTTGCGTAGTCCACCGGCTGGGCCGAAGGGCCGACACAGGCGGGACAGCCGGTCACACAGTCGCAACGCTGAATCAGTTGGGCCGCCTTGCCCAGCAACTGATCATGGAGGCCGAAGAGGGTCTCGCCATAGCCGAGGCCGCCCTCAAACCGCTCATGGATGAAGAGTGTGGCCAGGTGGGGCTGGAAGCAGGCGGGATCCTCCACGGGCTTCAGCTTGGTGCCTCCGGCCTTGGCCAGGACATCGTGCACGGACAGGTCGCCCGGATCGCACATCAGGTGGAGGGGGGCGATGCGACTCAGGGCCACGCCCAGGGCATCCATGCCGTGCAGACCGCGCCCGGCGATGGGCTCAAGCAACTTGTGGCAGGCCGGACACAGAACCTGGAGGTTCTCCAGGCGGTTGGCCTTCAGATGGTTGTCGTTGTGGCCCGGCACATAGCCGAACTGGCGGAACCGCTTCCTGTGGTGCACGTGCAGGGGCCTGCCCGGTGAGGGAGCCTTGCCGCAGTGGCTGCAAACCCGTCCGCTGCGCTCGATGGCCTTGAGGCGTTGGCTGTCCCAGTTGGGTCCGTAGTCGTTTTCGCTGTCCCGCCACGCATCCTCGGCCTCCAGCCGCCGTTGGGTTTCCGGCCGCACCTGCATCCAGTAACCGCGGGTGTTCAGGGTGCATTCCGGACACTCCAGGGGAACCAGGTCCGTGGGATCCCAGCTGGCCACGCCCCGGTTGTCCCGGTCCATGTAGATCTTGCGATAGCCCACCACCTGGGAAGTCATCTTCAGTTCACCGTGGCCGGCCAGGGCCCCCTGCCTGGGTTCCTGTTCATCAATGCGGGTAACCGTCACATCCACATCCTGGACCGGTTCCGTGGTGTAGTTACCGGACCTTGATGCCGCGACTCTGGCCACCTTGTCGGCGTAGTCCAGTTCCTTGACCAGATAGCGGCGTCCGTCGTGCCAGTAGACGGCGCCTTCGTGCACCATCATGTCCGCGCTCTCGAAGTCCACCGTACCCAGGACCTCGGGCCGGCCCCGTCCGGACTTCAGGACAATGTCCACCGAGCCTTCCATGTTGCGCAGGCCGAACCGCAGGTCCTGCGGCTGTCCGCAGAAGGCCCAGGTGAAGTTGCGGTGAAAGGCGCGCTGGGCGCGTTCCAAATCCTGGAGGCCCGCGAAGACGGCGTGGGTCCGGTGCGGTTGTTCCTTCCGCGGTGGCCGCACCCGCAACGGACCCTCGTTGAGCACACAGGGCAGGTGCTGCCGCAACAGGGTCGGGTGGTCCGGATCCAGCCGGGCATGCTCGGGACTGCCGACCAGCAGGAACTCGGGATCGAGGATCATGTACTGGTCGAGGGGATCCGCCGACGCGACAAACACCACCAGGGCCTCCGCCTCCTCGCCCCGCCGGCCGGCGCGTCCCCACTGTTGTCGCGTGCTCGCCACCGTGCCGGCATAGCCGGAGGAGATCACGCACTGCAGCTGTCCGATGTCGATGCCCAGTTCCAGGGCGTTGGTGGTGGCCACGGTCAGGATTTCGCCGTTGCGCAATCCGGATTCAATCTCGCGCCGTTCCTTGGGCAGATAGCCCCCGCGGTAGCCGCGGATCAGCCGCGCCGCCTCGTGGCCTCGGATGCCGCTTTCGATGGCGTGCGTGCGCAACCAGCGGATGGTGTTCTCGACGCCGCGCCGCGAACGGTTGAAGATCAGCGTCTGCAGCCGCTCCCGCCGCAGTTGGCTCTCGAACCAGAGCGTGGCCTCCATGGTTTCGCGCCGCACGCCGTCCGGGTCCAGGGGCGGATTGCAGAAGATGCAGTGGCGGGCAGCGGTGGGGGCCCCGTTCTCCGACACGACCGCCACCTCCCGATCAAGCAGCCGCCGAGCCAGATCGTGCTCGTTGGCCACGGTCGCGCTGGCACAGATGTACCGGACATCCCGATTGCCGGCCAGCGCCAACAGCCGATTCAAGCGGCGCAGGACATTGGCCACGTGGCTGCCGAACAGGCCCCGGAAGTAGTGGACTTCGTCCACCGCCACAAAGGCCAGGTCGGCCAGGAAGGTGCCCCAGTCCTGCCTGTACCAGGGCAGGATGGAATAGTGGAGCATGTCCGGATTGGTGATGATCAGGCGGGCCCGGTTGCGGAGTTCACCGCGCTCCGCGACGGGCACGTCACCGTCGTAGGCGGCCACGTGATGGGGCTTGAGGGGGCTGCCCGTCGGCAGCGCGGCCGCCATGTCCTGAAACTCGACCAGTTGATCGCGGGCCAGCGCCTTCGTCGGAGCCATGTAGATAGCCCTGGCGTACGGGTCGCGGACCAGGCGGTCCAGGATCGGCAGCTGGTAGCACAGCGACTTGCCGCTGGCGGTGGGAGTGGTGACGAGCACATCCTTTCCGGACCGAACCAGTTCCAGGGCCTGGCCCTGATGGCTGTAGAGCCGCTCGCGGCCCAGTCCGTCCAGCATGCGACGGACATGGGGATGCAGCCATTCCGGCACGTCGGTCCACTGCGGAGATCCGGCCGGGAGTCGTTCCGCATGGGTGACGTGGGCCTCGTAGTAGGGATCCGACCGCATGTCGGCCAGCAGTTCGGCAACGGGGATCATGGTTTGGGGTGGCGAGCGAAACGTGGACGGTCAGGTTGGGCGACTCGGCAGGTGCCGGCAAACCCGGATGGGCTGCTTTCGCTGAATTATCCGCATTGGATGTCCGGGCGGCGCTGCGGGAACCGGCCTGCCTACAGGTGCTTCGTGTATGTCGACGGGTTGTTGAGAAAGGACCTGGTCAGCCGTACGTGCTCCAGTTCATCCCAGGCCACCTGCCGCCAGGGGGACTCGTCCAGACTGAGAATGGTGGCGTCCGGGTAGGCCATCAGGATGGGCGAGTGGGTGGAAATCACAAACTGCGCGCCCCGCTCCTCCACCATTTCCCGCAGCAGGGACAGCAACCCCAGCTGCCGCAACGGGGACAGGGGCGTTTCCGGTTCGTCCAGCAGATACAGGCCGTCGGGCACAAACCGGGCCTGGAAGAAGGCCAGGAAGCCCTCACCGTGCGACTGGGCGTCCATGTCCCCGCCGTAGCGCTCCATGATGCCGTGCAGTTCGTTGGCATACGGGGTACGCGCATACATGCGGGCCGCGGCCGAGCGCCCGGCATAGGTCCGATCCACCTCTTCCAGGTCGGCCCGGAGGGATTGCGCCATGGCCCCCATCCGCTGCACAAATCCGAAGAAGTCCTCCGCACGCAGAAAGAACCCGCGGTGGCTGCGTTGGTTCCAGGTGGCCTTGAGGCATTTTGCAAGACCGCGCACCTTGGCCAGGGAGGAATCCCGATCCAGTTCCTCACGGCCCGCGGCCGGCAACCCCGCATGGCAGGCGATGCCCTCCAACAGCGTGGACTTGCCGCAGCCGTTCTCCCCGACCAGAAAGGTCACCGGATGCTCGAACGCAAGCGGTGCCGACCAATCCGCGATCACGGGCACCGTGAAGGGCCACTCGGCCCGTTGCCGCGCGGCAGGCGGCCTAAAGGCCACTGAGCGAAGGTGAATCATCGGTCCTACGATGCCGGTACCGGACCGGGGCTCGTTCCATGTGCCCGCGGCGCGTCAATCAGGAGCCACGCTCCGGTTGTAGGGGCTCAGAGCCGGATACAGGTCGCGGTACCGCGCATGCACTTCCTTCATCGTAGCGACCGTGTCCGAGTCCGGCCGCACCGAACCCGTCTCCGTCACGACCGAGGCGGTGGCCGTGTCCACGTCGGACCAGACACCGCCGGCCACGCCGCCCAGCACGGCAGCGCCCATGGCGGCGCCCTCGCCTTCGGCAACCGTCACCAGTTCCCTGCCCAGCGTGTCCGCCAGGATTTGGCGCCAGAGGGGACTCCGGGACCCGCCGCCCGACAGGCGCACAGTCTGCAGTTCGGGCAAGCCGGCGCCGTCCATCAGATCGAACCCGTCCTTCAGGCCACAGGCCACGCCTTCCAGCACCGCCCGGGTCATGTGGTTCAGATCGTGCCGGACCGTCAGGCCGACAAAGGCCCCGCGGGCCAGGGGATCGGGGTGGGGCGTGCGCTCGCCGGTCAGGTACGGCAGGAAAACCAGGCCATCGCACCCCGCGGGGGCCGCGGCGGCCGCGGCCGTGAGCTCGGCGAAGTCGCGGCCGGGTGCGCAGGTGTCCCGAAACCAGCGGAGACTGCCGGCGGCACTCAGCATGACCCCCATGAAGTGCCAGCGGTCGGGAACGGAATGGCAGAAGGCGTGGAGCCGGCCCTCCTTCTCAACCCGCGGCTTGGCACTGGTGGCAAAGACCACGCCCGAGGTTCCCAGGGTGACCGCGGCCATGCCTTCCTGCACGGCCCCCACGCCCACGGCCTGGGCCGCTTGATCGCCGCCCCCGCCGGCAATGGGAATCCCGGCCGGCAGGCCCAACTCTGCGGCCACCTCCGCAGACAACCGGGCCGAGGCGGAGGTTCCTTCGCAGGCCGCGGGCATGTAGGCCTCGGGGATGTCCAGGGCGGCCAGCATGTCGCGGGACCAGGTCCTGTCCTGCAAATCCAGCAGGAGCATGCCGGAGCCGTCCGCCGCGTCCGCGGCGAACTCGCCGCTGAGCTTGAACCGCACATAGTCCTTCGGCAGCAGGATGTGCCGGGCGCGTTCCCAGATCTCCGGCTCCTCCTCCTGCACCCACAGGATTTTGGGGGCCGTGAAGCCGGTCAGAGCATCGTTGCCGGTGATCTCCAGAAGGCGTTCAAAACCCAACCGCGCCCGGATGGTGTCGCACTGGCTTCCGGTCCGCTGATCGTTCCAGAGAATGCAGGGACGCAGCACTTCCTGCCGCGCATCCAGGAGAACCAGGCCGTGCATCTGGCCGGAAAGGCCAATCGCGGCCACCTGCTCCGGCTGCACGTTCTCCTGTGCCAGAACCGCACGGACGCTGTGGCGCGTGCCCTGCCACCACAAATCCGGATCCTGTTCGCTCCACAGCGGCTGCGGAGTTTGGAAGTCGTACTCCGAGGCGGCGGAGGCCACAACGCGGCCGGCGGCATCGACGAGTATGGCCTTGGTGGCGGTGGTCGAGATGTCCAGACCCAGGACAAGGGCATCGGTCATGGCGCGCTCCTGACAGAATGGGGCTACAGCCGCAGCCGGGGATCCAGGGCGTCCCGGAGTCCGTCACCCATGAAGTTGATGCTGAGGATCGTGAGGGAGATGAACAGGCCCGGGAAGATGATCAGGGCCGGGTTGTAGGTGATGAAGTCCTTGTTCTCGAACAGCAGGCGGCCCCACGTGGGCACGTCCGGCGGAAAACCCAGACCAAGGAAGGAGAGGGCCGACTCGATGAGGATGGCGCTGGCCACGCCCAGGGTGGCCGAGACAATGATGGGCGACAGGATGTTGGGCAGCACGTGGCGCCACAGGATCGTGTGCTGCCGCACGCCGATGCTGATGGCCGCCTCGATGAATTCCTTCTCCTTGATGGAGAGCACGGTCCCGCGCACGATGCGGGCCGTCGGCATCCAGCCCAGCGCGCCGATGACGTAGACCACCAGCATGAAGATGCCCAGCTCCGGCCCCAGCAGATTGCGCATCTTGTCCCGGAACAGCATGATGATCACCATCAGCAGCGGCAGGCTGGGCAAGGCCAGCATCATGTCGGTGAAACGCATCAGCGGGTTGTCCAGCGATCGGAAGTAGCCGGACAGCAGGCCCACCAGGGTGCCCAGGACAATGGCCACGGCCATGGCCACGACCCCGACCGCCAGGGAGATGCGGCCACCCTCCATGTTGCGTGCCAGGGTGTCGCGGCCCAAGTCGTCGGTTCCCATGGGGAATTCCAACGAAGGCCGTTCGTCGGCGCGCAGGATGTCGATGTACTCCGCATCCTCCGGATAGATGATCGGCCCAACCAGGATGCCCAGGATCAGCAGCACTTGTATCGCCAGTCCGGTGACGGCCAGCTTGTGGCGGATGAACCGGCGGTAGACATCGCTCCAGAGTGTACGCGGGGCGCGCCGGTTCAGCACCTCCGCGGCCGGCGCGGCGGCGGCGGTCATGCGGAGTTCCGGGACTGCGGGTCAGGCATAGCGGATTCTGGGGTCGAGCACGCCGTAGATGATGTCCGCAACCAGGTTGAAGAACACGATCAGGACGGCGAAGATGAACGTAACCGTCTGGATCATGGGGATGTCGTTGACCTGGATCGAGCTGATCAGCAGCGCCCCCAGGCCGTTCACGCGGAAGATCTGCTCGGTGATGATGGCGCCGCTGAAGATGGTGGGCACGCCCAGGGCCACCAGGGTGATGACCGGAATCAGGGAATTGCGCAGGATGTGGCGAACCACGACGTAGCGTTCCCGGAAGCCCTTGGCCTTGACGGTGCGCACGTAGTCCTGGGTCATGTTGTCCAGCATGGACGACCGCGTGAAGCGCACCAGGGCGGCCGTCTGGAAGAAGGCCAGGACCGTCACCGGCATGGCCATCTGCCGCAGCTGCGCCACCAGGGAGCGCCAGTCCCGAACCTCCAGGTTGGTGTCGTAGATGGACGGCAGCCAGTTCAGGTTCACGCTGAAGACGATGATCAGGAGCAGGCCGGTGAAGAAGGTCGGCACGGAATAGCCGATCAGCGAGAAGAGCGTGCCCAGCTGATCGAACACGGAGTACTGGCGGACGGCCGAAATCACGCCCACCGGCACGGCGAGCAGGACGGATATCAGATAGGCGAGCCCGACGACCCACAGGGTCTGGGGCACCCGTTGTGCAATCAGGTCGAAGACCGGGGTACCGCGGCTGCCCCAGGAGGTGATGCGCAAACGAGACTCGGAATTACCGATCTCGATGCCGAGCGCGCCCTCCAGCAGACCAATCGGCTCGTTCCAGAAGAACTGCCGCAGCCAGAGCAGGTACTTGATGTGCATGGGCTTGTCGAGGCCCATGGCTTCCCGGATCATCTGGCGCACTTCCGGCCGGATCGTCTCCGGCAGGGCCCCGGTCGGATCGCCAGGCGCCAGGTCCAGCACGGCGAAGATCACCAGGCTGATGGCCAGCAGGGTCGGAATGGCGGTCAGCAGCCGACGGGCCAGGTACCTGCTCACGTGCCCACCACCCCCGATTCAACCGTGTTCCGTGCCGGCCGCGGAGCGTTACTTGGTTTGCAATTGCCGGCCGCGGCGGGCCACAGACAACCGTACGGCGTCTGCGGCCCGCGGTTCGGCAACGGCCGAACAATCAAGTCGACGTTGGACGCTATTCCTCCCTGGTCCAATCACCGACGTTCCACAGCTCCGTGTCCCAGCCGTTGATCAACACGCCCTGCAGGGAATTCGTCCGGGCGGCCACCCGGCCCCGGTAGACCAGCGGAATCTGCATGCCGGCCTGGACGTTCATGTCGTTCAGGGTCTTGACCAGCCGCTCGCGTTCGGGCCCCACAGGTGTCTCGACCAGCATCTGGAAGAGTTCGTCGTACTCGGGATCGCAGCCGCGGAAGATGTTGCCGCCGGCCCACGAGTTGGCCCGTTCCGGAATGTACTGGCACTGCCACTGGGACAGGTGAATCTGCGGGTCGATGGAGGGGCCCGTGGTGTACATCTGGATGTCCGTGTAGAACTTCTGGTACGTGTCGGGGCTGTTCGGGTCGCCGCCGAAGAAGACGGAGGCGTCGTGGTTCAGCAGCTCGGTGTCAATGCCGATTTCCGCCCACCACTGCTTGATCACGGCCTGGGTCTTCTGCCGCACGCTGTTGGTCGAGGTCTGGTAGCGCACCGACAGCGGCATGCCGTTGTACTCCCGGACGCCGTCGCCGTCGGTGTCCACGATGCCCGCCTCGTCAAGGAGTGCGTTGGCACCTTCGATGTCCTGCACCAGGCAGCCGTCATTGGCCGTCGACACGTAGTGTTTCGGACCGGGAATGACGTTGCAGACGGGCCGGCCGGCGAAGCCGTAGAGGTTCTCGGCAATCACTGAGCGGTCAATGGCCATGGACATGGCCTGGGCCACCGGGGTGCCGACCAGGAACGGATGCGGGTTGGCGCCGTCCAGGTACTCCGCGCGATCGTCGCCCAGCGCCTCGTCCGGATTGGTCTGGTTCACCAGCAGCCGCTCGACCAGACTGTCGAAGGCCACGATGATCTCGCCGCCGCCCTTGGCCTCCATCTCCGCCAGGATCTGGGGTTCGACCTGCAGGTTCCAGGCGTAGTCGGCCTCGCCGGTTTCCAGCACGGCCCGGGCCGCCGAGGCCGCGTCACCGCCGCCCTTGAAGACGACAGTGTCAAAGTAGGCCGGCTCCCCGCGGTAATGGGGGTTGCGCTCGTAGGTGGCCACGTCGTTGACCTTGAAGTCGGTCAGGCGATAGGCCCCGGTGCCCAGCGGGGACAGGTTCTGCTCGCTGCAGGTCTGGGCCGCTGCGCCCACGCACTCGCCGAACTGCGTCCGCGAGATGATCGGCGACTGCGCCGTCACGAAGGCCGTATAGGGATACGGAGTGAACTTGTCGAAGGTGACCACGACCGTGGTGTCGTCCGGAGCTTCCACGCTCACGACTCCGTCAAAGGTGTCAATGGTGGTGCAGCCGGTCTCCGGATGGGTGCAGTACTCCCAGGTAAACACCGCGTCGTCGGCCGTCATGGGTGTGCCGTCCGACCACAGCAGTCCTTCCTGCAGCGTCCACGTGATGGTGAGGCCATCCTCGGATACCCCGCCGTTCTCAAGCGTGGGCATTTCGGCAGCGAGGCGCGGCATCAGCACGCCGTCGGGATCGACGCTGGCCAGGGGCTCGAGCGTGATGGCGCCGGCATCCTGATCCTTGGTGCCGCCTGACAGAAACGGACCGGGGAGGGAGGCGGCCTGCCAGTAGAGGATTGTGAGTTCCTTGACTTCGGGCTCGGCCGGAGCTGCGGTGTCGGTCGGAACCGGGGTCCCGCAGGCGGCCAACAGGACGGCCATGGCCGCCAGCAACAAGGCGACCACAGGCACCCTCAGGGTGGATCGCGTGAGTTTCTTCATGTCGGACATTGCATGTTCCTTGCTGTCGTGAATCAGATGCCTACAACTTCCAAGCAGCACACCTCGCCGCAGCCCCTTCGCCGATCAATCGGGAACGCCCATGGGGGAAGTCCGCAACCAACCGGTTCCGATTTCACACGGGACCTGTGCCAAGCGGGTCGCCGCATTCCGTGGCGGAGGTGCCGAACATCCGGGGAGAGCACCGATTATAGAGCAGGTCCGATCCCGGCGGCGCCATCCCGCCGGTTGTCCGGTCGGGTCCAGGCCTTCAACATGGCACAATACGGGGCAATCCCCCGTGGCCGGGCCGCACCCGGCGCGAACCTTGTAAATCACATGACCCGTTGAGGAGTCTGTCCAATGTCCACGCGCGCGTTGTCCCGTCGCAATTTCCTGGCCCTGTCCGGAACGGCTGCGGCCTCCCTGGTCGTTGCCGCCTGTGTCGCGCCCGAGGCCGCGCCGGCGGCCGGCGAGGGCGAGCCCATGATGGCGACCGTCGAACTGAACCACTGGGGCTTCTCCGGCCCGGTCTGGGAAACGATTTGGGACGCCGTTCCCGACACCTACCCCAACCTGACCGTGAATCCGACCGAAATCGGCGACATCGTCTTCGGCGATCAGAAGTTCACCACGGCGGTCGCGGCCGGCACCGGTCCGGACACCGCCATGCAGAACCGCCACACGTTCCTGCAGTTCGCCGCCAAGGGCCTCTACCAGGACGTAACCGACCGGTTCGACGCCTCCGATCTGAACCGGGACGACTACACGCCGGTGCAGTTCAACGAGACCGTGTGGGAAGGCAAGATGTACGGCCTGCCCTGGGGCACGGACGTCCGCTATCTCTACTGGAACAAGGATCACTTCGCCGAAGTGGGCCTGGATCCGGAACAGCCGCCGACCACCTGGGCGGAACTCGAGGAGTACACGGACAAGCTCAACATCCGCGACGGCGACGATGTGGTGCGCTACGGCTTCGTGCCCTACCTCTACGGCAACTCCTGGATGTGGCTGTACGGCTTCCTGGCCGGCGCCCCGTCCCTCAGCGACGACAAGCGCACCATTCTCTGCGACGATCAGCTCTGGATCGACACCCTGCAGTGGATGGTGAGCTTCTACGACAACTACGTGGGCGACTTCGAATTGGCCAATTCCTTCCAGCAAGGCATCCAGTCGGCCGGCTTGGGCCTGCCGTTTGTGGCCGGCAAGACCTCCATGTCGGCCACGGGCGACTGGCACGTCCGCGACCTGCTGCGGTCGCCCGGCGTGGACTACGGAACGGCGCCGATGCCGATTCCCCCCGGCGGCATGAAAAGCACCTGGTCCTGCGGCTTCTCCATCGTCATGGCCCCCGGCTCCGAGCATCCCGACGAGGCCTTCCAACTCATGCGCTGGTTCACGGGCACCCCCGGCTGGGAGGCGCTGGCCGCGGCCGACGTGGCCGAAACCAAGCGCACCTGGGAGCGGGAGCAGCTGGAAGGCGACCCGCAGTTCTGGCCGCGCCTGGCCTGCTACCTGCCGGCCCTGGAGGCCATGGAACAAAAGTACCTGCCCGAGCTGGGCGAGGTTGAGCAATCCACCTGGGCCCTGTCCCTGGATGCCCTGCGCAACTGGACCCACGGCTGCGGCAGCGTGATGGGCGTGGCCGCCCTCCAGTACTGGGTGGAGATGGACAACGCGGCCCGCAACGCTCTCTCCAAGCAGATGACGCCGGAAGAGGCTATGCTCAACTGCAAGACCCTGGTGCAGGAAGCCACCGACCAGGCCTGGGAAGCCATCGACAACGCGTAACACCTGACGAATCCGGTGCCGGGGGCAGCGCTCGCCCGCCCCCGGCCGGGTCCAGCCGGCCGCAAGGAGCCGGCACATTCGCAGGAGCCCCGTCCGTGGCCGCCACCACTCCCGCCCTGTCCGCCGCGGAAACCCGCGGCTTCTGGAAGTCCCTGAGAGGGCGGGAAGCTCTTTCGTTCTACCTCTTCATCGCACCCTGGACGCTGGGGCTCCTGGCCTTCATCCTGGGGCCGATCGTGGCCTCGCTCGTGCTGGGCTTCACCCGGTACGACGTCATCCTGCCCGCCAAGTGGATCGGGCTGGAGAACTTCCAGGATCTGTTCGCCGATCCCCTCTTCCGCATCTCCCTGGGGAACACGGTCTACATCGTGCTGACGGCCGTGCCGCTGGGCATGGTGATCTCCTTCCTGATTGCGCTGCTGCTCAACCAGAAGGTCCGGGGCATGGCGGCCTACCGGACCGGCTACTTCATCCCCTCGATCGTGCCCGCTGTGGCCTCCGCCGCCCTCTGGCTCTACCTGCTGCAGCCGCAGTGGGGCCTGGTCAACGGCTTCCTCGACCTGTTCGGCATCAAGGGACCCACCTGGCTGGCCTCCACCACCTGGTCCAAGCCGTCCATCATCATGCTCATGGTCTGGGCCTCGGGCGGCACGATGATCATCTATCTGGCCGGCTTGCAGGACATTCCGGAAACCCTCTACGAGGCGGCCTCCATCGACGGGGCCTCCTGGCTGCGCCAGCTGGTGCACGTGACCATCCCGCTGATGACGCCGACCATCTTCTTCACGCTGGTGATGGGCATCATTGGCACGTTCCAGGTCTTCTCCGTGGTCTTCGTCCTGACCGACGGCATGGGCGGGCCGCTCAACTCCACGCTCGTCTACCTGATCTATGTCTACCGCAACGCCTTTGTCTTCTTCCGGATGGGCTACGCCTCGGCACTGTCCCTGATCCTGTTCCTGCTCATCCTGGTCCTGACCCTCGCCAACGTGCGCTTCGCGGGCAGCTGGGTCTATTCCGAAGTGGAAATGGAGTAGCCAAGGTCCATGGCCACCGAAACCCAGGTCCAGCCAGCCCCCGCCGTCGCCGGGGTCCAGCCGCGGTCGCTGCGCGGGCGGTCCGGCCTGATGGCCGCCTTCCGACACCTGATCCTGCTGCCGGGGGTGGTCTTCTTCGTAATCCCGCTGGTCTTCATGGTGTCCACGTCGCTCAAGGCCCTGCGGCAGATCGCGCTGTTCCCGCCCGAGTTGATTCCGAATCCGGTCATCTGGTTGAACTACCCCGAAGTCTTCCACTATGCGCCGATGCACCTCTACTTCGTCAACACCCTCTTTCTGGTGGTGCCGGCGATCTTCGGTGCAATCTTCACCTCCTCGCTGGCGGCCTACGCCTTTGCCCGGCTGCGGGCTCCCGGCAAGAAGCTCATCTTCTATATCCTGCTGTCCACGATGATGGTGCCGGCCTTCGTCACGATGATCCCGACCTACATCCTCTTTGCCAAGCTGCGCTGGGTGGGGGGATTCAAGCCGCTCGTGATCCCCTACCTGATGGGCAGCGCCTTCTACGTCTTCCTCCTGCGCCAGTTCTTCCTGACCATTCCCCGCGAACTGGAGGACGCGGCGTTCATCGACGGCTCCAGCCGCCTGCGCACCTTCACCGGCATCATCATGCCCCTGGCCAAGCCGGTCCTGGCCACGGTGACCATCTTCGCCTTCATGGCCAGCTGGAACGAGTACATGGGCCCGTTGATCTACCTCAGCAACAAGAAGCAGTACGTGCTGTCGCTGGGGCTGCAGGTCTTCACGCAGGTCAACCGTCAGGAATGGGGTCTGTTGATGGCCGCCTCCTCGATGATGGTGGCACCCGTGATCCTGCTGTTCTTCTTCGCCCAGAAACACTTCGTAACCGGCATCACGATGAGCGGCCTCAAGGGCTGACACGATCCCGGCCGCCGCAACCCACCGCCTCGCACCACGGATTCCAGGCAACCATGAGCCACCGCCACGCAACCTACAAGGCCGACGGCTTCCAGTTGGAGCCCGGACCGATCCTGTCGGCGGACATCGTCTCCGCGGCGGTGCAGGGCATGGACCGGATCCGAGAGGGCCACTACGACACCGGCCAGGCGCCGGAAGAGTCCCAATGGAAGCCCGGCGACGATCCCAACGCCCTGTGCAAGATCGAGATGCCGCAGATGGCATCGCAGGGCATCCGGGCATTGGTGTCCGATTGCGGCCTGGGTGCCCATGTGGCCGAAGTCACGGGCTCGCAAGCGGTTCAGGTGTGGTGGACACAGTTGCTCTACAAGCCGTCGGCAACCACCACCTCCGCCCCGGTCATCGGCTGGCACCAGGATCGATACTTCTGGCGCATTTGGTCCAATGAATCCAACCTCTTCACGGCCTGGGTGGCCCTCTCCGACGTGGACGAGGCTTCCGGCCCGATGCAGTTCGTGCGCGGTTCCCACCACTGGGGCTTTACCGGCGAAGGCACGTTCCAGGCCACGGACTTCGAAGCGACCCGGGACATGATCACGGTGCCGGAAGGCCAACGATGGGAGGAGGTCTCGGCCCTGCTGCCGCCCGGCGGCGTCAGCACCCATCACCACCTGGTGTTTCACGGTTCGGGGCCCAACCAATCCGGTCGCCCGCGCCGCAGCCTGGCCATTCACATGCGCAGCGAAGGCTCCCGGCCCGCTGACGGCGGCCGCGAGGGGCTGGTCCGACACATCGACAATCTGGACATCTGCCCTGTCATCCATGGCGATCCGGGGCTGTTCAGAGACTGACTCCTGTGCAGGGCATCGGTCGTTACGATCGCCAAAACCACCTTTCCGGATTGGAATCCATAGAACCGATCACACCGCTGGATCCGTTCGTACCCACCCGTTTGGACAAACTGCGTGCGATGCAGGATGGGTGACTGGACGATGTCAGCAAAGCACCGAGCATGGTCGGCCTGGACTGGCTAGCGAGCAGCTTCGAACATCAGTTTCCCAACAGTCTGCCACTGCCCTACACCTTTCCCACGCCGGAAAGCGGGATTGAAATGGAATGATCTTTGGATCCGTACTCCATTATTCTGGAAATTAACTTGGATACCCTTAAAGGTTCTTAGCTTCGCTTCACCGGATGTGCCAACAGCAAGAATGAACGCGAGTTGGGTTTGAACAACAACGACGATTGGAAGTGGGTTGTCGCGGAAATCCGGAATGTTGCAGGAATCAAATCGTGAAGGCCGACACTTTGCTGCATAGAGTGATTGCTGGAGCTGGTCTAGTAGTGCAACAAACCATTGAGAGGTGGAATTGCGATTATCATTGCACGCTTCGCCATACCTCCTACCCGACACCGCGGTAGAGTTGCTCCAACGCTATGAAAGCTTCGTTGCACTACTAGGGAGAGGAAACTGATTGACTATGGTAGACATCAACCGGCGCAAAGTCGCAGGGAACGAGATTCGGTGGCTGGCGGAAGGACAAGGTGCTCATGGAAGTGAGCCCCGTACCGTCGACGAGGTCACAGCTTCATTAAAGGGGTGCTTTGCATTCGTCGAAGAAACTGCAGACGAGCCAGGGCTTCGCAGTCCACAGCTAGGAGCACTGCATGCAATTCTCGCTCATAGGTCCATGGAAACAGGGGAGCCGATAACTGTTGTGATGCCAACCGGTACCGGGAAGACCGAGGCGATGCTGGCAGCCTTCGTGCACACACCTGCACGGACTCTTGTAATAGTTCCGAGCGATGCGTTGCGCAGCCAGATTGCCTTGAAGTTTGCTACTTTAGGAATCCTTCCCACGTCAAGGGTACTACAGGGGGAGTACCTGTGTCCCGTTGTAGGCCTCCTTAAGTCGGGACTCAAGACGGCTGAGCAGTGTGATGAGTTGCTTAACAGCTGTAACGTGTTGGTGGCGACCGCTGCTGCGGTTACAGCAAGTTCCAGTGAAGCGCTCCCTCGGCTGGTAGATCGGTGCGAACGCTTGTTTGTCGATGAGGCCCACCATATCGCTGCGAGGACCTGGAGAGCAATCGCAGACAGCTTCAGCGAGCAATTCATTGTTCAGTTCACAGCGACACCATTTCGTGAGGATGGACAGCATCTCGGCAGTCGTATCTCATACGCCTACCCTCTTAGCTTAGCACAGAAACATGGATACTTCGCGCCAATCAATTACCACTCCATCATGAGTCTTGGCGACTCCGACCATACCGTTGCTGCGGCAGCACTGGACCAGTTGCGGCAAGATTTAGCGAACGGATTCGACCATATTCTGATGGCACGAGTCCGGACGATCCCTCGCGCCCAGTCTGTACTCTCTATTTACGAAGAACTTGCCCCAGATCTTTGTCCAATCCGGCTGGACAGCAAGATGTCACAACGCGACCAGCGTTTGGCACTTAAGGCTTTGGAGGATCGAACCACCCGGGCCATCGTCTGCGTGGACATGCTCGGTGAAGGCTTTGATCTCCCGTCCTTGAAAGTTGCTGCTATACACGACCCTCACAAGAGTTTGGCGGTCACACTCCAGTTCGTCGGGCGATTCGCTCGCGTCGGAGATGGCAACCTCGGTGCCGCGAGTGTCTTCCTCCCGCGCCATGTTGGTGAGGTCGATGATCGGCTTCGCCGTTTGTATGGCGAGGACTCCGATTGGAACGCCCTTATTCGTGACTTGACTCAGGCTGAGGTCGATCGGGAACGGGATCGAAGTGACTTCGAGGGGTCGTTCGGTGTCGTTCCCAACGAGATCGCGATGCGAAGCCTACAGCCAAAAATGAGCACAGTTGTCTATCAGACAGAGCAGCTTCAGTGGAATCCCGACTCCATCTACGACCTGTTTGGCGAAGAAGGACTGCTTACAAGCCAGATCGCTATTAACGAGAAGGATTTCGTCGTATGGTTCGTAACGGCAGAGCAGATACCTGTCAAATGGGGACAGTTCAGCAACTTCGCTGAAGTTGCATATCACCTCTTCGTGATTCACGCCCAACCAGACAAAGGACTGCTCTATATCAACAGTTCGAACAATCAAAGCCTCCATCAAGAAGTTGCAGAGGCGGTCGGCGGTCCAGGCGTGTCTCTCATCAGGGGCAACGTAGTGTATCGGGTAATGCACCCGATAATGAGACGGATTCCTATAAATATAGGGCTGCTGGACGCCGTCAACCGAAATCGAAGGTTCTCGATGCACGTCGGAGCCGATGTGCTTGAAGGATTCGGACCGGGGGCAGCACAGAAGTCTAAGACCAACATTTTTGCCCATGGTTATGCCAATGGCAGGCGAGTGTCCTTCGGAGCTTCTCGAAAGGGACGGATCTGGAGTCACCGGGTTGCCTTCAATCTTCTTGACTGGGTAACTTGGGCAGAGTGGGTTGGCGCTCTCCTGACCGACGAATCAATAGCAGTGGCTTCGGTTATGGAGAATTTCATCATTCCGACCGCAGCTTTAGAGAGGCCGACGCTAGTGCCGCTTGGGGTCGAGTGGCCATACGAGCTCCTAGAGAGCACCAGCGAGGCGCGTCAGGTCGAGTTTCAAGGAGAGTCGGTGCCTCTGCTGGACCTGGATCTCTCCATAGTAGAACCACGGGACGACGGCCCAATCGTGTTCGAAGTGGAATCTCCAATGTGGACTCTTGTCTACGAGATGACTTTCGGCGAGGAGGGCCCCACGATCTCGGCTAGGGGTTCTGATGCTGAGATACATTTACCAAAGGGACAGATTAGCCTCGCCGAGTTCATGACCGACAAAGGCATGACGGTGTTCTTTGAGCAAGAAGCTATTCTGAGCCCTGACGGCTATCTCACTCAACCTGATCGCACTCGTCTGCGCTTCGATCCAGCGTCCCTAGAAATTATCGATTGGACTGGCATCAACATCAGAAAGGAGTCTCAGGGACCTGACCGCGATACAGATTCGGTACAGCACCGTGTGATTCAGCAGTTGGCTGCAGAGGCAGACTGGGAGGTCATTATTGATGATGACGGCACGGGAGAGATTGCTGACATCGTGATGTTGCGAAGAGACAGGCTGTTGGAAGTCATACTCGTCCACTGCAAGTTCGCAGGTGCAGACCACCCAGGTGCGCGCCTCAGTGACCTCTATGAAGTCTGTGGCCAAGCCATGAAGTCACACAAGGCTCGAGGGGAAATCGACCTCGTGATCAAGAAGCTGCTCCGCCGGGAAGGTAATCGAACGCGGCGTGGGCATACCGGATTCGTTAGGGGTGGGGTACAGGAGCTGATGTCAATCGCAGAGAAAGCCAGATTTCTTGACGTACAAGTAACAGTTGTAATCGCACAACCAGGGCTTTCTGCTTCCCAGCTCAACATGCCACTCTCAGAATTGCTTGGCTGTACACAGCTATATCTAAACGAAACTTACAATAGCCGCTTCCGGGTACTCTGTAGTGAGTGATGAAGCATCGGACGTAATGCTGGGTACCGCTACCATTACTCCGTGGGCCAAGACGCCGTTGCAGACTTGGGTGAGCCTGACAGACTCGGCTACAATTCGAAGACGATTCTGTCTATCGTCAAATTTGGTGTAACTGTTCAGCATCTGTGTTGAAAGTCAAACCTCGCCAGCCATGGGCACGGCCGGTTCGGCCATGAACAGGAGGCAGGCATCCCGTTCTGCCCACAGGGCCAAGTTATGACCGCGGCCGTGTCCGCGCGAACGGACTCCGGCACCGGGCCGCCGGTGGCATCGAACCAGCGGTCGGCGATGTCCCGGGCCTCGAGCAGCTGCCGCTTCATACGGGCGGCCCAGCCGTCGGGCTCCTTCTCCAACTCGACGATTTCCTCCAGATTGCGCAGCCGGTGGGAGTTGCAGAGGCCGTAGCGGTTCTCCTCCGAGCCAGTAGGAGGAGAAGCGATCGAGTACGGCAGTGCCCGCGTATCCCTTCCAGACGGTGCTTCGGGCTTCCCGGGTGGTAGGCGGTGACCAGATCGTCACCGATCACGTGCATCCAGAATGTTTCGTCCGCCACCCGCAGACCGGTCTCGTCCTTGCACGCCACCGGGACGGCCAAGGCCTGCACCCGCTGGCACGCGACCCTCCGGCGGTAGAGGGCCTCAACCGTGGCCATTGACAGGACCACCCCGTACAGCTCCCGCAGCCGACCGTCCCGGACCGCTGAACCGATGCGGCTGGTGAGCACAGCCCGACATCTAGCCTCCTATTCTTTGCCTAGATTTTCATTTGTCCCTAACTACTTGGTCCGCGGGGAAGGCCGCCCGCGTGCGGGTGCGACAGCCGGAGCAGCGCACGGCATGCGCCCAGTGCTCCGTCACTGCCAAGGGCAGCGGTGCCGGCAGATCGCGCACCTGGCACCGCACCGGCCAGTGGTTGATATGGACGACATGCTCCGCCGCCACCTGCAGCCGGGTCGTCCCGCATGGCCCGGCTGGCCGCCCAGCTTGCGACCCCGCGATCGGCTGGGCCAGCCCAGCTGACGCCGCAGATCCGCCAGCTTCTCGTCCTGCGCCGCCACCCGCGTACACAGCGAGACCTACTCGCTCTCCACGGCCGCCACCATCCGGTCGTGACCGGATGGCCAGCTAGGGCGGGGTCGGCAGTCACGAGGGCCGGGTGGTCGGAGAGGAACGGGACGGACAATGCGGTCACACCCACGACCTTGTCCACCATCCACCTCTACAAGTCGTGCCTCCGGGGTTCCGTCCATTTCCAGTCCCTGTGGTCACTGATCTCAGGGCACGTTGAGCACCTTCATCACCTCGTCGCCAAGGTGATTGATGACCTTCACCGCAATGCGTCCGGTCTCCGGTTTGTCAAACGGACGAGAGGTCGCCCGTTTCAGTGTGGCCCAAGTATCCTTGTCAATCTCTGCCTTCAGCGTTGTCTGAAGTGCCTTGTAGGGGTCTTTCCCACCTAGGAAGTAGGCCTGTCGCACGAAGAAACTCTCTTCGTTGTAGTCCGTATCAACAAACCAGCATGCAATGTCCTCAGGCCCGCCGCTCCTGATTTCACCCGAACCCGGGTGATACACGTCTACACCGTTCACCCTCACTTGGACTTGGCTGTTGCCGGCATCCTGCACTTCGATGTCCGGTTCACCAAAGACAACAAACAGGTTGCCTTTGCCGGTTGACTTCAGATCACCGGCCATGTGGAGGTCAGCGTTCATGCGCGCCTTGAGGATGGGAACAGGGCCGAGCCTGTCCAGTTCGGAAGTGTGGGCGTCGTAACTGAACGCACATGACACCAAAGCCTCGAAACCTCCTTCCCTGGCCTCACGCGCGGCAGCCACGATATCCGGACGGGACACGGTTCCGAACTCCGGGCCAATGAAGATTCCCGCCCGCACCGTTCTGCCATCGCCTGATCCATCTTTCCTGTAGGCACCTTCCGCACAGATGAGATCACCGGGCCAAGGTTGAATCGAATCGAATTCGAGTTTCCCGCTCCTCTCAACCTGCTGGACACCGGCCTGATTCAGGTTATCCAAGACCACACGAGTGAAATCATGGTAGTCCTCGGATTCCGGACCTGCTGCCGGACGTTCACTCATAGACTCATCATCTCCAGCCATCACCACTCGATGGGGAGATGTGCTTTCCACGGTGAACGGACCTGCCACTCTGACCTTTTGACTGTTCTCATAGGGAGCATCGTAGAGATACTCCTGGTCTGCATGGGCGGAAATCGACGCATCGATCTCTTGCTGACGGGCCTGAATCCCACCCCACCACTGCCTGTGTATGGCTGCTACAGCTTCTGGCCAGTCACTTCCAGCATCCCGAGGAACTTCCCACTCTTCCCACTTCACACCAAGCTCGTGGTTGAGCCTGTGCCGTAGCTGTTCAAGTCTATTTTGATATCTCTCCCGAATAACACCAATCTCAGCGTTGTTTGCTATTGACTTGAGAGTGATGTGAGGAACTCGTCGATATACGAACCCCTGCCTGACATCATGATTGGTGGGAGCTTCAGGCAGAGACTGACGCGAGACTTCCGCCTCCTTCGTTCGCCCTTCCTCACTATCTGCAAGTTGATAGTATGGAAATCGGGATCCCATGACTCTGGCACGCGCTAGCGCCAAAGCAACGCGGGAGGTGTCCATGGTTATCCATCTCCGTCCCCACTGCTCTGCAACACGCGCAGTTGTGCCTGAACCGCAAGTAGGGTCTATGACTAGATCACCAGGATCAGTCGTCATGAGAATACATCGCTCAATTACTTTCGGGTTGGTCTGAACGACATACACCTTCGGGTCTGTACGGCTCTGTACTCCCCCCACATCCATCCAGACATTGTTTATCGGGAACACCGGAAAGTCATCCATGAACCGTAGGAATCTTGGAGACGTGCCTTCAACAATCACTCGGCCAGCCTCGTACAGTCGTCTCAAGCCGTCAGAAGTAGTCTTCCAGTGCAGACCATGCTTGGGTGGGTACTCTGTACCGTTAATCCACAACGATTGGTCAGTGGCCGACGCGCCTTGCGACGTCAGATCAGCTGACGTCGCAAGGCGCGTCGGCTCGAATGGGAGTCGTTGGGCAGCCTTAATGGAATCTATTTTTTTGTACTTCGTGCCACCTTCTTGGCCTCCCACCTTTTTGATCCACAGCTTTCTAAACTTCATGTTCTCCGATCGCCTGTACCAAAGCACATAATCTGTAACCTGCGACAGGTGATTGCTGGAGAACCCAGTTGTCTTATTGAAACATATCTCACCCACAAAATTTTCATCGCCAAACACTTCGTCCATTACGGCACGTACTCGATGGACGTTTTCATCACCTATTTGCAGGAATACTGACCCTGTGAGTGAAAGCAGATCTCGTGCAACAATCAGTCTATCCCTAAGATAGGTCAGATAGGAATGTATCCCGTGCATCCACGTGTCCCGAAACGCCTTGACCTGTTCAGGTTCGCGGGTAAGGTGCTTAACATTGCCGTCAGTCACGTCGCGACTAGTTGTCGACCACTGGAAGTTGGAGTTGAACTTGATGCCATATGGAGGATCGATGAAGATGCACTGAACCTTGCCGCGCAAACCCTCGCGTTCAGCCAGCGATGCCATCACTTGAAGGCTGTCGCCAAGAATCATCCGATTGGACCAGTTCTGGTCATGTTGGTAGAACTCGGTTCTGGCATTCTCACAGGGAAGGCCATTGAAGTCACCGAACAAGTCCGGTTGATCCACCTCCTCTGACCGTTTCGATTGGCGCATCAAGTCGTCAATCAGGACCTTGGGATGCACCTTCTCCTGAATGTAGAGTGGCGGGGCAGCAACCACTAGGTCGGACAGGTCCTGTTCATCCTTGCCACGCCAAACCAGCTGTGGATCAAGGTCGCGGTTGCGTCGCGTGTAGGAGGCTTGGATCGAGTTGTCGTCATGGCCGTCGATCATCGACTGGTATTCGGCTGTGGGGATGTTCCGACGTGAAGCATCCTCATGGCGGATCGTCTCCACGGTCTTGCGTCTCGTCTTTCTTGCCATCCAATCCTCACTCTCGGTTCGATTCAACGTAGGCAATGCTGAGCGCGCCGGCAAGGCGCCCCAACCTTTTGTCACGGGTCCACAACGATGTGTCTTCGCGTCGCAGGACGGATGCCAGCAGGTGGACATCCACGAACCCCAAACCCTTTCCCGACCAGTCACACACATCGATAGCTGTCAGGACATCAGTGTGCGACAGCACTGGGATCTGAGGTAGGGCCTGCCACTCCCTCATGCGTTCATGCCGATTGTTGAGATTGCCGCATGCCAGTTCACCTACGATCATGGCGTGCATTAGTACTTGGCCTTCACGGAGCCGCCTGATCAGTTCCCTCTCCGACCTACGCAGATAGTCTATCCACACCGAGGTGTCAACCAGGATCATCAATCATCAATCGACCGCACTTCTTCGCCGGGGGACAGGCCCAAGTTGAGGTTCACTGCCACCAGCAAGCGCGAGCCGCCGAGCCGCCTTGGACGTGTCCATTGGAGTGGCCGATGCCAACTGGTCCAGTACGTTCTCCATCGAATGGACATCGGTTATCTCGGTGAAGTCCCACCGGCCATACTCGGCCAAGCGGTTGATCCCAGGCACCCAGTAGTTCTCCATTGTGCTCTTCTTGACTATGGCATCCTCACCTCGATACCCCTTGATCTCGACTACCAGATTGAGAGGATCCTCCCCACCATCATCAATGAGCACGACGAAGTCGGGGAGGTAAATCCGCGGGACAGCACCCATGCGATAGGGCACCTCCAGTCCCAGATTGTGGTTCTTGACATAGGCCCGGACCTTGGGATGGGCCTCGGCCACGCGGCAGAATTCGCCTTCCCAGCTGCTGTCCAGTAGCGCATAGTTGACGTGGCACTTTCGGGGATCGGTCCGCCACCAACCGGACTTGGTCGTGGTGAAGTGCACGTCGCGCGTCGATCCGATCGGGTTGTAGGGGTCGAGCACAACCCGAACCGGATCATCCTCGCTACGGTTAGCTGTGGCAGTAACGGCCGCCGATATCCTTTGGCAAGCCAAGGCTGCCAGAGGTCGGTACATGAGTTGTGCCGGAAACGTGTCGCCTTGGCAGATCAGACAATCGTCCATCCACTGCCCGACAATCCGCCGTAGCTTGCCAAACAGATGATGTTTGGGCTCCTCGTTGGCATCGCGGAAGTGCCGTTGGAGCAGATGCAGGGAGAGATGGAACTCCAGGGTGGCAATCCGGAACTCCTTGAGATGCGCCAGATCAAGATCGATTCCCTCCCCAATGATTCCCTCGTTGCGGGTCCGGGTGGGTCCCGCCAGTTCAGGAGTCAGCACAAGGCGGGAGTCGTCGTTGAACTCCGCACGGAGCTCGTCTTCGGGTAGTTCCACCCGATAGCCCAACACGCGCGGGAAGCGGATTTCAAGATGATCACGGTCGGGCCGGACGGCCTTGACCTCAATGGATGGACGCGGTGGCAGGGGTGGTGCCGGAACAGGTTTGGCAGTGAAGTCGAAGGGAATCCCAAGTACGTCCGCATACTCGACATCAAACAAGCCTTCATCGTTGAGGTCGTAGGACTGGCGACGCAAGGATCGGCCCACCGCCTGTTCACACAGCAGTTGTGTGCCGAAGGCTCTGACACCGAGCACATGCGTAACCGTGCTCGCATCCCAACCTTCGGTGAGCATGGACACGGACACCACACACCGGATGGACTCGCCAAGTCGGCCTTCCTTGCCAACCGTGTTCATTGCCTCCCGCAGGAGATCCTGATCCGTGATGTTGTCAGCCTGGTGGAGGTCGCCCGTACGCGCTACGATCTCCCGGCGGAAACGGTCAATTGCGTCCGCTGCCATGGAGCGGAAGTTTTTGTCCAGCGCATCCCCGGACTCAAGCTGCGCGCTGTCTATCAACAGGGTTCGGGGACGGGCCAGACGGCGGCCTCCCTCATCGAAGTTCCGGAACAACTGTAGATGGCCGTTCACCGGACGCTTTGAGCCATCTTCACTCTCCCGTTCAAAACCGGCGATGTAGTCGTACACCAGCTTGGATGAGGCCGTGTTGTTGCAGATGACAATGAAGCACGGTGGAACGGATATCCCGGCTTCCCTCCAGAGTTCATCGGTCTTGCAGTAGTGCCCGTAGAGAGCGTCCAGCGCGGTCTGTAACTCCACGGGGAGGTTCAGGGGATCGAGATTTCGGGTAGTGCTCCGTGGGCCTTTGGGCATGCTGGACCGAATGTGTTCCCACAGATTGCGGTACATCGGCATGTCGCCAGTGGGCACGTTGTCGGCCACGGGCACGCGCGGGAGTTTCACGATGCCGCACTCGATGGCATCCATCAGGGAAAAGTCGCTGACGGTCCAGGGGAAAAGGGTGCCTTCCGCATAGCCGGAGCCGCGTAGGAAGAACGGTGTCGCGGATAGGTCTATGACCTGCGAAGCCCCCACCCGACGCTTAACGGCTTCAAGACCTGATATCCAAACCCGGGCCGCTTCGTTGTTCTTCGTGGCCTCGGTACGATCATCCCCCTTCAGGGTTCCCTCATCGCTGTCGTCCGGTTTCTCGCGATAGCAGTGATGGCCCTCGTCGTTGATGACCAGAATGTTCCGCATACCCATCAGCTCCGGCATGACTCGCTGAAGCATCTGGCCTTCGGTCTCCTTGGTCTCAAGTTCGCCGCCCCGGCCCTGAAGCAGCCGCCGTCCGCCCGCGGACAGGTCCATGCGTTCCCGCAACTGGAAGGCGTGGTAGTTGGTGATGACGATTCGCGCGCGTTCCAAGGTGCCCAACATGTCGCGCGGTACCAGTTCCCGACTGGCGTAGTAGCTGTCCGGATCGTTGGGTTGCAGCACGCGCAGACGATCCCTGATGGTCAAGCCCGGTGTGACGACCAGGAACCCACTGGTGAAACGCCTGCTTCCGGGCCTGCGCACGGCGTTGATGGTCTGCCAAGCAATCAGCATGGCCATGACGGTGGTCTTGCCGGCACCGGTAGCCAGTTTCAGGGCGAGTCGTGCAAGTCCGGGATTGGCAACTTGGCTGACGCGGTCGAGATGGGTCCCTATCTGCCGCCCAATGAGGGGTGACTTTGGGGCCTCTGTTAGCCAGATGATCGTCTCGACAGCCTCGACTTGGCAGAAAAACGGCCGGATGCTGCTGAACGCGTGACTGCGCCAGTGCTGAAGCAGCCGCCCCGTTTCCGGTGTCACCCCCTGGCTGCCGGGCGGTAGCTGGCGCCATTGGGCGACTTGATCGCGAATCAGATTGATGAAGGCAGTGGGTTCGTACTGCTGCTCCGCCGAGGACAACCCGTCAGCTTCATCGAAGAGGAACGGGCTCTGCTGCAAGCCTCGCCCCTTGCCCTTCCGAGGTTGGGGGATGGGAGTGACAAAGTCCGCGGGTCGCCTTTCGGGCTTGATCCGCTGCGTGGGTTGCCCTTGTTCGTCCAGTTCCCAGTGCTTGGCCGGATACTCGTACGGGGAATTGAGAATCGGACTGGCAAAGAAGTCGTTCTCCACAGGCAACCCGTCTGGTTTGGTCAGATGTCGTCCGATTGGGGTGGACGTTGACTCAGGGTGCCCAGCCTCTCGAACAGAGGCTCGGTCACCTGTCAACCCGAGTCGGCATTGTAAATCCTTGCTTGGTATTTCCATCGCTCCACGATGGGCGGCGGTGGATTCTTCCTCCGGCCAGTGCCGGAACTACTGCCTCCAGCCACAACCATGCACAACATGACCATGTGCAGTCCCCAACCGGTCCGTTGTGCGTGCGGGACACAGCTTGGTCGTGCAGGAACAGCAGGGCTTGGTTACTCGCCGTCAGTTTCGCTTGGGCCAAAGCGCGGATCCTCACACCAGCTGACTGTCAATCCCCAGAGGTGGCGTCCTCATGTCCAGTGATGGTCTACAGGTAACGTTGGAGACGGGTTGGCACCAAGCCTGCAACTTACCAGACGCTTACAGCAGACGAAGCGGTTGAGATCGGATGTCTGGTTCGGACCGGGATTAGGAGTCGGCTGACGCGTGAGGCCCCAGATGGTCTTTCTGGACCAGAACAGCGATCAATGACGATTCAGGATCTGTTTTCGCCACTAGGTTCACTGGATGACTGCTTTGGCTCCTCAGATGACGGCGATGCTGGTTCTCCCTGTTGCGGTGGTAGGATATCCACAAAAGGAGGCAAGTCTGGCTCCTTCATATTTGGAGGCAGCTTTGCAGGACGAAAGACATCAACTATCACCCCGTCCTTTACAACCACTTCATGCGTTTTTCGGACAGGCTTCTTATCGCTCTTCATGTTCAAACTCCATAACTTCAATCGCTTTTACTTTTGATCTTGGAATCCACCAGCCGTGTTTCAGTTGATCATTTGCATTACTGAAGCTCCGGCTGACAAATAAATCATGCGGTTCCTCCTTCGACATGGTTGCCGAACCAGTATACCAACCATCAATAACCGATCCATCTTCGAAGGTCACACGAATCTTCGCAGTGAGATCACTATTGAATACATGGTACCACGCGGTCTGAACAACCGCTTGCCTGAAACTGAAAACCTCCTTTAGTCGTTCATGCCACGGGGCTTGTCTATCGACCAGATAAGAACCTTTCCAGCCAAACAGCACTCCAAGAACGGCAGGCAGGACAACAGACCACAACAAGATCTTCCAATCAACAGAAAGTTCAAGTGTTGCATCCGGAATCCTGTAGTCTTCACCCACTGCTGACCACAGGAATCGAGAAGCCATGTAATATGCTGTTGCAAAAATCAAGATGCCTGACCATTCAGGCCTGTAACCTCGACCCATCTGCGATCTGACATACAAAAATATTGCGCCTGGCAACACATAAAGTGCCAAGTTAACTGCATCCAACGATATTCTGTCCATGTCAGTATCCGTACACCAGAGGCAACAGTCACAGAGGATGATCTTCCTGATACAGAATACACGACCTCGGAAGTCAGTCAGACAATCGCAGGACCAACCTCCTTGCCCAGCATGTCGCGGGGCACCGGTTCCCAGGGGGAGCGGTAGCTGTCCGGACACTGGACTACAGCACCTGTAGTCGGTGCCTAATGGTCTCCCCGCCGTCGCAGACGAGGCAGCAGTCTGGATTCTCCAATTTCCCGACCGGTACCGGACTGACAACACTCTCGTTCACTGTGCACTGCACCAACTCACAAGCACGCGGGGTATAGCCATGCAAACGTACTCAGCTTCGCTGGTCACACAGGGCACGACCAAACCGTGCACGTACAGAGTACTCCGCGGTTCCTGGTCGGTGTCGGATGGACTCAGTTGCAGGTTCCATCATGTCCGCGGGCCTTTGCAAAGGCTCAGGCAAAGCGCAGGCTGGTGCCAAGTTCGCTACCCTGTTCCAGTGCGATGCATGCGCGTAACAGCTATTCATGCCACACTGCGACTGACACTCTGGAGGTTTCGATGCCGCCACACGGAACACAGGCCGTCGATTCTCGCGCCCTGGGACGACGTCTCCGGGAAGCAAGGACAGCCCGCGGGTTCACCCAGCAAGACGCGGCCGAAGCACTCGCAGTGGCTCGGACAACCATCACCTCACTGGAGCAAGGCGACCACAAGGCCTGGCCGGACGAGCTAATCCGGTTGGCGAGTCTCTACGGCAAGAGGGTCAGCGATCTTGTCGGCCCAAAGGATCTTGTCGCAGACTTCGCCGCCCAGTTCCACACGGCTACCGCCCGAATCGATTCCGGCGATGTCCAGAACGAACTCCGGGAAGTGCTCCCGGAGTTCCAAAACCTGTGCCAGGACTACCTGTATCTTGAGCAGTTGAATGGAATCTCTTTCCGGCCAGCCTATCCGCCACAGTACCCGACGGACGGGTTATCCCCTGAGGAAGTTGGTCAAGATGTTGCCTCATGTGAACACGACCGGCTGGGCCTTGGCGACGGTCCAATCTTGCAACTCAGGGAGACACTTGAGCTGGACACGGGGCTATGGATATTCTCCATACCACTGCCATCCCGCATAGCAGGCATCTTCATCTACACGGATGAATTGGGCGGATGCATCGCCGTCAATGCTCGGCATCCGGCAGAACTCCGTCGATGGTCACTGGCTTACGAGTACGCCTGTTTCCTGACATGCCGCCACCAGCCGAACATCTCCATGCCGGGCGCGCACCATCGCGTATCCGCCTCCGGACAAATTGCCGATGCTTTTGCCCGTTGTCTGCTCATGCCGGCCCAAGGGCTGCGTCGCAGGTTCAACGGGATTTTGCAAACCGGTGGCGGCAAGGTCACGGCCGCGGATGTTAGCCGGATCGCGCACTACTATTTTGTTTCTGTTGAGGCAATGACCCTGCGTCTGGAGGAACTTGGTGTACTTCCCCGAGGCACTTGGGAACGCCTGCGTAACCAAGGCCTCAAAGTCCGGCAAGCCCCGGAGTTCCAAGTCCTGCCACTCCGTCCCAGCGATGGTGGGCTCCTGCCCTTGCGCTACAAGTTCCTGGCTGCGCGGGCTTACGAAGCCGAACGATTGACCGAAGGGCAGCTGGCGCGGTTCCTGCGGACCGACCGCGTGTCGGCAAGAGGAACTTTCCAGAGACTGAGCAATACGGTACACGTACTTGATGGAGGTAAAGCAGATGCGCTTCCCCTTGAGCTTGCCGCCAGCATCACGAAGCAGGTTTCTTGAAGTCCAGCAGTAGTGTGAGATCAATTGGTCTCAGACTTGATGTCCGCTGCTTGCTCCGCATCCAAGTTGCGAAACACTTTCGGGGGACCAGGCAACAATGAAGATGGTTCTATACGCCTTGCTTGGTAGCACCCATTTCCCCAACAGTATAGCACTGCTCATGACATTTCCAAATTTTCACCTATTGACTGTATCCAAATGTCAATACAACGATGGAATAAAAACAAATTCATACACCATTACAATGTTCCTACATGTGCCATGTAATCCATGCCTCGGCTGTCTCACAGGTGTGAGACTCATCATCGGTACGGCCTTGGAATGTATGAGCCTGCTTACAAGGGGAAGTTGAATTCCAAAACCTGAGCATTCCACTTCATATACCTGATCACCGCACTATGGACTGATGTGGACACTGTCGAATTGCCACCTTACGAACAAAGAGAGCCGGCAGACCGCAAGCATATCTCCTTTTGACTCATTTGGGCCCGGTCCGCCCGCGCGCCAGGGCAAACGCAAAGTCGCGTGGGGAGGGTGAATCAGGGTGGTACGGGATCGGTTTCGAGTTTCGGCTCCGACCTTTTGATACAAAACAAATTCACCGTACATCAGGGTGAATTCGGCACAGACAGTCCGCATGGGCAGCTGATTCCGGGCTGCCGGTGGCGTAACCAAAAGGGCCGCCGTGCGTCTTATGGGGTGACGTTACTACCTCACGGGACACGCTGCAGCCCTCATGGAATACATTGTCGCATGCCACGACCGCGAGCTCCTGGACGCTCTGCGCGCCTTCGCCGACCACCTGGCCACCCTGTCCGATCCGCGCGACCCGCGGGGTGTGCGCCACGCCCTGCCCGTGCTCCTGGCCACGTTGCTGGTGGCCCTGGCCGGGGGCGCCAACAGCATGGCCGCGGTGGCCGCCTTCACGCACGACCACCAGGCCTGGTTCCGGCTGTGGCTGCCCCTGGGCCAGGCCACCCCTGCCCGCGACACCTACCTGCGCCTGGTCCGCCGGCTGCACCCGGAGACGGCCATGCAGGCCGCCCTGTGGCTGCGGGACGGGACCAGCCTGCCCGGCCTGCGGGACCTGATCCTGGCCCTGGACGGCAAGGTGGCGCGCCGTTCCGGCGACCCGGCCGCGGGTACGCGGGCGCTGCACATGGTCAGCGCCTTCCTGGTGCGGGAGGGGCTGACCCTGGCCCAGGAGCCGTGCGAGGCCAAGGGCAACGAGATCACGGCCATCCCCCGCCTGCTCGACCGTATGGCCCTGAAGGGAGCCGTGGTCACGATCGATGCCGCCGGCTGTCAGACGGCCATTGTGCAGAACCTGCGAAAGGCCGGTGCCGACTACCTGCTGGCCGTCAAGCGCAACCAGGGCACCCTCCACAGGGAAGTGAAGACGGCCTTTGACGATGCCGAGCGGGGCGCCTTCAGGCCTGAGGTGCAGGACCGCTGCGAGACCGTCGAGCGCAACGGCGGCCGCAGCGAGCGGCGCCTTGGCACGGTCCTGGGCGGTCCCGGCCTCGGCGAGTGGGTGGCGGACCCCGCAGCGTGGCCTGGTCTGCGCAGTCTGATCCGTGTGCAGGCAGAGCGCACCGGTCCCCGCGGGTGCCGGCAGCGCTCCGTGCGCTACTACATCTCGAGCCGGCCCACGGACGCGGAGGCCCTGCAGGACCTCGTCCGCGGCCACTGGCGGGGGCCCTCTGGGCGCGGGAACGGCCTGCACCGCACCCTGGACATACAGTTCCGCGAGGACGACTGCCGTATGCGCCGGGGCCACGCCCCCGCCGTGATGGGCATCCTGCGCCGGGCCGCCCTGAACATGCTGCGCACACTTCAGCAGAATTTCAGCGCGCATGTCTCCATCGGGCTGCTGCGCGACCGCATCGGACGCCAGCCCTGGATCCTGGCCGGCGCGCTGCCCTGAACGCGACTTTGCGTTTGCCCTGCATGGTACCATGGTGTCGTCAGCCGCTCACTAGGAAGACCATTGACATGAATAACAATACTATTCCACCATCTACACACATGAGCTATTCAGAAGCACTGGATTTCATCAAGCACCGTATATATAGAACATTTCAGGACGGACTGGAACAGCAAGTTCGCAAATATAGACCACAGCTTGAGATAGATGCAATTTCAGCAAGTGACGAGGAAACTAAAAACAACGCATTGCACATCATATTTTGCTTAGATATATTAGACTCGCTAAACCCATTGCACGCGACAGGCAACCATCATACGACCACAACAACTGAGCCACATCCAAGATGGACCCCACATTTGAATTTAGATCAACTAGTGAAAATTTTTGATGAGCATGACAATGAAGGCATCAATAAAGATTTCCTTGCCAACTTGTTTGAAAACCAGAAACATTCAACAAACACATGAATTATAACATGTATACATCCGGAGACGCCATACCCATCACCGGCAGGTACAAATCAGTAATGCCTCTAAGAATACATCAACATCCAAAAAGGCAAAACCTTCCCGTCGTGCGCTAACAACCATCAACGAGTCATTTGGCGTCTGGTAGGCCCCTCAAGCTAGTCTTCTCATTGTTTACTGCCACCTGCTAGCGCGAGCCGTCGAGCCGATGCAAATGCAGCCATTGAAGCGACTGCAGTCAACTGCTTCAGCCTGTCGGCCACTGATATGGACATCGGTCAAGTGATGGATCCCACCTACCCGGCAGTGCATAGCTGACTCGACACTTGATACGAATCAGCCTGGCCGTCACAGGACTGACTTACACATGCTGCACAGTTGTTCCCGGCAGGGGATTCAGGGCTCGAATCCATCCGGTACAGTAAAATCGGGTCCTGTACTTTCGATCCACGGGTGCTAGCCCCACGAGATGAATCTCCTGTGTCGTCAACTTGCTGTATTGGCCTCGATCTTGTGCACTTCCAAACTGTACTCCCAAGTGACAACGACGGTAAGAACTGGTCTGGTTGCCGTGTCCACACGGTTCCAGGGGCGCAGGCATCATTCCCGCGGGACAACAGGGACCGTCGGGGTTCTACGCGAAATTTCGTTTTGCGATCTGTAACCTTTATTTTGCCTTGAAAGCCATGCTGATTTTTGCACTCCGTGCGTTTAACGCGCCTAAGATCCTAGCTCCCAAATGACTGCTGAAGAACGATTGTCACTCCTGGACAAAGTGATCTATGGCTCTGGTGAATGGACTTCCGCCATTGCCGGCACAACGCGCTCCCTCTTCCTGAATTATTTCCTGGTGAGCGTGGTGGGGCTGGTCCCCAACATGGTGGGCCTGATCCTGCTGTTGGGCCGCATCTGGGATGCAGTCAATGATCCCCTGGTTGGCGTCATCAGTGATCGCCTGAGCACGCGGTGGGGACGTAGGCGCCCCATGATGTTGATGGCGGCATTGCCCCTGGGGTTGCTGTTTGCCCTGTTGTGGTTCCGCCCGCCCGCAGCCAGTACCGCGTGGCTGTTTGTCTATTTTGTGATAGTCAGCTTGGCTCTGGACACGGCGTACACCGTATTCGCCGTGCCCCATACGGCGCTGGTGGCCGAAATCACGCAAGACTATGATCACCGTATCTCGATCGTGGCCTGGCGCAATGCCTTCTATCTGCTGGGAGCCCTAATCACAGCGGGCATGTTCAAAAGGTTTGCCGAAGACTTCACGATCGCGTGGGGGTGGGCCGACAACATTTTGCAGGGATATATGGTGACCGGCTGGCTGTTTGGCCTGTCCCTGATGATTGCGCCGGTTCTCATATTCTGGCGCCTCCGGGAACCCGCGCACGTACGGGTTCCCAAGCAAGTGAATCCGTTAAGGGCCTTTCAGGCGGTTTTCCGGAATCAGCCGTTCCGCGCACTGTCTGCGTCCTACTTCCTTGCCTTTACCGGTCTGGAAATTGTGGTGGTCTCCTTCATTTGGTATTTGCAATTTGTGCTGCAGGCTCCCTCCGGCATGGATGACACCCTGGCCGGCCTGCTGTTGTTGGGTGCCTTTGTCACAATGCCTCTGACAAACCTCCTGATAACCCGATTTGGCAAGCGCAAATCCTATCTCCTGGTGGGGGCGGCCTGGATTGTGTCGATCCCACTTGCGGCCATGTTCCCGACCGGTGGGTTCAGGGCCTTTGTGCCCTACTGTCTTTGGTTGGGCTTCATCTATGGTGCCGGCATAACGGTGCCGGGGGCCATGTTGCCTGACGTCATGGAACACGACGAACTGCAAACCGGTGAACGGCGGGAAGGAACCTTTACAGCCTACTTGACATTTTTTCGAAAACTGGGATCTGCCTTGGCGGTCCTGATCGTAAACTTCATCCTGGCGCGCTCGGGCCTCATTGAGGGCACGGCCGGAACGGGTATCGTCCAACCACAATCCGTGGTGGTGGCCCTGCGTTTTATCATTGGCATTCTGCCTACTTTGATGGTTGCCGGATCGCTTTGGGTAATCAGGTACTATCCCATCACCAAGACCTACCACGAGGAAATCAAGGCGAAACTGAAACAATCCCCCAACGTCACCACAACCAGCCGTGCAGAAAGTTCGATCTCCCTCGATCCCTAAACGGACGTAGAGTACTGCCCCCACCAAGTTGCGGAAGCAAATGGACAACCTTCAGATGAAAGTTGTCCGGGTTCACGGTCGGATCTAGCGCCATTGCGACGCCATGGGCAATGGCGGCCGTTTCCGGAAGGCGACCCACCGATGCCAGCGGTCTGGAAGGGGACTTGTGCATGCTGCACAGACCGATTTCGGCAGGGCAAATCAGGGCTCGAAGCCAGCCGGTACAGTAGAATTCGGCCCTGTCAACTCGATCCACGGGTGCCGGCCCCAGGAGATGAACCTCATGCTTCGTCGACTTGCTGTATTGGCCTCGATTCTACTTCTGGCCGCATTGCTGGCCGCCTGCGTATTGCCCGATCCCTCCACCTACCCGGAGGAAATGCCGACGGAGGTGGAGGAACAACCGACGCTGACCACCCCCGACATCGTCGAAGGCATGTTCAACGTGGCCTTTGTCTATGTCGGACCCATCGGCGACGGCGGCTGGACCTACGCCCACAACGACGGCCGCGTCTATCTTGAGGAGAACCTCGACAACGTCAACACGGCCTATCTGGAAAGCGTGCCCGAGGGCGCGGATGCCGAACGCGTGATCCGCAGCCTGGCGCGCAAGGGCTTCGACCTGATCTACACGACCTCCTTCGGGTACATGGATCCGACCGCGATCGTGGCCGAGGAGTTTCCGGACCAGGCGTTCGTCCACGTTTCGGGCCTCAAGAAGAACGACCACAACTTCGCGAATCTCTTCGGCTCCATGGAATCGGCCAAGTACCTGGCCGGCATGGTCGCCGGCGCCAGGGCCGCCGAGGACGGCTCCAACCGGGTTGGCTACGTCGCCCCCTTCCCCATCCCGGAAATCGTCCGGCTGGGCAATGCCATGACGATGGGCATGCGCCGCACCTGCCCCGAGTGCGTGATGGACGTGCGCTGGATCTTCAGCTGGTTTGATCCGGAAGGCGAACGCGAAGCCGCGGTCTCCATGATCGATGCCGGCGCCACCGTGATCATTACCGGTGCCGACACCGCCATCCCCGTGCAGGTGGCCGGGGAAATGGGCTTCACCGGCGTGCCGGGCAACAGCGCCAACGCCTGCGATGCGGCACCCGAGGCCTGCCTGGGTGTTCCCTACTGGAACTGGGGACCGACCTACGTCGAGATTGCCCAGGCCGTGATGGACGGCACCTTCGAGCCGGACGACTACTACCTCGGTGTCCCGGACAGCATCGTCGGGTTCGCCGGCTTCATGGAAGGTGAAGTGCCCCAACCGGCCGTGCCCGACTGGGTCATTCCGGAAGTGGACGACGTCCTGCAGCAGATGCGCAACGGCGAGTTCACCCGCTTCGACATGTTCACGGGCCCCATCCATGACAATGCCGGCAACCTGGTGGTTCCGGAGGGCGAGTCCCTGACCCAGTCCGATCTGGAAGGGATCGACGACGAGCTCGGCGCCCTGCTGGGACGCCCCGGCTGCACCTACTGCATGGGCTGGCTGGCGGAAGGCTTCGTCGCCGACGCCCAGGTCCCGCAATAGCCTGACACCACGGGCGGGCGTCCCGGGACGCCCGCCCGGCGCATGCCGGCGGAAGGCGCCTTCCGCCGGCACGGCCCAATGCCGCGCACATCCAAGCCCCGAACCCGCAGACAACCCGGGCCGCGCGCGGCGGCCGCTCCGCGACCCAACATGGTGGAGATGCGGGGCATCTCCAAACGATTCCCGGGAGTTCTGGCCAACGACCGGGTGGACTTGGATGTGGCCTCCGGTTCGATTCATGCCCTGTTGGGGGAGAACGGAGCCGGCAAGTCAACGCTGATGCACATCCTGAGCGGCCTGTACCGGCCCGACTCGGGAACCATGAAGGTGGAGGACCGGGCCGTCTCCTTCGCTTCCCCGCTGCACGCGATCCGGGCCGGGGTGGGCATGGTGCACCAGCACTTCATGCTGGTCGAAACCCAGACCGTCGCCGAAAACGTGGTCCTGGGCGACCGCCGGCTGGGCTTCCGCATGGATCCCTCGGCCATCCGCGACACCGTCGCCGACCTGGGCCGCGAAAGTGGACTCGAAATCGATCCGGACGCCCTGATTTGGCAGCTGTCGGTCGGAGAGCGGCAAAGGGTGGAGATCGTCAAGATGCTCCACCGGGGCGCCCGTCTCCTGATCCTGGACGAACCCACGGCCGTGCTCACACCGCCGGAGGCGGACACCCTCTTTGACCGCATGCGCGGCATGGCCCGGGCCGGCCGCACCCTCCTGTTCATCAGCCACAAGCTGAACGAAGTGATGGAACTGGCGGAAACCGTGACCGTCATGCGCCAGGGCCGGGTCGTGGACACCGTCCCCAAGGCTCAGGTTTCGCATCGCGAGCTGGTGCGCATGATGGTGGGCAGCCCGGTTCTCTTCGACGTCACCGTGCCGCCGGTGCAACAGGGCCGCAAACTGCTGTCCCTGCGCAGCCTGAGGGTGGAGAACGATCGGGGCCAAACCGCCGTCGACAACCTGTCCCTGGAACTGCGTCAGCGGGAAATCCTGGGTGTGGCGGGGGTGGCCGGCAACGGCCAGCGCGAACTGGCCGAGGCGATCACCGGACTGCGCAAGCTCCAGGCCGGCACGATCGAGTTGGACGGGTTCGATGTGACCGGCTCCAATCAGCGGCGCATGATCGATCTGGGCATCTCCTGGGTGCCGCAGGATCGGCAGCACACCGGCACGGCGCCCAATCTCTCCATCCAGGAGAATTTTGACCTTAAGCGCTACCGGTCGGCCCGCCGGGGGCCGTTCCTCGACCGGGCGGGCCAGTCCAGCCGGGCCGCGGCGCTGTTGGCCAAGTACAGGGTGGCCGCCTCCGGCCGCCTCCAACCCGTGCGCCTGCTGTCCGGCGGCAACCTGCAGAAGATCATCCTGGCCCGGGAGCTGTCCACCGAACTGCGGGTGCTGGTCGCGGAATCACCGACCCGCGGCCTGGACGTGGGTGCCATCCAGACCGTCCACGAACTGTTGATGGAACAGCGGAGCCGCGGCGTGGCCATCCTGCTGCTGTCCGAGGATTTGCAGGAAGTTCTCTCGCTGAGCGACCGGGTGGCCGTAATCCACAACGGCCGCATCATGGGCATCCTGCCGCGCGCCCGGGCCGAGGCCGACACCATCGGCATGCTGATGGCCGGCGTGGTGCCCGAGGATATGGCGACATGACCGGCGGCACCGTGTCCGGGACCGTGCCTTCCGGTCGGCCGCGGCTGAGGCTGGAAGCACGCGATCAGCCGGGTCTGCTGACACACTTGGCCGTGTCGCTGCTGCTGTTGGTGGCGGCCCTGTTCCTGGCCGGGATCGTGATGACGGTGGCCGGCGGCAACCCGTTGGATGTCTACCGCAGCATGTTCGGGGCCGGCTTCGGGAGCAAGTGGGGCCTCAACGACACCCTGGTCAAGATGGTGCCCCTGACCCTGGCCAGCCTGGGCGTAGCACTTGCCTTCCGCATGAAGATGTGGAACATCGGAGCCGAAGGCCAACTCCTGATGGGTGCCCTGGCCGCCTCCGGCGTCGCGCTGTTTGCCGTGCCGCCCGACATGCCCCAGTGGCTGGCCCTGGCGCTGCTGGCGGCGGCCGGAGCCGCGGGCGGCGCCGTCTGGGGCATCGTGCCCGGCTGGCTGCGCGCCCAGTTCGGGGTCAACGAGATCATCTCCACCCTGATGCTGAACTACGTTGCCCTGTCAATCGTGCAGTTCTTCGTCTACGGGCCCTGGGGTGAACGCGGCTTCGGCCTGACGCCGATGTTCGAGCGCAACACATGGCTGCCCCGCCTAACCGAATTCGCCGACCAGTGGTCCGCCCTGCGCGGCCTGACGCTCCATTTGGGCATCCTGGCCGTGCCGGTGGCCATCGTGTGCCTTGCCATCCTGCTGAACCGGACCAAGTTCGGCTTCGAAATCGCCATGGTGGGCGACAACCCGGACGCGGCCCGGTACGCGGGCGTGCGCCTGCGCCGCACGATGATCATCGTGATGGCCCTAAGCGGCGCCCTGGCCGGCCTGGCCGGCATGAACGAGGTGTCCGGCGTGGTCCACCGGCTGCTGGAGCACATCTCGCCCGGCTACGGGTACACCGCCATCATCGTGGCTTGGCTGGGCCGCTTCAACCCGTTGGCGGTGGCCGTCGTCGCCTTCCTCTTCGGCGGCCTGATCGTGGGGGCGGACGAGATTCAGTCGGCCGGCATCTCCTCGCTGTTGCAGGGCGTGATTCTCTTTGTGATGGTGAGTGGCAATCTGCTGATCCGGTACCGGATCCGCCTGCGGGTACCGGAGACGCTGGCATGATCGCCTTCCTCACGGCCGTGCTGGCGTCCGGAGTGCGCACCGGCACCTCCGTACTGTTCGCCACGCTGGGCGAACTCTTCACCGAACGGGCCGGCGTCCTCAACCTGGGGGTCGAGGGCATGATGCTGATGGGCGCCATGACGGGGTTCGGCGTCACCTGGCTGACCGGCAATCCCTGGATGGGGATCCTGGCGGCGATGGTGGTCGGCGGCATGATGGCCCTGCTGCACGCCTTCGTGGCCTTGGTTTTGCGCGCGGAACAGGTGGTGTCCGGCCTGGCCCTCACCTTCCTGGGCAGTGGCCTCAGCGCCGTGCTCGGTTCGCCCCTGGTCGAAGTGCGCCAGGTTGATCGCATCCCGACCTGGCCCGTGCCCTTCCTGTCCCAAATCCCGGTGCTCGGCCCCATTCTGTTCGACCACAACTTCCTCGTCTACATCGGCTTCCTGCTGGTTCCGCTCTGCTGGTTCTGGATTTACCGCACGCGGCAGGGTCTGGAACTGCGCGCCATCGGCGAGAATCCGGCCGCGGCCGATGTCCAGGGCATCAAGGTCATGCGGCAGCGCATCCTCTATGTCGCCTTCGGCGGGGTGCTGGCCGGCCTGGGCGGCGCCACGCTCTCCCTGGCCCTGACCCCGACCTGGGTGGAAGGCCTGATTTCGGGCCAGGGCTGGGTGGCCGTGGGCCTGGTCATCTTCGCCGGCTGGGATCCGATCCGGGCCATGTTCGGCTCCTATCTGTTCGGTGCCCTGCGACGCCTGCCGATCGACCTCCAGAACTTTGCGCGGTTCCGCGCCAATCCGTCCCTCGGCTACTTTACCGGCATGCTCCCCTACCTGTTCACAATCGTGGCCCTGCTGACCGTGTCGATCGGCGACATCGGCCGCCGCTGGGGCGCCCCCGCCGCGCTGGGCAGGGCCTACGGGCGGGAAGCCCGCGACGCCGGACCCGCCGGCGTCCGGTTCCCGCCGGCGACCCCGCCATGCCCACCGGATCCCGCACGCTGCGCATCCTGGTGGTCGCGCCCACCAGCTTCTTCAGCGACACGGGCTGCCACGTGCGCATCCTAGAGGAGATGCGCATCCTTGAACGGCTCGGCCATCACGTGGAGATCGCCACCTACCGCAACGGGGGCCCGGCGAACCAACTGCGCATCCACCGCACCCTGCCCATCCCCTGGCGGCGCGGCTGGGAGGTCGGCTCCAGCCGGCACAAAGTGGCCTTCGATCTGCTGCTGGGCCTGACCGTCCTCCGCCTGCTGGCCACCCGCCGCTTCGACCTGATCCACGCCCACCTGCACGAAGGCGGCCTGATTGGCGCCATCGCCGGCCGGCTGTTCCGCAAGCCGATGCTGCTGGACCTGCAGGGCAGCCTGACCGAGGAGATGATCGACCACGGCTTCCTGTCCCGCGACAGCCGGTTCTTCCGGCCCCTGCTGGCGCTGGAAAAGTGGATTGTCGGGCAGGGCGACCGGGTGGTGGCAAGCACCGCGCACTTCAGCCGACTCTGCGTGGAGCGGTACGGATGCCCGCCGGAACGGATGGAGCAGCTGGGCGACTTCGTGGACACCGATGTATTCCAGCCGGAACGGTTCCCGCCGACGGACAGGCATGCCCTGCGCAGGACACTGGGACTGCCGGCCGCAGGACCCCTCATCGTCTATCTGGGGCTGCTGGCTCCGTATCAGGGCACGGATTTGCTGTTGGAGGCCATGCCCCGGATCCTGGACCGGGAACCGGATGCCCACCTCCTGCTGATGGGCTATCCCTTCGTGGACCGCTACCGGGACAAGGCGCAATCACTGGGCATCGGCCAAGCCGTCACACTCACCGGACGCATGCCCTACGCCGACGTGCCGCGCCATCTGGCCTTGGGCGATGTGGCGGTGGCGCCCAAGGTGTCCAAGACGGAAGGGCTGGGCAAGCTCCTCAACTACATGGCGATGGGCTTGCCCACAGTGGCCTTCGATGTACCCGTGGCCCGCGAATACCTGGGCAACCTGGGCGTCTATGCCGAGACCGGCGACACAGCCAGCCTGGCGGAAGCCATCTGCGGGTTGTTGGAACGCCACCGGCGCGATCCCGACGGGTTGCGCGAACTCAGGTGCCAACTTCGGGAACGGGCCCGCGTACGCTTCGGCTGGCAGCCGGTGGGGCAATCCCTGAATCGGCTTTACGCGGAGATTCTGGGTGAATCCTGAGTGGTTCGGTCCAGCCGTCCGGCAGAACCGCCGCATGGGGTGGGCCGGTGTGGCCGAACGCAAGGGGACCGGCACCCTCATCCGGGCGACGCAGCAGCCGTGCCGGCACGGCCCCGGACAACAGCCGCTGCGCCTTGCACGAGGTGCGAAGGAGAGCAGCAGGGGTACAATCGCGGTCGGCGGGCGGGGCATGATGAACCTGTGGTTGTGATTTGGTCCATCGTGCCAGCCTGGTGTGGTTGCCGGGCACCGACATTAAGTTGTACAAAGTCCAGTTGAGAGGAGAACGTTCACCCAATGCCGAATGGAGGTTCAGACTGTTGCGGTTCCTGCTGGTTCAACCGCGCAAACAACGGCACACCCGGAATCATGAATACCGACCCCGAGATCCCCAGTTTCTGCGAGATCCGCGGCCTCGCCATCCCGGATCCCGGCTACACCTACTGCGCCAATCACCCATACCGCCGCCCCAAGCGCGACGCCATACCCGTCGGACCGGTATACGTTGGTGACGCGGACGGTGTACGGAAGTTCTGGCAGCCGTCACCGGACACCGAAGAGATCCGTCAGCACTTGTTGGACATCGTAAGGACCCCGGCGGAGCATGAGGACGGCTATCCCTTCTACTCGTCACCGCCCCACATGATGGCGATTCAACAGTTGGTGGACTTCAACGACCCGCGGGTCGTCGCCGCGTTGGAGGACCTGGCCCAGCAGAGCGAGGTGAAGGAAGTTCGTTCGGACATACTCGATCTGCTCAAGACTGTACGTCAAGAGTTGGACCGGTCGGTTGGCTCCACGAGCGGCACCAACGGATAGGGAAGAGAATCAACGATGAGCGAAAACCTACGGATGGACGAGGCTGACGCCGTAACGACAGCCAAAGCCCCGAGAGGTATGGGTAACGGGGCAGCAACCCACCGCATTCGGCAGACTGACAGAGGCCGACCTCCGCACGGCATGGCCACACGAGGCCCGCGACTTCACGCCGTGGTTGGCCAAGAATCTTGAGCGGCTTTCGGATGTGATCGGCATTCCCTTGGAGGCTGAGAGGGTGTTTAAGAAGAGGTAGAATGTAGGGGCAGGAGGAAAGTCATGGCATCCACTGAAGGCGTGTCCCAAGCCATGGAGCGAGCCGCCTATCCCACGGACCTGACCGATCGCGAGTGGCAGCGGCTGGAGCCCTTGATCCCG
>MKWU01001291.1_pt1 | contig 44477 bp, 32 predicted proteins | sample 809101 | NCBI WGS metagenome assembly MKWU01 (sample SAMN05860141, study PRJNA318959) | sponge metagenome | host: Aplysina aerophoba | place: Slovenia: Piran, Adriatic Sea, Gulf of Piran | collected 2013-05-07 | reverse complement strand
AACTTCTCCATCATTGCAAGAAAATAAAACGAGTAGTGCTACTATGGAAATAGATAATGGAAATAGAAAAATTTTGAATTTCATTGTATTGTATCTTTTATTTGATAATGTTTTTGATTTGAGCAATATGTTTTAAAGATGAAACCCCCTCAAAGCGGACTAGTAGAAAATCATAAGCTGCATTTACCCCCCCCCCTAAAAAATGGGATTTGAAGAATACGGGAAAGTGAGACTATCATATCCTTCCCTTTAGAAAGGTATAAGCAAGAATTTTGCGTACTAAAAAGAACAATCTCTTTAAAAAAGTAGAATATTCGAGGTTTGGACCCAATAAACGGACTCCTATCCCAAAATAAGGGGGGGGGTAGCTGTTAAAGAATATTGATGACATAATAAACGGCATGGCAAGGTAATAAAATATTTTTTAATGTCAAAATATATTTAGACCAAAGAATTATGAAATTGACTCTGTGTTCTTTCCTTGTCCGAATAAATTACCGCTTTCAGCCCAGAGTTTGCCGAAAACCTTGTAAACTTGTCATGATAGGATTCCCAATTCATCATAAGAGCTACAAAATAGAGGACATAGACATTTTCTTTTTTTGTAGGGCTTCGTGTAAATAATACAAAGTTTATAAGGAGTAAACTACCATTTTAGCAGCGTTGATTTTGTATCGTGGTATCTCACCTATTATAGATGTTTTCTGTCTTGTTTACTTGTACCAAAAAGAATCTCCTTAAACCAAACTTCAAAAACCTCACTTTCTGCATGTTAATGGCAATGAGCCAATTCAAGCATGCAAGATAATTGAATTTCAATGCTGACTTTTCCATCAAAAAACAAATATGGCCTATCCTTCTTTAAACCTGACTTTCGGGTCGAAATACGCCCAAAACCCTTACCAAGACTGAAAAAGGTGCCATTTCCAACTGTTACTTTAATGGACACATTTTTTCTGATCAATACCAAAAAGTACTAATGCCCTCCGTTGAATCTCCGTTGCCTGAGACATTACATGAATCACTTGGTCAGGATTTCCTGGCGGACTTACCTCATTCAACGTCAAGGTTCCAGATCTTTCACCAGGGTGTAGTTCTGCTGTTCTGGCACTTCATCGACATCAACCTTTCCCAGATTCAATAAAGCCCCTATAGAGGTGGTAGCGGTTGATTCTGAGAGCAGACGGGCGGCAGCTAGTTTGGAAAGGGAAGAAAGAATCCTCATGATGATAGCACCAAGAGCGATGTTTCTCATTCGGTTAGATTCCCTATAGAGAAGGCGATCGAACTTCAGTTTTTTGACCAATCCCAAAATGCAAGCTCTGTGACCATGAGGTAAAGATCTTTTGATAGGGAAGGCTTTGGAAATATCCTTATAGACTACTCCTTTGATCGCTGCTTTAAAGCCCTCTATAACAGAGGCAGGAAAGTCGCTCAAATTGGCTATGGTTTTTCTTTTGACTTTCTTTCCTTCTCTCCAGACTTTACGGAGTAGCGTGGTTGGTCGGTATTTTCTATTGGCTACGACTTCGATCTAATATGACATGGAATTATAAAATATGATGCAAAAAAGTTACATTCAATAAACAGCAAAAATAAATATGTCACATGGACATATTTTCACAAAATAAATTCAAAATATATCATCTATATGACTGATATACAGGTGTTTAAGTGATATAAATTACTCAAAAAAGTGCGAAAGTCGGGGTTAATTAGAAATTTTTTCAATTGAAAAATATCATAAGCTTGTGGAAATAAAAGATTTATTTTTCTCACTATTGTCCACAAAATTGGAGTGCATAATCGTAAAATGAGTGAGGAAAAAGTGAAGACAAGAGCAGTGGCACAAACTATTGATAAGTAATTCATGTATTCTCAACAAACGAATGCATGTTTAATGTAAATTGAGAGTTTATTGTACGGTCATAGATAACCCCAAAAGAATGAGATTATACACATAAATCAATTGTGAGAAGTCTCAGTTATTGAACTTTTGAGTCAATTTTTTTATAAAAATATCATTTCTGTTTTTGGCTCTCTCATATAGTGTAGAATACTTCATAATTTCCATATAAAGTGCACCATCTCGCCTTTTACTAAATGATCCTGCTACGTTTTTCAAAGGTCTGAAAAGGTAATCAAATTTGTGTCCTTGTTTGAAATCAGGATCCTTAGATCTTACATTGAAAGCACTAATTTTTTCTCCAATTAAATATCCATAAAAAGTATCGAATTCAAATTCATCCTTTGAAAAATTTCTGATAAGTGTTGAATAATTTTGGATTTGAATTATGTAATCAGAAACATCCACATCAGGCGCTTTAAATTCAATGATTATGCACTTACCTTCATCTGGAAATAGTAAAATATCCGGCCTCTTACGATATCTCTTTTCGTTTAAAGAATCTACATGAGATAATTCTTCTTCTGACAATTCTTTTTTTTCTTTAAATATCTTAATTCCTTTTATTTCTAAATCCATAAGTCTTCGCTCAGAAGAGCCATCAAATAAGATAAAATCTTCATCTAATAACCACAAGTCACTAGCATCAGGCTTATCACTTTGTTGCTTAAAAATTAAATTATGTATTAATGCTTCATCTTTTTTCCTAATCCCGTTATTTTGAACCTTTAATTTTCTATTCAGTATCATATTGAATAATTCAAGGACAATTTTTCTTCTTGCTACATATCGAGTTAATTCTTTCCTATTCTGTAAGGGTATTTCTTTTACTAGTTCATTAACAACCTCATTAAATTCCTTCTCATAATTTTTTGATGATGGGTCAAGATCATTTAATTGTCCAAATTGATATTTAATTTTAGTGTCAAGCTTAGCTACTTGTTTAGATTCTTCAATGTATACTTTCTCTAAAATGCTATGTTCAGAATCGTTTAAGGATACAGATATTCTCTGTAAAAAATCATCACTCAAAAGGAACATTGACTTTAGTTCCTCAATTCTATCATCTCTATCTTTTACCTTTTCTTGAATTTCTTTACAATTGGATAAAATTGAATGATTAACTTCTTTCCTGATATCCTCAATAATGATCTCTTTATGGTTAATTATACTACCAACGTATTTTTTAAAGTCTTTTCTACTAGGTATTTTGAGTTTACCTCTTACATCACTATCCCTACTATCCAAATAATCAGCTGAAACTAAAAATAAAAATCTTTTGCCATCAATACTATCCTTGTCAGAAATACTTGTTAATCCTATATCAAGATTATTAGATTCAACGATCTCATTCTTGCTTGTTAACTTGACTCCATTTTTGTGAAGTGAGTCTTTTGAAATTTTAAATGAAGTTACTTTAAATGTTTCTGAGTCATCTGCTTTCTTGATTTTATTTTCAGATAGCAAGCTGTAATTGACTTTGAAATTAAATGTTTGTTCATTAATCGGTATGTCATCTCGGGTTATTTCAAGAGATTGAACCAAGTCTCCATCTATGTATCGTTCAAAAGCGATTTTTGGCAGATTATCTCTATTTAAACAGAAATTCATCAAACAATGAAAGATGACATTTCTCTTCAAATAATCTAAATCGAAGTTGTAATGTTTTTTATCTTCATCTTCAAGCAAATTAGACAATAATAAGCTGGTCCCAGTGGTTTTTACTTTTCCATTAAGTTTATGTGTAGATTCTAAGTAGGTAATTGTGTTATTTTTTTGAGAATAATGTCGAGACTTAGAAATTGTAAATTTTCTTTTTTTGAAACCATCATCATCTTTAAATATGCTACTATAATTCCCCGTTTCAAAAAAATGTATCAATTGAATTCTACCAGTACCTTTATTCTTAAAGCCTTTTCTCGAATCTTTGAATAAATTAAACCTTTCAAATTCTTTGTCATCAAACCCCACACCGGTATCTATTATTTCTATTTTATCAAATTCAAGTTGTTCTACTAGGAGGTTATTTTTTAGGTAGTGTTTAACAGTTATCAAGTCCTTTTTTCTGTTACCTCCTTTTTGATATATTGATTCTAATGAATTTGTAAAAGCTTCATAAATAGGTTGTAATCGCTCAGAACTCTTTTTTATGTCTGCTAATATTCGAGGGTAATAAACTCCAGGTAAATCAGTATACGTTCCGTCTTCAAATTTCATTCATCGAAAATATATGCAATCAAATGTATGTCATTTTATGGTGGCGTTTAATCAAATCACTATAACAAGGCTTTGTTTTTGTATTTCTTTCAAAATAAATAGGATAACATATAACACCATATTGTTCATAATGACATCATAGTAAAACGGGACTAAAAACTATGAAATCCTCAAATTGAACATAGTCTCTTCCTTTCCAAGCCTTATGGAAAAGTGTATTTGAGAGTTGATTATACTCTCCAATTGTACTATCGAATGGAGAAATTTAATCGCCTCCCTCTTGCTTACTGTTGCAGCTCCTTTAACTGTTTGGTTACTTGTTCCAAGCTAATATTGTAATAACCTCCATCAAGTTTATTGCGAATCTCAATAAATGCATTAACCGTCAAATCAATGTCTTCCTGCGTATGAACAGAAGTCGGAATCAATCTCAATATAATCATCCCCTTAGGAATTACAGGATAAACCACAATAGAACAAAATATTCCGTAATTTTCTCTAAGCTCCCTCGTTAAAAGTACAACCTCAGCTACAGTCCCTTTTAAACATACAGGAGTTACACAACTCTGAGAAAATCCAAGATCAAACCCTGCATCTCTTAGTCCCTTTTGTAATGAGTGTACATTATGCCACAGTTTTGCTCGAAGATCATCACCATTCTTCACCAACTCAAGACGCTTAATCGCTCCAGCTACCAATACCATTTGAAGAGATTTTGCAAACATCTGAGAACGCATGTTATACTGTAAATAATCGATAATATCCTGATCTGCAGCAACAAATGCACCAGTTGAAGCCATCGCCTTAGCAAAAGTGGAAAAATATATGTCGATTTCCTTCTGCACACCCTGCTCAGAACCTGTACCCATACCACTTTTTCCCAATACCCCGAAACCATGAGCATCATCTACAAAAAATCGAAACTTAAATTTCTTTTTTAAAGCAACTATCTCCCTAAGAATTCCCTGAGTTCCCCGCATACCAAATACACCCTCGGATATAACCAAAATTCCTCCGTCCGATTTTTCGGCCTCTTGGGTTGCTCGCACTAACTTCTTTTCAAGACTTTTTGGGTCGTTGTGATTGTAAGCAAATTTCTTACCAAAATGTAACCGAACACCATCAACAATACAACCATGGGATTCAGAATCATAAACAATAACATCAGTCCTATCAACCAGAGCATCAATTATCGAAATAACACCCTGATAACCAAAATTGAGTAAATAAGCAGCCTGTTTCTCAACAAATGCAGCCAATTGTCTTTCTAGTTCTGAATGTAAATCCGTCTGGCCCGACATCATTCGAGCACCCATAGGATAAGCCGAACCATACTTGGCCGCAGCATCAGCATCTGCTTTACGTACCTCAGGATGATTAGCCAATCCAAGATAATTGTTCACACTCCAAGTGATTACCTCTTTGCCCCTATAATACATCCGACTACCTATTTCACCCGTTAATTTGGGGAAAACAAAAAAGCCTTCAGCCATATCCTTATACCTACCCAAAGGTCCCATGTTATTAACCCGCTTTTCAAAAATGTCTTTCATCTCTTGATGAACTAATTTATATGATTATGTACCTAAATGAGACTAATAACTACTCTTATTAAACCCCTGAGCCTTCATCCAAGAATTAGAATAAATCCTCGTAATATACCTAGAACCATGATCTGGAAATATCAAAACTACACAGGACTTAGCATCAAATTCATTTTCCTCCGCTAATTGGTATGTAGCCTGCAAAACACCTCCAGAAGTATAGCCCACAAAAATACCCTCAGAATTTGAAATTTGCCGGCTCCGATAAGCACTATTCTCATCATTAACCTTGACATACCTGTCAATGTATTCAAACTTTGTGGCCGTGGGTATAAGATTCTTGCCCATACCCTCTATCCGATAAAAATGAATTTCATTTGGGTCAATTTCACCCGTCTCATGATACTTCTTCAATACTGATCCATAAGCATCAACACCGATTATTTTGATTTTGGGATTCTTTTCCTTTAGATATTTTCCACACCCAGATATAGTTCCTCCAGTTCCACTCGAAGCAATCAAATGAGTGATTTTACCAGAAGTTTGTTTCCATATCTCTGGTCCGGTAGTAGCATAATGAGCTTCAACATTCAAATCATTAAAATACTGATTGATATATACCGAATTCTTATACCTTTTCTTTAAATACTTGGCAACATTGTAATAAGAGTTTGGATCCTCAGCAGGTACCTTCGCAGGACAAACCCAAACCAATGCATTCATGGCTCGAAGCATATTAATTTTGTCTTCAGAGGCTTTTGAATTCACCGCCAAAACACAACGATAACCCCTCTTAATGGCAACCATTGCCAAACTAAATCCCGTATTACCAGATGTGGTCTCAATAACCGTAGAACCCGGTTTTAAAAGCCCCCTCTTTTCGGCTTTTTCTATGATGTAAAGAGCAATACGGTCCTTAGTAGAATGACCAGGATTGGCACCCTCCCATTTAGCATAATATGAACCAGTAAAAGACTTTACCGATTGACTAAGTTTAATTAATGGAGTCTGGCCAATTAAATCAGTGATACTATCTATCGGGCCATTATTTGATGGAATTCTCAAGTGTTAAGCACAAAAACAAACAACGGCAAAATTATGCATATTAAAACATTACAGGTTATCCTCTAAAGCCAAAACAAAAGCATATTGCCTCGCAATTTCTTTTAGCATATTGAAACGACCCGAGGCACCCCCATGACCAGATTCTAAATTGATATCTAAAAGCACCAAAGTCTCTGCTATATTGTTTGTACGAAGTTTAGAAGCCCATTTGGCAGGTTCCCAGTATTGTACCTGAGAATCATGCAAACCTGTAGTTACATACATATGAGGATACTCCTGCTCACATACATTGTCGTACGGAGAATAAGAAAGCATATAATGGTAATAGTATTCCTCATGGGGATTGCCCCATTCGTCATATTCAGAAGTAGTCAATGGAATCGATTTATCCAGCATCGTGGTTACCACATCAACAAAGGGAACCGATGCAATTGCGCCATTGTAAAGATGAGGCGCCGCATTGACTACAGCACCAACCAAAAGACCACCTGCAGAACCACCACAAGCATAGAGGTGTTCTGGAGAAGTATATTTCTTTCTGATCAAAAACCTAGAACAATCAATAAAATCATTAAAGCTGTTTTTTTTACTCATTAATTTCCCCGATTCATACCATCTTCTTCCTAAATACTCTCCCCCACGAACATGAGCGATAGCAAATACAAAACCCCGATTAAGCAAACTCAACCGATTTGAGGAAAATCCAGGGTCTATAGTATGCCCATAAGAACCATAAGCATACTGAAGAAGTGGAGTCGATTTACTTAACACCGTATCTTTGTGATAAACTAATGAAATTGGAATCTTGACCCCATCTCTGGCAGAAGCCCAATGTCTTTCTTCTTTATAGTTTGAGGGGTTAAAAAAATCATCAAGGATTGGGGTCTGCTTGAGCAATTTTGTCGTTTTATCCACCATGTCAAATTCAAAAATAGAATTAGGTGTAGCCATTGAAGTATAACCAAACCTTAATTTCTGACTATCAAATTGTGGATTAAACCCCGTATAAGCACAATAAGTTTCGCCTTTGATTGGGATATGATAATCTTCCGATTCATCCCATCGTCTGACCCGTAGTTGTGATAAACCTCTTTCTCTTTCAGTAATGACTATAAAATCATTGAATAATTCAAGGTCTTCCAAGAGGACATTCTCCCGATGTGGAATCACTACCTCCCAGTTTTCTTTCGATGGATAATCAATTGGAGCTCTTACAATTTTAAAGTTATTGGCTTGATTAGCATTGGTCAAAATATAAAAGTGATCCTTGTATTGGGAAACAAAATACTCCAACCCCTTAACCCTAGATTGGATTAATTGAAATTCTCCTAAAGGTTTGTTTGAATTTAAAAACCGATGTTCAGTAGTTAAGGTACTAGTTATGCTAATCAAAATATATTGACGTGATTTGGTAGTGCTACAATGAACAGAAAAAGTTTCATCCGACTCAAAATATACCTGCACGGGATTTGAATTTGGTAATTCGATATTTGATCTCAGAACTCTCTCAGCCCTAAGTGTTTCTGTATTCTTCTGAACATAAAAGATATGTTTGTTGTCTTGTGCCCAGACTCCCCTACCATTGGTATTGTTAACCTTAAATGGAAAGATTTTTCCAGTTTTTAAATCTTTGATTTGGATTTCATACATCCGTCTACCGGTCGTATCCACGCCAAAAGCAGCCAATGTGTTGTCAGGACTTACTGAAAAGGATGCTAGGTCAAAATACGATAACCCCCGGGCCATCTGGTTGCAGTCAAAAAGTATCTCTTCACTATTATCCATCGATTCTCTTTTCCGAGTATAAATTGGATATTCTTTCTCCTTTTCAAAGCGAGTTATATACCAGTAACCATTAAAGAAATAAGGAACAGAAGAATCGTCTTGCTTGATTCGTGACTTTAATTCATCAAATAATGAATCTGTTTGTTTTTTTAACCCTTTGGTGACCTCGTTATAATAGGCTTTCTCTTTTTTTAAATAATCAATAACCGCAGGATTTTCTCTTTCTCTTAACCAATAATAGTCATCAACCCGAGTATCATCGTGTTTGGTAAGCTTACGAGGAATTTTTTCAGCAATAGGCGGAATTGCTTTAAAATCAAGTAATGACATCAATTTTATATTTGAGACTCAATCATGTTGGTCAAATTTGCTTGGAATCCAAAGATTTTAATACAGCAATGAAATACTTGTGTTGCTCATCAGTGTAATCTCTGTGTGTAACAATTCTAAGTCTACCTTTGCCAAGAGAAAGTATCTGTATGCCTTTTTTATCAAGAAAATCAACAAAATTAGATTGATTGCATTGATCAACCAGAGAAAAAATCACAATATTGGTTTCAGCTGGTTCAACTCTACCAACAATTGATAAAGTAGATAATAATCCAACTAATTCCTTGGCTTTGATGTGGTCATTTTTCAAAGATTCTATATGATGATCCAACGCATAATTTGCACATGCAGCTAGGTATCCTGATTGACGCATATTTCCTCCCAATCGGGTTCTTAACCTCAGAGCATCCTGATATTTATTTGAATCCAAAAGGAGTATCGAACCAATAGGGCACCCCAACCCTTTGCTAAAACACAAACTAATAGTATCAAAGATTTTTCCATAATCTCTTGCATGGTCATCAGTTTCGACAAGTGCATTCCATAATCGTGCTCCATCCAGGTGATACCCTAGCCCATAGTTATCACAAACCGACTTTATTTCTTTTAAATCTTTAAAGGAATAAAATGTTCCTCCTGCTCTATTACAAGTATTTTCTACACAAACCAATTTAGTTTTAGGCGTATGATAAAAACTCTTAATGTTGATATTTTCTTTGACCTGTGTTGCTGTCAATCTACCCCTATTACCCTCTACAAGACTACAAGAGACACCCCAATTTGCTGCGGCTCCTCCACCTTCATAATGATAAATATGGGTATGTATATCACAAATTAATTGGTCTCCAGGGTTTGTGTGTAATCCTACTGCTACTTGATTAGACATTGTTCCAGATGGGAAAAACATACCTCTTTGCATTCCGAACATATCTGCTACCCGCTGTTCTAGATGATTGATAGAAGGGTCTTGTTTAAAAACATCATCACCAACTTTTGCTTCAACCATAGACCGAAGCATACCATTAGATGGCACCGTTACAGTATCACTAATAAGGTTTACCTGCACTATCTACCAGATTTCAAAATCACAATAAATCGTTCCAATTGGTGAACCATCAGGTATTCTGGGACTTCTTGAATTAGGAATTACATCCAATTTTTCAAGAAATTGATCTATGGAATGGGCATAGTAATTTCCATATTCTAGTTGCTTGTTTTTCTTAAGCCATTGTTTTAGTTCAATCAGTTGATTATATACAATGGCATTAACCTGACCATAAGCATCACTATTAGATGCTAAATTCATTAAATGTTTCAATATGTTTTGACCTACAACCTCTCTAATCTGTTCTAAATGAGCTGACCGGTACTCGGTTTTAAAACCCAAATCAATCAATCCAGAAATCAGTTCATCTAGACTCAATTGATTTTCTTGAATCCCTACTTGCTGAACCAGTCTTGAAGATCTTTGTGGATCTAGTATCATTTCTAGTAATTGATCACTCAATGTATTTGTAGCACCCAATAGGTCAATTACTACCCCAGTTTGTGATACTAGATTTTCTCTACTATTGGGATACCCATATGGTCTTGGTAATAAATAGTTTTGAAGGTGCTCTGGAATCATCAATTCCTCAGGTCGGAGCATTTTCATGTAGAGTTCAAAAGCTTGTCTTTGAGTTGATTGATCAATAATTTGAACCTCAGAAGTAATACTTCCCTTTACTCCATAATCGTAATCTACGCCTCCTATTAACTTAACCAAGGCTTCTGCCTGATATCTATGCATCAAATAAATAGGGACTAAACGATCTGATAGCAAAGCGTAGCTTTCTCCATCTTTAAGGTGTCCTAAAGAAAACTGTTTGAGAGCGAAATTCCGGATTTTTAGTACCCTCTCTGTTTCTTCTATGGCACTTTGACCATTATCCCATAGGTGGGCTTTAGGATGTGAGCCTCCTACGGGACGAGCATCAGCATCAGTGATAAACCTATGACCTTGAACAATTGAATTTTCAAGTATCGAATTGAGAGCTTGTTGGAGATCCGCACCCTCTGGAAAATCACTATAGGCATAGGCCACAGTCGCCTTATCCCACTGGCCAATTTTATCATCATAAGCATCAGCAAGACTAATCTCATCATTTGACAACTCTAATTTAGGATGTGGGTAATCCATCACCGAGGATCGATTAAAACTACTTGCAGCAAAATTATGGGCAAAACCGAGGGTATGACCTATCTCATGAGCCGAAAGTTGACGAATACGAGCTAAGGACATCTCAAGTGCTTTTTGATTGAATTGTAAGTTTTCTCCAAATGGATCTGCTGTCAAACCTAGAGCAATCATATAGTCTTGACGTACCCGTAGGCTCCCTAAACTAACATGACCTTTAATAATCTCACCTGTTCTTGGATCAACTACACTAGCCCCGTAACTCCATCCCCTGGTTGATCGATGAACCCACTGTATGACATTAAATCTAACATCCAGTGGATCAGCATCTTCGGGTATAATTTTCACCTGAAAAGCATCTTTATAACCTATGGCCTCAAAAGCATCATTCCACCACTTAGCACCATCTAGTAAAGCAGACCGCACAGGCTCTGGAACACCATTATCTAAATAGTATATGATAGGTTCTATCGCCTCAGAAACTTCAGCGCTAGGATCTTTTTTCTTGAGTCGATGCCTGATAATATATCTTTTGGTAGTGGGTTGATATACCTCTGTGGCATAATCATAATATATGAATGGAATAGACCCGGCTCTTGGATCAAAGGTTCGGAGATCAAAATTATCATCAGGTAATTCAATAAATGAATAATGTTGATGGACTGTGACTAAATTGGGATTTGGAGTAACAGATTGAATCCACACACCTTCAGCATTTCCCTTAAAAGTCTGTAAAACATCAAATTCAACATTCTTAGGGAATGCTCTTACTCGAGTTAACTCTATAGCAGAACGTGATTTATCTAACTGAAAATTCCCTTGATTTGTTCTTGAAAGTCTCTGACCTACTCCGTGGGTATCCTGCATCAAAAAAGGAGTCAAATTAATCAGATATCCATCAGGGTAATTTTCTATTATTGGGAATCCAAATAGGACAGATTTGGCAAAAGCTTCTTCTACTGACTGCTTTTCCAAGATGTTTTTGGTATTGGCTCTAAACTTTAAATTTGGTTGTACTAAGAGTAATTTATTCCCCGCTTTCTTGAAATGCACTACACGTTCCTCTCCTAGTTGTCCTCGATCTAATCCAATATCATTACTTCCAATACCTTGACTTAGTGAAGAAACATATAAAAAATCTGTTTCCAATTTCTCAACTTGAAGATAAATTTCATCTTTTCCAGAGTGATAATAGAATTTAAAAAACCCATTATATGGAGCCGAATTATTGAGAATATCACTTTTAGATTTGTCAATGGTTGTCTCTTGAGCAGCGATACCGATAGAAAAAAGCAACAAAAAACATATTAAAGTATAGGCAGACACTTGGCCGGTGTTGAATTTCATAAACATAAGTAATTAAAATATTAGATGAAGTATTATTAGATTCTCAGCTTTGTTATTGATTTTAAATTCGTTAAGCAGTACAATAATAAATATTTGGAATGATAGTTGCCTTAATTATCATCTAAAAGAGTTAATTTTTTAATTTTAGCCCGATTTTTATCCTTAACAATACTTTCCTTCAAGTGATCAGTACTGATATAATCAAGTCCTTAAAAAGTCGCACCGATTCTTTAAGGCAACATCTTTGACTTGGATAATAAAAAAATTGATATCCAATCCCTTGAGGAAAAAACTCTAGATCCCTCTTTCTGGGATAATCCTTCTCAAAGTCAGCAAATTCTCAAAGAGATCCAAAAACTTAAAAAATGGGTTGTGGAATTTGAAGATCTTCAGTTGAATTTGGATGAGTTGGAAATTCTTCATGAATTTTCTGAAGATGATGATATTGATAAAGAAATTGAACTTACTTATCAAAAGTGTTTTGATTTGCTCGAAAAATTAGAATTTAAAAATATGTTCTCCAAAGAGGGTGATCGAATGAATGCCATACTACAAATCACAGCTGGCTCAGGGGGCACAGAAAGTTGTGATTGGGTAGCCATGCTTCAGAGGATGTATCTCATGTGGGGACAAGACCAGGGTTTCGGTTTAAAGGAATTAAACTGCTTACCTGGAGATGTCGCAGGAATTAAAAAAGTCACCATTGAAATTTCGGGAGAGTTTGCTTTTGGTTGGTTAAAAGGTGAAAATGGAGTACATCGATTGGTTCGAATATCTCCCTTTGATAGCAACGCAAAGAGGCATACTTCATTTGCTTCAGTTTATGTTTATCCTTTAATTGACGATCAAATCAAAATTGAAATCAACCCTGCTGAGGTCTCTTGGGAAACAATGAGGGCTAGTGGAGCTGGAGGACAAAACGTGAACAAAGTGGAAACTGCTGTCAGACTTCGTCATCAACCAAGTGGAATAATAATTGAAAACTCCCAAACAAGATCTCAGTTGGACAACAAAACAAAAGCGATTCAACTACTTAAGTCCCAACTTTATCAGATTGAGATAGAAAAAAGGAATGCCGCCCGTTCAGAAATTGAGAAATCAAAGAAAAAAAATGAATGGGGTTCTCAAATTAGAAACTATGTATTACATCCTTATTCTCTTGTAAAGGATGTGCGTACCAACCATGAGACTAGTGATACCCAAGGTGTACTCAATGGAAATTTGGATTCTTTTCTTAAGGCCTATTTGATGATGCATGGACAATCTAATTCGTAACATTTTACTATAAAAAACAATGAATACTCCTAAAATAGATACCATCATCTTCGATTTTGGTGGTGTACTAATTGATTGGAACCCCGAAGAAATTTACCTTGAGGCTTTTAATGGTGATTTAAAAAAAGTAAGATGGTTTCTCTCTGAGATATGTCCTTATGAATGGAATGACAATCAAGACGCGGGTTATCCTTTAGCCAAGGCCACTCAAGATAGAATTGATTTATATCCCCAGTACGAGAACTTGATTAAGATGTACTATGGTCAATGGGAAAAATCCATTATTGGTCCGATTACTCAAACGGTAGATATATTGAATTCAATAAAAAAATCTGAGTCTTATCAATTGTATGGATTAACCAATTGGAGTGCTGAAACATTTCCTATTGCTAAAAATAAATATCCATTTTTAGATTGGTTTGAAGGAATTGTAGTTTCGGGAGAAGAAAAAACACGAAAGCCATTTCCATTGATATATCAAATACTATTGAATCGTTATAAAATCAATCCGGATAAGTCGGTTTTTATAGATGATAATATAAAAAATATCAAAGGAGCAGAATCAGCTGGGATCCCGGCAATCCATTTTACAAATCCTGAAAAATTGATTGATGACTTGAACAAAATGGGAGTTTATTTCTAGGCCTAACTTTTTATTCGATCTTTTATCTCTTAAGTGTTTGGACATCAATTACACAAATGATATGTTTTGAATGATTTTTGTGAAATGGTCCCATGACTAAATTTTTTAGTATTCTTTTTTATTTGTATGATTTATTATTTGTCATGTCTTACCCAATAGAAAATACTAACCAGTGGGAGTATTATCCCTTGCACAAAATAAAACGTTCATTTTAATGTCTTAAACATCCTTGTATCAGACATAGATTTGTTGTCCCTTATATCAACAGTTTCCACTTTCCACGTGTAAGTGCTATTTAACTCTAAGCTAATAGTTCTTTCTTCAACTAGAATATCTAAAAAAGATAGTTCTTTGATTGAATTTCCCGACTGAACTGTCAAGTATAGATTATAATGCGAAATATCATCATCCAAATCATTACCATCCCAACTGAATTCATAGTCTTGATCTTCACCCAAAGAAATCTCTTGATTATTTCTCGGACTTAAAAGCAACGCAGAAAAGGGAATAAACTGATACTTCTCAACGCCTTCAAGATAAAATTGCCATGTTGCACTCGTAGACTTCTTCTCAGACAATAGGGTTGAAGAAACCACCCACCAACTATAGGGTGCCCCACGAGTTAATTGTAATTCGGCTCTATTTAAATCCGGGACTACTCGACTTATTCTTGTTCCATTTAAATCATTTTTCACTACTAAAGTATAGGAATCAGTGTTTTCTGAAAAATTCCATAAAAAAGTAACATTACTAAATTGTTCATTCAATATAACTGCGGTTGCACATAAATCTCCATTAATTGGTGATACCAACAAAGCAGAAGAAGGTTCAATTGGTGGATCTTCTGATCCGCATCTCATGAAAATTATTCCAACTATAACTAAAAGAGATATTTTATATCTTTTCACCTTTTGATAATCTTGAGCCGTTCTAATCTCTGATTTTCTCCTACAACTAAAAAATAGATTCCAGAAGGATACTGTTTCATAGGAATTACAAATTCTTCAGTGTTGGTATCTACCCTTCCCAGTGGCTCAGATAATAACTCCTCTCCAGAAGAATTAAATAATTGTAGATTTAAATTCGAACCCTTGGGCAAAACAATCCGAAGAAAATCACTTACAGGATTAGGATATGCTTGAAAGATATTTTCTATATTTATCCACTGCTCAAAAGTTCCCTGACAAGGATTTTCAGTGGTAACTTTAATCTTTGTCCATGGCTTGTCAGTCCTAAAACTGAACTTTCGGTCGTTTATGGAATGTATTTGTTCATTAACAGAAACCCGATAAGAATTTCCTCCCTCTAAACTCAAATCCACATTATTATTTTCCTGATCAACTAGTACCTGTACCGAAAGAGGTGGAGGTTCCCCAATAATTGAGGTGAAATCAAATGAATAATCAGGTAATTGATTGGAAGAAATGTTTATCTCGTATTTTCCTGCCCTGAGATTGGATAAGTCAATTTCCTCGGAAAAAAACGTCTGGAAGTTGTAATTCTCCGGACCATTGATTTTCAATAGGTAATTTAATTTGGCCACAGCTTTAATATTTAGTTCACCATTGGACTTCCCCTTACACGAGACATCTTTTTTTGATATTCTAAAATTCCTCGGAGATCGATAATCACACAAATCTCCAATTTTATTAATGTCTATATCTTTTTGATCCTGATTAACAACTTCTGGACAATTGTCTTCTCTATCTATTATACCATCTCCATCAATATCTGGAGAAAATGCCCCTTGTAAGCAAAATCGTAGAGAAGCATCGTAAACAATTGCGCCGAAATTTCGCAATCTATCTTCAAATAATATCTTCCACTTCCCTTTAGGTATCGTATTATGGAGTTGCTTTAAGCTCCCATGAGGTCTATATATACCATCTTGATTCAAATAATCTTGAGAAATATGCGTAGTGGCTTCACCATCTAAGGTTAACCTTATAGATTCATCAAATTTTTTCCTATTAGAAGACATTAACAGTATTTCAACTCCATCTGGACTAATCAAAGTAATTTTTAGATCTTCCAAATACTCATGTTCAATATCCAAATAAACATCTAAGTCCAAAATTTCAGTATCAAAAGAACTTAAAATAGATATCTCGGTGAAACCTTGTTCTTTGACCTTTATAGGCTGATTTGAAAATGATATAGTTCTACAAACAATTTCTTCAGTAGTAAATTCTTTAACTCCGCTATGGGGAGATTCCGAGCATCCACTGATAGATTTAACTCGCCAATAATACCTTTGATTAGATTCCAATTTGGGAACTGTAAATTCATTAGTATATACTTCCTTAGAAATCAATACTGACTCAAAATCAGCACTTTTGCTCAACTCAACAATATAGCGGTTTGCCAATTCATTAGAGGTCCACTTTAAAACTGGACGAAGAGATACTTTTTCCTTTTTGTTTTCTGGCATAAGTAACTCAGGTCGTTCAACTATATTTGATTCAACTTCCACAATAGACTGAAATTCATATTCATAATCCCTTGTTCTAGCACCTATTGATATTGTGTATTCACCAGAAGCTATATTGCTCAACCCAGATACATTTATTTTTCCTTTCTGTTTGTTTTGAATGTCAACTTCTGAAATGATTGTGGCATTTGTATTTTCAGGAATATTCTTTATAAAAAGTTCTACTGAATCCTGAAACCCATCTATAAATTCAATTTCATAGGTCAGTTCTAATTCATCTTTTGAACAAGATTTAATTTCATATGGATTAATAGACACAACAAAAGGTCTATTGACTATTTTAATTGGAGATGGGTTAATTGTAAAATAAATTGAATTGGTTGCTACAATTTTGATCCGCGCATCATTTGTTTCAATACTTGAGGGAATACGAATCAGTTGTTGTCCATCATTAGGAGTTTCTTCATCAAGCACAAAATCAAAATTTTCTCCTCCATCTACTGAAAGCAAAATGTCTACTGCTGATGTGTTAATTGGATCTTTATCCGTGTTACCAACATTCCAAACTATTTTTTTTAGTTGACCTGTTTCCCACATTTTATTTTCATCTTTGTCCAGCAACACTTTGAATTCACTAGCATCATTCCAGACATTAACGTACAAGGAATCCATAAACACAGCATAAATATCTTGATTGGTTGCTCTCATTGAAAGCCCCCATTTAAGTTGTCTTTCTACCTCTGGGACAGTCTCCCAGTTATCATTGTCAAAATCATTTAGGGGAGTCTGAACCGCCAGTTTACCTACTTTTAGGTTTCTAAGTCTGGGGATTTTTCTAGTTGAAATTTCTTTTGGTGGGAATGAGCGAGCTATAGTTCCATAGAGATTTGTTGATAAGAAATCCTCTCTAATGACAACACCATGATCTAGCTGTTCCCAATTGTATTCGACTGTATAATCTTGGGGGATCTCCACATTTCCAATAGATAATTCGAAAGGTGTTCCTAGTGGAATATCATAAGTAGGTGCTGAAATTTCAACTTTAATGGGTTCTAATTCAATTGGCTCAATTTGATTCAAACAGATTGAACTCAGAAGATGCCCACGAATCTGCTGTATTGATTTAAAATGAAAATATGGACTTGTATGTTCTTGGATATCATTTTCTCTAGATATCCCTGCATATCCCATAATAGTTGAACCGCTTGCTGGTTCAACATTTGAATTATAATATTCATCGCTTAGTGAAAAAGTATGCACCGCACCCACTTGATGTCCGATCTCATGACAAACAAAATCAATATCAAAGTGATCATTCATAAATTCTAAACTACGATCACCAAAATTATGAGAGGAGAATCCTTGTGCTTTTTCTTGATCGTCGCATAAACACTTAATACATGCTTCACCATAGTTGTTTCCCGCTGAAAAACCATGACCTAAATCAAAACTATCATTAGACATAACCATTTTGATGACTCTTGCTACCTCAAATGAATCTAATTCTTCAAATGGGTCATTATCAGGATCATCAAACACTAGATTTGTACCCGAAACCAACATAAATTTTAACTGAAGATCTCTTTCATAAATCTCATTTACTCTATTGATGGTACTGACTATTGCTGCTAGCGCATCTTCTTTTTTAGAACCATTGGTATCATCATCATCTGACCACACTTTTGTATAATCACTATTCACTGCTATTGCAAGTCTGATGATGTATCTGTTATTATTAGGTTTTGGTTGAACCGAGTTATCCTGGCTTCTTGTTCTGAGTGCATTTTGATAAGAGTGTCTTTTACAATTGACATATGGTCTCTTTTTTGATTTAGTATATCCATAATGAAGATCGTTATCAATCCAGCTTGGCTGAACAAAGTATTCAGTGTTCTTATCAACGATTAACCATTGATTAAATCCCCTACCTGACAATGTGATACGAACTTTTACATCCGGTCGTTGCCTACTCCATCCTTTAAAGGTTTTAATTCGAGAGAATTCTTTTTGTAGTTCAGGAGATAATACTCCAATTGGTTTTAAAACAAAGGTTTCAAATTCACCTAATTCATTTGGTAGTTCAACGATTATATTGGTTGACCTTGCATTAATATGAGCAGTGAAATTATCAAGATCTAATCTGTAATAATGTTCTTGCTGATCCTCGAATAAATTAGGTGTTTGAACCATTGGAGAATCAACTGTTGACCAGTAGTTTTGCGACGAAATCCCCTGACTGATAAAAACCAATATCAACACCAATAGTGCTTCAACCTGAAAAATTTGAAAATAGATTTGTTTAATTTCTTAAGATTGTTCTGTGCAATATACTTCATAACTAAGTTAAACACTTACTACAAGAATGCCCCGACTACACTAATTATCACCCTTCGATCAACTCAAAATACCAACTTTATGATTGAATCTTTTTATTCATAGCAACGTTACTTTTTAAACCAAACTATGTGTCTCTCTTGATGATACCAACCTGCGATGCCAGAAAACGAAGATCTGCGAAGTTGCCAAAGGAATAACTAATATGCCTATCCAAATCGTTCCAATGAAGAGCAAAGAATTAACGCTGGATTACATCTAACCTCGGATGCATACTTTTATCACAAGTGATCTCTATTATTGATTGAAAATCAATAAAAAAATATCTGTTCAGCAATAAAAAAAGCCGGTAAAAAAACAAAGAGGTCCTAAGGCATAGCAACCCATGATGCTGTATTAACTACAGTTGTTTCACAATGGTATCCTATTTCGTATGTTAAAATTAAAGGCTTCACTAAAGACCACACGGTTTTCTGTCGCTGTTTTAAGGTTGAGAATTTTAGACGGTATTCCCGACCATAGCACACCACCTCAATTCTGTCTGAAAGGACTAGGAAGAAGTTAAATCAGCTAATAATGTTCATAGCCAACATAAAATTGAGAAAACAAAACATTTGTGCCCTATTATTGATTACTTAAATTTGTCTTAAGACTAATTGATGGATAACAAACAAACAATTATAGGTGAAATTGAATGGTGTTCATTTAAAGAATTAAATATCCCCGCTATATTGGCTAGAGTGGACTCAGGAGCCAAAACATCATCAATTCAAGCCAAGAATATCAAAAGAAAAAAAATTAAAGGAGAACTTTGGGTTGAATTTGAAGTGAACCCTTTCGAAGATAACCTCAGCATCTTAATAGATTGTAAAGCAAAAGTCATTGATATAAGAAATGTCAAGAGCTCCTCAGGTGTAATCGAAAAGAGATATGTGATTAAAACTCCAGTGAATATCGGCGATTTGGAATTTGATATTGAACTAACTCTAGCCAATAGAGATGGAATGGACTTCAGAATGTTATTGGGGAGAGAAGCACTCAAAGGACGATTTATTATTGACACACAACAAAACCAAGTGCTCAGAAAAATCACCAAAGAACAACTAAATGACATCTATGGCCATCTCCTAGTCCAAAAATCCGGTTTGAATATAGGATTGTTGGCATCCAATAGAAATCTTTATTCAAACAAAAGGATCATCGAAGCCGGCAATGCTCGGGGACATACAATGCACTTCTACAATATCCAACATTGCTACATGAAACTAGATACCGATACTCCAGAAATTCGGTACCGTGATGGAACAATCTTGAATCATTTAGATGCAGTCATTCCCAGAATTAGACCTTCAATGACCTTTTATGGCTGTGCATTGTTGCGGCAATTTCACTCAATTGGAACCTACTGCCTAAACTCTGCTGAATCTATCACAAGATCAAGAGATAAACTTTATTCTTCCCAGATATTTTCATTACACAAACTAAATGTTCCCACCACAGGTATGGCAAAATCACCCCAAAATACCAAGGATCTCATCTCCATGGTAGGAGGGGCACCCCTGGTAGTTAAAGTCCTCCAAAGTACTCAAGGCAAAGGAGTAGTTCTGGCAGAAACAGCCAAAGCAGCTGAAAGCGTCATCAATGCCTTTAAGAGTCTTCAAGCCAATATATTGGTACAAGAATTCATCAAAGAAGCTGGCGGTAAAGACTTACGATGTTTCGTCGTGGATAGTAAAGTAGTTGGCTCTATTCAAAGAGAAGCAACCGCCGGAGAATTTAGAGCCAATGTACATCTGGGCGGCGTAGCCTCAAAAGCAAAAATAAAAGCCGATGAAAGACACCTGGCCGTTCGAGCTGCAAAAGCACTCAATCTATCTGTAGCAGGAGTCGATATTATTCGATCAAACAAAGGTCCCCTTCTCCTTGAAGTCAATTCATCACCCGGTCTAGAAGGGATAGAGGCAGCAACTGGAAAAGATATCGCCAGTGAGATGGTCGCCTCAATCGAACGAAAACTAAAATACGCTCAGGAAGAATAAGCCGCTCCTGTACCATCGTACATAAATCCACAAGAACAAGTGGTTTCTATTGAATTCGTGGTCCAATAGAAACATCCTCCTTTACCTGAGGTTTTACTCCTTTAGGAACTGCAACATAAACTTTAACATTCTTTTTTGACAGCTTATCAGGAATTTTATCAATCAGCTTAGACATATTCTCTTCAGTCATATTTTCTGGCAAATCTAAACTCACTTTTATTTCAGAAGGAAATTTAACCGCCATACACGAACTGAGAAAAATAAACGCAAAAGCTATAAATAATTTAGGCATGGTTCAATTGGTTTACTCTAAGGACTCTAAAGTGTATAGTTTGTTACATTCAAGATAGCAAGAAATTCAAAATGGAGTAGGTTCCTCTTCATCAGGGTTTTTAACACCATCTCTACCATCTGAATATGGCTTGTCATCATTCATCTTTGAGGATAACTTGTACTGTTCCTTGTAGTAAATGCTACCCAATTCAGGACGATCATTAGTGAACTTGCTTATAGGTGCATTAAATCCTATACGGATTTGACCGGTAGCGCCATTTCGATGCTTTGAAATGATAATTTCAGCCTCATTTTCAGTCGGAGTACCATCCTCCCAATGATCCATATTATAATACTCAGGGCGGTAAAGAAACGCCACAATATCAGCATCTTGTTCAATTGCTCCCGATTCCCTCAAATCAGACAATTGTGGTCTTGACTTATCCCTTCGCTCTACAGCTCTATTCAATTGAGAGAGAGCAACTACTGGTATATCTAATTCTTTTGCTATACCCTTTAAGGTACTGGAAATAGTAGAAATTGTTTGTTCTCGGTTCTGATGTCGCCCTCTTTCAGAAACTGTCATCAATTGTAAATAATCCACCATTATTATACCAATATTATGCTCTGAATACAGCCTCCTTACTTTTGAGCGTAGCTCATAAATCGACAACTGAGGGGTTTCATCAACAAATATTGGAGCATCCCCTAAAGAGGTAGACTTTTCATAAATCTCGTTCCACTGGTCTGAATCTAAGGTACCATCACGAACTTTATTGATTGGGATATTAGTCTCAGCAGATACAAATCGAGTCATTACTTGCATTGACGACATTTCCAAAGAAAATATAGCTACAGGAACCTCCTTTTCTACAGCAATATTTCTCGCCATAGATAACATGAATGCTGTCTTTCCCATTCCTGGTCTCGCTGCCAAAACAACTAGGTCACTAGGTTGAAAACCACTTGTAATTTTATCAAGTTCTGAAAAACCTGTTTCCACTCCGTTCAGCCCTTCATGATTTTTTTGATTTTCCAACCGCTGGGTGAGTTCTTCAAATAATTTATCGATTTTAACTGCCTGAGTTTTTATTTTGTTTTTTGTGGCCTCATAAATTTTGGTTTCAGCATATTCTACAGTATCAAAAACACTATTGGTTTCATCATAGGATTTTTCAATGATATTAGAAGAGACTTCAATAAGGGATCTCAAAATATGCTTCTCCTGAATGATTCTGGCGTGATGTTCTATATGCGCTGAGGAAGATACCTTTTGACTTAGCTTGATGAGCTTACTCACACCACCAACTTTATCAATACTACCATCTTCAATCAACTGCTCTGTCACCGTTTTTAAATCAACCACACTACCTTTTCTATTGAGATTCGTGGCAGCCGAAAAAATCAAACCATGCTCCTCCAAATAAAACATTTCAGGTTCGAGAATATCATCAATTCGATCAAAACTGGTCCTATCTATTAAAATCCCACAAAGGACTGCCTGTTCAACTTTTAAAGCTTGGGGAGGTAAACGCCCCTTTTCCATTGGAATTACATTGGACTCTCTTTTGAATTGGGAGTTCTTTTTGGTTAATGTCATGCAACAAATGTAATCGGTCGCATCATCAAATATTTGGATATCATCTAAAAGTTATTGGATTTAATTTAACAAAAATTAAACATTATTTTCAACTATGATATAGACATTTACGTCTGAATTGTGAAATTTCCAATTCTGGAGTATTTCCTTCTTCTTTGTTTTAAAAGCACTTCTATAGGAATCACCTTCAACTGTTCATAACACTCCAAAATATGTTTCTCAAGGGTTGAAAATATTTGCTGGGGTTCATAATGCGCTCCACCTAATGGTTCCTTTACAATAGCATCAACGATATTGGCTGATTTCATATCAGCGGCTGTTAATTTAAGTTGGTCGGCCATCTGTTCTTTATAATCCCAGCTACGCCAGAGTATTGAGGAGCAGGATTCTGGCGAGATAACAGAATACCATGTATTTTCCAACATCAAAATTCTATCACCGACACCTATTCCTAGAGCTCCTCCTGAAGCTCCTTCACCAATAATAGACACGATTATTGGTACCCGCAACTTCATCATTTCAAAAATATTTCGAGCTATGGCCTCTCCTTGACCTCGTTGTTCTGCTTCAATTCCTGGATATGCACCTGGAGTGTCAACCAACGTCAGGATGGGTAGCTGAAATTTTTCTGCCGATTTCATCAATCTTAAAGCTTTTCTGTAGCCTTGAGGATTGGCCATACCAAAATTTCTGTACTGCCTTGACTGGGTATCGTATCCTTTCTGGGTGCCTATAATCATAAAACTTTGATCGCCTATTTTCCCTAATCCTCCGACCATGGCTTTATCGTCTGCAATATTCCGATCACCATATAATTCAAGAAACGATTGCTTGCAAAAAGCTTCTATATAATCAAGAGTGTAGGGTCTATTGGGATGTCTCGACAATTGAACTTTTTGCCATGGAGTTAAGTCACTGTATATTTCTTTTTTGGTTAGCTCAATCTTTTGCTCTAGTTGCCTGACAGTTTCAGAAACATCTACCGAGTTTTCATGACCCAGCTCTATACATTTTTCCAATTGATCCTTCAATGCCTTGATGGGTTTTTCAAAATCTAGATACTCCATAAATCTTATTGGGATGAAATCTTCGTTTAGTAAAAATAATAATTACACAAACTTGAATCAGTGATTATTTATTAAAAGACAGATTTTAAAACAAGCGATCGTCATTTCTACAAAAAACCTTATTTGTAATTTAATTCACATATGTTTTTGACTATAGTCATCCAAAATTATCAATAAAATTGACTAGCGCCTAAATAACTTATTGATGTTCACGTATTTGTTCTTTTCGAAACTAATTCTTAATCGTCAAAAAATTCATTTATATAATTGTGATAGCGTAAAGCCTATCGGTTCAATCTGTAAAACCCGCATCATTTCTAAAGGTGTTTTACGAGCTAGTTTTTCTCAATAAATAAACGCCGATGATCGCAAATAGAAATATAGGAAACCAAGCAGCTATTATCGGTGAAAAAGTAGATTTGGCAACTAGTACACCCAACACTTTCTCAAAAAACACAAATAAAAAACCTAAAGTAACACCCAAGGCTAGATTGAACCCGGTTCCCCCTCTTCTTTTTTTTGAGGCTACCGCCACTGCGATGAAGGTAAGTACAAACACTGAAATTGGTAGACTCCATCTTTTATGAAGGTTTAGCACATGCCTATTTAACAAAGGTGAACCTCGATCTCTTTCAAATTGAATAAATCGAATGAGTCTACCCAATGGTAATGTTTCTGCTACATAGTTTACAGGGGCTAAATCGTCAACAGAAAAATCAAAAATGGTGTCTTTTAAGGTCTCTTGGTAATATAGCTCCCCATTTTGGGTGAATTTTCTTCGATTGAACTTGGTAAGACGAAACAAACTATCTTCTTTCTGCCAGCGAATAGAACTAGCTTTGATTTTAAATTTTAATTCATTCCCTTCAAAATGAGTTAATACAAAATTATCAGCACTTTGTCTGATGGGATCGTAATTGCTTACATAGATGTATTCTTTTTCATTGATCTGCTGAAAGACTTCCTGAGTATTTCTTTCAGGGTTTCTTACAAAATACTTATAACGAAATTCATTATATCCAGCACTAGCAGAAGGAGCAATATACATTGAAACTAAAAATGCCAAAAGACAAATAAAAGTAGCTCCAACAATAAATGGTCTAAAAAACCTTCGGAATGATATTCCCGAGCTTAAAATGGCAATTACTTCAGAATTGCTGGCAAGTTTTGAAGTAAACCAGATAATCGATAAAAAAAGAAAAATGGGGTACAATAAATTGGCGAAATACCAAGTAAAATCTATGTAATAGAGAATAGTCTCATCTAAGGGAACATCTTTGGCTTTAAATTTGTCTATCTTCTCGGATAAATCAACCATTATCCCTATGGGGATAAATAATAAAATCAATACGAAAAATGTTCCGATATACTTTTTCAAGATATATCGATCAAGAATTTTCATCCTATAAGCGGTTTACCAAACTTTTGACAATTTTATTTTTCCAAGATGCAAAACTACCATCTATAATTCTATTCCTAGCTTCTTTTGTCAACCAAACATAAAAAGCCAAATTATGGATACTGGCAATTTGTTTCCCCAATAATTCGTTTACCGAGAAAAGGTGTCTTAAGTAAGCCTTAGAGTATTTTGTTCCAACAGGGGAATACTTGTGGTGGTCAAGAGCTGAAAAATCAGATTTCCATTTTCGGTTCTTTAGGTTGATAGTTCCATCCATGGTAAAGAGCATTCCATTTCGGGCATTTCGAGTAGGCATTACACAGTCAAACATATCTACTCCCAGGGCAATACATTCAAGAATGTTTTCTGGGGTGCCTACCCCCATGAGATACCGGGGTTTGTCTTTTGGTAAAATTGAACAAACAATTTGGGTCATCTGATACATCAGATCTTTTGGTTCACCAACAGAAAGTCCACCTATGGCATTTATTGGTGAATCGGTTCGACAAACGTACTCTGCTGATTTTTCTCGTAAATCCGAAAATACACTCCCTTGCGCAATGGGGATAAAAACTTGATTATAACCATGAAATGGTGAAGAATCATGAAATGACTTTAGTCCGCGCTCTAACCAACGATGTGTCCTTTCCATCGAAAGTTTCGCCTGGTCATAAGAAACTGGATATGGTGGGCATTCATCAAAAGCCATCATAATATCCGCACCGATTAATCTTTGAATAATAGCTACCTTTTCAGGAGTAAATAAATGTAATGAACCGTCTATATGGGACTTAAATTCAACTCCTTGTTCTTCTATTTTTCTTCGGCCTGCCAAAGAAAATACTTGATAGCCCCCTGAATCAGTCAAAATTGGTCTATTCCAGCTCATAAATTGATGAAGACCTCCAGCTTGCTGAATGATTTCTGGAGAGGGTCGTAAATACAAATGATAGGTATTGCCAAGTATGATTTGGGCATCTATTGATTCTTTTAATTGTTCTTGCATAACACCTTTAACTGTACCCAATGTTCCAACGGGCATAAATACGGGTGTGTCAATCTTTCCGTGAGCTGTCTCTATTGAAAGGGCTCTAGCATTGGATTTTAGATCTTGAATCAATAGATTAGTATAAGGCTTTCATCCCAAAATCAAAAATATAGTCTTTGGTTGTCTTTGGGGTTAATCCAACTCTTTTTAGAAGAATTCTTTATACTAAATGCAGGCATTTTCATGAATTTCCTTTAATCTGTTTGGTTTATTTGATTTAATCCTTAAGAAAATTGACTGAGCATAAGATAAAAAGAAGAAAGGATATTTTGTTGATATAATGCTAAGTAAATTTTCCAGCCGATTATTCTCTGAACGGATAACCAAATAAAAATTGAGGCTTTTTGAAAATATTAATTATTAGAGATCAACATTGGTAAAACGGAACTCAAATTATTTAATTTTAGCACGAAAATTTCTGATGTCTCATACACATCAACTGCAAGATAGGGTTATACAAACTAGGCGAGACATCCTTCGCATGGTACATGGGGCTAAATCTGGACATCCCGGAGGGTCGCTCGGTTGTACTGAGTTCCTAGTAACCCTGTTTGAAAATCATATGACCTACCAGTTACCTTTTGAAATAGATGGTCTTAATCAAGATATATTTTTTCTTTCCAATGGGCATATTTCTCCAGTCTTTTACAGTGTCTTGGCACGAAGTGGATTTTTCCCTGTTTCTGAACTCTCTTCATTTCGGAAAATAAATTCTCGTTTACAAGGGCATCCAACTACCCACGAGGGACTACCTGGAGTAAGGATTGCTTCAGGATCTCTTGGGCAAGGTCTCTCTGTTGCAGTGGGAGCCGCCCTATCAAAAAAACTGAACCAAGACAACAGATTAGTATACGTTCTTTTGGGAGATGGAGAGTTACAAGAAGGGCAAAATTGGGAAGCCATCATGTTTGCAGCAGCCAATCAAGTAGATAACCTGATTGCGACAATAGACCTCAATGGGCAACAAATAGATGGTGCAACCTCTGAAGTTCTTTTCCTAGGAGATATTGAAGCAAAATTTAATTCCTTTGGCTGGAAAGTAGTACTCAATCAAAAAGGAAATGATTTAAATAGTGTTAAAAAGGCATTGGACCATGCCACTAGTTTAACCGAAAAATCCAAACCCGTGGTCATTATCATGAAAACTGAAATGGGTAATGGAGTTGATTTTATGATGCACTCTCATCAATGGCATGGTATTGCTCCAAATGATGAACAACTAGAATTGGGGTTGAATCAAAATCCACCTACACCACTAGGTGACTATTAAAATTATATGGCAGAATACCCCAATACAGGAAATATAGATACCAGAAGTGGATTTGGAGTTGGACTAAGTCATTTGGGAAAAACTAACCCCCGTGTTGTAGCTCTCTGTGCAGATTTGACCGGATCTCTTAAAATGTCAGATTTCAAGAAAAATCATCCAAATAGATTTTTTCAGGTAGGAATTGCTGAAGCTAATATGATGGGAATTGCTGCAGGATTGACAATAGGTGGATGGATTCCTTTTACAGGAACATTTGCAAATTTTTCAACCGGAAGAGTCTACGATCAGATTCGACAGTCAATTGCTTATTCTGGTAAAAATGTAAAAATATGTGCTTCACATGCAGGGATTACCCTTGGAGAAGATGGTGCCACTCATCAAATTCTTGAAGATATTGGACTAATGAAAATGTTGCCTGGAATGACTGTTATTAATCCGTGCGACTTCAACCAAACAAAAGCTGCTACAATTGCTATTGCTGACCATCAGGGACCTGTTTACCTGCGTTTTGGCAGACCTAAAGTTCCAAATTTTACTACTGCTGATATGGGTTTTACAATTGGCAAGGGCATTAAACTAAAAGAAGGAAACAGCATAACTATCGTGGCTACGGGGCATTTGGTATGGGAATCTTTACAAGCATCTGATATCTTGAGACACGAAGGGATATCTGCCGAAGTGATCAATATCCATACCATCAAGCCAATAGATGAGGAAATCATTCTCAAATCGGTCAAAAAAACTGGATGTATCCTGACTGCTGAGGAGCACAACTTTCATGGGGGTCTTGGTGAAACAATCGCAGGAGTTCTTTCCAGAAAACATCCCGTCATTCAAAGATACATAGCTACAAACGACACCTTTGGTGAGTCAGGAACACCACTAGAACTAATGAAAAAGTACGAACTTGCACAAGATAATATAGTTACCAAGTCAAAGGAATTGGTTGCACTAAAAAATAAATAACATGAAATTATATCCAAAATCTTTTTTAACCCTTATTGTATTTCTAGGGGGAGCATTATTGACACAAGGTCAAGCAAAATATGGACTAAATCTGGGGGCGAAATTAATACCAAGCAAGGATTTGATAAAATCGGCTACAATAGATAAATTCAAACAAGAAACCGTAGGCTATAATATCGGGGGCTACCTACAGACCGGAGGACTGGTGTTTTATATTCGTCCACAGCTTGGCTATACTTGGCACAAAAATTCAACATCTAGTTTATCATACACAGAGTCAAGTTTGGAACTACCGATTTCTCTGGGATATAGATATGTTCCATTTTCAAGTGTATTTGCTGGACCGACTTTCTATTACGTAGTTGGACAAAATATAAAACAAGATCTCAAAGGGATTACCTTAAATAAACTCAAAGAAGACATTACTTATGGGGTTCATTTTGGGGTTCGACTTCATCTGGGAAATTTTGATTTTTCCGTAAAATACGAAAGAGGATTGAAACCAAGAGAGGTAGAATTTTTGGATAATAAGAATATAAATCTTGGGACTTTAGACACCAAACCCGAATACCTAGTTCTGGCCTTAGGCATTAAATTGGCGGAGAATCTTTAAGTTTTATCTAAATAATCAGGTGTTCCGTCTTGATCAGAATCGTCAGGAATTCCATCCCCATCTTTATCATACTCATCTCTGCTCAATATCCCATCTCCATCGTGATCTGTTTGTTTTGAGGTATATAATGAGACTTCAAAAACAAGAGGTGAGTATTCAGGAATTCCGCCTGAAGGATTAGAAAAATAACCCAATCCTGAAGGAAAGAAAAATAAACCTTGACCATAATCGAAAAAATCGATTGTATTGTCTTCATTCACTTTAAAATCTCCAGTATTAAGTAAACTTATGCCTTCTTTGAACCCTTTTATCACGCTAGTTAAATCTAACCATATAGGGGTCTGTCGAAGATCAAACTGAGATCTGTTGAGTAATTGTCCTCTATAAGCAACATAAGCCGAATCGGCTATGTGTGGACTTTGACCATTACCTTTTCGGGTAATGAGATAGTAGTAGTCATAGTCAATTACTTGATTGTCGTTGTGTCTAAATTTAACTTTTTTGGATTGCACTTGTTCAATTAACGGTATCTTGTTGGAATTATCTCCCATGATTGTGTCAATCTTGATGGTTAGATCAAAATTTTGAGGGTCTTCCTGAAAGTCTTCATAGTTGTAAAAATGAGTTTTCAGATAATCCTTAAGATCTTTTTGGTCAGTAATTATCTGAACAGAAGGATCTCTTGGAGGCTCTGGTGGATTGTTCTTTTTACATCCCCAAGCGATAAGAAAGTACAAAAACAGTAGAAAAAATAGATTGGATTTACAATTTGATGACAAAGAGAAAAATTTTTGCAATTTACGTTATATCGTAAATTTGACGCTGAAAATAACGCTTTTAAGATGAGAATTGATCAGTATTTATGGTTTGTACGAATATTTAAGACCAGATCACTTGCGACCAATTGTTGTAGAAAGGGATTAGTTAAAATGTCGGGCAAAACTGTAAAACCTTCTGTGAAAATATACCCCAAACGCATTATAGAGGTTAGAAAAAATCAATTTTGGTATAAACTAGAAGTAGTTAACATACCTAAATCACGTCTTGGAGCAAAGGAAGTAGGTTTGCACTGTATCTTTCACACTACCCCTGAAGATGATGAAATTCGACAAAAGCAGAGGCTGGACTTTAGTCCCTTTCGTGAAAGAGGTGCAGGTCGACCCACTAAAAAGGAACGAAGAGAAATAGATGCTTTACCCAATAATTGAATCAGTAGTATTGATAGAATCACACTATATTGTTTTCTACAAATGAATAGCATAGGAATTAAAATCAAAAGTCTATCTGATATTCAAGCTATAACAACGAGAATTGCTTGGCAGATATTTGAAGAACATTATCGTGATGATAAAATTGTTCTAGCAGGTATTTCACCTCAAGGGACAAAATTTGCACAAATGATAGTCCAAGATTTGAAAAAGATTTCAGAGTTGAAGGTAGATTTTATAGAATTAGAAGTAGATAAGAAAAACCCCACAAATAAGATCAAAGCCTTACCAGATAAGATAGATACGTTTCAGCTACCTTTGGTTGTAGTAGATGATGTACTCAATACGGGACAAACCATAAGTTATGCTGTTGGCTATTTTCTGAAAAATCGCCCTTCAAGAATTACTACTGCTGTACTTGTAAATAGAAGTCATGGCAGATTTCCTGTCAAAGTAGATTTTAAGGGTGTTTCCCTATCAACCACTAGTCAAGAACACATCGAAGTCATTTTGGAAGGGGACAATAGTGGGGTCTATCTCAGATAACCCAGCGGCTTAATCAACCTTCAGAATTATTCAAAATGGTATTTATCTCAACCGCAATTTGATCAATTTTTTTTCTATCAGTTTCTATATGAAAATCAGCTTGATTGTAATAGCTGATTCTTTCAAACAAATGTTTTCCAATAAATTCCTGAAGATGGTTGATAGAATTTACATCCTTAGGAATAATTGGTCTGGTCGTTCTAAGAGAAAATAACCGTTGGGACAATTGGGAAACTGATGCTTTGAGATAGAAGCTAGTAGCATTAGGACACTGTTTTATCCATCGTATATTTTCACCGTAAGCTGGAGTACCTCCTCCGAGGCTAAGTACTAATGAGCCAGAAGATTCTAGTAACTCTTTCAAATATTGACTTTCTAGTTTTCTGAACTTCAATTGACTTTTTTCAATCAGTTCAATAACGGATAAGTGTTCCTTTTGTTCTATGTATTGGTCTAGATCGACAAAATTTATTTTGCGTTCTTTGGACAGTTTCTTTCCCACAGATGATTTGCCAGAACCCATATAACCCATCAAAATACATATCATGTTTTGAATTTAGTTTCCCAATTTAAGAATTCTATAGACCTTTACATAATTGGTGCTATGCTTTCGCACATTTTATTTTATCATTTTTTCATAATGATTCTTATAACCTGCTACCTCAAATAATTTTTGAAGACCATCTTTAAAAACTTCATAATCAAAATCATTTGAGTCGAATAGATTTTGACCCAGTGAATGAGATTCTCTATTTATATACCTATTAAATGCTTGAAATTTATTAGAACTTAAAGGTTCCCGCTTGAAAAAACTAGTTAAATCTTCCTTCTCAACAAAATTGAAAAAATACTCAATAACACTTCGGATACAATTTGCAATTAATGCGTTAGGATTTTTTTTGTCTTTTATTATGTTCCAATATTCGTGATAGTCATTTTGAATCTCCCCATGTTCCATACTTTGAAAATGGCTGCCTTCACTATTTTTAATCAATCTGAAAAGTTTATAACTCTTTTTTCTTTTAGTGTAATTTCTTTCTATAATTTCATTAAAAAAATACAGACTATGAGTCAATATAAAAACTTGAACATAATCACTGTTTTTGCTGTCAATAAATTCATTTTTGATTAGAACACCTATATTGAAAACATAAATGTGAGAAAGACTGGAAATAGGGTCGTCAATAACAATTATTTTCTTTTTGTATGTTTCGGAACCTTTACACATTTCTAAAAAGTACAAGAAACTAATAATCATTTTTTCACCTTCACTTAAAGAACGAAAGACCTCGTTTTCCTCGTTTTCTTCTCTAACAATTTTGTAAAAATTGTTAGAGAAGTTTTCAATTTTGAAATCAGCAATTCCCAAGTCAATCAATCCCATATTAATGTTTGTAACGGCTTCCTCAATGTTTTTTGTCAGCTTTTGCTGTTCGGATATGATTAAATTATGGGAAGATATTTTGGTTTTGTACTCCTCAATACATGAATTTAAGGCTTTCAATTTAAAATCTGATTTCGTTTTGTCTGAAAGATATTTCTCTATTTCTTCGTTATAATCCCAACGCATAATTTCCCAAAAAAGTTGTTTTATCTTTTCTTTTCTGATTTCCTTTTGCTCAATATCTTTATTATGATCTGAAATCAATTCATTAATTCTACCGATATCATTATTAATTTCTTGTAATAATTTTACTGAACTTTCAAGAGTTTTTGATAAACTTGGGGTCTTGATTTTTTGTTCAATCTTTACTCTGTTATTATTAATCAGACGTAAGAATTTATCAAACTTTAGAATAAAATCAATTTTGTGCTTTTTTAATTCTGGTATGGTTTCAAATATGGAGTTGGCTTCAAGTGTGTACTTAATCTTATTGATTTTCTGAACTGATTGTGAATATTCTTTGCTATAAGTTTTTAAAGAATTTATATCTGACTGATACGAATCATCAAAATAATCCTTTATGTTTTGTAGAAATTCATTCGAGACGGTTCTTTCTTGACAAAAAGGACACTCCTTATTTTCTCGTATTGGGTCTTTAGGCAAATACTTTAATCCAAATTTCACCCAATCTGAGTTGCCAAGTTGTTTGATTAATGCGGATAAGCTACTGTTTTCAGCTCCTACGATTTTCTTTTTGAAAATCTTTTTGGTTTCTATACTTGCAGATAAAAACTCTACATCAGACACTAGTAAATATTTTTTAGCATTAGCTCCCATAATTGTCTGAGCCTTATTTTTTAAATCTTCAATGCTTTCGGAAGGTTTCTTAGTGAGCTTTGGTAAACTAATGATATAATTAAATAGGTTAGCTTTTGAGCTTTTGTAACCTTCCAAACAAAAATCAAGAATATAGTTACTCCCACTAGAGAAATCGGTTTTAATTTTCCAAATTCTTTTCAAATTCATTTTATGCTTTTTACGAAAATGATCTTTTTCTTTATCTATCTCAATTTCTTTTTTTCTTTTTTCTTCGTCAAGTTTTTCTATTTCTTTCCTGGAAATTGAAATATTTTTTTCCGCCAATTTATTTTCTTTCGAGATAGTGAAAATTCCTTTTAAGCTTTCAGATTCAAAAAAATTATCTTGAATAAAAGTCTGGTTATATACATAGACTTCGTGATTCTCATTTAAACCTTCAATAGAACAACATTTAAACTTTTCATCATTACGTTTTAAAAGATAATCTGATAAAATGCTTTTGCCAGTGCCATTTAACCCATAAACTATATTAATTTTCTTGTCTGTTTCCAAAGTTGCTTGATTTTTGTAACTTGCTACTTTTCTTAAGTTTATTTCTGTTATCATTTTTCAGTTAGTTTTTGTTATGAGATAATGCTTATTTGACGCATAACCAGCTTATTTGATATTGTCAACCTATTGACATAACCTCTTCTGACAACTAGTTTCCAGAGGTTATGAAATATGTCAATTTTTATAGTGTGCAGAAAAATGTTTTTGAGGCAAATACTTAAGAACATATCAGATATTTTTGATTGACTTTTTCCTTGTTCACCATCCTTGTTATTAGATTATTGAATATCGTTTCTTTACTCTGCGAGCGGTTTATCCTGAGCCAGAATTCATTGAAGTATCTCTTCAGGTTAAAGTCGCTCACCAATGAATAAGGGGTACGTATGCAGGACTTTATCTGGTGGATCATCGTATAAAGAGAGACAAAGTTGAGTCCATTGTTGCTCTCCATTTGGGTAATGTTATAAGCCCTTGCTATTGGTCTACATCCTTTCCACCCCGTGAAGGGGAACAGCAGCTTGTCAGTGGTTAACTGGGCAAATTTACTGATATGATTGGTAAAGATGAACTCAAGAGAGCGTGCCGAGAAATCTTCTATGCCCATGGCATACGTACGCCTACCCTCCTTTGTTAGCTGTACCGCTGTTACCGCTTTCTTTTTCTTGGCATGATAGCGACGCCCTATCTTTCCTTGTTCCACTCCACCCAGAACGAACTCGTCCACGTGTACTATACCGTCCATAGGGTACTTGACACTGGATTCCATAGCCTCTCTGACCTTGTGCATGAAAAGACTGCCCGTCTTTTCGGTTACTTCAAAGGCAGCGGTGGTATACCTTGCAGAAAGTCTCATGGTGGTGGTCGACATCTCAAAGCAGATGAAAAAAGCCTTGTGTACACCGAACTTTACCTTGTGGAATAAGGTATTGGCTGTAGATGACTCGGTATGGCTACAGATGTTGCACGTCCTGGAAAAATCCTTGCGTACCCGACAAGCCTTGTGTCCAGATTGGACACATTTGAAGCCATCTTTCCATTTGATCTCAGAGAGGTATTTCTTGCAATCTAAGTCCGTTTGGAAGCGTGCAGAGAACTCTAAGGTTTTGACCTTTAGAAATATTCATATATTATCCTTTATTAATTGACATCAAAGAAATGAAAGAAAGTATTTAACTCAATAAAAATAAATGTCTGCATATTCTTTTATTGTTCTATTTTGCTTTGTTTCTTTACGCAAGTTTGTCAAAATCGATTTTCTAGTATTGATAATCTACCGCTTATAAATCTATCCACCACAACAAATCCCTCTTAGTTGAACCGTTATTATCGGTTGATCAAGGGGAATTATTTGGTCATGCTATCCTGTCTATAAAAGTAGAAGACAGCCTTATTTTGTTTTGATTTTGGGGATATTGATTTTTGTTTGTATAGGCATCTATTAATATTTTGGGTAGCCGAAGATAATAAAAAACCTAAACCTACATAATATATATCCACTATAATGGAGATTTCAAAACAAAATAATGTATGTGGTATTTAAATCTCTTCATGAATATAAATGTGACAACAGAAAAAATTGATAGTTGTAAATTATTCAATAAAATGACTAAAAAAAATTTTACGAAAGAAAAGAATGCTCTTTTGACATACCTGCGTCAAAATACGATTTAGGAGAAACTTTGCTTACTATTCTACAAAATTTAGATTACTCTCACACATTAATTTTCTTAGTTTTGCAAACCCTTATAGTTAGAATATACTTAGTGTTTTTAACTAAAGGATATGAGAGACTTGGTAGCTCAGCTGGTAGAGCATCTCCCTTTTAAGGAGAGGGTCCTGGGTTCGAGACCCAGCCAAGTCACTTCTTTTCATAACAATTGGAGCCAGAAGTTTATAATTGGCTTTACAATGTTTATAGTTCTACCCAAAACAAGTTGTTCCGTGTTCTCGATTTACCATCTAATCTCCATATATACTATGGACTAATTAAATCGTAACGACATTTAGTTTTAGATTTCTTATCAACCAATTAAGTATGCCGTTTTCAAATTTCGTACAATCTCAAGTTTATAGAATTTTCGAGCCTGTATTTTGATAAATAGCACTTTCTTTTAATGAATTTAACGCGTTCGCTTAGAAATACGCTGTTTAAGTTTTGACTCACTATTCAGAAACAGCTCAATTACGTACCGACCATCTTCGAAAGCCTTCATGTCAATATCAAATATTTTGTCCTTTATTTTGGTAAAGGGAATCTCTTTTTGAACAGTTCCATCCTTTAATATGTGAATGACACCATCCGTAGGTTGCTCCAATTGTATAAACAATTGTGTTCTGTCTCGAATATTTCTTGGGTAAAGTTTGAGAAAACTTTGCTCCACTGTCATATCAATCTGTGGGTTCTCCTTAACGGTAAAATCTAGCTTTTCTCCCACACCACAATCACTTTCAAACCTATGTAATATTCTGCCATTGATATCTATTAATTGTAGATAGCCAAATCCCTGCTGGGGCATGAACCAGAACTCCAGCCCATTATGACTTTTGTCTTCTAAAGTCATTCTATAATGACCCACTTCAATGTCAAGAGTATCTCTGTAAAGGGTATTACTGCGGGTGTTCTCTGGTGTTTTTTCATACACAACATTCTTATTGACATCTACGATGCGAATAGTATTGTCAGAAGGGTTGTTATTAGACTTATAGTCCACGACAATTTGTTGTGGCATCTCTTTGGGAGAAGAAAAAATAGTTTCACCTTGATTATCAGCCTTCCACTGATCTCTCTTCCCATTGGGTCTACTCAGAATAGCGTTAAACGTATTTTCACCAAAATTGAAATCAATTTTTCCTGGCAATACCACAGCAGTTTCCTTATAATACGCTAACTCACCTTTCCACTCAAATACATTTTGCTCAAAGCCTTTTGTCCCATAATTAATAGTTAAAGAAGTTAGCGTTTCACTTCCCAAATTTTTAATAATTATAGTCGGTTCTACTACCGATGGATTTAGTCGATTCAGTTCAGGGTCTTTGTTTGGGACCAGAATTTGATCTAATGACACATCAAATAATTTGGATGGTTTTTCATACTGAAAAAGCACCGCACTGATTTGTTCGTTGGCTTGAACATTTTCTGTGGCCGTATAAGGCTCCATTTCAAAATCAATCGTATGAGAGACCTGAGTTATTGGAAAGTCAATTAAGTCAGGATTTTGCAAGTCTCCAGGGCACCAGTATGCCCTATCAAAGATCCATGTACCACCTTGAGGATAAAGGTTATTATTAGCACATTCTTTCCACATATCACGGTGGTCAATAGCCTGTCCGTCTAAAATGACCTCACGCCACCGATTGCAAAACTCACTACAACCCCTGGGGCGATCTGCACCATGTCCGGTATGCAATATTCTTAGCCTACCAAATGAAGCATTCTTATCCATAACTATATCTTTTGGCGTAAGTGATTCTTGGATGGGCTTTTCGAGGTTTCCATAGGCGAAGCCACCATCATATAGTTCTTTAAATCCAAGTGGGCTAGCCACTGGATCACCAATTTCCACTTCAAAATTGATGCTGAGGTCCCAACCTACATTGCTGCCTTCATAACCCGTATGGTTGTATACGATTTCAACACTATCTCTCAATACACTTGCAAAATCTGTTACGTCAATACGCCAACGCCAATGCCAATCATTTTTAAAATTACTGCCATAAGGTGTCAGCATTTTTCCAATTTCCAAATCCAGTGTATCTCCCATCTTACCGCCAACTCGCTGGATTCTGATAGGATCTAGATAATCCCAGTGTGCTATATTAATGGAATCAGGGTGCCCAAGTGCCACCTCCATAAAGATACGCCTTATCGGTTCATCCCTCGCAGGAAAAATTCCCCAGCTAGGGTACAGATTGCTCCCTTTACTAGGATCACAGATGATAGTAATATGATTGTGGGAAGTGATTTTTTTAATATTTTTTTGGGGAGTTTTTAGACAACCTACAGACATTGTCATACTCAGCAAAAAAAAGACGAAACAATTGATTTTCATATAATTTTTATGATTAAATGGTTCTATAAAAATGATTTACGGTCCAAAACATATTTTATTTAATTCTCCTTAAAATAATAGACATTGACTAATTTCATTATGGCATGAAATATTCAGATCTTAAAAAGTTCTTAACTTCTTCTTGAATACATCCATTTTAAGGTCTTAACTTTTTTGCTTTGGTTACCAATATCTCATTAAAGTTAGTTGAAAACTCATCACCTTTAATCATGCTTTCCATAATATTTCATTTCCCCAGAGGTCTTCATATACTTTCTACCCTAAAATTAAGACATCTTTCTAATTTTGAAATCCAACCTTGCAAATGATTAAGTAACGACTTTTTCCTTAGATCACATACACTGGTACTAATTATGTAGAAATATTTTTTGCTTTCAATTGACTTAAAGTCCCGAAGAGTACAGCTGAGTAAAATTCGAACATCTATCAATATCTTTTTGAATTTGTATTCTTCGATATTTCTCGTCACTTTGAGATCAGGAGTAATTGCTTAGACACAGACCAACAACAAGGCTAGTCGAATAAGGCTACATTGGGAGACAAAAGGGGTCTGGATGAAACACTTATAAAACTAGGTATATTGTGAAAAACATTCAAATGGTAGTATCCCGATAACTGTTTAAGTATACCAAAAAAGAGTGAAATATCTTAATAAGACTGAATATTTTTGATCATATAGCATACACTGAATGAGTTCTAATACACCCTGCATCAAGATCTAATAGATTATTTGGGATTTGAATAGAATCCATGACTTCTAAATTTCCAATAAATACTAGAAATCCTTACGGAATCTACATTTAGAAAAATTTAAAAGCCCAAGATAATCTCTCAAAAAGGAAATATATTGAATCAAAAACTCAGAACATCTAGTTCCTATAAAGCATAGAGTAGTAATATCCCACCTTAAGAATCTCTATGTTCTCATCTAGATGAAGCGATATTCATTTATCATTGATAGTAATTATTATAGGATGTTCTTCCATAATATTTTACTGAACAATAGAGAATATAGAGATAATGTAATACTCAAAAAATCAAATCCTTGTTTACAAAACTGGGTCAAAAAACTTTGTTATGGAATTAACGAAAAATGAACAGAAATAGTGAGGGGTTTTGCATGTAAATTCTGCACATAAATTCAGCTTACAACAATCTTTTAATGCGTCATGGGAGATTTTTCTTGTAGATCTACTCCGACTTTATTGTTCCATTTAAATAGGTCAATAATTTTGATGCCTTCTAGTTATTATAATATCTAAGGCACAAAAAAATTAAATTCTTAATTGATTCTAGGTTATAACCATTTTGAGCAATTATAACGTGTAAATGGTGTTATATCAAAGCTCAAAAAAATTCAATACTTCAAAATTATGGTCGAAACCAACCCAATTCTGCCAATGAAACAGATTGGTGGTTTAGGATATTTTTATCCTCGGGACCACAAGAAGATATATAGGTTATTCCTTTGTATTCAAATATTTCTGCTGCATGACCGAAAAGGGTTGTCACACGATTGTTTTCATAATCAAAATGATTCGGATTATCAGATACAACCACAATAGTTTCGGTATAGCGCCTGTGGGCATAGGTAAAGAAAAGGTACCAAAGATTATTACGCTGAATTAGAAAAGGCGATTCCACACCACACCAACTTACATTATCTGCTATACCCATAATAGGTTGGGGTTCTTCAAAATTTACAAAATCAATGGTCTTAAGACGTACTATCTGTGATATAGTGGGTGATACGCTATCATCAACACTTACAAGGTGTATCCAATATTTGCCGTCTTCACCCTTTATGATATGTGGGTCACGAGCCGTAAGCCAAAGCGTTTCCGGTAGAATAGCTTCGTAGGTACGCTCCCAATTATACAGATCATCAGACCAACATACTTCCATCCTGCGGTTGCCTTCTAAAAATGTTTCCACTACCATAACCCAACGTTCGGACTCTTCATGCCAAACCACATAAGGAGCACCAACATATTCTGTGCCTGTTGATTCATCAATTGCAAATTTTTCACGCTTCCAATTTTTAGTGGCATCATTAGATGTTAAATGTCCTAAATAAGGGTGGTAACGGTATAGGTATTTGCCTTCTGGCGGGTAAGGGTTGTTGATACCGAACCAATGTAGATTTCCTTCTTTGTCTGTAATGAAGGTGTGATCATTGGTAAACCACTGACTGTCATCAAAATCCAGAGATGGTTTAGCTTCAAAAATAAGATCACTTCCACCCTTTAAATAGGGAATTTCAGCCTGTTCAAGCAAAGATAGTTGTGAATCATCTAGCATATTTTGATCTTTTTCCTTGACTTGGCAGAAAATAGCAGAGATAGGAAGCAACAAAATTGAAATTAAAAGTATTGTTCTCATATATAATTTATTTATTTTATGTTTACGTTTACGTATTGTGTGAAGTGCCAATTATTTCAAAACTCTTAATTGAAAAGATCTCTTTATTATGAATTAGAAAATATATAATTCTCTGTCAATTAATCCATTTCCATATTGGTTCATGGTATACTTTGTTGATCTATTAATATAATAGAGTAGTCTATATTTTCTGGACAAAAATTTTTGATATAAGTAATATATAAATTTCGGAATTCTTGAATATAAAATCAGACTACTTTTTAGTTTCTATAAAAACTGTAAACCCATCTCACAGAAAGGCTTTCAGTCTCTACCTCGTTTCCTTTACTTGTTTTTTTCTTCATTTTTTTGATCTACCCAACCCAACTCAGCCAGTGTAACCGATTGGTATTTATAATAGTGACGATCCTCAGGTCCACAGGAAGAAATGTACTCTTTACCTTTATAAGTAAATATTTTTGCTGCGTGTCCAAATAATGTGGTCACCACATTTTTCTCATAGTCGAAATAATTAGGATTGTCTGAGGCTATCACTATGGTTTCAGTGTACCTTCTGTGGGCATAAGTAATGAACAAGTACCACGTATCGCCACGTTTATATAGACTAGGAGATTCTATCAATGTAGCAAAATCATTATCATTGATGCCAAGAATTGTTTCGGGTTTTTCAAAGTTGACAAAGTCCTTGGTCCTTATCCTCAAAACTTGCGATTGTTTTATACCCTCGTTACCAGTGGAAACGATGTGTATCCAATATTTGTCATCTTTTCCTTTCATAATGTGCGGGTCACGGGAAGAAATCCATAGGTCATCCGGTAAAATAGCTTTATGTGTTCGTTCCCAACTATACAGATCATCAGACCAGGCTACTTCCAGGCGCCTAGTATTCTCTATCTTGGTTTCAAGTACCATGACATATCTCCCGGATTCTTCATGATAAATAACAAAGGGGGCTCCCAAATATTCGGTACCTTCAACTTCGTTAAGTGCAAATTCTTCTCTTTTCCACTCACCTGTAGCTTCATGAGTGGTCAAGTGGCCCAGATAGGGATGATATCGGTATAATTCTTTTCCCTTGGGTGGATATGGATTGTTGATACCAAACCAATGGAGTTTACCGTTTTTATCCGTTATAAAACAATGGTCATTGGTGTACCACTCGTTGTCATCAAAATCGGGAGAGGGCTTGGCCTCAAATATTTTTCGACTCTCACCCTTAATATACGGGACATCCACACGATCAACCAAAAGTGAAGTTTTTTTGTTTATTTGGGCGTATACAGTTCCAGCAGTGAACAGTAAGAATATCATTCCAAGGGTTACTTTTCTGTTCACTTCTACATAAGTCTGATTCATTTTTTATTTATTAAAATTTTACTTAATTACTCAATAGATCAAGCATTTTTCTTGAATTTTGCTTAAATTTCATTACTAGCTAAATTTTGTTTAGACAAAAGTATCTAGTTTGAGGTTAGCATAAATTATTCGGTTTAGATTTACCATTATCCTTGACATATAAATGTTCTACAAAATGTTCTATTCAAGTTTAACTATGCTTTAGGGGAATTACCATATTCCAAGTGTTTTTAAAACTCCAAGCCTTCGGACCTTCCCCAACTGCGGCAAAAAGGTGAGTCGGTTTTCCATCTTCAACCAATAAAAAAGGCCTTTCAAAATGATTTTGTTGAGTGCGGGTACCATCCTCCCATAAAATATTTCTTCCGTAGGCTTGGACTTTTTCAAATAGTTCCCATTTTACTCCATCTTTAGACCAGCAGTGTACCCCACCGCCCTCTTCTCCGCAAATCTCTCCTGATCTATCCTTAACAATAGCTTCATAAAGCTCCCCGTTCCACCAGATATACGGATCCTCAACATCTATACGATGATTTTCCCTGGTCTCAAACCTAAAAATAGGCTCCTCACTCAATCGCCTATATTGACCTCTTGGACTATCAGCTATAGAAACTCCTAACAACAATGGGGGAGTCAATCCAACTGTAGAAGATTTATACATCAACAATATCTTACCCGTTTTTAGATCTACAGCCGGTGCAGGATTAGAAGTGATAGAAGCATCCCAATGTCCAGGTCTAGGCTCAATCACCGGTTTATCTCCTCGCTCCCAGGGACCATAAACTGAATCACTAATAGCAAGACCAATGCGCTTGTTCATCCAAGCTGCCTCCCATTGCTCCTTGGTCATATCAGGTTTTTCTCTCGTTGGCATAGGGAAATTATAGGTATTTCCAAAATGATACAATAAGTATTTGTTCTTGTATTTTATTATTCTAGGATTATGGGTACACATACCATCAAAATAGTCAGGACCTCGGGGTGGTAATACTACCTCTTCAAAAGAATATGGTCCAATCGGACTATCTGATACCGCACGCACTACTTCGGAATTGCTCACCCAATTACCAAATCCAACCTCCATTGACCAACGTGAAGCAAACATATGGTATCTACCGTCTTCTCCCTTAATTACAGAAGAACCCCAAATCCAATAATTGTCGTCTCTAAAACCACCATTTTTTGGAGCTGGAAGAATACGATCAATAAAGGCAGCAGATTCTTGGTCTTTCTTTTGTTGCTTTTTTTTTGCAACACATGACATCAAGCCACCTGATATTGTTACTCCAAGAGCTCCTTTTAAGCTATTGGTAAAAAAAAATCTTCTATTCATTTTTTAAACACTTATTTAGAGAGAAATATAGTGAAAAATATTCTATCACTATTTTTAAATAAAATCAATAGGTTGGTATAGCAAGGATTGTTGAATCCTTGGTTTCACTCCAACTAAAATACCCAACTTTTGAAACAATGTTTACTCTTTATTGCTAAAATACCAATATGATATCTTCCAAAGTTATATTATAACTAAATATGTATCCATTGGATATCGTTGGAAATATTAAGGTCAGACTCATGTGATGATTGCCTTTTGTTTTCATTTATTCTCTATCAAGGACTTAATGAAACAAGGACAAATATCAGATAGGTACTTTGGCTCTAATCACTTTATTGTGGATTAGAATTCGTTTATAACGAAAGCTATATGTAGATGAACGAACATCTACTCATGTTGACTTACCCCCTTTTTCCCTTTACGACCATGCATGATCCAAGGTATTTTTAAGGTTCGGTGTACCATCGCCGTATCCGACAAGGAACACTCTTTACTCCCAAAGTTGTTCCCTCTCAGAGGGTTTTGGAAGAAGGAACACGCTCCGATGTCCCTGATGTTATTGGCAGCATTGATATCCGCATTCATAGAAAATCCACAGCTTAAACATGTAAATTCCGATTGTGTTGTTCGATTCCTTTTGTCCCTTGTCCGACATCGGCTACACTCTTGTGAAGTATAATGAGGAGGAATTTTAATGACCAGCATTTTTTGTCCTAAATAAATTTCAAACCCTATGACAGGGATCAATTTTATGCCATGCCGTTTTTAAAATCACTCTATTCAACCCCGATTTTTGCTTCACGTTTTTGCCCGGATTGTCCATCGTTCCTTTAGCTGATCTGGTCATATTCTTGGATTTCAAACCCCGTGACGGGAATCTGATTTTCCAATACCGCTAAATCAGAATTAATGGATATCTTTTTGCATACTTTTCTTAAGCAATCAGTTCTTTTGTTTTTTATCTTTTTGTGTTTTTTGGCTATAAGGATATTCGTTTTGTAGGCTTTATTGCTACCATGTTGTTTTTTCGCTCTTCTTCTTTGAAGAACCTTCATCCTCTTTTCTTCCTTTTTGGTGTCGGCCAGAAAATGAATCTGTCCATTACTATCGGCTACTTGACCTACATTTGACTAAGGCTAATTATGGTTCCTTACGGAACTAGGGGAACGTCTAGCTCGCAAACTCGGTTCTATCTATACCTACGATATTATCTATATCTATATGTTCTATTTGTTTTTCAATGGCATCTACTTCACACTGAATAGACAAATACCACTTATTCTCTTTATATTTATTTTGTCTTTTTCTATTCTCCGGATTACTTCTATCGGTAATTTCTTTGATGATACGCCCTTGTAAAAACCTGGGTTTACTATAACGGCAAATCTGTTTCTTATATCCTCTTATTTGAATAAAGAGTCCTCTTTTTAACAAAAGATAACCATTGCCATTTTCGTTTTCTTTGATCTCTTTTTGGTATAAAGTGATCGGAAAAC
>MKWU01001289.1_pt1 | contig 44491 bp, 35 predicted proteins | sample 809101 | NCBI WGS metagenome assembly MKWU01 (sample SAMN05860141, study PRJNA318959) | sponge metagenome | host: Aplysina aerophoba | place: Slovenia: Piran, Adriatic Sea, Gulf of Piran | collected 2013-05-07 | reverse complement strand
GAGACAGCGACCGATCCCCAGGAAGAGCCTCCCCTTCGGGATGGTGCTCCCTCCACCACAAATAAGTACCACGCCACGACTCCAACACCGCGTTGTACAACTCCGAACACATACCAAACACGACGCTCAGACGACGATACTGAGACGGCGAACACTTAGCCGCCAAGCGGAACGTTTGCACCAACTGAGACACCCCCAAACGATACGAAAAGGGTGCGACAAAACATCCAACCCTTCCCTATAAACCCCTTACCGTACCTAGACAAACAGGTTTTCTAACACGGGTCATGGCGAGCCCCTCGCTTCTTCTGGGCGGTCAGGCGCAGAACTCGAAAAACCCGTCTGTCAACACTTCTTTACAAGTCCCTAACGATACCAAGGATTCGCTTGGCCACTTCCTTGGCTCCGTCCATGTCTTCCACGTAGCGATCGTCGGGGATCTTGTGGAGAATGTGCAGTTTCCGCAGGCTCTTTCCCACTGCACCTCCCAGGCCCATCACGATGCACTCGGTGTCTTCCTCGATGGCGACGTCGATCAACCTCTCCACCACGAAGGCGGCGCTGTCGTCCATGTAATCGGTATCGGAGAAGTCAAGGATCGCCACCTCGTGGTCCCTGATGTCCACACTGATGGTGGTGAACATCCGGTTGGAGGAGGCCACCGTGAAACTACCACGGAAAGAGAGCAGGCCGCACCGGGCGGAGAAGGGATCGAAGTCGTCGTCATCTTCATCATCGCCCAGGAGGTTGAGCAGGTTGTCCGCAAGAAGGTCGAACTCATCAGCGTCCTCGTCTTCTTCCTCCTCCTCGGCCAAAAAACTTATGTCGAGCAGAGGCACAGAGATCACACTGTCCAGTTCCAGGTACTCGAATTGCCTGGCGCTGACCAGCGCCGCCACGATAAGCCCCAACATTATGGCGCTGAGCAGGTCGGCGAAGACGGTAAGACCCAGGGTGATCACCATCACCACCAGGTGCTCTCGCTGAACCCGATGCAGGCGGGTGATGAACTTCCAGTCGATTATGTCCCACCCCACCTTCATCAGGATGCCGGCCAGCACCGCATGGGAAATCTCCCCGACATATCTGCCCAGGCCCAGCACCAGGGTCAGCAGCACCAGAGAGCACAGCACGCCCGACAGCGGCGACCTCCCACCGATGCGGGCGTTCACCACCGTGGCGGGAATGTTCCCGGCTCCCGGCATGCCTCCGAACAGCCCCGAGAAGATATTCCCCACACCCTGGCCCACCAGTTCGCGGTTGGGCTTGTGGGTGGCGCGGGTCATGGAGTCGGCGATTAGCGACATGAGCAGCGTGTTGATCGATGCCAGCAGAGCGAGGATCAACGCCGGCTGAAAGGAACTCACCAAGTGATTGAGAACCGTGTGGGTGTCGACCATGTCGGGAAAACCGGTGGGGACGTCTCCGATCAGCGGAGCACCCGTCAACCACAGCACCCCCAGCAGTGTCCCCACGATCAGAGCAGCCAGCGAGGGCGGCAACGCCCGCTGCAGCCTCTTGGGCCACACGATTGTCACCCCCAGGGTGACCAAAGCGATGAGGAGCGCGTGGATGTTGAGATCCCCGAAGGCGGCCGGCATGGCGCGAAGCGCCCCCACCGTCCCGCCGCCGGGAGAGGAGGCGCCCAGGAATGGAAGCACCTGGAGCAAAACGATGATCACCCCCACCCCGGAGGTGAATCCCGAGATCACCGAATACGGCGTGTAGGCCACGTAACGACCCATCTTGATGACACCGAGGACTATCTGGATGACCCCCGCCAGGATCACTATCGTGAACGCCTCGACGAGATTGTCGGCGTAGTTGCCGACCACCACCGCCATCGCCACCGCCATCGGCCCGGTGGGACCTGATATCAGCGCCTTGGTGCCCCAGAACAGGGATGCGAACAACCCCACCGCCACCGCCCCGTACAGACCGGCTATGACTCCCAAGCCGGACACCACTCCGTAGGCCAGAGCCATAGGCAACAGCACCACGGCCGAAGTGACACCACCCAGGACATCTCCGCGGAGGGCTTGGAGGTCGTATTTCATGGCGAGCCATCCTCCCGTTCCCAAAAAGAGGCTACCACCGCGTGGAACACATCTCCGGTTGCGCCAGGACTCAGCCGATAGCGTCCACCTTCTCCACAAACCGACGGTCCCGCGCAGTCAGTCCGCCCACATCGTGGCTGGTGATGGCCAGATCCACCCGGTTGTAGACGTTGGACCACTCCGGGTGATGGAACAGGCGTTCTGCGATGAGCGCCACGTGGGTCATGAAGGCAAAGGCGGCCCGGAAGTCGGAGAACCGGTAGGAGCGTCGCAGTTCGGCGCCTTCTCGATGCCAGTCGGGATGGGCCGCCAGCAGGTCACCGATCTCCTGTTCCGTAAGGAGGGCCTTGCTGCCGGTCATCGGGGAGGCTGCAGCAGTTCGATTCTGAATCCGTCGGGATCGAGCATCATCACCGTCCGGCCCCCCTTGTTGGGACCGATCGAGGGGGTGACCGGTCGAGAGACCGACTTGACTCCCTGGGAGGTCAGCCTTTCATAGAGCGAGTCGCAGTCGTCCACCCGGAAAGCGAGATGGGCGGTGCCGGGGTTGGCGGTGGCCGGGTCGATAGCACTGCGCTCCACGTTGCGATACTCCAGGATCTCCAGAATGCTGTCGGAGTTGGCCATCCGCAAGATGGCGCCGTGCATGTCGACACCTGGGTACCCCGAGAAGGTCTCTATGTAGGGTGCGGTGCGGTTCCACCGCAGCACCAACTCCAAACCCAGTTGGTCGCGGTAGAACTCCAAGGACTTATCCAGGTCGGTTACCTGTATCCCGGTGTGGTGGTGACCGATTATCTCTCCCACTCCAAACCTCCTTGGCGTTGCGGGAATGTCATGATAGAAAACATACACTGCCACTGCGGTGACAGAACTGGCGCCTCAGGCGTGATAACCGTCCATCCGGGCCAACACTCCCAGCATCGTCTCATCTGATCCTCCGCCGATCGAGCCCAGGCGACTGTCCCGGAAGAACCGGGCAGTCCAGGTCTCCTCCATGTACCCGATGCCACCGTGGAATTGCATCACCCAGTCGGCGGTCTCCCGCGCCAAGCGCCCCGACTTGAGCTTGGCGATGGTTGCAAACCTGGTCGGGTCCTCACCCCGCATGTACGCGTGGGCGGTGGCATAGTTGTAGTGGCGCAGCAGGTCCAGTTCGGCAGCAAGTTCCGCCAACCGGTAGCTGACGTACTGGTGGTCCAGCAGAGGCTTGCCGAACACCCTCCGCTCCCGCAGGTACCGGGCGGTACGTTCCAGTGCCCGCTCGCAAGACCCCACCGTCGAGTAGGCGGCCCACATCCGTTCCACCACGAACTGGCTCATCTGCTGTTGGAACCCCTTCCCCACCGCCCCGATGGTGTTCGCCACCGGGACCGCCACGTCGGTGAAGGTGAGCAGGCCGGTGTCCGATGCCCGCATCCCCAGCTTGTCGAGCTTGCGGGAGACCTGGAATCCCGCCAGGTCGGTGGGGACCACGATCTGGCTCATCCCTCCATATCCCCCCTCGTCGGAGGTCCGAGCCAGCAGGCACAGCCAGTCGGCCTGCAACCCGTTGGTGATGTACATCTTGGCACCGTTGATGATCCACTGGTCTCCGTCTCTAGTGGCCCGGGTCTTGATGGCAGCCACGTCCGAACCGGCGTCGGGTTCGGTGACTGCGATGGAGGTGACCATCTCCCCGTGGAGAGCAGGCGCCAAGTAGCGACGTTTGAGATCCTCGGATCCGTGCTGGTGAAGGGACGGCGTGGCCATGTCCACCTGCACCCCCAACGCCATGCCGATCGATCCATGGTCAGCCCGGCCGAATTCCTCGGCCAGCACCACCGTGAACAAATGATCGGCACCCTGCCCACCGTAGGCGGGATCGTACTCCAGACCCAAAAACCCCAGTTCGGCCATCTGCCCGAACAACTCGTGCAATGGCATCTCCCCCACCTCCTCCCACTGCTCCACCTGGGGGTTGATCTCCTCCTCCACGAAGCGACGCACCACTTGACGAAACATCCGGTGCTCTTCGGAAAACATCATCAACTACCTCGGTCTCGATTCATCGGCAGGTCAGGCGTAGCTCGGGATCGGCTGGGCGACACCGTCCTCTGTCCGACATTACACCGCAATTGCACAGCGGCCGGATGTGTGTAAGGTCGGCACCGGGTCGCGAAAAGAAGGGACAGTGAAGGGTTGCCCTTTGTCCCACCGGTGTCGCATACTTGATTCTGTCACGAAAAACACCTCCCGGACCGTATTCGACGTCAATGCGGCCGCGAGACTCCAGCAGAGGTCATATATCTGTCGAGAGCGACCCCGGCGGACCGCGGGAGCGCGCCCTTCGACCCTTGGCGGCGGTGGCGGGGGAGGGTCCCGGGTAAGGATGACCTCGAAAGATTTCGCGAGATAGGGCGTGGTTTTCGCGAGGAAAACGTGGCCGCCTCCGCTCCCGCCTGTGCGCCCTTCTCCTATGTGGCGGGGGGCGACAGGTCAATGCGAAGCTGTGAAAGGGCATCGGGGACGCGATCCTCATCGCTGATGCGGTCACCCAAGAACTCGACCAGTTCCTCTTGGCGTGGCTGGCCGAAGGCGAGGCGATACACAGCGAGCGACTTCCGCAACTGGGGAAGTCTCGCCGACTCGCGGCTGAACGGCAGCACCGGAACGAGACGGTCGATTCTCGCTCGACCTTGGTGGAAGACCCAGTACGGGACCATCTCACCGTCTTCAGGCCCCCGGTGGGACGCTGCCCGCTCGAAGAGTGTCTGCCACAGATCACCCCCCGGATGACCCTCTCCCAACAGATCGGGCCCCAGTGTCTCGGCGATGTTGCGGCGGACCGCGTGGCACTTGTATCGATGGACACGACCTTCGCGCTGCTCAAGGTCGACAGGATTGGTGGGAAGGTTCCAGTGGACCACCGCATGGCACCACAGGTGGAAGTCCAGTCCCTCCTGGCCAACCGAAGTGGAAGTCAGCACAAACGGCCAGAACGGCGAGTTGAACGCGACCGACACGCCGCCCACCCGGGCTTGACCGCCCTCGTCGAGCGACTGATCCCCGAACGCCACCGCAAAGCGGGTCCGCATCCGGTGAGCCTCAAGAAAGTCGGAGTCGTCGTCTTCGCTGCGACCGGGGATGTCCACCCGCAACGCAGAGGTGCGAAGCCTCAGCGCCTCCCCGATCTTGGAGGCAATCTTGCGGGCAGCCCTAGTCCGTTGTTTGTCGCCTTCGAGGTTGACATATCCCAGCCAGTCGCGCAGAACATGAGTGTGCTCATCCAGTACGGCCTGCAGGTTGCCGTCAACGCAATGACGTACGACCTCTCGCCAGTACCCGACGACGCCTTCCTCGGATTCGGATTGCCCTGCGGCAACTATTGCAGTCACTTCCGGGGCGTTGAAGAAGTTCCTGAACGCCTCGCCGACCCGCGCCGCGCTCGACAGCACCGACCTTTCTTTGCCATCAAGCCCCACCACCCTGCGGACTGCCCGTAGGGCACATTGGGCCGGCCCTCCCACCGCCAGTTCGGAGAGCACTTCGCAGAGGTCCTCGGGGCGGCGGCCAAGAGGTTTGGTGCGGCCTTCGACCATTGCCCGGGCCTCGGCGAGGTGCGCTCGGAAGTTCCCATCAGCCCGTTCTCCCTCCCAGAGTTCCGCCGATCGGTCGGCCAACAGTCGGTCGACCTCCGCAGGGTATCGCTTGTGGTCGAGCAGCAGCGGGGCAGCCCAGTACCAACGCTGATCGACCGGGCCATCGGCATGCCCGGGGCCGGCCAGCGGCGCCAAAGCAGCCTCTATTCGCGTTGAGACAGCGGCGATCGCAGCATCGCGATCGGGCCGTGGGCATTCCAGCCGCAATGGGTCGCCCAGGTCGGCGAGGCTGAGACTCGGCCACACCAACAGGAAGGTCGTCATGGCGGCGGCGCGGCGATCACCCAACCCTTCTTCGGCGTCGGTCTCGGCGGCTGTCCGCTCCCTGGTGCGGAACGCCAGTCGCTGGCCACCGCGTCGTCCGTAATCGGCCGTGTAGCCGTGGTCGCGGCTGGCGTAAGCGCGGCGTTCGGCTTCGAAGCTGACCATCGATGACACCACTTTCGGGACAACCGCCCAACCCGAAAAGATCAGACGCTTGGTGAACCCCAGGGCCTCTTCGGATTCATAGACCGAGCCTGTGTCGTAGTAGCGAATCGACGGCGGCACCCACAGAAGATCGAAGGCCCGGGAGCCTTCGAGGTCGTCGAGCAGCCAGCGCAGCCTCCCGTTCTGAGGGTCGACTCGCCGGTAACTCTCGATGTCCTCCCAGCTCAGCAACCCGGGACCCGGGTCGAACTGTCCGCCCTCGACGAACTGTCCCGCGGTGGCCGCTCGCTCGATGGCTCGCTTGAGCTTGTAGTTCTCCATGAAGTTGACCAGGTAGGGGGCAGACTTCCAGTACTCGGTGGGATCGTTGTGCCCGACAGCCCCCGCCAGATCACCCAGGCGCAGGTACGAACGAAGGTCGTCGGGCGCCACCGAGACCGGCACGTCAGGTTCCGCCAGCATCCCATCCCGGTCCGGGGTAGCGGCCAATCGTTCCGTCCTAGCCATGACCTGCCGCAGGTCCGATCCGATCTCGCGGCAGAGGCGCGCCGCAGTGGCCAACGGCGCCTCGGCGTCGGCGAGAGCAGCCGACGCGGTGAGCGAATGGCGGAGGTCACCGAAACGACCCTCAAGCCTCTTGACCCGTTCCTCGTCCCCGTAGAGGAATGCGCAGGTATCCAGGAAGTCCCGATAGTGGTCGCCGTCGGTGTCGTGGGCCGTGGTGTACATGCGGTAGGGAGTAGCCGAAAGCAGCAAGGTTCGAGTCGGCTGATGGGTTTCGGGGTCGCGGTAGTCGAAAAGCGACCGAGCAAGTTCCGCGGCGAGGTTTCCCGGTTCGGGTTTCAGCAGGTCCTTGAAGCGCTGGAACTCGTCGAGCACTACCAGGTCGGGGCGAAGCGCATCGATGCCGACGATCGCCATGACCCGGCGCACCTCCGCTATCAATTCCACCCGCAACCACCACAGGCGGCCGTGGAAACCACTCCCGCTCGCCAGGCCGTCGACAATCTCATCGAACAACCCGCGCAGGGATTGCTTGCCGTCTCGGTGCCTCTCGTCATCGACCTGTTGCAACCGGGCCGCGAACTCTTCGGACGACACTTTGATTCGTGGGCGATACCACCCCTCGTACCAGCAAAGCCGACGGTCCCGGTCTGCGTGACTGCCGCTTCTGAGGCCGTACCAGAAGATCCGGCGGGCTCGTTTGTTCATGACATCAGGGCCCCAGTGAGAGCGGAGCAGCGTATAGGCGAGGGCGCGTTCGGTGAACTTGCCGGTGCTGGAGCCGAAATTCAATGATGTACCCGGAGTGATCGCCAGCAGATTGATGCCCGGTCTGCCGTTGCGGTAGCCCTTGAGTTTCACCAGAGGGAGCATGGTCAGCCGGTCGACCTCTACGGGGGTGGGCTTGATGCCTTGGGGAACCAGCTTTCTCAGGTTCTGGCGAGCAATGGCGGCGTTCGAGCAAACATAGACGATGTCGTGGCGCTTGTCTCCGGTTCGTCCCAAGTGGTCGATGACCTAGGCTATCACCCCCTTGGCGATATGCGTCTTGCCGAGACCGACCTCGTCCGCCACTAGGAACCGGAGCGCTGGGTCACGATCTGCGTACATCCGCTGGAATGCCCACTCCGCGGTGCGTCGTTGAAAGTCCTTCAGGTCCGCCATCGTGGCCGCCACGTCGATGCCAGGCCCGGTCATTGCGCGGGCGCATCCTGGGGGCGGATGCCCTCGGCCGCCACATGATGAATGGCGTCCCAGAGTTCGGCAAAACCCGGTGGAAGCGCATCGTCAGCCCGGAGATCGGCGATGAGCGGGTGGAGTCCGGAAAGCTTCAGAGGATCGCGCCTCATGGTTCTCAGCAACCGCTCCAGCACCGCGAAGCTGATCGGCCCGTTTGCACGGGACGCGGCGCTGTCGACCACCCTGGTGAATTCACGGACGTCGAATTGGCGGGAGTCCTCATAGAGAAGGGCCAGAAGGTATCGCAAGAACCGCTCGGCGTTGCCGATCAGCGCCTTCAGCAGGCACCGGTCTCGGTGCTCGGGCACTCCATCAAGAGGCACGGGGACCGCGAACCAGGATTGCTCGCCGCAGTCGTGACTCAACTCGAAGGCCAGGAACCCGCTGATGGCCTCCAGGCTGGTCTCGAAGCGCGCCTCGAAGGGCTCGGACGTTGGGACCTCTCGCCGATGGCCCGGTGTCGTCAGCGGCCACCAGTGAATCTCCACCCCCTCGACGGCGGGCAGAGGCTTCTCAGCGCCGTAGGTCACGGCGTATTCCTGGCACTCTTTGCCGCCTGCTGTCACGGTTCCTGTTATCGGAATACCAGCGATCTTCCGGCGGGTTGTATCGAGAGTGGAGCAACCGGTTCCATTACTGCTTGGACGCTCGGGGCTGGGATGGTAGGTATGGAACAGATCCACCAGCCCGGGATCGTCTCCATCGCCATTGCACAGCCGATCGATTCCCAACTCGGCGACCGGCCCGCGGAGTTCGGCCAGGATCTCGACGTTGTTGGCGAAGGCAGGACCCGTGGCGTTGGCGGATCCGACGAACAGGCGGGCGCGATCTCCCGTTTCGAAGGCGAAGACCTTGGCGTGAAGACCGGCCAGGGGCCTGCCTGGACCCGTTGATTCAGTGTCCTCAAGTGTGCCTCCGTCGTCGAAGACGTATTTGTTCCCGATGGAATCACGAATTCCAGGCTGCAGTGCGTCGAATGACTCCTGCCGGCTCACCAGCGTGTTCACCGGCGTGGGATGCACCCAACTGAAGAAGCCGTCGGCCAGAAAGGGCGAGATGATCAGCGAACGCTCGGCGGTGTCCGGGAGCGGCGGAGGTACCTGGTCGAGGCCGAGTAAATGGATCCTCAGGTCATCCACACCCGCCGGCAGTTCGAACCGGGCGGTTTTCAGAGCCTGGGCCAACGAATGCACCCGGTTTTCGTGTTCCACATTCCAGCCTTTGGGTTTTTCCTTGTTATCTCTTACAGTGTTTTTCAACAGGCCCTCGAACAATTCGCCAACCTTGGCAAGTGCCACACCCCGAGAGTGGGCAGTCTCGTCGAGCCTCAGCACCGTGTCCCAGCTTTCGTCGAAGGTCAGATTGCGACTCGAGATGAGCACCCGAAGGCGCTCCTCCTGATGGCTGTCCACCGGGTCGCCGGACTCATAGCGCAGCACCCACACCTTGGGATGAACGATGCCTCCCCTGGGGGCCTTCACAGGGACCACCGCCCCCTCGAGAAAGGCGAATGCCCGGCTGGCCGTCGGCAGGCCGATCTCCCCTGCCTCGCTGAAGACCGTCAGCTTGTGAGCATGAGTGCGAAGTGCGTGGATCAGTTCCACGGGGGTGTGCCCACCGGAGTCACCGGTGGGGTCGCTAAGTCCGGCGATCGCGAAGGCAGCCGGCGCCGCAAGGAGCGCCTGCAAGTTGAGGGTGAACGTCACCGCCATAGCAGATTCCAACCGGAATCCGGCCGGTGGGCGCAGGGCGTCGATGAGCGTCAGCCGGTTGGTCGGTACGAGCATCAGGGGCCAGGCTGCAACGCGGTGGCGATCTCGGCAAGATAAGGCTTGGCGACGGACCATCGGTACTCGAACTGTCCGCCGGATGGCAAGCCGCTCCAGTTCTCCAGCGCGCCGCGGTGCGCCAGGCGCGCTCGCCTCCCTTTCATTTGAATCTCCCGAAGGCGGATCTGCTCGTGAACAGTCGAATCGTTCTCAAAGCCTTGGGGATTGGCGACCGCCGAGCGGACGATCCTGGTGATGAAGGTCTGGGTGCTGTGCCGTATACCGTACGGGTGGAGAATGTCCCAGAACCCCGACAGATTTTCGGCCCAGGACTCAAGGGCCTCCCGGCGACTCTCGACCAGCGTCACCCAATCCTGCAGACGACCGAGTTGCCTCTCCTCCAGCCGGACAGTGTCCCAATGCAGTTCTCTGCGAGCCTGGCGTGCCACCAGGATGTTGTAGGCAAACTGCGGGCCGGCTGTCAACTCCGAGAAACACCGGGCGTGAAAAAGCACCTTCAGGACGACGCCGGACAACGCGGTGGTGTCGGGCACGTCCCACGGGTATTTGCAGCCGGCAGCAATACTCGGTTCGGCGCACAGCGAAGCCAGCATCGTCTCCGGATGCCTGCGCCGGAGGTTGTCCACCAAGGCGGCCGCTTCCTCGGAACGCATCTCAAAATCGATGTCGGCTCGGAGGAAGTCCTCGGGGGGATACGGAAGGGGTGCCCACATTGATTCGAGTGGGTCGGTTACATTGCCGTCGTCATCGCGCGCCGCCCGGCGCCGGCCCAGGGCGGCCGCCTGCTGGGCGTACTCGCCGAGGTCACCGGCGCGCCGGCGCACTCCCCAATCCCAGAGTGCTCCCCAGTAGATGTAACTGGGCATACGCTTGAGGTTTCGACCGGCGTAGTAGCCGATGACACCCTGACCGGGTCCCAGGTGGCGCAGGCAGTCGATGAGTTGAGCTTCGTGGTCGCGGAGGCGTCGAAAGTAGTCCCCGGGCGCCACCCGGTCCCCTTCCAGACGCTGGAATATCCACGGAAGGAACATGAAATACCGCAGCTTGGTGTGGACATAAGAGGTGCCGGGATGCAGCATCTGGGAGAAGGCGTCGCGAACCGATCCCAAGCCCAGGACATCGAGCGTGGCGGGCTCTTGGAGGGCGCGCAAAAGAGTCGCCACCCGGTCGGCAGCAGCAGCATCGAAATCAAGCCACCCCAACGAGGAGGCAGGTGAATACTGGGTCAGAGACGCCTCATCGCCCTGACGTTAATACCGGGGGCGTGAAAGTCCTGCACTACGGTCAAAGATCGCGGAGTCACAGGGCTCCGGCGATCCCGGATCGTCAGATTCAGAGTTCGGCCGTGCGGAACGCCTCTCTGATGCCTACCTTGCTGCCGAAGCGCAGTAATCCGCCCAGGTACACCCGGCCGGCCAGGCGGGTCATCACCACGATGGTGAGGACCATGATCGCCACCGACACCGCCATCTGCCACAGCGGCACGGCCTGGAAGGCGAACCGCACCGGCACCACGAAGGGAGCGGTGGGAGGGATGAAGGTGGTCACCACCGACAGCGTGCTGGTGGGGTTGTTCACCGCCTGTATGGCGATGAAGAAACCGGCCACCGCCACCAGGGAGATCGGGGCCACCACGCTCTGGGCGTCCTCCGCCCTCGACACCAGGGCGCCCGCCGCGCCGAACATCACCGCGAAGAGAGAGTATCCCAGAACGAACCAGAGCAACAGAACCAGCAGGCTGTCGACCGGGAAGGCCGGCAGGTCGACGACCCCGGTCAACTCGATACCCACCATGGCCAGTACCACCGTCCCCACGAACTGGCACAGTCCCAGCAGTCCGATCCCCAGGATCTTGCCCGCCAGCAGTTGCCAGGGCTGGAATGCGGCCAGCAACACCTCGACCACCCGATTGGTCTTCTCCTCGGTCACGCCGGTCAGGATCAACGATCCGTACAGCAGCACCGCCATATAGAGCAGCATCAGCCCTCCGAAAGCAATGATCGAGCGTTCGCTGTTCTCATCGGTATCGGCGCCCGACAGAGACCTCACATCCAGTGGAGCAGAGGTGAGTATCTCCACCACCTGCCCGGCTCCCGAGGCGACCAGGCTCTCGATCTGCACCGAGCGGGCGCCGCGCTGGAGCAGCGATTCCAGTTCGCCGCCGGCCTCGCCTCCCGCCCCTCGCACCACAAACTCCCTCCCGTCCATCAGCACCCCGTCCACTTCCTCGGTGTCCGCGGCTCTCTCGGCCGCATCCCGGGAGGAGAAGGGGATCACATCTATGGAGGTCCTCACGTTCCTTCCCGGGGAGTTGGCCAGCGCCACAGCGGAGTCGATCACCGCCTGGTTGCCTTCCCCCACCACGCCCAACTCGTAATGCACATCGTCATCGGCGAAGATCAGAGGAAGGAACAAGACCGCCGCCACCAGCAGCAACGTTATGGCAACCGAAGCGATGAAGGCTCCCGACCGGGACCGTTCCCTGATCTCCCGCCCCATGACCAGCCGGATCGCCTGCCAGGATGTCATCCCGTCACCGCCTCCCGGAAGAGTTCCGAAAGGGATGGAGCGGAGAAGGTGAAGTGGCGGACGTCGCCTCCCAGGTCCAGCCGGGACACCAGGTCGCTCAGGTCCCCGCCCTTGCGAACCACTATCCGGTGGCGGTACCCGTCAAACTCCACCGAGACCACCGCATCAAGGCGACTCATGCGGTCTCGGTCGGCGGCCCTCATCTCCACCTCGATCACCCAGTAGGGAGAATCCATCTTGAGTTGGCGGACCTCTCCGCCCATCACCACCCTGCCGTGGTTGATGATCGCCACGTCCTGGCACAGGTCCTCCACCATGTCCAGTTGGTGACTTGAGAACATCACCGCCGCTCCGGCGGCGGCCCGGGCGCGGAGGATGTCGGCCATGGTCTCCACCCCGAACGGATCAAGACCGCTGAACGGCTCGTCCAGAACCAGCAACTCGGGATCATGGATCAGCGCCGCCGCCAACTGCACTCGCTGCTGGTTGCCGTGGGACAGTTTCTCCAGAGGGTCCTTGATCCGGTCCGACAGGCCGAGTTCTTCCAGCCACCGCTCCGCGGCGGCGGTGGCCTCGACGTTGGTCATGCCGTGAATGCGTCCCAGATAGGCGAGCTGACGTCCGATCTTCATCTTCGGATAGAGCCCCCGCTGCTCCGGCATGTATCCGAACCGCACCCGCTCTTCCTGACCGACCGGCCTTCCTCTCCAACTAACCGATCCGCTGTCGAGCCGCACCAGATTGAACACCGACCTCATGGCGGTGGTCTTACCTGCACCGTTGGGACCCAGGAACCCCAGCATCCGGCCCCGCTCCACCCGGAAGCTGCAGTCATCGAGGGCCTGGACCTCTCCGTAACCCTTGGAGAGGCGGCGCAACTCAAGCATCAGAAACTCTTACCATCCAGTGTCGCATCATATTTGGGAATGTGCTGATAGGCAAAGTGCTTTACCCGGCAACGCCTAATCCTCCGCCGATCAGTCGTCATCCCTTGCAGGTGAACGACCTGAGCCGTCCTGTCTAAAGTACTTCATTGGGTACTGTTGCCATCAACCCATCCCAAACCCCACAAGGAGTTCCCGCATGACAGCCGAACTCTCCACCGAAGAACATCTCCTGCTTCGCCAGGCCGCAGTGAGACTGCGCAACCAGTTCAAAGGCAGACTCGACACCGAGACCATCGAGCGTTTCCTGGCCGATTCGCTGGACCGTCTGATGGAAAAGGCCACCACTACTTGGACGGTGCTCCTGGCCGAGCGATTTGCGGGCGAACGCCTTCGGGCGGTGGTGCGGCTCCAAACGAACCCCACCCTGCTTAATCCCAGCGTGCTGTTCCTGTGCGTGCACAATGCCGGACGGTCGCAGATGGCGGCCGGGTTCATGCGTTTCCTCTCGGCAGGTTTGGTGGACGTGTTCACCGGAGGATCGGAACCCGCCGAAGACATCAACCACGTTGCCGCGCAGGCCATGCTGGAGAAGGGGATCAACATCCGGGGCGAGATTCCCCAACCCTGGTCGGACGAGATCGTGCAGGCCGCAGATATGGTGGTGACCATGGGATGCGGCGACGCCTGCCCTATCCATCCCGGGAAGCGCTACGCAGATTGGGAGGTGGACGACCCGGCCGGAAAGGCCCTGGACGAGGTCCGTCCCATCCGCGACGACCTCGAACAGCGGGTCCGCGCCCTCATGGAGGGATTGAACATCGAGCCGGTGTGGTGATCAGTTAGGCGCAGTTAGTCACGGACCAAGCGCCGCCAGGGGAACCACCGCCACTCCGTCAGGATGCCGGTAGCTATATCGGCCTCCGGTGATCACCACCAACTGGGCTAAGTTGGTGGCCCGTTGCTCCGAGACTCGATCCCGCAGCTTCAGCAGAGCCGCCACCGCTTGGTCGATGGCCTTGGCGCCGCCCAGTTTGACTTCGGCCGCTATCCATCGCCCGTCCCGGGTCTCGATCACCGCATCAACCTCCAATCCACCATAGTCCTGGTAGTAATGGACCGTGGCGTCGTGAGCCTGCGCATAGACTCGCAGGTCGCGCACCGCCATAGATTCAAACAGGAAACCGAAGGCATTCAGGTCGTCCAGGTATCTTTGCGGACCTACTCCCAGTGCAGCAGGCGCCAGAGAGGGGTCCACGAAGTGCCGTTTCGGCGCATTCCGAAGACCCTCCCTCGACCGAAGATGGACATTCCAGGCGGGTAGATCCTCCACGACAAACAGGCGGGTCAACGACTCTATGTAGGTCTTGACCGTGGTCCGGTCAAGCGGAGTTTGCCCCTCGGTCTCCCCCGCGAGTTTGGTGATGCTGACGGGATTGGCGACGTTGCGCGCCAGCGACTGCATCAGACGCAGTACTCTCTCGGGGTTCCGCCGGACGCCATCCACGGCCGACACATCTACCCGGCAGATATCGTCCACATAGCTTCGGACCTGTCTCATAGCCTCCTCCACAGGCAAATCTGTGAACTGCGGCCAGCCACCGTGACAGGCGGCGGCCACCAATTCCGGCACATCCACAGCCACCTCGACCGCAGGACACTCCCAGGCTCCCAACCGCTTGAGCATCCCGCCCACAGATGCCTCTCCCGCGGAGAGGCCCATTTCGTAGAGCGACATGGGACGCATCCGCACACGGCTGATGCGTCCCGCCCCTGAGTGCCGGGTCAAGTCATCAGGGGGAACCGCGGAACCGGTGAGGATGAACTGTCCTGGCAACCCCCTTCGATCGCATTCGGCGCGAACCAGGTGCCACAGATCGGGAACCCTTTGCCACTCGTCGAGGAGACGAGGAGTGTCTCCGTCGAGCAACAATGCATGGACCTGGGTGGCTATCGCCCAGAGGTCGGGGCGTTCCTCCAAGAAGATCTCGCTCCGAGCAAAGCGCTGTCCGGTCCAAGTCTTGCCACATGCCTTGGGGCCTTCGATGAGGACGGCGCGAGCCGCGTTCAGGATACCCGGAATTTCGTGGTCGACAACCCGATCACGATAAATCCGCTGTAAAGGATTTGAAACCAAACTCAGGAGACCTTCCTCCAGAAACCTAAAGCCTATCCTACATTATTCGGAAGATCTATCCCACAATATTCCGGGGACCTATCCTACATTATTTCAGAAATCTATCCTACATTATTGGGAAGATCTATCTCACACATTTTGCCAGAAAAGAGACCACTCTACATTATTCGGAAGGTCTATCCCACAATATTCCGGGGATCCATCCCACACTTTTCGGAATGCAGGCATGTTTCCCCGGCATTCCGACCAGGAACGAAACCGACAGGTCCGAGGTAAGTCACCTGCCAGATGGCGGAGTCCCTCAGATCTGCGCCACCTGGGGAATCTACAATTCGGTCAACGTCTTCCGACCTGACCGGCCCGGGCCTTCTTGCCGTTGAGCATGGTTCCGATCGGCGTGTAACGGACGAAGGCCTGGTAGGAGAGCAGAGAAACCGCCGTCACCCCCACGCAGATCATCAGGAATTTGACACCCGCGCCCAGGTTGAGGTCGCGCACCATGATCTGAGCGGCGACCACCAGCGGCAGATGGATGAGGTACACCCAGTAGGCGGAGTCGGAGAGGTAGCGCACGCCTCGGCGTTCGCCGGACAGCACAACCCGGAACAATCCCATCAGGCCAAAGCACATCCCCCAGGCGTACAGGACCTGCAATGCCGACGCCACCGGCCATTGCAGATCAACGAAGGTGAAGTGGAGCCCCACCGGCAGGACCAGGAAGAAGGAGACCCCCAGGATCAGCCACCATGGGCGACCGATCGTGTCCACCACCAGCCTGTCGTCCCGGTGCTTCCGACCGTACATGAGGGCGCCGAAGGTGAAGAAGGTGGCGTAGTACAGCAGCACATGCGGAAGCGGCAGCAGCGCATCGGAGGTGTCCGAACCGAACCCCGGATAGGCCCCTCCCCCACCCATGCTCAGTTGCGGAACGATGGTCAGGGGGACCATCAACCACATCAGCCTCTTCGGCCACACCCCGCCGTCGGCGCCGAAGCGGTCGGCAAACGCAGCCACCACCGCGAATCCCGCCACCAGCCACAACAGGAACCAGAGAAACCAGAGGTGATGCAGGTGGTCGATCTGAGTCAGACGGTCCTCTGCCGATTCATCCGCCCCCGCTCCAAAACCCGGAATGTCCGACCATCTCACCCCCTCGGGAAGGGGATCCTGACCCTCATAGGCGACCAGCAGGTCGGTCGCCTCCTCGTGCCCGAAGTGGAAGGCCAACGCAAGCGGCGTCTCGCCCTCGGACGCAGAGGCAACCGGCGCCGGTTGCGCTCCACGACTGATGAGCAACTTCACCATGTCGGCGTCTCCGGTGAAGGCGGCGGCATGAAGCGGCGTCCATCCTCCCGGTTCGGTCCGCGTGTCGATATCCAAGCCCTGGTCCAGCAACTGTTCCACCCCATCCACGGACCCCGTGAACACCAGGGCGAAGATGTCTCCTTGATCCACCGAGGCCTCGGCCTGGGTTGCTATCGCTCGCCCGCCCAATCCACAGCGGGGACCAGCGTCACCAACCCGATCGCCAAAGGCAACGCCACCCGGCGAAGACGGTGCCCCAACAGAGAACGCAATCCGCGACGTCGCCACAACAAGGCAGTGAAGAAGCCACTCATCAGGAAGAACAGCGGCATTCGGAACCCATGCACAGCCCACAGGAACTCGTCGTAGAGGCCTTCGAAGCTCGAAGTCCGGTCCTGCACCCACCACGGCACCGGGATGAACGCCAAGGCAGCATGTAACCCGACCCCAAGCAGCATGGCGAACCCCCGAAGAGCGTCCAGGTCGTAACGACGTCGTGGCGCCGAGGCCCCGACCGTAGCAGGAGTTTGCGCGGCAGTCAAGATGTTGTTCCGGTGGGCACCGCCGCCAGAATACCTCACTGCAGCAGGATCCCCGGCCGCTCGTATTGCATTCCAGAGGGTTCGTTCGAGTCCAGTAGACTTGAAGACCACCCGACTCCAGGATCCTTTGGCTCGTGCCCGGGGTTCTTGGATCTGCTCATCAGGCTTGCCAATCCGACAACAGGTCGGCGTCTTCTTCTTGAGGAAACACCATGGATGAATCCCCACATCTGGCCACGCGTTCTGATCTGCGCAATGTGGCGATAATCGCTCATGTCGACCACGGCAAGACCACCCTCGTCGATGCCATGCTGTGGCAGTCGGGTGCCTTTCGGTCCAATGAGACGGTTGCCGAGCGGGTGATGGACTCGATGGACCTCGAGAGAGAGAAGGGCATAACGATCCTCGCCAAGAACACTGCCGTCCGCTACGTTCGAGACAGCGGCGAAGAGATCAAGATCAACATCGTCGACACACCGGGCCACTCCGATTTCGGAGGCGAGGTCGAGCGGGCTCTGACCATGGTCGACGGCGTCCTCCTTCTGGTCGACTCCAGCGAGGGACCGCTTCCCCAGACACGTTTCGTGCTGCGCAAGGCACTGGCGCTTCAGTTGCCCGTCGTTTTGGTGATCAACAAGATCGATCGGCCCGACGCCCGTATCTCAGAAGTGATCGACGAGGTGTACGAACTGTTCCTCGACCTTGACGCCACCCCGGACCAGATCGACTTTCCCATCGTTTACACCAACGCTCGCCGGGGCACCGCGACACTGGATCCCCGGCAGGCCGGCGTCGACCTTCGTCCCTTGTTCGAGACACTGCTCGACACCGTGGCGGCGCCTCGTCACAATCCACAACACCCACTCCAGGCTTGGATTACCAATCTTGACTCCAGTCCCTATCTTGGCCGCATCGCGATGTGTCGCGTCATGCACGGAACCTTGAAGAGAGGACAGAACGTGGCGTGGTGCCGCGCCGATGGCACCACCACCACCGCCAAGATCACCGAGTTGTATGTCACCGAGAGTCTCAACCGGGTGGACGCCGACCAGGTCGGGGCAGGCGAGATCATTGCCATCTCCGGCATAGCCGACATCACCATCGGCGAAACGATCGCGGATCTCGCCAACCCCACTCCACTCCCGGTCATCAAGGTGGACGAACCCAGCCTGTCGATCACCATGGGAGTCAACTCATCTCCCATGGCCGGACGCGACGGCGAGAAACTCACCGCCCGCCTGATCCGCAATCGACTCGACGCCGAACTGCTCGGCAACGTGTCGATCCGGGTGTTGGAAACCCACCGTCCCGATGTGTGGGAGATCCAGGGACGAGGCGAACTCCAGCTTGCGGTGCTGGTGGAACTCATGCGTCGCGAGGGCTTTGAGATGACCATCGGCAAGCCCAAGGTGGTGACACGGACCATCGACGGAACGCTCCACGAACCAACCGAGCGCCTCACCATAGACGTCCCCGAGGATTTCGTTGGCCCCGTGATCCAACTTCTGGGAAAACGCAAGGCCAACCTGGTGAACATGTCGAACCACGGCGCCGGCTGGGTGAGGCTGGATTACATCGTCGCGGCCCGCGGCCTCATCGGCTTCCGAACCGAATTCCTCACCGAGACCCAAGGCGCCGGCCTCATGGCCAACGTGTTCGAGGACTACAGCCCGTGGTTGGGCGAGCTTCGCACCCGCTACTCGGGATCGATCGTGGCGGACCGCCAGGGTGAGGTCACCGGGTATGCCCTGGCTTCCCTTCAGGACCGGGCTTCGATGTTCGTCGCCCCCGGCGACGACGTCTACGAGGGCATGGTCGTGGGCGAGAACCCGCGGTCCGAGGACATGGACGTCAACATCTGCCGGGAGAAAAAGCAGACCAACATTCGCGCCGCCGGTTCCGACAACACCGTTCGCCTCACCCCACCCCGCATCCTGTCACTGGAACAAGCCCTGGAATTCATCGCCGACGACGAGTGCATCGAAGTCACCCCTAACGCCATCCGCATCCGCAAGGTGACCCTCGATGCCAGCACCCGAGCCCGGGAAAGAAAACGCCGCCTGCACCTGCTCCGCCCCAAGACCCGCTCCTAGATTCATCTGGTGGCGTCGGCCCTTCGTGGCTGCGGGACTCCAGTTTCGAAGATGAGCCTTACAACTGCGAAGTGGTACACCGCCTGAGGGCCACCACTCCTGACTGTTTAGCAAGTCATGAGGGTCAGCACTCCACTGTTGCGTAAAGGCCCTGACTCCGCAAGGGTCAGTGGTTGACCTTTGCATAAACGCAACGGTGAAGCCTCCACTGTTGCACAAACCCCCTGTTTCCGTAACAGTCCGTTCCCGCAGGGATGCCGACCGGTATGTTGACACCACCTATGGCGAACTGCGGTGGGTACCGAGACGAGGACACCGGGCCTATTGTCCCCACCCTCTGCCCCACTCGGTTGACCTGGAGCCCGCCACTGTCACACGCCTGGCCGCTGCCGAGGCCGCTTTGGGCCAACAGCAGCGCTCTTCACTGGTGTTGACGGGACAATCGACGATCAGCCCAACCGGGCTTCAGGTCGCATGCGTTGACGATCAGGTTTGTTCATAGCCAACGGTGACTCCCGGTGGCGGGTTGCCGCCGGTCACGCATGGGGGATGCTCTGGGTGCCGAAGTCCAGGCCTGAGCGGTGGCTCCGACCTGGACTCTGGTTGGTGGCCTGTTGGCCACCAACCTCACCTGCGGTGTAGTGGGACTCCACATTTGGGTTGATCGGGACGTCCATCACAGCATCCAGTAGAATCGCGTCCATGCCTGACAGTCAAATTGACTATTGGAACCACATAGCGATTGATCCGGAGGTGAGGTTCGGCAAACCTTGCATCGCCGGAACTCGGATCACGGTCAGCGACATCCTCGAGAAAATGGCCTTCGGAATGACCGAAGAAGACATTCTTTCCGAGTGGGACTATCTAACCCCGATTCAGATCAGGTCCTGCCTGGCGTACGCGTCCAACGGCCACCTAGCCAGAGCGTAACCGTTCCCAGCCATCCTGCATGAAGTTGCTCTTTGACGAGAACCTCTCTCCGCGGTTGCCTCGCCTCCTATCGGACATCTACCCTGGTTCCGCACATGTCGTCGCCTTAGGCATTAACCAGACGGGGGATTCGGGGATATGGAAATACGCAAAGATTCGATTTCATCATCACTACCAAGGACTCGGACTACCTCGAGTTGAGCGAGAGTAGGGGGCACCCGCCGACGCTGATACTGGTTGAATCCGGCAATCAGCCTACATGGGTTGTCGAGGCGGATCTCCGCAACAACTATGACCGGATGCGGCGTTTCAGTGGTAACGATGAGCCGGTACTGAGAATCTGAGCCCGGCCAAGAGGAATTCGAACAATCCGAAGGGGTTAATTTCCTTCCGCCCTGTTCCTTCCGGACCGATCTGACTGCAACTCGCCCTGCAATCTCACGAGATCGCGCCAGGTATCGGCGATGTCGTCTCCGACCGCGCCTACACCAGCAAACGAGGCTCGTTCGTCCGACCCCTCCACCAAATGGGCATCAACGTGACCATGGATTACACCAGCACCGAGATCAACAACCCCCATTTCATCAAAGTCGAAACGACCAACGATCTTAGATGAATGGACCAGAGGCCTTGGTAGCGGGGGTGGGATTTGAACCCACGACCTTCGGGTTATGAGCCCGACGAGCTACCTGACTGCTCCACCCCGCGGTGTGAATTGCTCATCATAGTGAGAGGGCGCACCGGGTCGCAATTGGGTTAGGCAAACTCTGACCGCCTGGCAGGCGAGGTTGGCTCAAAGCCGTGTGAAGGTTAGCCGGAAGTGTCCAGTGCCTGCTGAATCAACTGGGCGGCTCTGTCGACCAGCCTCTGGTATTCGGCCAGGTTGCCGGACCGAAGCGCCTCGTTAGCCTGGTCGAAGGCATCCGACGCGTCGGACAGCAACTCCTGCACGGTGCTGGGCAGAGGAGCTTGCTCCTCCCCTGTCGGAGACGCCGCACCCTGGTCATCCTCCTCGGGCGGCGGCGCCGGCGAGTCGTCCGTCCCGAATATCTTGGCCAGCGCCCCGTCGAGAGTGTCGTCCCACTCGATGTCGTCCCCGTGCACCACCACCACTCGCCGGAACTCGGGAAGTCCTCCCTGCTCAGCCTCCAGGTACACCGGCTGAACGTAGAGGACCGACTCGTCGACCGGCACCACCAGCATGTCGCCCAGCACGACCGAGGAACCCTGGCCCCGCCACAGGGTGAATTGCTGGGAGATCTCATCGTCCTGGTCGATGCGGTTGCCCACCTGCCCGGTGCCTTCCACCAGCGACCCCTGTGGCATCCGGTAGTCGATCAACCTTCCGTAGCGCTCCGGGCTGGAGTCGGCGATCAAAAAAGCCGACATGTTGGGTTTCTCCAAGGGGTTGTAGGGCTGCAGCAGCACATAGGAAGTGTCGTCTTCGCCGGGAAGGGTCATCAGCAGGTAGTAGGGAAGCATCTCCTCCAGATAGTCGAGGAACGCCCCTTCTACTCCGACGATCTGGTCTCCCCGCAGAAGGTCGATGCGACGGATCGTGGAGGGATCGGAGGGAATCGACCAAGCGTCGTTGCGCTGGAAGAACTGCGTCACATCCACCATGTGATAGTCCAGGTACAACTCGCTTTGGATCTTGAACAAATCCTGGGGATAGCGGAAGTGCTCGTTCAACCCGGGGGGAATCTGGCCGGCGTCGGTGAACAGATCAGGAAACACCCTTCCCCAAGCGGCTACCAGCGGATCGGATTCGTCCACCACATACAACGTGATCGTCCCGTCGAAGGCGTCGACCGTGGCTTTCACCGAGTTTCGGATGTAGTTGAATCCGGACAATGGAAGCTGGGACGAACTGGAGAGGCGGGCCGTGTCAAAGCCCCGCAGACCCACGCCGATCGGCTGAGAATAGGGATAGTCACCGCTGATGGCGTACATGTCGACCACCCAGATGATCCGGCCCTCCAGAATAACCGGATAGGGGTCCGCGTCTGCTACCAGGAACGGCGCCACCGCCTCCACCCTGCTCTGAACGTTCCTTTGCATCAGCACCCGGCTGTCGGGGTTGATCTGGCTGGAGATCAGAATGTTCAGATCGCCGTAGCGGAGAGCGAAAGCCAACCGGTTGAGAATCCCCGAGATCTCGACTCCCGCTTCCCCGTCGTAGTTGTTGGTGCGGTTGTCGGCTGCTCCTCCCCCACCCTCTTCGGTGGCAGGATAATCGATCTCCTGCGGCGCGGTGCCCGAGCGCACGATTACCGGACGATCCCGTTCGTAAGTCTCTCCGAAGTAGATGCGGGGTTGGGTGAGTTCCACGAGGGACTCGGTGGTCTCAGGTGGAATGTCGCGAAGCAAAAAGTCGGGCTGTCCGTCCACTGCCACCACGTTGGCGGGACTCAGCACCGCTCCGAACCCGTGGGTGTAGACGAGCCGCTGGTTCTGCCAGTCCTGGGCGGGGATGTTGGGCTCGTCCATCTCCCGGAGAGCCAGCATCACCTGGGTGTCGGTCCCCCCGATGGGGTAGCGGTCGGTGTCGACGTGATCAACCCGGTAGTAGGTGCGGATCTCCTGCAGTTGCTGGTAGGTGCGGTTGAGAACGTCGGGATCCCAGAGACGGACATTGTCTATGGTGGGTGCGTTTCGAGCGATATCGGATGCTTCGAGGTCGAAAGAGGCGTCGAACGAGCGGACTTCCACCTCGTCCAGACCGTATGCGGAGCGAGTGGCTTCGATGTTTCGCTCAATGTAGGGGCCTTCCCGGACCAACTCGTTGGGCTGCACCTGGAAGCGCTGCACGATAGCCGGATAGGCCACTCCGGCCGCCAGTGAGACGAACAGCCAGGCGGCCACCGACACCGCCACCAGCACCCATCCCCTCCTCCAGATGTTGATGATGAACAGGATGGCGGAGAATATCGAGACGGCGATCAGCAGGTTCAGAGCCGGCAACCGTGCATTGATGTCGGCGTACCCGGCGCCGAAGACGTTTTGGTTGTTGGCAAGGAGCAGTTCGTAGGTGTCAATCCGGTAGGAAAGAGCTCTCAGCAACGCGATAACCGCCGCCAGGGCTGACAGGTGCGCTTTCGCCTGGGTATCGAACCGAGGCATGCGACGCACCGGGAACCTGATTCCGCCCAGGGCGAAGTAACTCACCCCCACCGTCACCAAGGTTGCGACGGCGACTCCGGTCAGCCAACTCACAATGGTCGACCAGAGGGGAAGCCTGAACATGAAGAACGACAGGTCCAAACCGAACTGCGGATCGGTGACGCCGAAAGGCTGGGAGTTGAGGAAGAGCAACGCCTGGTCCCGCCAGGCCGAGACTCCCAGGCCCAGCAGGGCCGCCGCACCGAGGGCGGCCACCCATTCCAAAGTCCTGCTCCTCTCGCCCACCGCTTGGCGGATCTGAGCGACGGATGGGTCTTCGGGCGCCGTGCTGAAGGAGGCGTAGCGGACCGAGAGATACCTGGCCAGCCTCATGTTGCCCCAGATCACCAGGAAGACGACCACCGCACCCAGCAGACCCAGCAATGCCAACCACACCCACCGGGTCAGCCAGACGCCGGTTTGATCCACCGACCTGAACCACTGGTAGTCGGTCCAGACCCGGGACAGGGCGGTGAACACGCCATATATGAGGGCGATACCCGCGAACACCCACACGAAACGGCGGCGGCGGGGGGGCTGTTGCTGGCGGCTGGCACCTACCGGGAAGAACATCAGATCCTTAGTCTATACCCCGCCCGGGGCCCTTACAGCCGGGGCCCCATTTGACCACCCCAAATGGTGGTCGTAGTGAGAGGCGTTGTCGTCGTTGTGGTGGACGGAGTTGGTTCGGTTTCCGTATCGGCGCCAATGGCGACAGTGGTACTTGTGGCACTAGCTCCCGGTTCCTCAACAGCCAGGTCAGAAGGGTGTTCGCCCCCTGCATCACCATCGGTTTGAATCAGGTAATCATTCAGTGACAGCGCAATCAAGCTCAACGCAACAGCCACGGACAAAGCGATGAGAACACGCTTCTTCCTGTCAGAGGAAGGTGACTGGACTCGTCGACTTCGGGTCGTCCCACGGCTTCTCCCCAAAATCGCAGAGAGGCTCTCTATCGCATCGGTATGGTCAGGAGGAGGTACCTCAGATGGTAATTCGCGAGCGTTGCGGGGTGGTTAGGTAGTAAGCGAAAATCGGCTAGCCCTGTGAAAAAACGGCCAACTCTGTGAAAAAACGATTGCGTCTCTCGCCAGCGGATGCACTCGGGACAAACCCCAGCTAGAACGGGATTTACGCCGTTGGGCGGCGCACCCGCGGGCCATTCTCATCGCAGACCGGCCTTCACCAGAATTCAATCTGACCCGGGTGTTCCCGGCTAGCTCCGAGCCGAAAAAGGCTTGGCCGGAACTGGGATCAGTGTTACATTAATGTAATTCCCCATTGGAGGGCGATCTCGGTCGGACCCGGGGCAGACACCTATAGAGAATCTACGGAAGAGGAGGAGGCAGGCAAGTGAGCAAAGGACTCAAGGTAGACCGGCGTTTCACGCGCGGCGGGGAGGACCCCTACGAAACCGTAGCCTGGAGCAAGCGGGACACCCGGATAGCCAACACCGACGGCTCGGTGGTGTTCGAGATGAAGGACGCCGAAATACCGGTCGGCTGGTCGCAGGTGGCGGCCGACATCATAGTCTCCAAGTACTTTCGCAAGGCCGGGGTGCCCCTCCACGATTCGAACGGGACTCTTCTGGATGAGAACCATCAGGCCCCGCTGGGCTCGGAGCGCTCGGCCCGTCAGGTATTCGACCGGCTCGCCGGGACATGGAGGTGGTGGGGAGAGCAGGGCGGCTATTTCGCCTCCCAGGAGGATGCCCAGGCCTTCGAAGACGAACTCAAGTACATGCTCTGCCATCAGATGGCGTCTCCCAACTCTCCCCAATGGTTCAACACCGGTCTCAACTGGGCCTATGGGCTGACCGGCCCGGCGCAGGGCTTTTGGTATGTGGATCCCCAGACCGAGACGATGACGGAATCGCCGGACTCCTACTCCCGGCCCGCTCCCCATGCCTGCTTCATCCTCAAGGTCGAGGACGACCTGGTGAATCCCGGAGGGATCATGGACCTGTGGCTCCGGGAAGCCCGCATCTTCAAGTTCGGTTCGGGCGCCGGCTCCAACTTCTCGGCCATCCGGGCGGAAGGAGAAAAGCTGTCGGGTGGGGGAAGTTCTTCGGGAGTGATGTCTTTTCTGAAGATCGGCGACCGGGCCGCCGGCGCCATCAAGTCGGGCGGAACCACCCGGCGCGCCGCCAAGATGGTGATTCTGGACATCGATCATCCCGATGTCGAGGAGTTCATCAACTGGAAGAGGGACGAGGAGGACAAGGCCCGAATTCTGATCGAAAAAGGTGGCTTCGCGGCCGACTTCAACGGGGAGGCCTACGCCACCATCTCAGGACAGAACTCCAACAATTCGGTGCGGGTCAACGATGCCTTCATCAAAGCAGTAGAGACCGGCGCCGAATGGCCACTGACCGAACGCACCACCGGCAAGGTGATGAAGACCGTCTCCGCCGGGCACCTGTGGAACAGCGTCGCCGAGGCGGCCTGGGCCTGCGCCGACCCGGGGGTCCAGTTCGACACGACCGTCAACGAATGGCACACCTGCCCCGAGGGCGGGCGCATCCGCGGCTCCAATCCCTGCTCGGAGTACATGTTCTTGGACAACACCGCCTGCAACCTGGCTTCTTTGAACCTGGTTGCCTTCTACGACGACCGAAGCGGCGCCTATGACATAGACGGTTATCTGCATGCCATCCGGCTGTGGACGATGGTGCTGGAGATCTCCGTGGCGATGGCCCATTTCCCCTCGCGAGCCATCGCCCAGGGCTCATACGATTACCGCACCCTGGGCCTCGGCTATGCCAACCTCGGGTCGCTTCTGATGAGAAAGGGGATCCCCTACGACTCCCCACAGGGCCGGGCCATCGCAGGAGCACTCACTGCCATCCTCACCGGACACGGCTACGCCACCTCCGCGGAGATGGCCTCGGTGGTGGGACCGTTTCCCCGATTCCAGGAGAACCGAGAGGCCATGCTGCGGGTAATCCGCAATCACCGGCACGCCGCCTACGACTCCGATGCCTCCGAGTACGAGGGAATCTCGCAGGCGGTAGCCGGAATCAGCCGCAGGCATTGCCCGCCGGACCTGGCTCAAGCGGCTCGCGAAGCCTGGGACAACGCCTTGGAGATGGGTACCCGTCACGGGTACAGGAACGCTCAATTGTCATGCCTCGCTCCCACCGGGACCATCGGATTGCAAATGGATTGTGACACCACCGGTGTGGAGCCCGACTTTGCTCTGGTGAAGTTCAAGAAACTGGCGGGCGGCGGATACTTCAAGATCGTCAACCACTCGGTGGGCCCGGCCTTGGACTCACTCGGCTACATGCCCCGTGAGAAGCAGGACATCATCGAATACGTGGTGGGCACGTCATCCTTGGACGGCGCTCCTCACATCAACCGGCGGAGCCTGCGGGCCCATGGCTTCACGGACGCCGACCTGGACCGCATCGAGGCTTCCCTGCCGGAGGTGTTCGAGTTGCGCCATGCCTTCAATGCCCTGGCGGTGGGCGAGGCCACCCTGCGGCGTTTGGGCGTGGAACCCGATCAGTATCAACGGCTCGACTTCGATCTGCTGTCCTTCCTGGGATTCACCCCTGCCCAGATCGACTCTGCCAGCGACTACATCTGCGGTCATCAGACCATTGAAGGCGCTCCCCATTTGAGAGAGGAGCACCTGCCGGTGTTCGACACCGCCAACCGCAACGGTCGCCATGGCAAGCGGTTCATCCACCACAACGGGCACATCCGGATGATGGCCGCCGCCCAGCCGTTCATCTCCGGCGCCATCTCCAAGACCATCAACATGCCCAACGAGGTGGAGCCCGACGACATCAAGTCCTCCTACCACCTCTCCTGGGAGTTGGGGTTGAAGGCCATCGCCCTGTACCGGGACGGCTCCAAGGCCTCCCAGCCTCTCTCCTCGGCCATTGAAGACTCCGTCGAAGGAGACGATCCGGCTCTGGAGGAGGCGCTCGGCATCGAGCAGCGCCTGGCCTACGGCTCCCTCCCGGAAGGCACCTCTCCCGCCCAAGCGTACGCCCAAGGAATGAATCCCCCCAGGTTCCTGCTCTCCTCCCGCCGCCGCGGTTGGACCCGGGAGGCCCGGGTGGGCGGACACAAACTCTTCATCCGCACCGGGGAGTACGAGGACGGGACCCTCGGCGAATTGTTCATCGACCTGGCCAAGGAAGGCGCCACATTGCGCGGGATCCTGTCGTGTTTCGCCATAGCGGTCTCCAAGGGCCTCCAGTACGGAGTGCCGCTCGAGGAGTACGTGGACACCTTCCTGTACCAGACCTTCGAGCCCCGGGGCATGGTGCAGAACCACCCCAACATCAAGATGGCGTCTTCGATGGTCGATTACATCTTCCGGGCCCTGGCCATCGAGTATCTCGATCGTGAGGACCTTGGACAGGTCAAAACTCCCAGCCCCGGAGAACTGCCCGAAGAGCCCCATCCGGCCGTGAGCGACCGGGGAACGCAGCCCACCTTGGATGCCGCCCAAGAGGAGAGCAACGTGGAGGCGGTCCAAGGGGCCGCCGCCTTCGTGGAGGCTCCCCCCCTTCAGTTCATGTCACCCGGCGATCCGCTAGGCGAGATTCTCGCCCAGGGAGCGGCGGTGGCGACTGCCCCATCCCAGGCCGCTCTGAGCCAGATGATGGGCGACGCCCCCATGTGTGACGAGTGCGGGCACATCACCGTCCGCAACGGGAGTTGCTACCGCTGCCTCAACTGCGGCGCTTCACTGGGCTGCAGCTAGCAAATGCCTTCGGTTACCCACCTCCACCTGGCCACGGCCCACCGTTCCGACCTCACCGAGGTCTCCGAGGTGCTGGCCGTGGAGGGTATGGGCCTTGAGGGTGATCGCTACCTGGGCACCACCCGCAATGTGACCATCGTCGCCGAGGGCGAGTTGCAGGCGGCCGCCACCCAGTTGGGATACCCCATCCTTCCCGGCTCCACCCGGCGCAACATCACGGTGGACGCCGACCGCCTTCCACGGGAGACGGGAACCCTCATCCGCATGGGCGAGGCGACGCTCTCGGTCTGGCGGGACTGTCCCCCGTGCGAACGGATGTACCAGACCGTGGGTCCCAAGGCGCGGGAAGCGTTGGCGGGAAAATCGGGAATCGCAGCCCAGGTGGTGAAGGGCGGGATGATCCGAGTCGGCGATCCGGTCCACATCGAGCCGTCTTCCTGATCCGACCGACCAACCCGCGAAACAAACCCGGGCCCCAGGCTTGACCCCTGTCCCACCCCAGTCACCTACTGGTCATTAGCCGATCAAACACCCGGTGATCCAACCAGGACGCGTCATGAGGGATCGCCGGGGATCAGATAATCCCGGGACCTCCCTCATCAGGGCGCGTCCGGATCCATGGAAAGGTGGAGGCGGGTGCGGGCCCAGTGCCGAGAGCCAATTCTGGGAATTTCGCGACTTAGGCCGTGCAGTGATCCGCCTGTCAAGACCCGTCTACCCAGCCGGAGAAGATCGGCACTGTCGTGGGCAGTAGCCTATTTCCAATGGTCGAATCACTGGTAGTCGGACGCGGGTTAAGCAAGAAGTTCGGTGACTTCACCGCCGTGGACAGCATCGACTTCCAAATCCAGGCGGGGGAGGCATTCGGGTTCCTCGGGCCCAACGGCGCCGGGAAGAGTTCCACCATGAGAATGATCGGAGCCACCTCCCCTCCCACGTCGGGGCACCTGCGGGTGCTGGGTATGGATCCGATGGTGGATGGAATCAAGATCCGCGGCAGGCTGGGGGTGGTTCCCCAGGAGGACAATCTCGACCGGGAACTCTCGGTGTATGAGAACCTTCTGACATATGGACGCTACTTCAACATGGCCCGCGCCGAGATCGATCGTCGAGCCGCTGAACTGTTGGAGTTCGTGCAACTCTCCGAGCGCAGGGACAGCCGGGTGGATCCCCTGTCCGGCGGCATGAAGAGGCGCCTCATAATCGCCCGGGGACTCATCAACCAGCCGGAACTGCTGATCTTGGACGAGCCCACCACCGGCCTTGACCCCCAGGCGCGTCATGTCGTATGGGACCGCCTCTACCAACTCAAGCAGGAAGGGGTGACACTGGTCATCACCACCCACTACATGGACGAGGCCGAGCAACTCTGCGACCGCTTGGTGGTGATGGACAAGGGCCGGATCGTGGCCGAGGGGTCGCCGCGGTCCCTCATCGAGCGCTATTCCACCAGGGACGTGCTGGAACTTCGCTTCGAGGCCGATGCCCGCGACCAGGCCCTGCCGGTGATCGAGACAGTGGCCCAACGAACCGAGAATCTGCCCGACAAGGTGATGGTCTACACCGACAACGCCGACGAGGCCGTCATCCGACTGTCCAACAACGGGGTCCATCCCATCTCCACGCTGATACGCCGTTCTACCCTGGAAGACGTTTTTCTGCGGCTGACCGGCCGCCAACTCATCGAATGAACACCCCCCGGTCTCTGATGGTGGTGGAAGCCGAGTATCGCATCTACCGGCGCACCTGGCGGGGTACGGTGCTCACCACCTGGCTGCGTCCCATCCTCTTCTTGGTGGCGATGGGAATGGGACTGGGCGCCCTGATCGACCGCAATGTCAACCAGGCGCTGGGAGAAGCCGGGTACCTGGCCTTCCTCGCTCCGGGGTTGATGGCAGCCTCCGCCATGCAGACCGCCATCACCGAGGCGTCGTGGCCGGTTCGAACCGGGATCAAATGGCGCAAGAACTACTGGGCGCAGATCTCCACGCCCCTCACCACCAATGATCTGCTCACCGGTCTGATGATCTGGATAACCATCAGGCTGCTGTTCGTCTCCACCGCCTTCGCGGTGGTCATCTGGGTGTTCGGGGCAGGGTCCTTCGGGAAGGCGCTGATGGCCGTTCCGGCCGCAACGCTGACAGGCATGGCTTTCGCCTCCCCCCTGGCCGCCTTTGCGGCGTGGGTCAAGGAGGACTCCACCATGATTGCCATGTTCCGATTCAGCATCATCCCCCTGTTCCTGTTCTCGGGCGCCTTCTTTCCCATCGAGCAACTTCCCGATTTCCTGGAGCCGATCGTGGTCCTCAGCCCCGCCTGGCATGGCGTCGACCTGTGCCGTTGGATCATCCTCGGCACGCCGCTGACCCTCTCGATCTGGACGGAGTTGGGTTACCTGGCGGCGACGATGGCGGCAGGATGGTGGGCGGCGGCTCGACAGCTTCGGAAGAGGCTCATCGTATGAGCCTGCTGCTGGCCCGCCTGTTCCCTCCCCAGTCCCGGCCCACCCGCCGCGCCGGTCGTCTGCTGCAGCGCAACCTCTTGGTCTACAAGCACATCTGGATGGTGATAATCGCCGGGTTCTGCGAACCGGTCTTCTACCTGTTCGCGGTAGGAGTGGGCCTGGGAAGCTTCGTCGGTGACGTCACCACCGCGGGAGGACAGACTCTCAGCTACGCCGCCTTCGTGGCGCCCGGTCTCCTGGCCGCCTCTGCCATGAACGGGGCGATCGTCGAGTCCACCTTTCCCATCTTCTTCAAACTCCACTACAACCGCACCTATGACGCGGTCCTGGCGACTCCCATGCGAGTGGCCGACATCACGGTGGGAGAGATCCTGTGGGCACAGTTGCGAGCCGGGATCTATGCCTGCGGCTTTTTGGCACTCATGTACGTCACCGGACTGACCACTTCACCGTGGGCGCCGGGCGCGGCATTGGGCGCTCTCCTGGTCGGATTCACCTTCTCAGCCGCGGGGTTCGCGGCGGTGACCTTCATGCGCACCTGGCATGACTTCGACATGATCCAATTGGTGATCCTGCCTCTTTTCCTTTTCTCGGGCACCTTCTATCCTCTCAGTGTGTACCCACCCTTCCTTCAACCCATTATGCAGATCTCTCCCCTATATCACGGAACGGAACTGTTGCGGGCATTCACCCTGGGCCAATTCGACTGGACACTGGCGGGGCACGCCGGGGTGCTGGTGCTCATGGGAACGGTGGGCCTGTTCATCATCTCCCGCCGACTCGTGGGGACCCTGTTGAAATGACCACTCCCCAGAACCCTCTCGGAACCGAACTGCACAAAGCCCTGTTCTCCAAGCCCGAGTCGGACGTGCCCGCCCTCACCAACCGGTTCCGTGTGGACCTCTACCGGTGGATGTGCCTCACTCGCACGCTGGACGACACCATGGTGACCATGTGGAAGCAGGGAAGGGGCCTGGGCGGGACCTTCAGCGGTAGGGGCCACGAGGCGATCAGCGTGGCAATGGCGATGGCGCTGGAACCCGACGATGTGATCGCTCCCATGCACCGCGACGTGGGCTCCTACCTGGTGAGGGGGATGACACCGGCTCGGGTGTTCGGCAACCTCCTGGGCCGGGAGACCGGTCCCAGCGGGGGACGTGACGCCAACCTTCACGGGATGGGCGACCTGAGCCTGGGGATAGTCGGGTACGTCTCTCACATCCCCCAGCAACTCCCGCTCAGCCTGGGAGTGGCGATGTCCTTCAAGTACCGCGGCGAACCTCGGGTGGCTCTCACGGTGTGCGGCGACGGCGGCACCACCACCGGCCCCTATCACGAATCGCTGAACATGGCCGCTCTGTATCAGGCGCCGCTGGTGCTGATCGTGGAGAACAACAAGTACGCCTACTCCACTCCCCTGCACCAGCAGATGGCCACGTTCGCCATCGCCGAGCGGGCGGCCGGCTACGGACTCAACGCGGTTAGCGAAGATGGAAACGACGTCGAAGCCATGTACCTGTGCGTCAAGGCGGCCGTGGAGAGGGCCCGAGAGGGTGGAGGGGCCAGCGTCATCGAGGCTCGGACCATGCGCATGCTGGGTCACGCCATCCATGACGGCGCCGAATACGTCCCCAAAGAGTTGTTGGAAAAGTGGGAGGCCCGCGATCCGCTGGTCCTCTACCGCCGACGCCTGCTCCAAGAAGGCCGTGCCAAGCCTGCCCAACTGGAAGAGATCGAAGCCTGGGCGCAGGCGGAGATCGAACAGGCGGTGGCCGAGGCCGAGGCGGCGCCCTTCCCCGATCCCGGCACCGTCACCGACCGGGTGTACGCATGAGGCAACTCACCTACCTGCAGGCCATCTCCGAGGGCATAGCCCACGAGATGGAGAGAGACCCCGACGTGCTGGTCCTGGGCGAGGACGTGGGGGGAGAGTTCGGGGGCGCCTTCAAGGTGACCAAGGGCCTGGCGGCCCGGTTCGGCGATCAGCGGGTGCTCAACACTCCCCTTGCCGAACAGTCCTTCATCGGCATGGCCAACGGCATGGCGATCATGGGACTGCGCCCCATCATCGAGGTGCAGTTCGCCGACTTCATCTCCACCGGATTCGACTCCATCGTCCAATCGGCGGCCACCATCCACTATCGCTTCGGAGCACAGGTGCCGTGGGTGATCCGGGCGCCGTCCGACGGTGGGATCCGCTCGGGACCGTTCCACAGCCAGAATCCGGAGGCCTGGTTCGTCCACACCCCCGGCTTGAAGGTGGTGGCGCCCTCCAACCCGGCCAACGCCAAGGGCCTGTTGTGCTCGGCGGTAAGAGACCCCAACCCGGTCGTCTACTTCGAGGCCAAGCCGCTGTATCGCTCGCTTCGAGGACCGGTGCCCGAAGGCGAGCATCTGACTCCCATCGGAGAGGCCGAGGTCGTCAGAGAAGGACACCATCTCACCATCGTCGCCTACGGAGCGCAGGTGACCCAGGCGCTCTCGGCTGCGGTGACCCTGGGCGCCGAGGGCATCGAAGCGGAGGTGGTGGACCTGCGCACCCTCAAGCCACTCGACTTCGACACGGTGGCCGACAGCGTCACCCGCACCTCCCGCCTGCTGGTGGTGCACTCCGCCAATCGGATGGTGGGAGTGGGCGCCGAGGTGGCCGCTCGGGTCGCCGAGGAGTGCTTCGACTGGCTGGACGCTCCCGTCACCCGACTGGGCGGCCTGGACACGCCGGTTCCCTTCAGTCCACCCTTGGAGGACGCCTACCGGCCCGACGCACCGAAGATCGTCGCCGCGGCGCGCAGGCTGGTGGCCTACTAGAACCGCCGTCCATCGGGAGAGTGTGAAAAACTCCCGGACTCCAGCATTGAAAAATGTCACAGCGGCGGGCCATATTGGTACTAGCCAAACACCTACACGGTCCGTACCGACGTCGTTCGGGCCGCGTCAAGGGATCATAAGGTCTATCGGAAAAGGGACTGTTCCGGTTTTCAAGAACGCCGCTTCGTGCTGAACAGGCTCTGCTGGACCCACGGACAGGTGGAGGCGGGGGAAGGGCCCGGAAGGGGACGGCTTTGGCGAGAAATCTTTCGCTTGAGTATTGCTATTGGGCAGGTTCGGCCTCTCAGGGACCGAGACTGCGGAGAAGTTCTCGCTTTATCCCGGCGACGTAGGTGATCGTGGGGTTGACAACCTGCGTGGCGCGTGCTTCCAGGACCTGGCTGAGAAGTAACACTGCTTCTTGCGGCTCGATGTTGTAGTCGGCGCCAAGCCACCGGACCAACTCGCTCACGGCGATCCGAAACGCCCTCTCCGCGGGCCGACCGGAGGCAACCGTCAGAATACGGTCGGGTGTGACGATGCGCGGCCAGGTCATCTCCACGGGGCGGTCGATCAGGTCAACCCGGAGGCGTATCACACCTGAGGTTTCGATGGCCGACCCTCCGATCTCGCCGTCGCCCTGGAGAGCGTGGACATCGCCGATGTGCAGCAATGCGCCACCTACGTTGACGGCCAGGACCACCGTGGCGCCCGGGCAGACCTCCTGCACGTCCATGTTTCCTCCCCACGAGCCAACCCGAAGATTCGACTGGGCCTCGTGGGCAGGGGCGACGCCGACCATGCCGACCATGGGTCGAGTCGCAATAGCCAACTTCTCGTCCCATATGACGTGGTCGTCTCGGATCCGTACCACCCGGGAGGTTGCCAGGTCGGAAGGTGTGACCGGCGTGCTGGGAAAGAACCGGTTGTCACCGGCGAACATCGTGTAGCCGACCGATGCCAGGTCCATGGCCTCTATGGTGACTTCCACCGCCATCCCCGGCTCGGCGCCCTCCACCCAGATGACACCCGAGGACGGGTTTCCTCGCTCCACCTTGTAGGGCTCGTGGCTCAGCCACTCCTCCCGCAGGTCCGCAGGCACCACCGAGAGGTCGGGACCCCGACTCATGTGGGTGGCCACCTCGAACACCTCGCCGGGCTCCACCCACAGAGTCGGCGGATTGTCGGGACTCGTTTCGTAATAGAGGGGAGAAGGCCCCTGGCGCTGAATCATCTTCGGCTTCAACGCTAACGGAAAACCTCACCGTTCCGCTCGCAGCAGGCGGGTTAATGACCGCAGGTGCGGAGCGGTCCTTCCGACGGGAGTCAGCCGATATGGTCGAGGAGCGTCAGGCCCGCACCGATCACTCCCGCCTGCGGACCCAATGTTGCCGGCGCTATCGGAGTCGCCTTCGCCCGGTGGGACCACACCGACCGGCGGGCCACCCCCGCGACCCGGTCCACCAGTCCCCGGACGTTGCACAGGCCTCCTCCCACGATCACCTCGGCAGGGTCGAGGATGTCGATCAGGGTCGCCACCAGGTGACCCAACAGTTCGGTGGCCTGATCCACCACCAGCCGAGCCTGGGCATCGCCTCTTCTCGCCAGGTCGAACACTTGTGGCGCCGAGAGGACCTCACCGGTGAGATCGGCGTAGCGCTCGCTGATCCCCCGACCCGAGGCCACATCCTCCACGCAGGACCCCACCAACTCGTTTCGCCGGGTGTCAAGCGCCGTCAACACGGTGGAGCCCGACAGCAGGGCGCGTCCGTGCTGGCCCTCGAAGGGCCGGCCCTCGATCAGAAGGCAGTGGCTGATGCCGGTTCCCAGGTTTACGTAGAGCGACACCTTCGCACCAGCGCCGGTTCGCGAACGAGCCTCCGCCAGCGCCGCAGCGCGGATGTCTGCCTCCACGCGGATCGGCCGGAAGTCAGAAAACGCCTCCCGGACACCCTGGTCAGTCCAGCCCACCACCGCTTCGGAGGTGATGCGGCCGTCCTCCACCAGTTCCGGCACCCCGATTCCCACCCCGACGATCTCGGCTCCGACGGCATCGGCGTCCGCAGCCACCGAGTCGGCCACTGCAGCGGCCCGCCGCAGCGAGTCAGCCCCAAAACTGCCGGTTGCGACGGTGGTCAGAGACTCGACGCCGCCGCGGCGGTCCACCAGCCCTGCTGCTATCTTGGTCCCACCCACGTCGATGGCCACCGCGACTGCTTTGCGACCCGAGGCGATGGCTTAGCCCTCCCCGTCCCGCAGGTGCTCCTCGGTGCGGATGATGCGGCGGTCGTGGACCGGTGCGGTGCCCGCCAGGTAGATCGAGTCGGGCTGCAGCGGCAACGGATCGAAGGTGCTGTGCAGGTCCTGGGTCCTTCCGGTGGCAGCCGCCCGGTCGGCGGCCAACATGATCTCCAGCACATGGAATGCATGACGGGGCAGGATCAGTTGGGTGGCGCCGTCCACCACGTCCACCAGGTGCTCCAAGGCTCCGGTCCAGTCCCATCGGGGATCGATCTCCTCATAGATCGCCCAGGCGCCCTGTTGGTTGGTCCACATCTCGTATCCCTCCGGCGCCCAGTCGTCTCCCAGCATCTGGATGGTCCCCTCGCTGCCGTACAGTTCCAGCGCCGGCGACCGGTAGCGCTGCATGGTGAACCCGGTGGTGACCGCCGCGAAGGTGGCCGATCCGAAGTCCAGCAGCATCTGGTAGTTGTCGTAGACCTGCACGTCGATCTCCTCGCCGTCCACCACCCGGCGCGGGGTAGCTATCCCCGCCAGGGCGGTGACCCGCCGGACCGGGCCCCGCCAGCCGGGGGGTTTAGCGTCCCCGGCAGGGCCGGGGACCCGCCGGACCGGGCCCAGCCATCCGGTGAGAGCGGTGATGTTGTAGACGGCCAGGTCGAACACCGGTCCTCCCCCCGGGCGGTAGAACCACTGTCCCCAGTCGGGTCCCGACCACCCGTACCTTCCCCTGGCCAGATGCACCCTCCCGATCTCACCCCGGTGGATCACCCTCTTCCAGATCGCCTGGAAGGTGGGGCTCAGCACCACCCCGGGCGCGCACATCAGCACCGAGTCGCGGCGCTCGGCCTCCTCCAGGATGGCTTCGGCGCCGGCCAACTCCACCGACATGGGCTTTTCCACCAGCACATGCTTTCCGGCTTCAAGCGCCTCCAGCGTGATCCGACCGTGATGGGGCATGGAGGTGAGGATCACCACGGTGTCCACCTGCGGATCGCCGATCACTTCCGAGTAGTCGGTACAGAACGGCACCGGTTCGGAGAGAAGCCGCTCTCCGGCGTCGGCGCGGTCGGGGTTGATGTCGCAGGTGCTCACCACCCGGATCCGGCCCCCCAACCGCAGACGGCGCAGCGACTCCGCGTAGGGTTCGAACACGCTCCCCAAGCCGATCACTCCCACCCGCATTTCGTCAGCCATCGGTACTCCTTTTCTCCGGGTACGTCATCCTTTGATGCCGAACATCCTCATCCCCCGCACGAAGTACTTCTGAGCCACCGCGAACAGGATCACCAGCGGCGCCGTCATCAGGGTCGCCGCCGCCATCATGAGGTGCCACTCGGTGAGCCGCCGCCCCCGGAAAGAGAACAGGCCCAGCGACAGGGGGAACTGGTCGGGATCGTTGAGGTAGATCAGCGGGCGGAAGAAGTCGTGCCAGGTCCACACGAAGGTGAACACCGCCATCACCACCAGCGCCGGCTTGACCAGCGGAAGCATAATCTGCCAGAAGATGCGAAACTCACCGGCGCCGTCCACCCGCGCCGCGTCGTCCAGTTCCCGGGGCACCCCGCGGAAGAACTGGCGCATCATGAAGATGAAGAACGCCTCGGCGAAGAACGCCGGAGCGATTAGCGGTATGTAAGTGCCCAGCACTCCCAGGTTCTTGAAGAGCAGGAAGGTGGGTATGAAGGTGACGATGTAGGGGACCATCATGGTGGCCAGGGTGAGGCTGAAAAGAAACCCGCGTCCGGGAAAGCGCAGGCGGGCGAACCCGTACCCCACCAGAGAGCAGGACAGCACCGTTCCCACCGTCACCATCCCCGCATAGAACATGCTGTTTCTGAAGAACAGGAAGAAGGGATACCCCGGATAGTTGAGCACCTCGATGAAATTCCCCCACAAGAAGGTCTCCGGGAACCACTGGACGGGGATCCTGAAGATCTCCTGGTTCTCCTTGAGAGCCGAACTGAGCATCCACAGCAGCGGCAGCGCGAAGCACACCGAGAGGCCGCCCAGGATGATGTGCCAGGCCGTCTGGCGAAAGAACCCCATCCGGCCGGCGTAGAAGCCCTGCCGGGGCTCGTCGGTGCGCTCGGCCTGGGTGACCGCGCCGGGACGGAGGAGTCTCATCGGCCCCTCACACTCCCTCGTACACCCAGCGGCGGGTGGTCCCGAATATGGCGCCGGTCACCGCCACGATGACCAGGAACAGCACCATGGCCTGTGCCGAGGCGTAGCCCATGTCGAAGTAGCCGAAGGCGGTGCGGTAGATGTGGACCATGTACATCAGCGTCGATCCTCCGGGCACTCCCGAGGTGCCTCCCACGATCATGGCGGCGTCGAAGACCTGGAAGGAGTAGATCACCCCGATCACCAGGTTGAAGAGGATCACCGGGGTGAGCAGCGGCAGGGTGACGTTGGAGAACCTCCGCCACGGTCCGGCGCCGTCCATCGAGGCCGCCTCCAGCAGTGACTCCGGTATCTCCTGCAGGCCCGCCAAAAAGATCAGCGTGGCGGCGCCCACCCCCCACAGGCTCAGAATGATCAGCCCCCATTTTGCCCAGGCGGGATCCTGGAACCAGGCCGGTCCGTCGAGGCCCACCGTCTCTATGGCGGTGTTGAGCGGCCCGGCGCGGGGCTCTAGGAGCAACAGGAACACGATGGTGCCCGCCACGGGGGGAACCACCGCCGGCATGTAGAAGAGGGTCCGGTGAATGCCGATGCCCCGCACCGGCCGGTTGAGCAGCAGCGCCAGGATCAGCGCCACCACCAGCCCGATGGGCACCGAGAGCAGCGCGTAGAAGAGGCTGTTACCGGCGGCCCTCCACACCGTGGGATCGTCCCACAGCTTCGCATAGTTGTCGAACCCGATGAATTCGGGAGGCGTGAAGACGCTGTATTCGGACAGCGACAGGTAGGTGGCGGCGACTATCGGATAGAGGTGGAACACCACCAGAGCCAGAAGCCAGGGAGACACGAACAGGAATCCTGCCAGCGCCTCTCGCCGGCCCAGCGGTCTAGACCGAAGCCGCCGCAACCTAGCCATCAGAGGGGACCGAGGGGATCAGCTCAAGAGAGAGTCGAGCTCCGCCTGGGTGGCCTCCTGTGCCAGTGTCAAGGCCTCCTTGGGAGTTGCCTCCTTGAGCATCACCGAACTGATCGCCGTGTAGAGCTGGTCATGGAGGAAGTTCTGGACGGGACAGGTCCACATGGGCGCCGCCACTTCCAGTTGCCCTGTGAAGAACTGCGTCATGTCGGTGGCGAACTCGTCGCCTCGCTGGTCGGCGACCGACTGCGGGAACAGGTCATCGGGAGCCAGGCGGTTGGTGGGGATGTCGGGCACCTGCGAGAACCAGGTGCTCATCCCGTCGACCACCAGGTAGTCGAGCCACGCGAAGGAGGCCTCCGGATTGGGCGCCCCCTTGGGAATGGCGCACCAGTTGGGCCAGAAGCCCGAGGCCGTGGACGTGCCGCTTGGTCCCACGGGGAACCCGGCCACGTTCCAACGCTCCCATCCGGCGAACTCGGAGCCGTACATGTCCGCAGCCAGCCAGAAGCCGTTGACAACGGCCAGTTGGTCCCCGCCCTGGAACCCCGGCGGGCGTCCCAGTTCGTCCACGTATCCGGCGCCCAGGTAGTTGCCGGAGGCATCCATGGCCACCCAGTCGCCCTTGTACTGCTCGTTCAGCCACTGCAGACCGAAGTCCAGCATCTCGATGTTCTCATCGGAGTCGAGTCGCACCTGCTTGGATTCGGCGTCATACAGGGTCCCGCCGTTGGTGGCCGACCAGATGGCTGCCTCCACGGCGTCGTAGGGCGGGATCATGCCCGCCGAGACCAGGGTGTCGCCGTCCCACTGGACGAACTCGGCCGACAGGGCCTTGAGGTCGTCCCAGGTGGTGGGGAAGTCGTCCCGGCCGCTTGGGATGCCCTTGCTCTCCAGCAATTCCTGATTGTAGAAGATGGCGTAGGAACTGGCTGTGGCGGGCAGTCCGAAAATCTGACCGTCCCACCGGCAGGAGGCCAGCACGCCCTCCGGCCAGTTCTCCACCTTGGAGTTCACCGAGGCCGCCATCAGGTCGTCAAGCGGCTCCAAGGCGCCCAGCGACGCCATCACCACCGGGGGATCCCAGATGATGACCGCGTCGGGCGGGGTGCCCGCAGCCAGGTTGGCCAGCAGTCGTTCGTTGAAGTCCTCGTCGTCGGCCACCCCGCACAGGACCTCGGTGACGTTTATGCCCGACCCTGAAGCAGAGAAGGCGTCGGCCACGGTGACAAACCCCTGGCAGAACGGATCGGAGCCGCCCGGCAGCCAGAAGTCGATGTCGATGGGCGCCGCCGTGGTGGGCGCTGCAGTCGTTGGAGAGGCGCTGGCAGCGGTGGTCTGGACTACTTCCTCCTCGCCGCCGCAGGAACCCAGGAATACCGCCGCTCCGCTCATTCCCAGAAGTTGCAGGAACCTTCTTCGACTCACAACGATCGGCATTTGCCGTCTTAGGTCTGGTCTCATTCGCAGATTCTCCTTTCACTTCGAACTTCCCGTCCTGGCGCCATGCCTTTGCCGAAGATGGACTCCGCGGGCCTGGCCGACCGCTCGAATCGAGAAATCCCTATACCTGTATACAAGTACACAACCTCACAAGATACAACACAAGCCCCGGCTACACCCGCCATGGCCTGAACTTCTTGCAAACGACGTACCGACCCAGCCGATCTGCCGCGTTTGGATCGAGCGGTCTTTCGGCAGACCTACTATTTCCGGCATGCAGAGTTCAATCATCGGCGCGGCCGTCAAGCGGGTCGAGGACCCCCGTCTCATCACGGGACGAGGCCGGTACGTCGGCAACATAACCCGACCGGACGCTTTATGGATGAAGGTGGTGCGCTCCGACACACCCCACGGAATAATCACCGACATCGACATCGAAGACGCCGTCGGCTCACCGGGAGTGGTGGCCGTGTTCACGGCTTCGGATCTGAACCTCAAACCTCTGTCGGTAGGGTCGCCGGGCGCCGATCCCCGTTTCACACAGGCGGTCCCCGCCTACGACCGGGTCCGGTTCACCGGAGAGGCCGTGGCGGTGGTGATCGCCGAGACCGACAAGCAGGCCACCGACGCCGCACGCCAAGTGTGGGTGGACATCGATCCGCTGCCCACCGTGACCAGCCCCATCGACGCCATGGCCGACGACGCCCCTCTGCTGTTCCCCGAAATCGGAACCAACATCGCCCTGGACACCACCGCCGAGGCCACCGCAGATCCCCTCTCGGACGCCGAGGTGGTGATCCGCGCCGAGTTCTACAACCAGAGGGTGGCCGGGATCCCCCTGGAGAACAGCAATTGCCTGGCGGTCCCCGACGGTGACCGCCTGGATGTCTGGACGGGTTCCCAGAACGCCTTCGTGCACCGCAACGTCATCTCCCGCTGCCTGGGCATCGACCGGGACCTGGTGCGGGTGAGGGTCCCCGACATGGGCGGGGGGTTCGGCGTAAAGATCGCCCCGGTGCCCGAACAGGTGCTGTGCGCCGCCGCGGCCCACCGCCTGGGCCGGCCGGTGCGCTGGCAGGAGACCCGCGAGGAGAACCTGCTCACTCTCCCCCACGGCCGAGCCGTCTACCAATTCGTGGAGTTGGGCGCCCGCCGCGACGGGACTCTCACCGGGCTCTCGGTCCACACCGTGGCCGAGTCGGGCGGTTACGTGTACTTCGGCGCCTACCTTCCCGAGTTCACCATCATGGTCGCCAACGGCGCCTATCACATCCCCAAGGTGCAGTTCTCCTACCAGTCGGTGGTCTCCAACACCTGCCCCATCAACGCCTACCGGGGAGCCGGCCGACCGGAGGCCACCTCCTACCTGGAGAGGTGCATGGACCTGCTGGCCGAGGAACTGGACATGGACCCGGTCGACATCCGGCGCCGCAACTTCATCCAGCCGCATCAGTTTCCCTACCGCACTCCCACCGACCAGTTATACGACTCCGGTGACTACGACGGGGCGCTCGACCGCGCCCTCCAGATGGCCGATTACCAGGCTCTGCGCCGGGAGCAGGCCGAGCGGGCCGCCCGGGGTGACCGGTGGAGACTGGGGATCGGGCTCAGCACCTACGTGGAGATAACCGCTCCCCAGGGTAGGACCGAGTGGGGGTCGGTGACGGTCCGAGAAGACGACATGGTAGAGGTGGCCACCGGCGTCTCCTCTCACGGCCAGGGACACGAGACCTCATTGACCCAGATCACCTCCGACGTGCTCAAGGTGCCCATGGACCGGATCATCTACATCCAGGGAGACACCGGCCGGGTGGCCAGCGGAGGAGGGACCATGGGATCCCGGTCGCTGCAACTGGGAGGAACCGCGGTCCTCCACGCCGGCGAAGACGTGGTGGAGAAGGGCCGCAAGCTGTTCGCCACCCTCCAGGAGGCCGCCGTTGAGGACGTGGTGGTCTCCGAGGGCGGCCGGGTGTCGGTGGCCGGATCTCCCGACATCAGCATGACCTGGGGAGAGTTGGCCCGGGTCAGCGGCGATGCACTGGCCTCGCAACTCTCCTTCGACCAGGACGAAGCCACCTTTCCGTTCGGAACCCACCTGGCGGTGGTGGAGGTGGACACCGAGACCGGTGACGTGCGGTACCTGCGTCACATCGCCGTGGACGACTGCGGCAAGATCCTCAACCAGCGCCTGGTGGACGGGCAGGTGCACGGCGGCGTGGGGCAGGGCGCCGGTCAGGCGCTGCTGGAGCAGGTCCTCTACGACGAGGACGCCAATCCTCTCACCACCAACCTCACCACCTACCTGGTGCCGACCGCCGCCAACATGCCGTCGGTCGAGATCGAGCACACCGTGACTCCCACCACCCAGAACGCCCTGGGAGTGAAGGGCATCGGAGAGGCGGGAACCATCGGCGCCACCGCCGCCATCCAGAACGCGGTCGTCGACGCGATACGGCCCCTGGGGGTCACCCACCTCGACATGCCCCTCACACCCGTCCGCGTCTGGCATGCCATCCAGGAAGCATCCCGCTAACTCGCTGGGGATCCAACTCGCGAAAAACGCTCCCGGCTTGGCGGTGAAGCGAGGCGTCTAACTTCGTGGTGACGACTCCCGCCCTGCGGGTCGGCACTTGCCGCGAGCAACCCAGGGGGTCATGCCTCTCCGAACACGATCGAAGTGCCGGTGGAGGTCGCGGGACCCTCGCGTTTTGAGGACTGATTCGCGATGCGTTCGACAGGGACGAAGGTCGTCGCGAATAGGGCGAAGGTCTCGTAGCGCCTGAGGACCAACCCGTTCGAGCACAACACCCGCCTTTTGTGATCGCCTGTGAGCATTGTTAAGATCGCGCGTCAGTGAAATCACAATGGAAACTCATTGCAGTAATAATGCTCATCTCGGTGATGCTGGCAGCGTGTGGCGACGATGGCCCATCGGACGTGGGTGCTGCTGCGATGGCATCGATGTCAAGTCCAGACGGCCTTCCGATGGGAACGGTTACCTTGGTGCAGGGACCCAATGGAGTGTTGATGTCGGCCGATGTCGGGGACCTGACCCCAGGACCCCACGGATTCCACATCCATTCCGTGGGTGCCTGCACGCCGGATTTCTCGGCCGCCGGCGCTCACTTTGCTCCGACAGACGACGGTCACGGTTTCATGCATCCTGAAGGAAAACATGCTGGCGACCTTCCGAATATCTACGCTGGGACGGACGGTACCGCACGGGCCGACGTTTTCACCGACCAGGTCACCCTGGCGGCTGATGCCGAGACATCTGTGTTTGACTCCGACGGTTCGGCGATCATCATTCACGACAAACCGGACTCCTACGGTGCGGAACCTGGTGCCGGAGACCGGGTGGCCTGCGGGGTAATAGAGCGGAACTGAGAGTCGGCCGGGCAGTACGCCGAGCGGGCGGCGACCTCAAGCGGGATGAAACCAACCCTGCAGAACATGATCGGTTTTTCCGATCGGCTGGGTTTTGGTAGCTAGTAACCAGTCTGTGGTTTCCGGTCGAAAGTCAAGGCATCCTATTCAGCGGAGTACGACGCTGTCCTGATATTTCGCCCTCTGGGATCGGTCAGACCCGAGTTTGGCGGGTCAAGGGGTTTGGTGGGAGGCCATTAGTGTGTTGACCTGGGGTTTTGTGTTGTGAGGGGCTGCTTCTGCACGATATTGTAGGGGCGACAGTTTGTTGGTGTTGTGGGGGGTGTGGTGGTAGTATTGTGGGGTATGTTCGTTAAGACGACCCGGCGTAGGAGGGGCGACAAGGTGTACGAGTACTTGTCGTTGGTGGAAACGGTTCGCAAGGGGTCGAAGATCGGCCATCGGACCCTGTTGCGTCTGGGAGAAGTCACTGCTCTGCGCGAAACCGGACAGTTGGGACGGATCATCGCCGCGTTGGAACGTCACCTCCACAAAGAACGCGTCGACGTTGACAGCTTGGCCGCCGAGGGAGCACCCGCGGTGGGAGCGGTAGCCGCGGCAGCGGCGGTATGGAAACAACTGGGTCTTGGGGGGTTCTTCACAAAAGTGGGCGCGGAACGCCGTGCCGAGGTTTTGGAACATGCAGTGTTGGCGATGGTGGCGAACCGGCTGGTAGCCCCGTGTTCGAAGCGTCGTCTGCCCGAATGGACAGAACATGACGTGGTGATGCCTTCTGGGTGGTCGGCGCCGTCGTTGGACCAGTACTACCGGGCCCTGGACGCCGTCGCCGACGTCAAAGAAGAGACCGAGGAGCATCTGTACCGGCGGTTGTGCAATTTGACCAACCTGAACCTTCGGCTGGTGTGCTATGACCTGACGTCCACCTATTTCGAGGGTTCCACCCGACCCTCCGACGGGTTCCCGTCCAGGGTGTTCGGATATTCGCGGGATCATCGCTCGGACAGGCCCCAGATCGTGATCGGCTTGTTGTGCACCACCGACGGGATCCCCATAGCCCATCACGTGTTCACGGGGAACACCAACGACGCCGCCACCCTACCGGGTGTGTTGGACGACCTGACCAAGCGGTTCGCGGTGGGTC
>MKWU01001288.1_pt1 | contig 44545 bp, 35 predicted proteins | sample 809101 | NCBI WGS metagenome assembly MKWU01 (sample SAMN05860141, study PRJNA318959) | sponge metagenome | host: Aplysina aerophoba | place: Slovenia: Piran, Adriatic Sea, Gulf of Piran | collected 2013-05-07 | reverse complement strand
GCTTGCCCAGGGTCTCAGCCACGGCCTGGCGTACGGGGACGGCGCCGTTTTCCATGGCCTCCATGAAGAAGAAGCCCAGATCTTCCGGCCAGTCAATGCCGAGCATCAGCGCGGCGTAGCGCCGGCTGGCCGGGCTCCCGCCGGCCAGGGAGGGGATCAGGTCCTCCGGGAGGATGTCTACTCTGCTTTCTTCAGTCATTGTGGGCCTCCACGGTCCTTCAACATTATTTTTCCCTGCATGAACCTTCAGCACTGCGCAGACCCTGGCGCCGACGTGTCGGGCGCAGGCTGGCCGGACAACTGCCCTGACGGTTTTTCTGTGGCCGAGATCGGGGACACGCCCGACCCCCACCGTCCATCAGTCACCGGCTGTCGCTCACCGTGTCGCTCGCTGGGCTTGCAATCAAGTCCCTTTGCGTTGCTCCAGTCCTGGACCCGCCGCCTCAATGCCTGGCGTGGTGGTTCCTCCGGCGGCGCCTCTCAAATTAATCCGGTCTGTTCGTATGGTCCGACGCTGTCGTCACATCCAGGGTTTGAATGGTTTTTCTCTTCTGATCTGCAGGACGAACCCAATTCGCGAGCGCAGCAGGACGACCTGTGGAATCCAATGTGATTCCTGGCGTTTCCCTCATGGTTCTCCTGCCCCTTGCAGTTGTTTCGCCTGCCTGGCCCTGGGGTCATATTTCGTCGCCGTCTTCCAGTCCCTCCAGGTACTCGTGCAGCTGCCACTGGGCCATTCCCCGGCGGGCCTCCGGGTTGATCCGCAGGGCTTCCTCCTTTCGCTGGACCTCGATCAGACTGAAGCTCAGACATCTCAGGGCGGACTGAATGGTGGCGGTGGCCGTCAGGCTGCTCCCGACCCAGCCCACCTGGTCCCTGTATTCCACCTTCACCACCGACGGGGAAAGGGGTTCCAGGATGAACTCCTCCCCCCTGATTATTACCTGCTTCCTTGTCATTACCCTGCTCCCCTATGATCAGTATCTTGAACACGCCCGCCCCCACGGGCGTTACCAGTACAGGTCGTCCCGTCTTATCCGGACCAGCAGGTCATTGAGCCGGTCGCCGCACCCGGGCTGCGCCGGCAGGGGAGACCTGTCGGCGGCATCCCTCAGCATCAGCATCAGCCGGTCGAACTCTTCCTCCAGGAAGCCGACCTCTCCTTCCTTCACCTGCCGCTCCTCGGGTCCCACGGCCCGGCGACGCAGCAGGTCGTCAGCGTGGGACAGACGGGCCCGCGCGTTCAGGGCCGGCAGGCTGCACTCCAGTTCCCCCGTCTCCATCAGGTGGATGCCGGTCAGGAGGGCCCGGTACAGGTGCAAAGCGTGCTTGACATCCGCCTTGTCAGGCTTTTTCAGGACGCTCAGGGCCTTGCTGGCCATCCCCATGTAGTGCCCGGCGTGTCTCCTGGTGATGCACTCCCCGGCAATCTCCCTCAGCTCGGCGTGGAAGTCACCCGTCACCAGGACCAGGGGCGACAGCGCCTCCTCCAGCACGTTGCCGTTGCCCTTGAGCAGCAGCCTGAGGACCTTCTTCACCTCGTGGGTGACCAGTTCAACGCCGGCGCCGGACGATGCCCCCTTCCTGGTGACAGTCTCCCGCCCGTCCTGCAGGCCCAGGACCTGCCGCGTGGGCAGGACGTGGCAGCCCCGCAGGTCCCGGTCGGAGCCAGGGGTATCAAAGCCGTAGAGCCTGGAGCCGTGCACCGTGGCGTACAGCAGGGGATGGGGCTGGTCTTCCAGGAACCGGCTGAACTTGTCTCCCTCCAGGTCCTGGTTCAGGAATGTGTCGGTCATGGTTGTCATTGGAATCTCCGGTCGCGCGGATGAAAAAAGCCCCGACGCCTGTACGCGCCGGGGCTGCTGGTTCCCTCATCGTATGTATCGGCGGCGTATCTCGTCAGTCGTCCGTACCTGACTCCCCATGTCTATAAATGGGCGCAGGCACAGTACCTGAAACCGGGCACGGGTAACTGGCTGCGGCCGCTATGGTGGCGGCGACCATATGCAGCGCAACGCCGGTGCGCTTTCCAGAGCCGGCTCCCGCCGGCCTTGTAACAGAGTTCATTCTCGTCATGGCCCACTGATTGTAACCCTCCAGGGAATCGGATGCAAAGGGTATTCGCTCCTGCCCGCCAGGCCAAAACTCTCAGTCCCGGACAAGGGAGGTTGGGTGACCGATTGGACTGGGGAAGACCGGGCGCTTCTGCCGAAGACCTCCCGACTCCACGGCAGCGGTGGCACAGAATCTTCTGCCTTGGCCCGCCCGCTGGCCGCAGCCCATGATGGGTGGATTTTGACTACGCCTCATGGTATCTGGAACCCTGCTATTCACGACAGTTGAACGGGCCGACTCTTAGTCGCATTCCTTCAGGCTCAGCAGTCCATCATCCCGAATCCAATACTGGGCATTGCGCGGAATGCAACCGGTCAGTTGGTTGTCATTCAATGTCAGGAAACCGAGCCTCGGCAGGTCCGCCAGCTGGCTGGGAATCTGACCTGTCAGCTGATTGTTGCTGAGGTCCAGATCCGCCAGGTAGTTGAGCTGGCCCAACTGAAAGGAGGTGGGTCAATTCTAGGTTGGCGAAAACGCTCAATCTTGAGTTGGCGTTGACACTCCTGGCGGTATCCAGGTGACTTCGCCGGCGGGTGTTGTCACCTTCGAGGGTGACCTGCGGCAACCGTGAGCGGCATTAGTCCGTTGCCTTCCTGTATTTGCAAGAGTGTTCCTTACCTAAAGTTTCGGATTTATGTCGTGGCGATTTGGCCCATTGGCGCCGGGCCATAGACCCAGCACTAAGCCGATGATCGCTCCGACGAGGGGTATAAAACATAGGAACGTCCAGGCGCCGGAGCGGTCCAGGTCGTGCCAGCGTTTAATGAGGATTACCACACCGCAGTAGTAAAGCAGCGCAAAAGCCCCCAGGACCACTAGGACTGTGACAAGTCTTGACCACTGACCTGCCGAGCTAGTTACGGCACTGGCCAGCAGTGCAAGACCAGAACTGACAGCTAGCAAGGGCAACCAACCCAGGAGCCAGTATTCCCTCCGGTTGATTCGGCCTCTAGGTGAGAAGAGTACAAAGGGTAGACTACGCATTTTCAAACCTCGGCGGCGGCCAGGGCTTTCCCTTGGGGAGGAGTATGGTGAGGTAGCGCCGCAGCTTGATTGGAATTTAATCCTGGCTCAGCTGGTTAAAGGCTCGGGCGGCCTCCAGGACGTCTTTGTAGCGCAGCTCTGACGCTTCCTGCACGGTTCCTCGGGGCGCCGTCACCGTTGGCATAGCGGACCGGCTGGTACTACTCCTCGAAGTCGGCGTCCTCTCCCAGGATGTTCAGGTGGGTAAGGTATCTTGTGAGGAGTGCCTCTTCGTAGGGGGTCATGGCACCACCTGTTGTTCAGCTTAACTATGCTCGGTTTACGCTTGGTCGAACTCAGGCCTGGAGAATCCCAGGCCTCTGCGAATTCTATGGAGTGTGCCAGCCAGTTCAGAGGTCCAGGTTGGAGTGTCTTGGAATGCTGGTTTGTGCCTGGCTTTCTGGGTTGATCCAGATTTCGTGAGAGCCGCCGGCCTGGCGGTCAAACCTGCAGCCCAGGTTCTCCAGTTTTCTTCGTAGCTCTCGGTAGGTCATGCCGTGATGGTCAGGCTGCCTTCCCGCATATCCCTGGGAGCAACCTCCGATGGCAACGGAAGTCCCCTTTCCTTGAGGGACTGGATGATGGCCCTGGCCACCGCCCATAACTCCTCCAGCGTTTCGCTGGGGGTATCTCCCCAGGCGTTGCATCCCTGGAGGGCCGGGACCTCGGCCCAGTACATCCAGCCGTGCTCCTCGGTGGGTTCGTGGAGAACATAGTCCAGCCGGTAGACGTCCACGTCTTTCTCCTGTCCCTGTTAACCGGTCTATTACCGACATTTGCCTCTTCTGGAATGGCCTGGTCAAAGGTTAAAATGGGGAGGTCTCACGTGTCCCTTAATGTCCCTTATAGGACATGTTGCATTTCCAGAAAAGAGGTGAAAAATGCCCGAAGATACCTTGGGAAACGTCCTCTCTCAGCTCCAGCAGATGCTCCACGAACTGTACTACACCGGTCGCACTACGCTCACCCATAAGGAGGTCCGCATCCTGACGAAGCAGGTCGAGGGGATCCAATCGGACGAGGGTCGCAGGATCAATCACCGCCACAAACCGCCCAGGGTGGTCAAGTGGGACGACGACTACTTCGACGATATAGTCAATGAGGAAAGGGCCCCGGAATGAACATGCTCAGCGTTTCCCCAGCGGCCGTGCCCACCGCCCAGGGACTGACCCGGGAGGACTTCAGGAGGGTCCAGGACTTCCTGGACCAAAGCGTCTCCGCCAACACCCGGGCCATGTACCGCTCCGCCTGGAAGACCTTCGAGGACTGGACCTCAACCCGGGCCGTCCTGGGCCTGCCGGCATCGCCGGCCCTGGTGGCGGCATACCTCTCCCACCTGGCTGAGGAGCGCCAGCTCTCGGTGGCCACCGTGCGGGTCCACAAGGCTGCCCTGGCGGCGATCCACCGGGCCACGGGCCACGAGGACCCCACCGACAATGAGGGGGTCAGGCGCGTCCTGCAGGGGATCTCGGGGGCCCACGGCAGGGCCCAGAGGCAGGCCAGGCCCCTGACCGCCGAGGCCCTGGCCGCGGTGAGGGCCACCGCCAGCGGCCGTCGCTCCCTGGGGCGCGAGGGCCGGCGCCAGGAGTCGGCCGAGAGGGCCTCCTGGCGGGGGAGGGTGGACGTCGCCCTGCTCTCAGTGCTGAGGGACGGGCTGCTCCGGCGCTCGGAGGCCGCGGCGCTGACCTGGGGCGACGTGGAGTTGAGGTACAACGGCACCGGCCTGCTGCAACTCCACCGGTCAAAGACCGACCAGGAGAGCGAGGGAGTTGTCCTCTACATCGGGAGGGAGGCGGCTGCGGCCCTCAGGGCCATCCGACCAGCTGACCAACTGGTCGATCCGAAGACTTCGGTCTTCGGGCTATCGGCACGGCAGATCGGTAGGAGGGTGCAGTCGGCAGCCAGGGCCGCGGGCCTGGGCGAGGGGTATACGGGGCACGGCGGCCGCGTGGGCATGGTCCAGGACCTGGTGAGGAGCGGGGTGCAGCTGCCGGCGCTGATGACCGCCGGACGGTGGAAGAGTTCCAGGATGCCGGCCCGGTACACCAAGCGCCAGGCGGCCGACCGGGGCGCGGGGGCCAGGTATTACCAGCGAAGAGGGTGGGTTATTTCAGCTATCTCCCTCCCATCACGACAAGAAAGAATTATCCAGACGCGCGGCAAAAACTCCAGCTTACCTGAATCGGTATTCCTTGAATAATTGATCTACGTCCTACACTAAGACGCCCTAGCGTCGCAGCAAGGATAGAAATGACGGTCCTGCATTTCCCTGTTGGCTCCTACCTCACAGCGGCAGACGTAGGGAAGTCGATCGTTATTCCGTTTATGAAATCGTCATCATGGGAGGCTGCTTCTCCGTTACTGCTGACCACACCCTTTGATTGCTTCCAACAATTCCTCCTCCAACTCTCTGCACTGTTCGAACAACCGGAGATTTCGTTTCATGTCTGCAGCCATATCAGGGAACACTTCGCAACAAACGTCCTCGATCCAAAAATGGTAGGTCAAAGCTTTCAATAAGGCATTTGATACCACATACTGTAGCATGGGTTGATCGCTAACTAAGGCTGCCATCTCTAGCCCAATTGTGCGGGCTCCTCCGTGAGCCATTTCGGAAGATCCTCTGTAGATCGTTTCATATTGGCCCAGCCAACCCAACTCGGCACACATATTTTTTAAAGGCATCCATGACCTTCCTCGGATCAACAATTTTGAAATTTCAGCGTGGTTTTCTTGTTCCCTCAACGATTGAAGTTTTGCGTCGGTCTCATGGAGCGACTCCGAACTCGCCCGAACCCGATAATGTTCCAAATAATCGGGAACCCTATTCACGGGATCAATGCTCAAATACCGAATATTGACTGCCAGTTCAAACAGATGCCTGCATAGAGTTTCCGCCGGACTGAAGAACTGCTCAGCCGCCAAGAACTTGATCCCGGCCAGGGTTTGTCGGGATCTCATGAGGTGCAAAAGCGCGACCTGATGCCAATCGTTCCCAAAGTCCTTAAAGTCTACATCTAGGTTGGTATCAAGAACCTCTCCAGCAATATTGATCGCTTTTTGCAGCACCATATCCCTTCGTCGGTTGTCGTCTTTCGGGGACTCTATACAACCGTTGTTCGCGGTCATTACCTACCATCGGGGGCACGATTAAGGCTTGTGTCGGGCGGCACTGAGACAGAATCCTGCACGCCAAAACCCGGTTCGACGCAGCCTTCTCAGCCAGTCCCCTCAACCTGGCCCAGGGGCCCTGCTTAAATTCGTCACCCAATTCCGCACCTGCGGGGACCAATCCCTCCACCTGCAGGTCAAGGTTCTTGTCCTCTGGCTCCCTCACCGAGACCCGAGCGTATCCGTAGAGTGTCATCCTGTTCAACTACCCCTGGCTGGAATACTTGAAGCATAATTTCCTGCCAGGGTTAATACAACCGGGTTTTCCAGCCATCCACTCAGCTTCAGAGGGTGAGAATGTCCAGCCACCTCGTGGTCTACCACCGGTTACTTGAAAAATAGGGTGTCGTTATCCAGGGTCATTAGGACAGTGGTATCCAAGATCATTAGGACACCCTGAGCGCGAGTGAGTTAGACTTTTATCAGGTTAAGGCCGCTGGGTCAACCACCTCCTTTGTCGCCCAGGATTTTCCGGTGGGGCGACAGTTTTTCTCGGTAGCTGGCCCCCTCGATGACGACCTGGAAGCTGGCGTTGGCCAGCCGATCCAGGGCGCTGTTTCCGAGGATGGGATCGTCGAAGAGGCTGAGCCACTCCTCGACGCTGCGGTTGCTGGTGATCACGAAGCTGGATACCCGATGCCTGCCGATGATCAGCTCGTAGAGGTCGGCGGACTGCTGTGCCGTCAGCCGGTGTAGGCCCAGATCGTCCAGGATCAGCAGGTCCGGGGAGAGAAAGGACCTGAAGGTGCGGTCGACGGAGTTGTCGACCCGGGCCTGGGTCATTCCCCTGAAGAAGTCGTCGGCGTGGCAGAAGCGGACGGTGTGACCGCCCCGGACGGCGGCGTAGCCCAGGGCCTGGGCGAGGAAGGTCTTGCCGACACCGGCGGGCCCCACCAGCAGGACGTGTTCGTGCCTGGAGAGGAACTCCAGGGAGAAGACGGCGTCCAGGAGCCGGCGATCCAGGGTGATGGCGGCGGACCAGTCGAAGTCCTCCAGGCGGCAGGTCTCCTCGAATCCGGCGTTGCGCAGCCTCAGTTCCAGGCGGCGGTCGGCGCGGCGGTTGACCTCGTCGGAGAGGATGATTTCCAGGAATGAGGCGTAGTCCAGCTGGTCGCGGCGGGCCAGGGCGATGCGCTCGGGCAGGGTGGCGGCCATGGGGCCCAGCTGGAGCCGCTTGAGCAGGGGCGTGAGTTCGGTGACGCGGGTCATGACTGACCTCCTGTTTTCAGTTCGGTAGACTCGGTGGATTGGGTTGGCTGATGGCACTGGCCTTTGGCATGGGCGAAGACGCTTCCCGGGCGGGCGAAGCGGCCCCCTGGCAACGGTTCAGGATGTTCCGGGATTTCCTGCTGTTCCAGGGCCTGCACAAGGATGCGCTCCACCCGGCCCACGTCGATGAGGTCCACCTCCAGGGCTTTGCGGCAGGCGGCGTCCAGACGCTGGGGAGTGTAGCGTTGTCCCAGGCGAATGAGCTTGTGGCCCTGCCGGATTCGTGACCAGGGCAGGGGGCCGTCGAAGAGGCGGTGGGCGAACTCGCCCACCGCGGGGCCCTGCTCCTGTGCGCTGTGCTTGATACCGTCGGGCGCCCGTAGGGTGTAGGCGCTCAACTCGGCGGGGTAGTCGGCAGTGTCGGTGGACCGGCCGCCCCGGGGCTGGCGGGGATGGACCTTGACCAACTGACCCCGGTGGAAGATGCGCACCAGCTTCACGCCCAGGCCGACTTCCACCTGCTGCCCGGGCGGGCACAGGGTGGAGGGAACGGAGTAAAGTGCGTACTGGCAGGCCACGTGGTGATCGGGGTGGACCTTGGCGCAGCGCCAGTGGGTGACTTCGTAGGGCTCGCCGTCCCAGGGGAGCATGGCTGGCCGCTCCTCGTCCAGGAAGACCTGCAGGGGCTGGCGGCGGGTGGTCCCGTGGATGCGCATTCCGGCAACGTCGCGGCACCAGCGGGCCGCCTCAGAGCGGAGGTGGTTCAGGTCCTTGAACTCGCCGCCCTTGAAGAAGCGTTCCCGGGCGTACTGGACGCCCCGCTCCACTATGGGCTTGTCCCTGGGGTGGCGCACCCGGGCCGGATCGGTGATGAAGCCCCGGTGCTGGGAGTATTCCAGGAAGCCCCGGGTGAGACGCGGGTGCAGGGCGTCGGCTTCGGCCACCGCGGCGGGGAAGTTGTCGATGACCAGGTATTTGGGGATGCCACCGAAGAAGGCCCAGGCGGCCTCCAGTCCTGCGATCACATCCTCCAGCTTCTGGCCGTAGGCGGGCCACAGGAAGCTGTGCCGGGAGTAGGTCAGCACCACCAGCAGCGCCCATACCGCCTGCCTTTTGCCGGTCTCCTGGTCAAGGATGTAGCCCAGGCGACCGAAGTCCAGTTCGGCTACTTCCCCAGGGGCGCTCTCTCCCATGCGCACCGTGTTGGTTCGGCGTCGCCGCCACTGGCGGCGGTCCACAAAGCGATGCAGCGAGGTATACGGCACCCGGCAATCCCGCTCCGCCAGCAACTCCTGGATGCGGGTCAGTTGCAAGCGGTCAACGGTAATCCACTGGTAAATCTGGTCCGCCCACGGGGCCAGCTTCTCCACCGTGGGCGCTTCCCCCTGCCGTGGACCGGAGCGGCCGATGGCAGCCAGGCTGCTGAGTTGCTCCTCATCCGGCCCAGGGCCGTCTCGGGCGATGCCCATCGTCTCGGCCGCCGAGATGTACCTGCCCACCGTATCTTTCGACAGTCCCGTGCCCGAGGCTATGTGGCGCCGGCTCTCCCCAGCCTGCCAGCGCCGGATCACTTCAGATATTTCCACTCTGAATACCTCCTTGTAAGCCATCGCCGCACCTCGATTTCAGGTGCAGAAATGGTCTCCCATCAGGCGCTCAGAGTGTCCTAATGACCCTGGTTTTCTGTCCTAATGATTGTGGTTATTTCGGGGATTTCTGTCCTAATGTTCCTGGTTATTCACAAATAGGGCGCAGTGGCCAAGCCCCAGTAGATAGTTCCTGACTGTGTAGAGATGTTGGTGCCGGACAAGTATGGTACATGGAGATTTACAGATAGACAGTACTATTCTTGAGTTGCGGTTGTGGACCCCTTGACGATTACAGCCAAACCCCTAAAGTTAGTCCGATTCAATTGGCCCGGACCCCACTAGTCCAATTGCCCTATCAGAACATGATCCAACAGCTTAATCGGCCTTATAATGCTCCAAGGCTAGTGAGGTAACCCGAATGAACGATACGCATCAGCATCGGGCAGGCGATGAAGCACTAAGTCGCCTGTCAATGAACCTAGGCGCGGGGGGAGACCTAGTCCGTGCTTTCCCAGGAAGCGCAGGTGCCGAACACCCCAATTGGTTCGAGACGTGGTTTCAGGCAAGGATAGAACAGCATCTTTCTGGAACTTTGTCAGAATCTGACACCGTTCTACCCTTTGATCTTCCCTCAGACTTAGGTGAGGCTGCCCTGCCGATTCCGTCCGTCAAGTTGAAGTCGTTGCAGGCCCATTACTTCCGGGGCTTCCGTGAATGCGTCGGACCAGTCAATTTGGGAGACGATTTTATAGTCATCGAAGGTCGAAATAGCTCAGGAAAAACCAGCTTGGCTGAAGCCCTCGAATGGCTGTTTACAGGTTCGCTTTCGCGTCGGGAAAGCAGCGACACTGGCAACGCTCGCGAGCTAGAAGGCTGCGTAGCCAATCAGTTTCGCCCAGCTGGAGTTGACACGTGGGTGAGCGCGTCATTTGCCCTTTCTTCCGGAGGGGAGGATGACCAAGAATTCGTCCTGCGGCGCGAGCTGACCGAGGATTACGGTACGACTTCGACCGCAGTATGCAAGTCTATCTTGTTTCTCGACGCTGACAAACTGACTCTCGATGCTGAGCGAAAGGTCTTGGACAGGTTTTTTGCAGGGGTCCCGCCACTCCTAATGCAGCACACACTACGAGATTTTGTTCAAGGCGCACCTAGAAAAAGACGTGAGTATTTTGAACGGTTGTTGCGACTTGATGGACTTACTGACCTCATTCGCCAGGCTGTGGTAACCGATGACAGGGCAGCGGACTTCCCTAGTCCCAAGGGCGACACGTTTCTTCGCGCGTGGCGCGAGTTACGATCTATGCTGGGGAACGGGGAGTCTATCAAGGCTCACGGACAGGCGTTTTCCGACGGAAGTGGCGACGCCCAGCAGAGAATCTCGGACGCTTTATACTCAGTGGCACAAAATGAGTTTCCAGCCCTCCTAAATGGACTGAGTGAAGAAGAGCAGATCGTATCGGCTCTCAAAGATGAGCAAGTGAGAGTTCGACAGGCGTCGTTTCCGATTTTAGCTCGACTTCGGCCTCGCAGGCAGTTGTCTGAAGATGCAGAGGGGCTGGTTTCTCTTGATAATGTGGACCAACTCGCCCAAGGAATACGGGACGCCTGGGCAGAATACGGGCCGGTTCACTTGGCTGCGCGAGCAATAGGTGAAAAGAACCTAGCAGTTTCTAGAGCGTTCAAACTTCTTTTGGACGCGGGAACAATCGAGCATGGAAAAGACTCTCAACCTTGTCCACTGTGTGCCTATGAGCACATCGAGACACTTTCCACCTGCAGGGTTGAGACCATCGAAGGTTGGAACCCCATCCGAGAAGCTGAACAGAAGGCCAGCGAATCGTTAAAAAAAGCAATGAATTCCCTTCTGGCTTTAATAGGCGAGGCAATCGAAAACTATGACGCCCTTCTGCCACCACCTCCGTCTGACCAAGATTGGGAAGAGGCCCTCGAGGATGTGGGTAACGATTTGAAGGGTATAGCAACGGTGCTTAAGGATGTGATAGGAACACAGACTGAGCTGCATTTAAACATGTCTAGGGCCAAGACAATGGTCGTCACCGGGATTTCCCATCCTGCTAGCTCGGAACAGTGCGAATCTTTCATAACCCAATGCTTTGATACGATTAATGGTTTTGACAGTATGCTAACGTCGGCGAGAAGCTACAGAGACGCCTTCGTGGCTGTCGAACAAGCAGTTGGCAAGGAAGCCAGTACGGACGATAGCTATCGCCTCAGAGAACACCTAATAGCATGCATCGACGAAGCAGGGTCAATTTGCGAAGACCTCCTTTGGGAGCACGCGAAGGAGTTAGCGAAGAAAGAACTGGGGCAAATTAGAACATCTCTGATAACCTACAGACAGCAGTTCCTAGAATCCAGGAGAATGGCGTTTAATGACGGCATTGAGGAAGTCTGGTCTGCCCTTCGAAAGGATCGATACTCCTCCTTTAGCCAACTCCACATACCTGCACCAAGGGGCAGAGGATTTCCAATTGAGATAGAGCTGAAGGCCCTACTAGACGACAGAAGTGATCAAAAGGAAGTAGACGCGCTCCGAGTATTCAGTGAATCTCAGGTGAATGCTTTAGGGGTAGCAGCTTTCGTAACTAGAGCCCAGTTGCTGGGCCATAAAATCCTTGTACTGGACGATCCCGTACAGTCGATGGACGAAGAACATTTTAAGACATTCGCAAGGGACCTTATCCCAAATGTGCTGAATCAAGGCATTCAGGTGATTCTCTTAACTCACAACGAGACCTTCGCGCGAGATGTAAGCCACTTCCACTACGACCGCCCTGATTACGTCACAATGTCGATTAGGCATTCCAGGAGTGAGGGCTCAGTCGTCGAGGAAGGTAACCGAAGAGTAGCCGAACGGTTGAAGTTAGCAGAGCATAAATTAGAGCAAGGGCTCTTTGATGAATCATGGAAGTACATTCGATTCGCCATAGAAAGACTTTACATCATCAGTTATGCAAAGTATGGACCATCTAGCTTTAATCCAGAGAGTTGGCAACATCAAACTGCCGAATCCATGTGGAACAGTGGTGCAAAGGAGGTCATACTTTCGAGGCTAACGGACTCGGAAAGTCGCCTAAAAGACATTCTCGACATGACGGTCGGTGGTGCCCACGACATTCAATCCAAGGGAGAGACTGACATAAGAGATAGCCTGATCTTTCTTCGCCAATCCCTGAACGACTTGCAAATCGGCGGATAGTTGATCCATTACTCGTTAAAGTTTGAATGGAGCCGAGTAGGAAACTTCCTCCGCCAACTCCCTATAGCGGCAGAAGGCGTTGGCCAGTTGCATCTGCCTCGGGGTTCGGCACTCGGGTGCGAACAGTTCGGGAGAACCGACCAGCACACAGACGCAGCGCGCCCGGGACGTGGCCACGTTTAGACGATTCAGGCTGTAGAGGAACTCCATCCCATGCGGGGCATCCGCCGGAGCCGAGGTTGCCATGGAATAAATTACCACCGGCGCCTCCTGGCCCTGGAACTTGTCCACCGTGCCCACCCTCGCCCCGGGCAGCCGCTCCTGAATACTGAAAACCTGGGCGTTATAGGGCGCGATGATCAGGACGTCCTCCAAGGTCACCGGTTTCTCCCGCTCCTGCTGGTCAACCCAGGAGGAAGCGCCCTCGACCAAACTGCGCACCAGGCTGGCCACCAGGTCCGCTTCCTCATCAGAATAGTTGTGGTTTCCCTGGTGGGACACCGGCAGGAAACGCAGGCCGGTCCCGTTCACCGGACCGGCGGAGACCACCCTCTGGATCTCCAGCCCGTGGCGGGAACCAAGTTTTCCCTCGTAGAACACCTCAGAAGTAAAGGCACAGATGTCCGGGTGCAGCCGCCAGGTCTCCTCTAGGAACAGGCCCTGTTCGGCGGATATGGTCTGGCGGCCCGCCAGCAGGTGGCCCAGGGCCGAAACCTCGGTGCCATCGGGATGAGTGCCCTGGGTGGGCTGGTCCAGCTGCTGCGGGTCGCCCAGCAGCACCAGGTTCGGGCCGGCGTGGGAGATGGCCAGCACGTTGGCCAGGGACATCTGTGCAGCCTCGTCAACGAACAATACGTCCACCGAGTCCTGGGCTTCGGGCCTGGCCCAGAGCCACGAGGTGCCCGCGGCCAACTGGCAGTTACCAGCCAGTGCACGAAATACCCTCCCGTTGTCCGCGATCAGTTCAATGCGGGGATCGTGGGCTTAATCCCCTTGGTAGGAGCTGATCTTCCGCGCCGCCCGCAGATCCAGGTCCTGTTCTGCAGCGGCTGACATGGCCGCCTCCAGCAAGTTTACGATCACCTTGTGGCTGTTGGCGGTGATCCCGACCCGCGCTCCGTTCCTCACCAGTTCGCAGATCATGCGGGCGCCAGTAAAGGTCTTGCCTGCGCCCGGGGGACCCTGTATGGGCAGAACGCCGAATCCTCCCCTGGCAGCAATGCGCAGGGCTGCGTCCAGGGCGGTTTCCCCCGGCAGTCGAACGGGCTCACCGTCCAGTCGCGGAGCTTCGCGCAGGATCAGGGCGCGAGCCGCTCCGTATGCGCCGTCCCCGGTGACACCCCGGTCAGCCACGAACTCGCCGACGCGCACCAGGGCCCGTTTGTGCGCGTCGGTTGGGACCAGGTCGTGGGCAAACACCGCTTCGGGATGCGTGTCGGCGAGGGCTACAGGTTTGTCAATGTCCGCCGTGCCGGCCTGCGTGTCGAGGGACACCAACTTCCCAAAGCGATCCCCGCCCGGCACCCGCAGTTCTTCGCCGCCGCGCAGGGAGGTCTCCTGGACCGGAAATCGGTAACGGTGTATTGGCCTTCGGGCCGTGCCGCCCGCCTGGCCGATGTACTGCAGTTGGGACAGGGCGCCCCGCTCATCTATGAGCTCCTCCACCGAGCAATCGCTCAGCCGGAAGAACTCCCACCACACCGCCTTTTCCTCCCGCCGGTGCCAGTCCAGGATGTTGGCCAATACCCACCGGGCCTGCTGCTCGGGCCTGCGATCCTCGGGCGGTATGGGTACGTCCCCGGCAATGCGTTCGCCCAGGGCCTGGATCATCTGCTGCCATTCGGTCAGTTGCTCCGAGGCCTCTCCCACACCCGGCCCCGGCCTTTCGATTACCGCGCCGCCGTCAACCAGTTCCTGGCGGATATCCTCCAGCCAGCTGCGAAGCCGGAATGTTGACTCGCAATCGTCCCGGTTGTAGCCCTCTACGGCAGCCTTGTGCTCCTCCCTGATGACTTCGGGGAAGCCCAGTTCCAGCGGAGCGCAGACGGCGTAAAGGGCCGAGTTGGCCTCGCCCAGTGGCACCTTCCTGGTGAATCCATAGAATTTCTCCAACTCCTTTATCGAGTAGCTCTCCACGCTGGCGCGCAGGCCGCCCCGCACCACCCGGTAGAGGTCGACGAAAAGGCCGGCCCGCAGCATCCGGTCAACCTCGGCCTCACGGGTTGCGTGACGCCCCATGAGCCGTTTCATCGCGCTGGGCTCGTAGGGCGCGTAGTGGTATATGTGAAGATCGGGGTGCGATTCCCATCGCTCCATCACCCAGTCCACGAAATCCTCGAAGACACGCTTCTCCTCCGCGGCCGACAGGGCCCAGAGCCCGGTGTATTCCGGTTCATCCCTCTCGGTGGCTGCCAGATATCCGAACAGGTACTCGAAGCCGCCAGGCCCCACGAAGGGGTCGCCCTCGAAGTCGAAGAAGACATCGCCCGCCGATGGCGCGGGCAACATGGCCAGGCCTACGTCCGATTCAGGTCCCAATGTCTCGTAGACAGCGTGGCCCTCCGACCGGCCCTCCACCTGGACCCGGGCCTGCTCACGGATTCTCTCGTAGCTGACCGGCGCGCCCCGGTCCGGTTTCCACGGGAAGGGAAGGGGCGTAACCGCCAGACCGGCTGTTGTTGATACGTCCCGGCCGGTCAGCTCGCCAATCTGCAGGCTCGAGATGCCCGCCACCAGGCAGAGATGATCGTCCCGACGCCGGCGGCTATCGCATTCGCGACTCCACCGGCACATCTCGCAGTGCTCCCTGGGGTCGGGATAGCTTTCCCCAATTCCGTTGGCCACGGCCGACTCCAGCCAGGCCCTCACCAGTCGATAGTAGGCGGCGTAATCGCCGGTCCGGTACATCTGGGGCTCGAATTCCGTCCACGGGGCGACCACGTACATGCGTTCAGGGAGCAGACCCTGTACCCCGCCTACCAGGTCGGAATACAGGGATAACTGCAGCACGGTGCCGCTCCTGGTTTCGCGAGCCAGCTTGGTGTCGATGACCTCGTAGGACCAGGTGCCCAGGCTGCTGGGCGCCTCAACCCGCCGCAGGATGTCCATCCTTCCACCCCAGTTTCCCTGGACCAGGGCGCCCTGCACGATGATCTCTCTGCCAGCACGCATGGCCTTCACCGTTGCCTCGACGGCGGTCGCGTACAGGCCGGTTCCTTCGACCGTCGTCACCTCGGCGCCAGCATCCGCCAGATGCTGGATGTAGGCCTGTTCGTGGGCCAGGCCTCGTTCCCACAACAGGTCCAGTGTGGGGTCCCAGTGACCGGGAGCAGCGCGCGTGCCGAGCGCCACCTCGTGGTTGAGCTCCGTCAGACGCCGGCAGGCCAGATGGTTCACCAGGTCGCTGGCGCTCAGCCGAATTGTTCCAGTCACATTATCCATATTGAAGTCCCTCCGCCCTGCAGCCAGATTCTGTCCCCGGTTTTGAGAGAGGCGGAGTCGGGCCCCGCCATCCCTTCAAATACAACTCAAACACAACGTAAATGAGAGTGGGCTGCCCCCGCAAGCCAATACGCTATTTTCGCCGGCGTCCAGTGAAATCGTTTCAATAGGATGATGGGAGGCACCCTTGGTCTCTCAGCAGCTAGGTAAAGATGTGGCGGTAGCTGGTTTCAGTCGGCCTATAGTGGTTTATGAGTTTGCTTATGGCGTCTTCGGTGTGATCCGCCAACGGACCGATGCATGCAATAACTCCCAACCTGTTGTTGTAGTCTTGAGACCCCCGTACCCTCTTCGAATTGGTATGTTCCGCCGGGTACCTGGAACTGGTCGCATGGGGCGTGGTAACCGTGGCACAGAGAAACAGCCAACCCAGGGATGTCAACCAGTTGGCGACGTAGAGCAGCAATGTCCGCATATTGATCCTCTCAGGCCATTGTCTTACATCAGTGTGGCGAAACAGTTGCTCTAAGCTGTCGTCCAGGAACTGCTGCGCCAGACTCGCCAGTATTGAATTGGATGGAGAATCCGACTCCTGCCCCGGAAATCGTCTGGGCAATCCAGCGTGGGCTGGACTGAACGTCCAGGTGTCTGCGTTGACCTCCCGGTTCAACAGGGGCCTTGGATCAACATATTGGTTGGGGATTCCGTTGATGTACTGGCGCCACATGTCGGTAAAATATTCATGAAAGGCAATGAATGCTTCCACCATTTGGGGGGAGAAGGCCTTGGTCAAGCTTCTCCATTCTTCCACCTCCAGTGCCCTGTTACCCAGATGTCCCCTGCTTTCGGGAAGCACCTGCTTCCATGCATATTGGACGCCCTTCCTGACCCTCCTGTTTCCTGGCCCACTCAGCACCAGTCTGGTCAATTCGTTGGCTGCATAAGTTCCGCCCGGTTTCACCAGGACCCTTGAGACATCTTCAGCCAGCTGACTGCCGGTCAACATTTGGGCGATGAGCTCGACGAAGGCGCCGATGGTGTTGTGGCTCATGGCCCTGGCTTCGGCGTACGTTATCCCGTTGGCGAGCATCAACGCTTTGGTGACCTTCTCGCACGCCTGTTGCACCTGGGTTACCGCCTCAACCAGTAATTCTGGCTCAGCCTGTCCAACTATGAGCTGAGCTGTCCTGGCATTGACGTGAGCGCGTTCCAACCATTGGCGCGCGTCCAGGATTTCCTCAGGCGTTCGTCCAAGCCAGTTTCGATCGATCAGCATAGGCTTCATGCGCAGGTACTACTCCATCTACCCCTTGCGAACCGCGCACAGCGAATGCGCCGGTGGCTTCCTCGTATGGTTAACTTCCAGTGTAGTGAGAGACCATCCAGCGGGACAAGTATTAACTGTCAGTTCAACCTCTACTCGGCGTGGCAAGCTGAACTTTACGAGGCCCTACCACTTCATTAGCCGATACCTGAGCGAACGCGCGAGCAAACAGGGGCAGATCCGGCGACCTAGTGTCGTCCGATCCCGACCGCGCGGATAGGTTTCCTGGGCGTGGCTTTGGAGTGCGAGTTGAGGATCTTCCCTGCATCAGGTCACAGAGTTGCCGATCCACCAGGCTCCGGTTCTCCTTCCATCGGTTACTTCCTGGCAGAGCAACGGCATGCAACTGCCGGCCGTTCTTCAGGACCTCCTCTTGAGCCTCCAGGTTGTCAGTTCTGCTCTAATTAACTTCGAGCATAACGATACTCTTTTCCTTGTCCAACACGGACTGTTAGATGCCCAGACCGAATCGGACTGTTGTCACCAGCATCGTCTCTCATTACTGACATGAGACGGGTGTCAAACGAGCCAAGAGTTGCTAGAATCCCATAGCCCTGACGGTACCGAAACCCGCGAGTGTCCCACTATCCCAGTAAGGACCGAACAACCATGTCGACAATCAGTTTTATCCACGCGGCCGACCTTCACCTGGACAGCCCCTTCCGGGGAATCAGGAGTGAGGCCCCAGCCCACGTCGCCCAGGCCCTGGGCAGCGCCACCTTCGACGCCTACCGGAACATCATCAACCTCTGCATACAAGAAGAAGTAAACGCCCTGCTGGTGGCCGGAGACATTTACGACGGGGCAGATCGGAGTCTGAGGGCACAGTTGCGTTTCATGGACGGCCTGGCCCAACTAAGCCAGGCCGGCATACGTTCCTTCATCTGCCATGGCAACCACGACCCCCTGGACGGCTGGGAGGCCCGCCTGGACCTTCCCGAGGGCTGCGTCCGCTTTGACTCGGCGGTGGAAGGCTTTCCCCTGTTCCCCGATGAGCCGGAGAGGGGAGCGGTATATGGCATCAGCTACCCCACAAGGGAGGTGAGGGACAACCTGGTTCCCCACTTTGCCGCAGCCGCCTCCCGGGACCAGGGGTATAGCATAGGGCTGCTCCATGCCAATGTGGGAGGCAACCAGGACCACGACTCCTATGCTCCCTGCTCACTGAGCGACCTGGTCGACACGGGGTTCAACTACTGGGCCCTGGGCCACGTCCACACGCGCCAGGTCCTCCGGACGGGGGACCCGACAGTCGCCTATCCTGGCAACCCGCAGGGGCGCCACTCCAACGAACCGGGGGCCCGCGGCGTCTATCTCGTTGAGGTGGACGACCATAGTGGGGTACAACTGACCTTCCACCCCGTGGACGTAGTGCGCTGGGAAACGCTGACCCTGGACATCGGCCCCTTGGAAACGGAGCAAGCCCTGCTGGACAGGATGGATGACCTGGCGAGTGTGACTCTGGACTCCGCCGAAGGCAGGTCTGTGGTTGCCAGGCTGGAGCTGACCGGGCGGGGACATCTCCACCGGTGGCTGAGCAGCCCGGGCACGGCTGAAGAGGTGAGGGAAAGGCTCAACGAGAACCATGCAAACCAGGACACCTGGCTCTGGTGCGAGGGAATCAGGCTGGCCACCGCCTCCCCGGTGGACCGGGAGGCGGCCCTGAGTCGCGAGGATTTCGTCGGAGACCTGCTGAGGTTGAGTTCGGAGCTTCGCGCCGGGGAAGACACACCATCCGAGTTGAGGGAACTGCTTCAGCCCCTGTACGGACGGAGGGAGGTCCGGGACCTCCTGCGGGACCACGCGCCCACCGATGAAGGCCTGCGGGAACTGCTGGCCCTGGCCGAGGAGGAGTGCCTGGCGGCGCTGGCCGAGGAGGACGAAACCCCATGAAGCTTGAGGAGCTTTACCTGGACGGCTTCGGCCACTTCTTCCAGCGCACCTTCACCCTGGGCGGCGGCGGGGTCACCGTGTTCCACGGGCCCAACGAGGCGGGGAAGAGCACCCTGCTGGCCTTCATCCGCACCGTTCTGTTCGGGTTTCCCAGCAGGAACAGGGACGACCACTTTGCTCCCCTGGCCGGGGGTCGCCACGGTGGGCGCATCCAGCTGACCACCGACGGCGGGGAGCGCCACGCTCTCGAGCGTTACGCCGGCCCCAGGGGTGGGCCGATAACCCTGGTGGACGACGCCGGCATGCCCCTGGACGCCGGCCTGATGCTGCCCCGCATAACCGGTCAGTCCACCCCGGCCGTGTTCAGCAATGTCTTCGCGTTCAGCATCGATGAACTGCAGCAGATGGGGCTCCTGGAAGACGCCTCGATCAGCGATGCCATCTACAGCGCCGGCCAGGGGGTCCCCGGCCTCGCCGGCTTCAGCCGGAGCCTGGCCGCCCGTCAGGACAGGATTTTCCTGGCCACGGGACGGGCCCAGGAGGTCCCCAACCTAGCCAGGGCCATTCGGGAGGTGGACGAACAGCTGAAGACCGTGGCCGGCAATGCAGGCCGCTATGGAAGCCTGACCGCCCGCCGGTCCGAAATAGACGCCGGACTGGCGGCCCTGGACATGGACCGGTCACGACTTAACGTCAAGTCGACCGAACTCCGGAACCTGCTGGAGGCCTGGGATGACTGGGTGGAGTTACATGACTGCAGTGCCCGGCTGGAGTCCCTTCCCCGGTACGCGCAGTTCCCCGTGGACGCCATCCCCAGGCTGGAGGCATTCCAGGATGGAGTGAAACGTACCACCGACGACGTGGACGAGGCCGGTGAACAGCTCCGGTTGGCCACCGAGGCTGCCAGCATCCCCATACCCGACGAAGCCCTTCTGGAAGCTGCGGCCCAGGTCGAGGAGATTCGCAGGTTCCGGGCCGGTTTCGACGGTTCAGTCCACGACCTGCCCGAGCGACAGGGTGAACTGCGGGAGCTGGAAGCCGGCTTCTCGTCGCGGATGTCGGACCTGGGGCGTCCCTGGGGTGAGGCCGAACTGGATGCCTTCGATAGCTCCCTGGCGGTCCGCGACCAGGTGGGCACCTGGCGGGAACAACTGGACGGGACGGAAGAAACCCTCCGGCAGGCCGGTCTCCGCCTGGAGCAGGAGAGCCAGGCGTTGCTGGAGCGCCAGCTGGAAACACGGGAGGCCCGGGAGCAGCTGCCACCGGAGCCACCGAGTATGGATGCGGCGGCTCTCGCCGAGAGGCAGGACGCGCTGCGCGCCGCCAGGGGCTGCCTGGCGGATTACGAGCGGCAGCGGCAGAACCACCAGAATCTACAGGGTCAGCTGAACGCCCTAGCCACGGCCTCCGGTGCAGCCGCCGGCCCCGCACCGGCCCCGCTGTTCCTGCTGGGCATACTCCTTGTGGCCGCCGTCGCACTGAGCGCGGCCGGCGCGGTTCTTGGCGGTCCCGGCCTGCCTGTGGGAATTGCCGGCGGCATCCTCCTCGTGGCCGTAGCTGTATTCCTCTGGGCCAGGGGCAGGTCCGGCGGCGGACGGGACGCAGTGCCGGTGGCTTCGCCTCTCCGCCAGCAGGCCGCCGATGCGGAGACTGCCATGAAGCAGGCGCGACAGGCATTGGTGGCGGCGGGAACCCTTCTGGACCTGCAGGACCAACCCGACGGGGCAGCCCTGGATTCCACGGAGGTCCGGCTGGTTGCCATCCGCGCTGACATAGACGCCCGGAATACCGCCAGCGACCGGGTGGAAGGACTATTGAGGAGGGAGCATTCCCAGGAGCTGCGGGCGGCCCGCGCCGCCGAGGCCCGCGCCGCAGCAGCCACCGCCCACCAGGAGCTCCAGGACCGGTGGCGCCAGTGGCTGCGGGAACGAAATCTGGATGAGACCCTCACCCCGGAGGGCATGGCCATCTTCCTGAGCGGTATTGAAACGTCCCGGGGGCTCCTGGCGGAAACCCGCCGGATGCGGGGGCGGATGGCCGCCATCGAGAAGGATATCAAGGAATTCCGGGAGAAGGTGGAGCCGCTGGCCACGGCCCATTCCATTCCCCTGGAAACCGGCAATCATGGCCAGCTGGCGGCGGCGGCCGACGCCCTGATCAGCCGTCTCGAGGCGGCCAGAGTAGCCCAGTCCCAGCAGCAGGGAGCCCTGGAGCGGCAGGACACGGCCAGCAGGCTGCTGGCAGACCGCCAGCAGCGTCAGGCCGCGGCCCGGCAGGAACTGGCTGACTTCATGGGCCTGGGTGAGACCGATGACCACGAGGAGTTCCGCAGGAGGGCTGGTGACAACGATTCCCGCCAGGAGTCGGAGCGCAGGCAGCAACAATTGCGGAGCGCCCTGGAGCGGCGCAGCGGACCAGGGGAGCAGTTTGACTCCTTCCTGGAACGCCTGGCATCCACCGATCAGGTCCTGCTAAACGAGGAGTCCAGCCAGCTGGCGGACAAACTCCAGGCGACCGACGAGAAACGCAACGCCCTGCTGGAGGAGCGCGGGCGCGTAGAAAGCGAACTGGACGGCCTCACCGGAGAGGAGGAGTCGTCCCAACTGAGGGTCCGGCGGGAGACCCTGGTGGAACAGCTGAGGGAATTCGCCAGGGAATGGTCCCGGCTGACCCTCGCTCGGGAACTGTTGGAGCGCACCCGCCAGAAGTTCGAGGCGGAGCGGCAGCCCAGGGTGGTCCAGCACGCCCGGGACTTCTTCGCCCACATCACCGACCAGCGGTACGACCGGCTATTCGTGCCCATGGGGGAGCGCACGGTTACCGTCGAGGAACACACCGGGGCTCGGAAGCTGCCCAGCCAGCTGAGCCGGGGCACCCGGGAGCAGCTCTACCTGGCCCTCCGCTTCGGCCTGGTGCGGGAGTTCGGAGAGCACGCGGAGCGCCTGCCCGTGGTGGTGGACGAGGTACTGGTCAATTTCGATCCCGAGAGGGCCCGGCTGGCCGCCGAGTGCTTTGCCCAGCTTTCTGAAACCAATCAGGTGCTGGTATTCACCTGCCATCCGGACATGGTGGACCTCTTCGCTAATTTGCCTGGAACCCAGGTCGTCGACGTGGACGTAGCCGGCTAGGCCACCACAGAAATCCGAGGCTGGAGAGTTTATTGACCGGTAATTCGGTAAATGGGCCACAAGCCGAAGATCCAAAGCCATCGTCGCGGGCATGGGCGACGGCTTCACCCGCCACAGCGGCCGCGTGGGCGTGGTCCAGGACCCAGTCAAGATTGGCGCCGGGCTGTCTGCCCCCCATGACCGCAGGGAGGTGGAAGAGTTCAACAATGCCGGCACGATATACTGAACGCCAGGCCGCAGACCGGGGAGCGGTAGCGAGGTACTACCAAGAGAACGACACTTAAACCCAGCCGAGGAAGGACCAATATGGAGACACGAAACTCTGCATTGGGCTTTGTCTATCGCACGCGAAAGAACTTGGAGTTTCTGAGGAAAGCCCGGACAATGGATGAGGATGTTCATTTGGTAGCTCATCTAATAAACTCTCTGCTGGGCCTGGTCGTCCTCCCTATGGAGAGACATCCCAAAGATCCGATGTGGACAGTAAGCTTAGAAGAACTCCAGGAATGGAACTGGCCCAATTGGATCATAATCCAGGACGAAAAAGGCGAGGCCAGCAACACTACATGGACTCCAACAAAGTCGCTCGGACGGCTTATCACCCACCTCAGAAATGCTGCAGCCCACGGTAAGTTCGTCTTCGCGGATAACCCCGAATCTAGGAATCTAAGCGATATACGAGTCATCGTCGAAGACGCTCCATTCAACAAACCGACCAACTGGAGAGCAGAGATAGGGGGCGAAGAACTCTATCAATTCTGCCTTTTGCTTACAGACTACATCCAGCATCACCTAAAACCTAACCCTTAAGCCGCTGGCACTCCGAAAGTTGCTGAGGCATTGGAGGGAAAAACTTGCAACCCGGCACAAACCAGAATACGTTTCGTTTCGCTGTAAAAGGCAAGAACGACATCACTTCCAACTCATGGATAGTGTGGGTAGAAAAAGATGGCAGCGCATATGTCAGTTGTAGAAAGTTCATGGGGCAAATAAAGGCCAGCCTCCACGCGTCAGGGCAACAACAGGTAGCGTTTACCTCAGAGTCTAAACTCCTGACCGACTACGGCGACCGTTTTCTTCAAAAAACTACAGAACCACAGACGTACACAGGACCAACAATTACTCCTTCCTATAGCTTGTTCTTCCCTTCTTGGGCATTGAGTATAACGTCTCAAATGAGACAGGCTGAGCCAGGGCATTGGGCCAAACACGTCACATTTATACAGGCCGCAGAAGAACCATTATCCACAACGCTCTCTTTCTGCATCATTGACTCTGGCATCAACCTAGATCATGAAGCTTTGAAAGAATGCCCGATTTCCCCGATCAAATCACTTGCTCTACGCCCCGGAAAGAGACTCTGGGTGGTCAAACGAGACGAAAAAGACGACGACTTGAAGAAGCAAGCTATAAGCCTCGTCGAAGAGTTAAATGGAGACGCTACGCTCCTAGCCGGCATTACAGGCGGAGATGGCAACGAAGCGCCAATCACGCTACGTTGTGATGGGAAGAACAACAGCGGAATCCCTTATACCATGTCCTTCCCTGTATCGCTCAAAAGAGACACTCCAACTCAATCTGCCCAGCTAGTTCTTCCATTCACCGAACATACATGACCAGTCTGGACACCAAATGTTCATCCAGAGGAAGCAGCCCGCAATGCCGAAGCCTAGCACAGGGCCCCAAGCAAGGGACAGCTACTACCATCAGGATGAGAAATAAAGCCAAGCAATTTCCCAAAGGTGCATCTTGGCCAATTACTCATAGCCACATTTGCACAGCACCCCACAAGCACAAAAGTGTATCAACTGACCAGTCTCTCCACCGACAGCCGCGGAGCCCAGACGTTTATCATCACCTGCAAGACCCGCGGATACCAAACCCTCAACTCTTTTCACATCACTTAACCCGTTTGTAGCCGGGAATACACGATATTCCGCCGTTAGGAACACCAAGTTGTTTCCCCCGACTCAAATAGGCTGACGCCCAGTAATCTTCCTGAGTTCGAAAAACTATATAACCATGAGCGTCCCAGAGAGCGGCTGGGAACTTCTTAGGGTGAGCGTACCAAGACCCCGTCATACTGTAGAGACTTTGCTCAACATCAACCCCGTGCTCCTTGCTTAATCTCCTGGCTGGCCTCTCATTCATCGCAAATATCCTATTCCAAACAGCCCATGGGCCAACTTGTCAGGCAGAAATAGCCTGGCCTAGTTTCCATCCTCCACTTTCTCGCCGCTCGGATCGCATTTCCTCCTGGATCGTGCAATCCCAATTGCTGCCAGCAAAGCTGCATTGATCCGAGAACCGCCCCGCTTGAACCCCAGTTCCTGCCGCAACTCCCGAAGCAGGTCTTCATCAGTCCGAAGAAGGGTGTCCGACAGCACCCACTCTGCCAGGGCTACCAACTGACGCTGCGAATACTCGGTGATGGGAAAACCAGGAGTTACCAAATGCCGCGGGCCCCGGCCCGGGCTTTCCGCAACCGGCGTCACCCCCTCATCCACGACATCTTCGTCATCCGCGCTCTCCACCACCACCGGCACGTCATGCACGTCGGCCAGGTCCACTGCCTTCCGCCACGCCTCATAGGCCAGATCCGCCTGACCCTCCGGATCCCGGAACCACTCGGTGGACCAGATCCTGTGGAACCGCCACCCCAGGCCCTCCAGAACCTGCTGACGCAGCCGGTCCCGGTCCCGCGCCGTGGGAGTCGAATGATAGGCCGCACCATCGGCTTCGATGGCCAGCACCATCCGCCCCGGCTGTTCCGGATGCCCGCAGGCGAAATCCAGCCGGTAACCCGCCACCCCGTATTGGGGCGTCACCGGCACTCCCCGCCGCTCCAGCTGGCGCATGATGTTAAGCTCAAAGGCGTTCAGAGGCTCGTCACTCAGGCTGCCGCCCATCTCGGTCCCGCCCGAGGCGGCGAACTCCAGGTACTGCCGCAGCAACTCCACTCCCTCGGAGGCGGACCGGCCCGGGTCCATGTCGTGGTGGGAGAAGCCGGCCACCAGGTGAACCCTGGACCTGGCCCGGGTTATGGCCACATTCAGCCGCCGCTCCCCGCCCTCTTGATTTAACGGGCCAAAACGGTAGGGCAGCGTCCCGTTGCCCGCCTTGTGGTAGCCCACGCTCAGGATAATGACGTCCCGTTCGTCCCCCTGCACCCGCTCGATGTTCTTGACGAAGAAGGGCTCGCCTCTAGCCACCGCGAAGAACTCGTCCAGGGTGTGGCCATTTTCAGCGGACAGGCGCCGCCGCAGTCCCTCCTCGATGTCATCGGCGTGATGGGACCCGAAGGCTATCACCCCCAGGGACTGCCCCGGGTCCCGCCTGGCGTGGTCCAGAATAAGGTCCACCACCTTCTCAACCTCGTCAGGATGGGACCTGGTCGACTGTCCCAGGGTGGGCGCCAGGTCCTGCTGGTGGCGGTAATCCTCGCCCCTTCCAGTCGGCCCCAGCAGTCAAGCTGGTAACCAAACCGGAGCTGCCCGTACCCTCCCGTGACGGCCCGGCCGGTGGCCGTCCGCCCACGACATAACACGACATAAGGAGGAGATGGTATGGGTTGCTACGTTCACTACCCTTTTGGGCACATGCCCTGCCCTGCCTGCTGGGACGCAGTGATGGGGCAGTGTGAGACGGTGACCCTGTGGCAGCAGGCTACAGCTCAACTGCCCTGGAACTTATGGTGAAGTCCAGCTCCAGGAGGCCGGCGTGCTAAACCGAACGCCTGGCAGTAGGGCGAGGCGCCGGTGCCTCGTCCTACCAGGAAGGAGATTGACTTCCCCTCAACAGAGTGTCCTGGCCCCCCTTCTCCGAAAAGACCCGAGAAGGCTCCACAGGCGCTGCAGTCCGCGCGGGTCAGGAGAGAATTAAATAACAAAGCTCTGTTGACAGCTCTGTCGGTACAGGCAAGAATCCTTCCTAATCCCTGTGAGGAGGTTCGGAGTGATGTCACTGGACAGAACTGTGGGTGAACTTCCCAAAGTAGCTACCGCGGCACTGGTGGCAACGCTTGTATTCACTTTCCTGATCTCCCTGGCAGCCTGCAGTGGAGAGCAGGCCCCCCAGACTGCGGGTGGCGCCGCTACCACCGAAACCACAGCCGTGACGCAAGGCGCCACCGAGCCGGCCACTCCTGCTCCGGTTACGACAGCCCCACCAGTGGCAACCCAAGCCCATACTACTGCCGCGGCAAGGACAACAACTTCCACCCAGGCAGCACCGGCACCGGCACCTGAACCAATAGCTGAGCCCACCGCAACACCCATTCCTACACTTGCCCCCACTCCAGCACCGACCCCCACGCCTGCACCAGTTCCAACGGCGCTACCGACCCCAATCCCCAGCCCGACAGCGACGCAACCGCCCGGATCCACCCCCACAACCGCTCCGCTGCCTCCCACAGCCACACCAACCCCCGCAACCGCGACTGTTTCAATGGACAACTACTCGCCGCTGCTGGCCCAGGCCATGTCAAGCCTGCCACCGGACTACGACTTTGTGAGTGACGGGCTCTCGGCCGACGAGACAATGCTGCTGGACTGGGCGGACAGCAGGCTCTTCAGCAACCCGAACTTCCTGCAAAGCAAATGGGGGCCTGACAACTGGCCTTCAGAGGTGACAACCGCCTCAGCCCAGGCCCTGGTCCTGATGATGCGGGAGATCAATATCCAGAAGAGGGCCGACGGCGAGCACGTCGTCAGCTGGGAAAAGGATGGTCTGGACATCATCCTGGACCATCTTGAGGTCTACCCCGGCCTCTGCGTTTACTGCTACGGCAAGACAGGTTACGACGACATAGACGACGGTATAGATGACAACTATGTTCCCGTCATACGTTCAGACCACCACGTCCACCGTGAGATGCTCAAGACCTTTGCCTACTTTGCCAGGGCCGACGGTGGAGCCATCCTCGTCAGGAGCTTCATGGACAATGACCCCGACGACTTCGAGCTGCTGTATAAGAGAAGACTGGACAAATACCCCTCCACCATAGGTGTCGGTTCCTTTGCCTACGAGAACGTCTCCTTCATGTCGCAGAGACAGCTGCCCGACGGGACGCTGGAGAGCTACCCCACCATGGTCTTCAGGATGACAGGCGACGCCCGGACCGAGCGGGAGGCAGCGGAAGGAATCTTCAATTACACACGGCAGAACCTGACTCACTTTACAGGTGATCATGACGACTTTGCAGCCCTTTTCAGGCCCTACACAGTCACGCCCTACTCCCCCCAAATGGGATGGATACTCTACGTGGGAGAGGCAGGCAGCCCCTCCTCAAGCGCACTCCTTACTGGAGCGTTTCGGGTGGTAGGATTGAAGGCGGAGCAATTTCAGACTCCAAGAAAAATACGACACGCCGGCTCCATCGAAGTGGACGGGGAGACGTACTACTACGACGGGAACGCTGTACTGGGACAAGAATCGGCAACCGCACCGCTGTGCAATTTCTTTCAGACTCTGGAAGAGGTTGAGGAAAGTATTTATTGCCGGGGCTGACATTCGCAACCTACGAATGCTAACAGTTAAGAACGCAACCACGCCTCTACGCAGCAATGCGTCACCGCATTCCTACACCCACACGTACCCGCACCAACGCACCAACACACCAACGCACCAACGCATGCCCCCCCTCTACGCGTTGATTACCCGGCGCGCCGACGCCGGCGAGACGCTCCCGTCCCAGGCGCAGCAACGGCAATCCCCTGACCCTCCAGGTATTCCCTGATAGCAGCCTCACCGATCTCAGAGAGGTTCATCCCCAACTCCCACTCGGCAGTGTGGAGCGCAAACCTGGTCTCGTCCCAAAGATGGAAAGTTGTCGGAGTCTTCCCCTTAGCAACCCGAGACCGAGTCCCCGGGGACCCTGCCGACTCCCCCGAGGCCTCAGCAGCCGAAGCAACGGAGTCAGCGTCTTTCTGCTCCGCAGCATGACGCTCCTCCCTCGACGGGTAACGCGAATTTCTTCTTCCAGTAGTCATACAGCCACCGCCTCCTGCATATCCTCAAGCACAATACCCACCTCCGCCGCAATCCAGCGCCACAGAGCCTCCAGCTCGGCCGAGGCCGCAGTTGCCGGCGCCCACTCTGCGGCGCTCTGGCCATGGCTCATGGCGTCGATATGGGCCACACGGCTCTGCACCATCTCCGGGCAAACCGGCAACTCCATCACCTCCAGGTCCGCCACCAGTTCTTCCCGGCGCCGGCGCCCAGGGGGCAGGTTGTTGCCCACAAACACTACCGGCAAGGCCATCCGCCGCGCAATCCAGGCGAAGTTGCTGGCCACCAGCATGTCCGGGGCCCCCATGCCCACCGGACAGAGAATCAACGTCATGCTGGCCAGCACACGCTGCAGCGTCGCCCCCTCGCTGCCAGGCAGATCACAGACCACCAGGTCGTAATCGCCCGAGTCGGCAATCGCCGTCAGCTCCTCAGCACCGGCCACGCTGACCTGGCACCGGCGGACCTCCCACCCGGGTATTTCCCGCAGGTAGGCCATCCCCAGGGCCGTTTCCTGGGGGTCAAAGTCCAGCATCAGGGTCCGCAGGCCTACGCTGTATCCCCGCTCCGCCATGGCGTAGGACAGGGTAGTTTTGCCGGTCCCGCCCTTGAAGGACGAGAAGCCTAAAATCTTCTTCACACCACTCCCTCCTTTCAGCACTCCTCACAAAACTGCCTGGAGCGTAACACCAAACGACATCAACGCGTCAATGCGGGCCGGCGCCAATTTGTGGACGTTGCCATGTACCAAGGCGTTAAAGCGTATATGAGTTGACGCACCGTTGCGCCCACGCGTCCTTGCGTACCCGCGTTGCGACGTGGACACGGCGCCGGTGACCCCAGCCCCGAGCAAACATCCCTGCCCGAGTAGAAAAAACTCCCCCACCGGTTTTGCAAATTGCCACAGGCGGCCACCGCCCGGTACAAGGCTGTGGCGTCGCCACGTCGTGCCAGGCGAAGTGTCCACCCCAAGTCCACTGACTATCGCCTCTTGGCAGCTCCGATAACCCATCCCTAAAGTGAAGAGTTAAGGCCCAGGACAGAAGCTCCTGGGGCCTGACAACAGGGTTATCCGGTGGGAGGTGAGAGATGCCGGCACTCCGGGACAACGGGCCCTATATCCACCCCTCGTGGCTGCCCAGGCTGCTCATAGGCATGGACACGTGCGAGTTCAAGATCTGGTTCCAGGCCCACCACGACGGCCGGACCTGGATAAAAGTCGCCAGCGACTTCGACAGCGTCACCTACAACCTCCGGCACACCGACCTGATGAATCGCTGCGCCCGGGAGTACGAACAGCGGGGCTACTCCGTAACCCTGGAGAACCAGAACGAGTTCCGGGTCTCCCTGGCCGGCGCCACCGTATCCGGCCGCATGGACCTGGTGGCCACCCGGGACCAGGATCTCGTCATCATCGACGCCAAAGCCGCCAAACCCAGCGAGGCTCACGCCGTCCGGTAATGCTCTACATGCTGTTCCTGCAGCTGCAGGGCTCCCGCGCCCAGGGAATGACCGTGACCGGCGAAGTCTACTACGGCGAGGACCACAGGGTGCCCATCGCCGCCGGCGCCGCGGGAGAGGAGTTCAGGGAGTTAGTGGAAGGGGTAATCGGGAATTATAGGACACGTTACCCGGGGCCCTTCAAGGGCCTTTTGTCAGTCAGTCAGCCCGTTTTCGGGCTGGCTAGGTATATAATTGCCTGCGGAATTGGGTTCCAGCAAGGAGGGAGTTCTTGGACTACCTAAAGAAGCCTATCGGAGAATTGTGGTCAAGCTGGCAAGGGCTGGTAACGGCAGATGAGTCTGACAGCATGGTCGAAATAGCTACACTCATGGAAAACAAGTTCCCTAGTCTACATATGTCCCAGATTCCATTGAAGGACAGCACCGGCAATATTCGGCTTATTGTCACAGGGAACGGACTGGCGCGGTGGGGCAAGAGTGGACTCCCGGATGCTATTGCGCACGAATACAGCGAGGAGGCGCTTCGGTTTGGGAAGGAAACTTCTCTGGGGGACATCATGGAAAGTGTGGAAGAGTTCGGATACATCCTAGTCGCAGACGAAGAAGATTGCGTAATTGGTATAGTGACTTACAGTGACGTCTTAGCAGGGCTTAGGAACAGGCAATAGCCAAATTCTGGGAGGGGGCCAAACGACGGAACGCTTCTGTCAAAGTAATACCAATTAAAGGACACGTTACCCGGGCCTTCCAAGGGCCTGGTGTCAGGTCATTTTCCTGTGCTGGTGCGGAGCTAGAAGCTCGTGGATAACAGTATGGCCGCTGCGCCGGTGACGGCCGCCACAATGTTCTTGAGGGGCCTGGTCTTGAGCCTGCGGACCTGGCGGGAGGTTATGGGTAATCAGCTGGGGTTGTTTTAGGTGCTGTTGTCAGGACCCAATTTGACAACAATTTTTGCCGACTTGAGTCGCGGTTGGCCGTTTGAGGCCTGGTTGAGGGGCCTTTTGCCGCTCAAAATTGGAACTTTGGGGGGTGTAGGCCTTTTTTAGGTCCCTCGTGCCTGGATGCTTCAGACCTGCGCCGGCGCGCGGGAACAAACGGGTAGAAATGGTCTAGCCACCAGTCACGCTCGCCTTTCCAGTTTCTGTTCAAGAGCATACTCCTTATTGAATTATGCCTTGTATGCTTCAAGTACTGTTGATTCCAAATATATCTCGCTTTAGGTCTTTGTAGACCTGCATCTCAGGGTTAATCATGGGAGCGAGGGTATCACGCATAAATGTCTTTACGTTGTCTCCCGGTTGAGTTAGTCCTAAGACATCCTTGCAAGCTAGGTAAATCCGCCCACTAGCGGGCTTTAAATCGTCCGGACGGTCGTCGGGTCTCGACTCTCGGATGGCTCTCTTTTTATCAAGGAGTTCCTCGACCTTATCACTCTTGCCCAAGGAGTTGCCAAGGTGGCGTAGCACTTCATCATCAAAGAGAAATGACTCTAAATTACGTTTCGACAAGACTCTAACCCCGCGATCATTCATATCAGAAACCTCTTCGGGAGACTGGTCATCGCGGTCGATGAGTCTCAATACTTCGGCGCCCTTGATTAGTAGCCCAATTGCATACCCAATACCTCGTTTGTCATCGGCTACCTCAGAAGCGTTTCCTCCCGGAACAAATTGCGCTTCCGGAAATTCATGCTGGAACATGCGCTCGTAGCAACGAGCATCATGTGAGTAGTTTTGTCCAGTGTTCTTATTTCTCGGTTCTCCCTCACAGATAACCACCCTTTCTGGGGCAACTAATTCCGCAAGGTCGGCAAGGGCTACTTCGTAAGCGAAACTCCAAAACGCCCTATCAGGCACTGTTGGCTCAATCACCTGAGGCTGGTCGAAGTTACGTTCACCGAAATCTAGAAAGATAACGCTGCCGGGGCTCGTGGCCTCAATATCCCGCGCCCGACGCATCATTCCAATTGAATGTGTCGCCAGTATCAACTGGCAACTTTCGGGGATCAATTCATACAAAACAGACAATAATTCTGCTTGTAGGCGCGCGTTCATGTGGGCTTCCGGTTCGTCAATGCAGAACAAAGTGTTGTCGTAGGCACGTTTGGCAATTACGAAGTCCAGAACCAGATCAAACACGGCTTTTTCTCCGCCGGAAAGATTCTTAAAATGAAATCCTTCACTCGCTCTTTTTGTGAAACGGAAAGTGCCATCTTCCATCGGGTTTGAGAGGCTGTTGAGCACCAAATCTGGGAACAGTCGCTTCACAGGATCGCGAATCGGACTTATCAGTGAATTCGTGAATTCATCAGTCATCATTGGCTCTACGCGAAAGATGTTGAAAACTTGCCCGACCAACCGTTGGTAATTCCTGCTAATCGCAATATCATTGTCGATCATTCGGTTAACACGGGTTTCATCAAGGGGATCCGGGCCTCGTTGAACCTGATTGGATTGAAAGTCAGGGTCGTTTCTAAAGGCTGACCTTGTGTAGACTAGCTTCTTCTTTCCCTGCTCGTCACTTGGAACAGGATCGTGAAACTCAATTGAGATTTGTTCTTCGCTCCATGGACGAATCTCCCGTGAATAGACTTTCATATGATAGTCGTCGTTCCAAGTATTCCGCCGCGCATACATTTTGTGCCAACTGCTCAGCGCATCAAAAAAGGAGGACTTCCCGCTACCGTTTGGCCCTGCCAGCATGATCAGGCGGGCCGTGTCTGGTATTCCTTGGACCGTTAAGTCCGTGAAACGCTTGTAGTCCTTAATGGCTGCGCTTTTGAACCTCAATATAGTCCTCCTTTCGACTCCGGTACTCTCTCACCAGCGGGGATAATTGACATAGTCGATCGGTTACCCCAGTTTCTGATTTCCTAGGCTTCCGTCGAGCCAGGATGTGAAATGATAGGCTACCAGCCGCCCCTCTTGGTCATCGCCGATGGCCGTGTGTTCCAGCATCCTGACCAGCACCTTGCCGAAAGCGGTGCAACTCTCGCAGCTGCAGCCCTTGGCGTGCTGGGTCCAGTCGAAGTTCTTCATTTCGAAGAAGGCTTTGTCCTTTCCTTGTTCGTAACCCTCGGCATACCAAGCACGGGGTTCCGGGCAGTCGCATACTCGCTTGCGCACGATAGACCTTCCTTCGTCAGACCTTTGGTATGGGTCGTGCTCGGGCTGAATGTCACTCCGGTTATTCACACACGACGCCGTCGGCGTCAGCGTCCCTCATGTATTGGTAGGCGGGGTGGCCCCGGTGTACCGGCGCTATGCCGTGGGCCCGGGCCTCGCTGCAGGTGATCCTGCCGTTGCCGTTGTCATCATACAGGGCCAGGGCGTCCCCATCACTGGCCGGAGGCGGGGTCGGGCTGACGGCGACTGCCCCTCCTGGGGCCACTATCACCAGCTCGCTTGAAGTACATCGTGCGAACACCTGGTCTATAGCCTGGGCCTCGGCGGGGTCTATGGTGAGGCCGTACTGCTGGCGCACCTGGACAATGCGGTCCACGTACCAGCACTGGTTCAGGGCTGGCAGCCACTCGGCGGCGTCATGGTCAGACTTCTGGTGCCGGTTGACACTGGGAGATGCCAGGGTGAGGTTCAGCAGGTCGGAGGCGAACTGGGAGCGGACGGCCGCGGTGGCGGCGCAGAGACCGCTGTCGTGTGCCTCGGAGCGGGCCACGATGTGCTCGATGTCCGTCTCTCTGATGGTTTCGAACCAGGTGCCGGTGTAGGGTCCGTAGATGCCGCCTATCTGGGCCACTATTCGGGGTTCCACCGAGGGCGAGTAGGGGTAGTCTCCGGAGTCGTATGGAGAGCACCGGTGTTCCTCGGCGAGGGTGATCCCTCGCCAGGCGTTGGTGGGGGCTTCCACCGTGGGTGCAGGGGTTGAGGTAGCCGGTGGCCTTGCCGTGGGAGGCTGCACAGGCACGGGTGTTGGAACTGCTGTGGCCGTGGGCGCCAGGGTGGGTGTTGGCGGCTCGGTCGGCGTGGGGACCGGGGTGGCCGTTGCCGTGGGAGTAGGCGTCGGCGCGAGAGTCGGAGTGGGAGTTGGGGAGAGTGTTGCGGTTGCCGTCGGTTCCGAAGTGAGTGCCGTGGCTGGCGCCCTGGTAATTGTGGGCTCCGGCTGCGCGGTGGGCGCACTCCGCGTTGGTGGAACTGCTGTGGGGGGATTTTCAGCAGAGTTGGTCGGTTCTGGTGCCACTGCCTGCGGTGCAGAGGTGAGGAGTGGAACCTCTGTTGGCGCCGGTGTTGAGCAGGCGGTAAGGACCAGAAAGGCGAATACGATGATTGGCAATTTTGAGAAGTGCAAAAGAATTTCCTCTGGGTTTGTCAGATTCCGCGAGGGTGGAGTTTAACAGGTTTCTTAATGCCGTCTTTGGCGCGACGGACGGCAGGAACTGAGGAACGGTGAATAAACCCCTTTTGGGCAACATTGCTCTTGTGGAGCCGTGCAACCGCACAGATGGTCTTCTATACCTCTACTCTCTCAGGACAGTATTCGCTGGGAATCGGGCAGAACCGGCACTCGCTGGCGCTGGGGACCTTTCTGGGAGGCGTCCTGGCGGTTAACCGGCTGATCAGCCCTTCAACCATCTCCCTGAACTCCTCGCCTGCGGCGACGGCGGCGATGGGCATTGTGTGGTCCTCGCCGTAGTAGACCTCTCCGGTCACGGTCATTCCCTGGGTGCGGGAGCCCTGGAACTGGATGAACAGCATGTAGAGCATGACCTGCACGGCGTGGGCCTCGCTGGGTTTGGCGGCCTTGGCGTCGATGATGACGAGATCCTGGTCCCGGGTGGCCACCAGGTCCATGCGGCCGGAGACGGTGGCGCCGGCCAGGGAGATCCGGAACTCGTTCTGGCTCTCGAGGGTTACGGAGTAGCCCCGCTCCTCGTACTCCTGGGCGCAGCGTTTCATCAGGTCGGTGTGCTGGAGGTTGTAGGTGACGCTGTTGAAGTCGCTGGCCACTCTGGTCCAGGTCCGGCCGTCGTGGTGGGCCTGGAACCAGATCTTGTGCTCGCAGTGGTCCATGCCGATCAGGAGCCTCGGCAGCCAGGAAGGGTGGATGTAGGGGCCATGTTCTCTGAGTACGGGCATTGCGACACCTCTCTTCTGTGGAAGATGGAAGGGCCTCCAGGGCTGGTTCTGGAGACTTTATAAATCACTTTAGAGATGGGTCATCGGAGGTGACAAGAAGCAACTTTCAGTGGGATTGGAAATAAGAGATGACTGTGGACTTCAGGTGTGGGCGGTTTACTCCTTGGAGTCTAGCGGTCCTGGGTATGGACAGAGGCCAGGGATGGTGCCGTCATTCTGGCCAGCGGGAAGTAAGCCGGCTTCAACCTCAGCCACCTGAGTGAGGTGCTGGCGGAACGGGAGGGCATTCACCTGAGCCGCCAGACGGTAAGCCGTCTCCTCAACCGCCACGGCCTACCCAGCGCCAGGCGTCACCGTCCTCCCAAACACCGGATACGGCGGGAGCGGATGCCCCAGGGGGTATGCTATTGCAGATCGACGGCAGCCACCATGCCTGGCTGGAGGAGCGGGGACCCCGGTTTGTCCTGCTGCTGGCCGTGGATGACGCCACCGGCACGGTAGCCAACGCCGTCTTCCAGCCCGGGGAGGACACCCGGGGCTATCTGGTCATGTTGGAGGGGCTTGTCCGGCAGTGGGGAATCCCCCTGGCTCTCTACAGTGACCGCCACGCGGCCTTTAAGTACAACGCTCGCCAGGGGCTGGTCCTGTACGAGTCCACCCAATTCGCCCGAGTGATGCGGGAGTTGGGCATCCAGCAGATCTTCGCCATGTCGCCACAGGCCAAGGGCCGAGTCGAGCGGATGGCGTCCACCTTCCAGGACCGGCTGGTCACCGAGCTACGCCTGGCTGGCGCCACTAATATGGAAAAGGCCAATGCCGTCCTGCAGGAATATCTGCCCCGGTTCAACCACCGCTTCTCCGTGGCGGCGGAGCAGCCGGAGACGGCCTACCGGGCGGTGCCGGAGGACCTGTCTCTCACCGAAACAGTCAGCATACATCACACCCGCAAAGTAGCCAGGGACAACACGGTGAAGTACCAGTGGCGGGTCCTCCAGTTGCTGCCTGGGGCGGAGCGTCCCTCCTGTGCCGGGCTCCAGGTGGAGGTGCTGGAACGGGCCGATGGGGAACTGCTGATCAGATACCAGGGGAAGATCGTGGATTTCCAGGAAGGAGACAAGCGTCCCTCGGCCCTGTGGGGCGAAGGCAGTGGCAGCTTCCCAAGTCCGGTAGGCTCTGAAGTAGCCGATGACGTGGCCAACGGCCACCTGGATCGCGAACAGCGCAAGCTCCTGGCGGACCTGGAGTCCCCAGTGGAAAAGCGGGCCAAGGCCACGAAGGCTGCCGCCCAGGGGAAACTGGTACGCCACCAGCTGATCCGTACTCCCACCTCCACCCAGCAGGCCCGATGGGAGGCGGTGCAGCAGGCCAGAAATCAGGGACTCTCCCTGCGGGCCATCGCCCGGGAACTGGGCATAGCCCGCGACACCGTCGGGAAATACCTCAAGGCAGAGAGACCTCCCACCAAACTGCTCAGCGCCAAAGAGCGGGCCAAGGCCGAGGCTCTGGCTCAATCACCGATGGCCGCAGACTAACCTGGGTGACATATTCGCTTTTCAAAAGAAGGGACGGAATCGCTGGACAACAACAAAACCACACTAACCTCAATAGGGAGGCCGCCGTTGGCCAACGGGAGGGGGCCAGCGGCACATCACGGATACCAGGCTTCTTGTGAAGTGATTATCCCGTTCACAGAAAGAACATCCCGCAGCCATACCGCTCAGAAGGAATCAGCGGAGAGAGTCCCCCTGAGTGCCGCGGCCGTCACAAGGGCCCACAGGTCGGCGGCATATGGCCTTATGCAGTTGGCAGTGCCAGCAACATACCGGCAGCTAAGCGGCTATTGGAGGGACATCTAACCCGATTCGATCGGCGCTTCGATGTACCTTCTCCAGATCCCGGGGCTATATTCCGGCCCCGCGTCCCAGGTTCGCACCTGAAGAAAATTCTGTTCATCGGGTCATCACGGATATGGGGCGATAGACCGCGGGTACGCCAGCACAATGGACGTAGCACTGATGCTGATCGAGGCTTGTCAAGTGGTTGACTTTGACGAGGTCGCGTCCCATTTCCTCGGCCAACATTTCAGCGTCCTCCACCTCTGTTCGATAGCCGACAAAAGTTCTCAGTTGGGTTAGTAAGGCGTTGGTTAAGGGGATCCCGGCATTTCCCGATTTGTGCAGGGATGATTCTGAGAGAAACAGGGAACATCGGTGCGCGAGGGCATTAACCATAAGACTCCTCCAGTCTGCCCCCCTATACCCAAGAAAGCCATCGCAAACTATTGTGCAAAACGGGATGTGATGGTCCCGCGGGTGCTTTCGTTCGATGAGAAGGTTAACGACTTGAGCAACGATTACACTTCCCAGTATCCCTGACAATTGGTCTCCTAGTTCATTTTCGGCTGTGTTTATCATCAATATCGAGCCCTGCTCCATCGCGTCACTTAGCGAATTATCCGCTGCATGCGATTTCAAGACTCTAGGAGCTCCCGGTCTCGACATGGCATGTCTCAACCACGCCTCGTACCGATCCCGTATGACCATGAGCTCTGATGGTTCGCAGTTGAAGAGGGCCAGCAGTCTTTCTTTGATGGCCGGCTGAGTCACTCTTGACAGGACTAGTGCCTGAAAATCGGATAGGCCTGGGTATAATCTGCCTGTTGGGACAGATGCTCTTTCCTTCAGCAGCTCTAATACATCAACAAAGCCTCGCTTCGTTTCGGGGGCTGATCTTACGCCAGAGTTCAAGTCGCAGATTGCCGACAAACATAGCCTGATGAGCTCTTCAGAAATCTCTTCGGGTTTCCCCCAAGATGGTCGGACTGACCGAGCAATCACGTCGCCCAGCTCCCATGCAATGTCATTGGAAGTCGGGTCGACCGGATTAAACCGGGACTCGCCATTGGGATTACCGAAGTCAAGAAGGTTCACTTCGTCCCTAATACTCGCTGGGACAACCCTCCAGATCTTCGTTAACAGACCTGAGCTGGGACCCAAAACTATCATGGGCCCTGCCACTGAACCCCTGACTTTACGTCGCAATAGCTCCCCAACCACGGCAACCAAGAAACCGTGCCTACCATACCCGGGGAGTCCGAGGACGAGTGATCCGTAACGAAGGGCGGACTCGGGCAATGCCACTTTACGTCCCGACAGGCATGACACTCCCAGCGGCACACTCGGACCGGCGCTCTCGTCGGGTGCATCAGTTAGCATTCGGCGGCTGTCCGCTCTGAACGGTTCGAGGCGACTAGGCAAATTGCTAACTGAGTCTTGCAGTCGATTTTCCATCGCGAACTCCCTGGGAAAGGTTTAATTCCATTGTAAATGGAATTTTCATGGTTCTTTGTCCGGGAGGCAAAACGAGGTATGGCAAGTTACCTTTGGTGCCGCCAAGCGATGCCGAGGCTGGTCGAGGAAGATGTGCGGATGTTGCTGTTCAAGCTGATGGACATCATCGTGACTCAGCGGCGCCGATTGGCAGTATGGTTCCGGTCGACGTTGCGAGATATCGAGAGTTGCAACGAAAGCAGGGCCTGGAACCGAGACACCGTCCAGGACTCAGTCAAGATCTTCAGTGGCCAGTTTCGGGTCTGCCGGTGCGCCCTGCCTTTCCATATGGCCCGGGTGGTAATACGTCACCGATATTCAGAATCTGACGAAATCCGCTACTCCAAGTTTGCGGGAGCCCAAACTGCGGAGCCAGATGTACGACGTCAACTATTTCTGCCGGTTAGCATGGCTTCACCCAAATTGTCACCGAAAAAGGTGAGGCAACCCCATGGGCAATGGCGTCAGAAGGATGGCAAGGAAAGAGTTGGTGGGCACGATCTGGGATTCTTATCAGAATTCCACCAGGAGGGATAAGGGCCGGATCCTGGACGGATTCATCGCGGTGGCCGGTCTCCACAGCAAGCACTCCATCCGGTTATTGACCCAAAGCACCGACAAAAGGGAGCACCATTCTTTGCTGGCGGGAGGGCGTATTTATGTTGAAACCGTCCGTGAGGCGATGATCCTGGTGTGGGAAATTTCGGACCGCATTTGTGTGTGTCAACGCTGTCGATGTCCAGCGAAAACGTCCGGTTAAGTGCTCAGGGAAAATGTCCATTGGTCTTGTCCTGAGTGGCTAAGTAAGCGGCCCGTCTGGCAGTCCGGTTGACGGGTGGAGCTATCAGGTCCAGGTACTTCCTGACCGTGTTTCGGGAAAAACCCAGGTCCCTGGCGATGCCTCGAAGGGATACACCCTGGAGCCTGGCGTGGTGAACGGCTTTCCTGAGGGCCTGCTTGCGCGGGGTACCCTCCCGGGCGGTGGAGCATCGGGTCTGCGGGGTTCGGCGTCCTCCGGGCGCTGGGGGACAGCTGCTTCCAGGGCAGCCAGGCGCTGAAGCTGCAATCTGGTGAGGCCGCGCCGTGCCAGGTTCCTGACCACGTGTGCCATCTCCGGGGTGGGCGCCTGGGCGCCATTGGAAGCTCTCAAAGCGCCGGGCCTGGGCGGAGCTTCCTGGTGGGGAATCACTTCACCACCGGACCGGACCATGAGCTGGCCACCACTTTGCTCCAGGACCTCCACCCTGGCACCGGCATAGCTGGGCCGTTCCTCACCAGGAAGCAACTGCAGGGTGCGCCACTGGAACTTGATGGTGTTGTCCCGGGCCACCTGGCGGGTGTGCTTAAAGCAGAGGACGCGTTCCAGAAATACGGATGCGTCCAGGGAACGGTAGGCCACCTTAGGCTGCTGGGCCGGTACGCGGAACTGCCTGTTGAACTGGGGCAGGAATTCTTGCAACACAGCGTTGGCCTGGTCAATGGTGACGGCGCCCGCCAGCCTGAGTTCGCTGACCAGCCAGTCCTGGAAGGTGCCGGCCATACGCTCTACCCGACCCTTGGCCTGGGGTGAGCGGGCGAAGACCTGCTCAATGCCCAGTTCCTGCACTGCCCGGCTGAAGTGGGTGGCTTCCACCGGCGGCTGGATGTGGCGGGGCTTTCCGGCAAACTTGAAGACCCCGTGGCGATCGCCATAGAGGGCCAGGGGGAGTCCATAGCGGCGGATCACACCTTCCATCAGCAGGAAGTAGCCCCGGGTGTCCTCCCCGGTCTGGAATACGGCGTTGGCGACTGTGCCGGTGGCATCATCCACGGCCAGCAGCAGGACGAACCCAGGTCCCCGTTCCTCCAGCCAGGCATGGTGGCTCTGGTCGATCTGCAGGAGCATACCCTCCTGGGGCATCCGCTCCCGCCGTATCCGGTGTTTGGGAGGACGGTGCCGGCTGGCGCTGGACAGACCGTGGCGGTTGAGGAGACGGCTTACCGTCTGGCTGCTCAGGTGAATGCCTTCCCGTTCCGCCAGCACCTCACTCAGGTGGCTGTGGTTGAAGCCGGCGTACTTTCCGCTGGCCAGCACGACCACCGCGGAGGCCGTCTCTTCGGGAATGGTGTTGCGGGACTGGCGGCCTCGGTTGCCGTGGACCAGTGCGGCGGCCCCTTCCCTCCGGTAGGCCGCCAGGATGCGCCGGACCTGGCGTTCACTGATCCCCAGAACTTCGGCAGCCTGGGTTGTGGGCAGCTGATATTCCAACACGCTGTTGAGTACCTGGAGTCTGGCTTGCTCTCTTTGGTTCAATGTTACGTCCTTCATAGAAGGACATTTTCCTTGAGCAATTTACTCGGACACAATCATAGAGCGTTGACATCACTTTCTGGTTGGAGTTGAGCCGTTTCTTGCTCCCCGAAATACTCTTGCCAGGAAATCGTCAGGATCCAAAGGAAAAGGCTCTTCGTAATCGGAATATCCAGGGCCAGTGGCAATTCTGATGATTTCGTAAAGTTCATCCTCAAACGTTGGGAAGCGTCGACTACCATGGGAAGTCCTGGGCTTCGCCCAACCTGGGAATTTCTTATCTAGCAACTTCTTCAGGTGACTCAAGGATGCGGTCCGTCGGTCCAGTGCTCTCTTCCTCCCAACAGGGTCCCTGTCTGCGCCAGGAGCCAGCTCTGTATCACCGTAATCATGAATGAGGCGAGCTTCCAAATGCGTAAGTATGGACCGCAACAAGAGTAGCCTGTATTCAGAGTTTGACTCGCGAAGCAACTCGAAGAACACAACTCTTCTGGCCTTTCTTAATATATCAGGCACGTCCGCGTCCTTTCGGAAACCAGGGTCTTGCGTCCTTCCTTTGGTGTTCACGACCCCTGGGCTAACCTCAGCGTCCCGAGGAGCCACTACCTCTGCCATCCAATTCTGTATCTCCGCATCCTCAATTTCATAGCTGGATGACTCCATGACGGGCTGAGTCTCAGGTTCTGAATACGGTGGCTCAGGATGGTCTTCGTCCGCAGATTCTTGCTCTACTTCAATGGGCATACCCTGTCTTCGGTACGTGTCCAGAGTTTCCTGGAGACGAGCGAATATGTCCTCAGTCCAATGCCTTTCTCCGGAAAGCAGTGCGTCTATCTCGGAGCCGTCGACGCCAAGGATTTCTGTGACCCGTGCACGCCCTCTATAGTCAATTAATAGTTTCAATTGAACGATGGCAAGGCGCGTGCGGCCGGATCCACTATTCGTGCTAATGTCTGGTGTGTCCTCTATCAATTATCTGCACCTCCGTTGTTTCGTCTACCGGCTCAGGTTGCTGACGAGATTGATCCTGCCAACCAGGAAGCATCACCTTTTGACCGAAGTGAGACCAGCACTCTGTGTTGCCCACCGCACCGTGCCTTTTTCGGCGCTCAATTGTCGTAGTAATCAGATTTATTTTCTTCTCTAAACCAACTGCCTGAAAGTTCTTTTCTGCGTCTTCATGTCGGCAGATGACCAGTAGTGGCCGATCGTCCCGACGATGAGGAGAGGCGTACCCGTTCAACTTCCTAGCGATTGCGCTGCGGGCGATTGCGCTCCTCTCATACTCCACATAGTACCAGCCAGGTCCCAGTGGGCCGTTCTGGAAGAACACCATGGCGTCCGGGTCAATAGCGCCCTCTTCGCCCTCCATCTCTTCCCAGTACCGCCACCCATTGGCGACGGGAAGTCGGCTTTGTAGGAAGTCCTGCACTACATCCATCAGCCCGTATTCGTGGATCTGCTTTCCTTCCGGATCTGGCCACTTGCCCAATTGCAGACGACTGGTCATTGTTTTCTCACTAATTCGGTCCATGTCGGCCAAGATCTTCACCCACTTCGAAGAGAGAGCATGTCGCTGCTTACCGCCGACGCGCCAGCTAACCAAAACACCCAGGTCGCCCAACCGTATGCAGATGTTCTGCGCTTTCCTGCCTTTCCGCGTCTCGCCTAGAACGAGCCGCAGCATATCGGTAGAAATCCCAGGCCACTCGGCGGCTGTTGTTATGACTATCGCTATATTCTTGGCAGCATCCGGGTTTTCCAAGGCGCCGGCTACGCGTAGGAGAATCTTCGCAGCATCTCCCACTTGCTCAAGTTCACTCAAGTTCGCTACTTGGGCGCGGATCAGTTCTGCTGCCCGCTCGGTCTCTTCCACTGACGCTACTATGCGCGAGAGTCGCCGGACCAATCTGCCCCCAACATCTTTTCCCACCTGTGATTCTACTGAAGTTTGGACATTCCTTAGAATATTTACTGGCCTGCGGATACCTTGCCTGGTGCAGAGGGACCTGTTCACGCCTCTCTCCCAGGCTCGCCATGTGTCTCGTCTCTGGTAAATTGGCTGGTGTATCCAACCCCTGCTATTCAGTCTGGCGATCTGACCTTCCCAGCTTCCGTCTTGGACGCAGTAGATCTGGGCCCAGTCTTCAATCTCGTATAATCTGACCACGTTATTGACTAACTCGGACTCCCAAAGATCTGCGGTTACGAAGTAGAGTAGCGCGGGCCGTGGATGAGGGTCCTCCGCAGCCAATGCCACAAGGTCTCTGCCAAGGTTCGTGACCGTTTTCGCGATGTCGCTTTCCGCGGGCAAGGTCCCCACGCGGAACAGGGCTACCCACCCTGCCTCAAACCGCACAGCGGCATCGAGTGACACGCCATCCAGCCATTGGAAATCCTTTAAAGCTCCCAGTCCCTTCAGCTGGGCTGTCGCCTCGTATAGGTCTTCCACAGAACTGATTCTTTCCATCAGCCTTGTCAGGCATCCTGGCTGGTGCCAGGTGGCACCCGCCAGGCCGGTTTCATCTTGAGCTTGGGACGAAAGGTAGAATCGTTCCCGCTGTTGCCTCCTCCAGCCAACGGCTATGCTGTTGACGATGCCCCCGGCCTTTAATCTCCTGAGGCATGCGGAGACTCCGGATTCACGGCGGTCAAGAATTCCGGCGATGTCATCGGTGGAGATTAGGGGGCATGACCGGACTATGTCTGCTATCCGTCGGTCTGGGTCAGACAAGTTGGCCCAATTCATCACTTCCGTCTCCTCAATGCTGTGTTGTCATCTGGTACATGTTTCCGTAGTTTCCCGTAGCGTTCCCCTATTAATGCCCCCAATGTCGATTGCAGAACGGCGCCGTGCAATCGATAGACACTCCGTGAGATTAGGTTGGTATTCTTTCAAACGAGGAAAAGAACAGAAAAGCTGAATAAAGAGAACAGGTACTTGCCTAGGTAGGGAATCTCCTGATTTAAAGCGGGGTACTGCCCATCTATTGCAAGAACTCGGGTACACAAGCCCCCGTCCCTATTCATCTAGGCGCCCAGTCGAGTCTATTTCCCATCGGGCAGGTCATAATGCGGGCACGAAATTGTTGTGCTTTCCCGGCATCAACTAGCCGGGATGTCCAACAGATGGCTGATGGGGTCAAAAAAGCTGGAGAGCCTCCGTTTCTCGCTCTTACTGTCAGCGAAAGGCGAATAGAAAACTAGACAGTCTGTGGCCCTACTCATGGCCAAGTAAAATAAGCGCTGCTCGCGTTCCTTGGTTTCTAGTCCTGACCCCGGTCTCCCAGGTATGGTATCGGCGGACACATCCAACACGAAAACGTATGGCCACTGTCTACCTTTAGCCGCCTGCAGCGTCCCAACAGAAAGGCTATTCTGGCTCAATGAAGGAGGGGTCCTTATCGCCGAATAGGTGCTATCCATAAGGTCTGTCAACTGACGGACGATGGTTTTTCCAGCCGGCTGGGGAGTCTCTCGCCAAGCATTTTGCAGTGCTGTTAACCCGGCATCTTCAGAACCTGCCTTATTTGGCGGTTGGAACTCAAGAACCAGATCCTTTGCAATCTGGAAGAGTTGCTCAGCAGTACATTCAGGGGCCCTGACCGACTCAGAAAGTATTCGCATGCAGTGGACCAGATATGACAAGCTGGCGTGATCGGGGTGGCCTTCCTGCAATTGTGCGAGGTAACTGCTGCCTGCCTCTACCAAATCCAATTCTTGCTCCCGGGATATTCTCCTCACCTGCCGAGAAGCGGGTTCGCGCAGCGCCCGTTCCTTGTTGGGATACCCAGGCGCGGCCGCCAGGCGAAAGGCTCGGTCATCCAAGGGATTTAGCAACAGGGTTAACAATTCCATGACACAATGACTGTCGCAGGGCTCTTTACTGTCGGACCGGTCCATGAGTATCTGATAGGGCACATCGCGATGGAGCAGGATAGTCCTGAGTCTGTTGATTGTCCTCGCTTGACGATAGAGGATGGCCATGTCGGACCACGGTACTCCCCTTGATGAAAGTAGTTGGATATGACTAAGACACAGCAGGTCCATATCCCTGCGCTGGCCGGGGACCTGGAAGAGTTGTGGCTTATACTTAGATTCTCTTTCTGACCATTGATTGTCGATTTACAGCATCATTGACCCAGGGATTTACAGAGTCATTGACCCACCCTGGGAGCGTGGTGAATTGAGTAATATCAGGTTTTGGCCTGGGGGTCAATCACCTCCCTTGCCGCCCAGGAGCTT
>MKWU01001286.1_pt1 | contig 44566 bp, 38 predicted proteins | sample 809101 | NCBI WGS metagenome assembly MKWU01 (sample SAMN05860141, study PRJNA318959) | sponge metagenome | host: Aplysina aerophoba | place: Slovenia: Piran, Adriatic Sea, Gulf of Piran | collected 2013-05-07 | reverse complement strand
CCCCCTGCTGGTCCGAATCTGCCAGCGGCCGTCAATGAATTCGCAGGCCGTAATCTCTTCCTCAAAGCGGACACGGTCTACGACTGCGTACTTCTGAGCAACAGTCTCGAAATAAGTCCGAATCTCAGGGCCCGGAGCAAACACCTGACTCCAGTCCGGATTGGGCTCAAAAGAATAGGTATACGAATGCGCCGGCACGTCGCAGGCCAGGCCCGGATAGGTGTTCGCCCGCCAGGTACCGCCCAGGGCGTCTGACTTCTCATAGATGACAAAGTTGTCATAGCCGGCTTCACGGAACTTGATAGCGGACAGGATGCCGGCCATGCCCGCGCCGATGATGACGATGCGCGGGTCTTGCGCGGTGTGTTTGAGGTCTTGGGGGTTCAGATTGGGTTCGGCCATATATCCGTTCCTTCCTTATACAAAACGCGGGCTGGTATACACCGGCAGGCCGAAGGTCCGCCGCCCGAGCAGGGCTTTGCCTTCCATGCCGGCAAAGGGCTGATGGATGACCGCGGCCCGCACGTCGCGGTACATCTGTTCCATGGGATTTTTCTTGAACAGGGCTGCGCCGCCGACCATGCGCATGGCTTTATCAACCACCTGAACGCAGGATTCCATCACAAACTGAAAACACGAGATCAGATTGACGAGGTCTTCCTGGGTGCGCACTGTGACGTCATCGTGAGCGGCAACGGCCTGATGCAGCATGGCCCGCGCCGAACGCAGGCCGATTTCCATTTCCGCGGCCAGGAGTTGATTGCTCGGATAGTGGGTCATGGGCTGATCGAACGGCTCTTGTTTCCGTCCGGCAACCCAGTCCATGGCGTAATCGCGCGCCGCCTGGGCCAGGCCGATATAACACGCCGGACCGGAGGCCACCCACCACGAGGCGGTGATGTCGGAGATGGCGTCCCAGCTTTGGGCCGGTCGTAACACCGCGGCATCGTCGGGGACAAACACATTGTTCCAGACCACATCATTGCTCTGCGAAGAACGGATGCTCATCGTATCCCAGTTGGTCTGAATTTCGACGCCCTCAGCCGTGGTCGGAAAGAAGCACAGCAGGCATTGCGGGCCATTCTCCGGGTCTTCATAGCGCGCGGTCGTCAGCAGATAGTCGGCCCCCGCGGACATGGTGCCGAAGCCGCTTTTGCCGTTCAGCCGGTAGCCGCCGTCCACCTTGGTCGCCTGACGGGTGGTGTCGTTAATACCGGCAAAGCCGACCGAGCTGTTCATTTTTGGATCGCTGACCGGTCCTCCGAAAATCAGACCGTCGGTCACTGTCGCCTTGAGCATGGGTTCGATCGCGTCCAGGTGCGGCCCCTGCCCGCGTTGGTTGAGCCGCCACAGGTCGGCCAGAATGGAGACCACGATGTGGTGCATATTGACGGCAATGGCCATGGGCAGGTCGCCGTAGGCCAGACGTTCCTGGGCCATGGCAATATCCAGCGGTGTAGCGCCGCCGCCGCCCAGCTCTTCCGGTACGATGAGCGCGGTATAGCCCGACGCCTTCATGGCCGCCACATTTTCATGCGGAAAGCTGCTGTCCGCATCGTGCTCGGCCACCCGCGATTTGAAATCGTCAGCATGTGTAGTGGCCATATCAATAAGGCGTTGTCGACGTTCGATTGGATTCGTTGCCATGTCTGAGACCTCCTTGCTTTGCCCACGATCCTGTTATTCTTACTGGACAAGCGTCCGGTTCGTATCAGACAAACCGGACAAGCGTCAAACTTCAGCTCATCAGCCGTCCCGGCATGACTGCTCACTCGGCTCGTGGTACTTATCGCTGCGCCCCGGTTCAGCCACCTCAGGGCAAGCCCGAGTGGCCGGACCGCCAGGGCCATGCTACACACACGACAGGAGGGCAGACTATGACACAGCCATCAACTTCTACCGCCCATGAGCAGCCGAGCTACGACTGGCCCACGCTGATCGATGAAATCAACCGCCGTTTGCACCTGCGCGCTACACCAATCGGCATGAAATGGTTTACCTCGGTCGAGGAAATGGAAGCGATTCCCCGGCTCCGGCGCCCCAAGGATATCCACACCGCCGACCAACTCGTCGCTCAGGCCGCCCGGCTCAACTGGACTGTCGGCCTGACGGCAAAAGACCTAGTCGGCAGCCAGTGCTCGGCCGTGTTGGGTCTCGCCCCCCAGGACGAGGAGTGGCGGTGCGGCAAAACCATGGCCGGCGTGTGGTTTGAGACCGAGCAGGACTCAGCCGCCCACCAACAGGCCATGGATGTCGTGCCCTACGGTCGCTATCAGGCCCTGGCGGTCTCGCCGCTGGTGTCGGGTCGGCTCAACCCGCCGGATATCTGTCTGATTTACGCCACCCCGGCCCAGATGATCCTGCTGATCAACGGCCTGCAATGGACGGGCTATAGAAAAATGCAGTGGGGCAGCGTGGGCGAGTCGGCCTGCGCCGACTCCTGGGGGCGGGCCAAGCTGACCGGGGAGCCGAGCGTCTCGATTCCGTGCTATGCCGAGCGGCGCTACGGGGGCGTACTTGAGGATGAGCTGCTGATGGCCATACCGCCTCACTACCTGCCGAAAGCCCTGGACGGCTTGGCCCGGCTGGCCAAGAACGGGCTGTCCTACCCTATTCCCCAGTACGGCATCCAGAGCGATGCACGGGCGGGTCTGGGCTTCAGCTACAAAGACTCGAAGTAGGCCGTATGGTGTGAACCGCCTTCCGGCTTCCGCCGGAATGACGGCGGGGACGGGCTATACGGAAGCGTGCATTGCTCTAGTCTCGTCCGAGCAGCAGGTCTGGCCTAATCACGGCTCGATGGAGGGGCACGGCATTCACCGTTGCCTTGGACACCATCAGTGCGTTGGCATTTTTTGCGGCCAGACTCCGGGCCAGCTCGGTGACCGTCGGCATCAGCTTGTCCGGCGTCACCACCTGATTCAACATCCCCAGGGATAAGAGCTCGTTTGCCGTGTAATGGCAGCAGGTCAGCATCATCTCTTTGGCCCGTGCCGGTCCCACCTGGGCAGCCAGCAGCGTCGTCATAGCCGGACTCAACGGGGCCCCAAGATCGACCTCGGGAAACCAGAACTCTGCCCCTTCGACGGCGACACACAGGTCGCAGCCGAGTACCAGCCCCCAGCCTCCCCCAACCGCATAGCCATTCACCGCCGCGATCGTGATTGGCTCAAGGTGGACCAAGCTTGCCAGGACGCGTTCCGTCAAACGTGTCCGGCGGGGAGCGAATTCCTGAAAAATCGCTTCGCGCTCGTGTGGATCATCTACTCCTTTGATAAGCGACAAATCCGCGCCTGCGCAGAAGGAGTTTCCCGCCCCAGTGAAAATAAGCACCCGAACCCCGGTATCGTCCCGGAGCCGGCATAAGAGGGCGTCCAGCTCCAGCAGGATGTCTTCGTTTAATGGGTTGCGTTTCTCTGGTCGATTAAAGGTGAGTGTTGCAATGCGGTCTTCTTTTTCGAGTAAAAAATGCCTTGGCATTTTGTCCCCCTAGCCATACTATACGGCCTCTTTATGGAGCTGTGTATATCGTTCCAGGTCTCTAACGACCACTGTAGAGAACCAGGCTCAGTCAACAGTCCCGTGGATGCTCATCAGCGGTCCACCCGCCCACACGAGTCTGTGCGGGCTGGCCAATAAAGGATTTATACCAAGTATGATTCGCAATCTGACGCCGTGGGTGAGTACGATTACCAGGGAGTGAGAGCTGACCGCGGGAAGAAGCGGTTTCCCCAAGTGAGAAAACGGAGAGGGGGCCATAATGGAAAGCAAGAGCGAAGAAAAACTGTCAGGCCTAGCAGCAGCGCGACTCCTCCCCCAGCAATTCCGGGACCTTGCCCCATTCCTTGAATGGGCCTTGGCAACGGAGCCTGAGCGGAGTGCGAAGCGTCAGGCCAGCCCGATGGAAGAAATCAACGCGTTTTATCAAGCCATATTCTCGCGGATGAAAGACATTCTGCCGTTTTTGGACCAGTTTACAGCTGAGAATGCTCCGGATGATGTGCGGCGCTTATTCCATCTCACCCTCTCCTTGGCCGAAGTCGCCCCGGCGGTTGAAAATTACGGGCAGCCAAGTGTTGTTGATGGGTATGATGTCACCCGCTTTGTCGAAAATCACGAACAATCAAAATAAGGAAGGGCATCGCCAGAGGAGGGAAACACATGGCGCTGGGGAAAAACAAATGGCACGACCGTTATCCGGAGCTCGGGACTGGCCCCATCCCGGTCGAGCCGTATGTCTCACCAGAATATTTTGAGCAAGAACGCGCCCGGGTCTTTCGCAAAACATGGCTCAATATCGGCCGGGTCGAGCAGATTCCTCAGCCTGGGGATTATTTTGTCAAAGACCTTACCATCTGTAACACCTCGATTCTGGTTGTTCGTGGCAAGGATGGTGAGGTCCACGCGTTCCATAACATGTGCTCGCACCGCGGCAATCAACTGGTGTGGGACACCAAGGGCAGGTGCCAGACTTTTTCATGCAAGTTCCACGGCTGGACATACGCCCTGGATGGCTCGCTCCGCTACATCACGGATGAACATAATTTCTTTGGTCTCAAGAAAGAAACGCTCGGTATGACACCGGTTGCGGTTGGTACCTGGGAGGGTTTCATCTTTATCAATGTGGACCCTGACCCTCAACAGACCTTGCCGGAGTACTTGGGGGAAGGACTGCGCACAAGCATCAAAGGCTATCCCTTTGAGGACCTCTCGACCAACTGTTTTTCCTGGCACACGGACGTGCAGGCCAACTGGAAGGTCGCCAAAGACGCCTTCCAGGAAGTGTATCACATCTCCACCCTGCACCGCCGCATCATTGGGGATGTGTATGCGAGCAAAGCCAATCCGTATGCGAATGCGCTCAACTTTACCCTTTATCCTCCGCATGGCCGGGTGTCGCTGTCCGCAAACCCGGACCGGAAACTCACCGGTGTTGAGTCCATAGTACAGGGGTTTGGCTCGACGGTGCTGCAACAGAATAACAGCGCTTCGGAGAAGCTACCCGCAGGTGTGAACCCTACGGGGTATCCGCACTGGTCCTTCGATGGCTTGGCGCTGTTTCCGAACTGCCTTATCTATGTGTCAAAGGGAACGTATCTGACCCATATTTTTTGGCCTATAACGGAAAATCTGACACGCTGGGAAATTCGGACCTATTCACCCCAAGCGGAAACGCTCTCGGGCCGATTCAGCCAGGAATACGGGAAGGTTTCCTTCCGTGACACCTTGTTAGAAGATGCCAGTACGCTGGAGCGCACCCAAACAATGCTGAGGTCGGGCGCGAAGAAGGAAATCGTTCTGCAAGACGAAGAGCTCCTCATCCGCCAGCATCATAAAGTGACGGAAAGTTTTTTGAACGCATCGAAAGGGAGCCAGCCGAATGTCTGAGCGTCAACTGCCGGAGGGGTTTCAGGATCTTGAGCCATATCTTGAATGGTCTTTGGCCACGGACCGTGAGCGCAGTATCAAACGCCAGACGAGTCCGATGACCAAGATCACTGCCTTTTATCACGCCATTGTGCCGCGTATGGATGAAATCCTGGCCCATTTAGAGCAGTATCCGTTGGAGCAGGTCCCGGCCGATGCGCAAAGCCTGTTCTATCTCACTCTGTCGTTAGCCAAGATTGCTCCGGCGGTTGAAATGTATGGCGAACCTGTGCCTGAGGGGCTGGATGCATTACGACTTGAGAACATTGATATCTATCCGACCCGAGGCTGAGCACGGGCAAAGAAAAGGAGGGCAAGGGTATGCCCACACAGACCAACGGAGCCACTGACGGAAAATGGCACGCGCGGTATCCTGAGTTGGGAACTGGACCGGTCCCCATCGAACCCTACATCTCACCCGAGTATTTCGAGAAAGAGCGCGAGTACATTTTTCGGAAAGTCTGGCTCAATGTAGGCCGAGTGGAACAGATTCCCGAGCCCGGCGACTATTTTGTGAAAGACTTGGCCGTGTGTCGGACCTCGATCATCATTGTCCGTGGTCACGATGGCCGGGTGCACGCCTTTCACAATATGTGCTCGCACCGCGGCAATCCGGTCGTGTGGAATGCAAAGGGCGCGTGCAAGATGTTCACCTGCCGCTACCACAGTTGGACGTATGGGCTGGATGGTGCTTTGCGACATATCCCGGACGAAAAAAATTTCTATGGCATCAAGAAGGACGCCTATGGACTGACGCCGGTTGCCGTTGATACCTGGGAGGGATTTATTTTTATTAATGTCGATCCACGCCCAAAAGAGACCCTGCGCGAATATCTCGGAGCAGTGGGGGAAAGTTTTGAGGGCTATCCGTTTGCGGAGATGGCAACCGGCTGCTCGACCTGGGAGATCGACGTGAATGCCAATTGGAAGGTGTGTAAAGATGCCTTCCAAGAGGTCTACCATATCTTCAGTCTGCATCACAAAAGTACGGGAGCGGCGTTTGCCAGCACGTCCAATCCGTATTTGAATGTACATGAACTGGCGCTGTTTGGCCCGCACGCACGCATATCGGTCCCGGCCAATCTCGACTGGACACCCACCCCAGTTGAAGCCTTGGCAAGGCGATATGGCATGCTGGCCCTGCAAAAACAGGGCAGCTCCTCACAGGGCATGCCTGCTGGGGTGAATCCAACCGGTTCCCCGGACTGGTCGTTCTCGGGATTGATCTATTTCCCCAATATGTGTCTCTTTGTTGCGGACGGCGGGATTATCATGCACACCATGTGGCCCTTGTCGGAAAACCGTACCCACTGGGAAGCCCGGACCTATTTCCCGAAAGCGAAAACGCTGGCGCACAAGTTCAGCCAGGAGTACAGCCGGGCCACGTTCGTCGACGGAGTACTGGTCGAGGATGGAGGGACGTTTGAGAAAACGCAGTCCATGCTGGCTTCAGGAGCAAAGAAACACGTCATCCTGGGAGATGAAGAGCTGCTCATCCGTCACCATCACAAGGTGACAGAACAGTTCTTTAACGCGTAGCTTCGCTATCGCAGCAAAAAGGAGGACTGCCATGAGTCGTACATACAATATTATTGACGCGGATGGTCACGTGTTAGAACCACCCGACTTTTGGCAAGACTACATTGACCCAGCCTACCGTGACCGCGCACCGCAACTCTTCGTCGATACCGACGGACAAGAGCGGTTGCGCATAGAAGGCAAGGTGCTGGGTGGTCCCAAGGGGTTAGGATTTGCTGGTGCCATCGGTGCTCGACAGGGAGCGGCTCCGACCGACATCCGCTACATCGAGGGAAGGAAGGGGGGCTTTGATCCCCACGCGCGTATCCCGGACATGGAAATCGACAGCATTGATGCGGCAGTTCTCTATCCCACCATTGGTCTGTTCTGTGGAGCGGCGAGTGACCCGCTATTGTCTGCCGCGCTGTGTCGCGCCTACAACCGCTGGCTGGCGGATTACTGCAAGCCGTATCCGGATCGCCTGTTTGGCGCGGCGATGGTGCCGTTGCAGTCGGCAGAGCTAGCAATCGCCGAGATGCGCTATGCCCGCAAGGAACTCGGCATGCGGAGTGGCTTTGTCCGCCCCGATCCCTATCTTGGCCGTTCGCTTGACCATCCGGACTACGAACCGTTCTGGGCCGAGGCGCAAGAACTCGACTTTGCTATTGGTCTGCACGAAGGCACCGGTGTCCATGAAGGGCCTGGGGCGATGCCAGCGATGGGCGTTGATCGCGTAAAGAGTCATGGCGCGAAACATATTGTGTCGCACACCATGGAGATGATGATCGGCTGCTTGAGCGTGATCTGGGGTGGTGTCTGCGAGCGCTTCCCGAAAGTACGGATTGCCTTTCTCGAGTCGGGTGGAGGCTGGATTGCCGGGTGGTTGGACCGCATGGATCGCCACTTTCAAGACGGTGACGTGTTCGACGACTCCGGGCTGCGGATGAAACCGAGCGAGTATTTCCAGCGACAGTGCTGGATTTCTTTTGAGCCAGTTGAGAGAAGCCTTCCGTATCTTGCTGAATATCTGGGGCCAAACAAGATACTCTGGGCCACTGATTATCCGCATCCTGATGGGTTCTTCCCCGGTGCTCCTGCCATGATTGCGGAGAGACTACCTGAGAAAATCAGGCGGCAGGTTCTGGCCGAAAGCGCCATCCAGTTTTATAAACTGATTTGAGACTGCCTTTGCCGAGAAGATCGGCGGTCCTGACCCCTTCTCCGGGGAAGCGGTCAAGCGGCATATTCGGACGGTCACGCGTATTATTCTGACTGGTGTGCTAGCGGAACCCATGCTCGGCTATCAACGCGAGACGCTTTTCAGGGCCGCTGAAGTATCTGTTACTTCAGCCGGTTCACATCGTCCGGGTTGATCAGGTCCGGGACGGTCCAGCCGTCGATATCGTATTCCTCCATACACTGCTCGACAAATGCCTTGAGCTGATCCGCGCGGCCCATGGCCACGGCCGCCGGCAGGTTTTCGAGTTTGATGTTTTCATAGTTGCCAGCATAGTTGCGCTCGTACAGTTCGTGCCGTCCGCCAAACTCGGTCCCGACGGCATCCCACAGAATCTTGAGCAGCTTGACGCGCTCCAGCGCATCGTAATCGTTGGAGCCGCGTAAATATTTCTCAAGATAGGGCCGCAGCTCCGGCGTTTTGAAATCTTTCACATGTGAGTTGAGATAGATCAGGCCGCTTGAAATGGTTTGCTCGATAATCTCTTTGATACGGGGGTAGGCAACCGGGGCCAGGACGCGGTAGGCCAGGCCGTATTCCGTGTTGGGCTGGAGGGCACCGTTGACCCATTGGTCGGGGGTCTTGGTCATGGCCTCGGTCAGACCCCAAAACATATGCCGCCAGGCCAGCACCTCACCGACCTGCACCTGGGCGCTGCGCTGGTCCTGTATGCCAACCGCCTCTATGGCTTTCAGCAAGACCCCGGCCAGAAAGTCCAGCTTGACCGCGAAACGGGTGCAGCCATGCAGGGTAAAGCGCGGGATAAAACCCGAGCCGGGGAAAAAGGTGTTGGCCTTATCCAGGTCGCGGTAGACAAACAGATTCTCCCAGGGGATGAGGACTTTATCCAACACCAGAATGGCATCGTTCTCATCCAGGCGGGAAGACAGCGGATAGTCGAACGGACTGCCCAGGGTGGCAGCGTGCAATTCATACGACGGACGACAGATCAGCTTCACGCCGGCACTCTGCATGGGAATCATGGCAAACAGCGCCATCTCGGGTTTGCCCAGAGGCGTCGGCCCGTAAAAGCCGATGAAATTATGATGCGTCAGGGCGGAGCCGGTCGCGACCACCTTGGCGCCGCTGACTATGACCCCCGCGTCGGTTTCTTTTTCCACCCGCACATAGACATCGTTGACGTCATCCGGAGATTTGGTCTTATCAACCGGCGGGTTCACCAGGGCGTGGTTGAGAAACAGGCAGCGCTCCTGAGTGTCACGATACCAGCGTAAGGCATTGTCCTGATAGGGCGCATAGAACTCGGCGTTGGCGCCCAGGGTGCCGGTCAGGCTGGCCTTGTAGTCCGGCGAGCGTCCCATCCAGCCGTAGGAGATGCGAGCCCACTCGGCAATGGCGTCCCGGCTGCCGACCAGATCCTCCGTGCTCTTCGGTACCTTGTAAAACTTATGCGTGAACCCGCCATTCCCGGTATCTGTCGGCGTGCTGAGCGTCGGTGCTTTCTGCGGGTCGTGCAGCGCGTCATACATGCGCGCCAGCATGCGGGCGGAATTCCGAAAGGCCGGGTGCTGAGTGACGTCTTTGACGCGCTCGCCATAGATCCAGACCTCTCGGTCGTCCCGCAGGCTGTCAAGGAATTCCTGGCCGGTCAGGGGTCGTTGTCCGGGCTCGCCGTCGGTGTGCGACCTCGGGTCGGTGGCCGGTGTCTGTTGACTCATAGTCTGTCCTCCACGCTCACCTGCTGCGGTCTGCTTCTGTCTATAGGGCGGACCGGGCTTCGGCAAGTTCGAGCGGGGTGGCTGCCCAGCCACCTATGGCCGAAACTGCAAGGCCCTGGGCACGAGTCGCGTCGGCTGAGCCACCACCTGATAGGCGGTTTCCACCCATTCACAGATATAGCGACGGGTATCCCTGGGGTCGATCATTTCTTCGATCTGGAATTTGTTCAACGGGCCGAGCGGTCCCCGGACGCTCTCGATACGGGCGTTGAGTTCCGCACGGAAGGCGACTGGATCGTCCGCTTCTGCCAACTGCCGTTTATAGGCCGCTTCGATGCCGCCTTCGGGTGGAATCCCGCCGACATCCGCAGCCGGCCAGGTGACACGCATCGAGGGTTCTGAGCGCGGGGTGGCATAATTATTCCCGGCAACGCCAAAGCTGCGGCGCATCAGAACGGTAAAGATGGGGACACGGACCTGGGCGAAGGCAATCATCCATTCTGCCCCTTTGCGAATCGTGCCCGTTTTCTCGTGCTCCAGGCCGACCGCGAAGCCAGGGTTATCGACCAGGTTCAAGAGCGGCAGATGAAACAGATCGCACAAATCCAGGTGGCGCGTCAGCTTGTCGCAGCCGTCGGCGGTGAGCGCGCCGCCGTTGGCATGCTGGCTGTCAGAAGCAATCACCCCCAGAGGATAACCGTTGAACCGCACGAACCCGGTCACCTGATCGGTCCCCCACAAGGGACCGATCTCAAAAAAAGAATCCCGGTCGGCCATTAACCTGATGGCCTGCCGAATGTCAAAGGTCGTGGTGCGTTTTCTGGCAATGAGGGTCGCCAGTTCCTCTTCACGCCGGTCAATCGGATCATTCGCGCTGGCCGCGTGTACGGGCGGAACCTCGTATACGCTGGAGGGCAGATAGGACAGAAACGTCCGGGTCATCTCCATGGCTTCTTCTTCGGATTCTGCCAGATTGTCTACCGCACCATTCGTACAGTGAATATGCCAGCCGCCGAGTTCCTCCTTGGTGATATCGTAGCCCATGGCATGTGAGACAACCGGCGGTCCGGCGACAAAGAGTTGGGCGATATCACGCACCATGACCGAGAAGTGGCCCAGGACGGCCTTGGCCGCGCCAATGCCGACCACGCTGCCGAGCAACAGATTGACCACCGGTGTGGTCGCGAGTTGCTCGGCGTACATGCTGCTGCCCAGGTGTCCGGGTAGATACGATCCGCCCCCACCTGCCACCCGCGGCCTGCCGGCTTTGATGGCGCCCGCGCTTTCCTTGGCGCTGCTCTCCCCCTCTTTTTTCTGGGCTGGCACCATAGCTGCAACACTGCCCCCACCGGACGAGCCGTCCAGCAGCCGTATCGAGGGCAGACGCATTTCCGTTGCCAGACGGTCCAGATAGCCGCTCTTTGCAGCGATCGCCCCATCGGCATGGCCTCCCCGAGACGTGAAATCATCGGCGCATACCACGACACCCCGCCGGTCTATTTTCCCCCAGCCACCAACACTGTTTGCCGGGGTAAACCCCACGATGGCCCCATCTTCATCATAGGACGCAAAACCCGCGACACTGCCGACCTCCCGAAAGGAGCCCTCGTCCAGCAACAGCTCAACCCGCTCCCGGCAGGTCAGCTTGCCGCGAGAGCGTTGGCGCACCACGCCGGGGTCGTCGGAGCCGGGCTCCAAGCGCTGTTTGGCAAATTTCCGGAGGAGCGCGACCTCTTCCAGTACGGCCTTCCAGGGCTGTGTACTCTCTTTCGCTTGAGGGGTAACGGCGTGCGACGGAGACACGACCGCCACCACCTGTCCTGCGGCGACGGTGTCCCCGGCCTGGAGCGGTTGCAGTGCCGCTATGACACCGGCACATCCTGCCGTGACCAGGGTTTCCATCTTCATGGCACTCACGACCAGCAGCGTGTCACCGGGCGACACGGTGTCGCCCACACCCACACTGACCTCCACCACAGAACTCTCCAGTGGGCAGTGCACGGATTCCTGGCCCTCGGCCACCTCCAGGGCTGGCAGGCGTGCAGTCGGCACGGCAACCGGTCCCGGAGCCGTCATGCCCAGCCTGGCAGCCTGCTGCTCCAGCAAGGCAAGAGCGCTGCCTTCCGCCGCGGAGAAAGACGCGGAGCTCAACTCCGGGGTCTCTGCCAATAATGATGTTCTGGCATCGCCGGCCCGAACGGACGGATGGGCGAGGATGGCGCGCAGTTGGTGCAAATTGGTGCGCAGACCACCAAGATGGAACTCATCCAGCGTCTGCCGCGTGCGTGTCATTGCGGCGGCGTAAGAACCGGCCGTGCAGATGAGTTTCGCCAGCAAGGGGTCGAACTGCGGCGGTGGGGCATAGCCCAGATAGCCACACCCATCCACCCGGATGCCCGCGCCCGAGGGTTCCTTATAGGCCGTAATACTCCCCGTACTCGCGGCAACGACACGGGCCTGCACGGCAAAACTGCGCGGCCGGCCGACTGTCTGCTGGTCACTCAGACCGAGCGAGGCGAGCGTTTCACCCGCGGCGATACGAAACTGGGCCTCGACAAGGTCAATACCGGTGACCTGTTCGGTGACCGTATGCTCAACCTGAATCCGCGGATTACATTCAATAAAAAAATACTCGCCGGTCTCGGGCGAGACCAGGAACTCGACTGTACCGGCATTCGCATACGAGGCGGCCTTCACCAGGGTGATCGCAGCGGTAAGCATCTGCTCTCGCAGGGCGGGGTCCAGCCCCGGAGCGGGGGCCACCTCGACGACCTTCTGGTGGCGCAATTGGACCGAACAGTCGCGTTCGTGCAGATGGACCACATTGCCGGATGAATCCGCCAGAATTTGGACTTCGATGTGCCTGGGCCGGGCGATCAGCCTTTCGAGAAAGACGGCTCCGTCACCGAATGCGGCCTGGGCTTCGCTGCAACAGCGCTCAAATGCCTCAGTCATCTGCTCGGCTCTCTCGACGACCCGCATACCGCGCCCCCCACCCCCGGCTGCGGCCTTGAGCATCACCGGATATCCAAGATCGTGGGCCAGCTTTTCTGCTTCCCGCGCTGACTCGATGGGTTTGGCGCTACCGGGGACAACGGGAATGTCCAGCGACTCGGCAAGCGTCCGCGCTCTGACTTTATCGCCGAATAAGGCCAGCGTTTCCGGCGACGGACCGATAAACGCGACTCCCTCGGCGGCGCACAACGCAGCAAAAGGGGCGTTTTCGGACAAGAAACCATAGCCGGGGTGCAGACAGTCACACCCGCGTGATTTGGCGGTCTGGACGAGCATGTCCGCGTTTAAATATGCCGCAACAGCGTCCGCCGCCGTACCGATCTCATGACTTTCCGTCATACAGCGGGTATGTAGCGAAAGCGCATCAATAGCCGGATACACCCCGACCGATTCCAGGCCCAAGGCCGTTGCCGATTTAGCAATGCGAATGGCGATTTCGCCACGGTTAGCGATCAAGACACGTGTATGCACTATCAGTCATCCCCCTCTCCGACTCCTTTTGTCTCCTATTCATTGCACGAGAACATATCATAGGTGAAGGAGGGTAACGGCAACATATACATCCGCCGTCCGATTCTTACAGGAGGGTATCAGCCGAGAACCGGCTTGGTGTGCTGCGAGAGGAAAGGGGAAAAGTGGAGCCGATGAGAATTGAACTCACGACCTCTTGAATGCCATTCAAGCGCTCTCCCAACTGAGCTACGGCCCCACAGTGGCAAACGAATGGAGGTTGGGTCAGTGCGTTAGTGCGTTAGTGCAGAAATATTGCCATGTTCTCCGGCAGGCGTCAACTCACAGACAGGCCCTATTGCGGACCAATGGCAATGGCAAACGGCTTCTTCCCGACTTCAACTGTGTCGACGACTTGTTGAGCAAGCGTACTGAAGACCTGGACGACCTCACCCTCGTCTGTCCTGGAGCCGAACATCGTCGTATAGCCTCGCAGGCCGTTTGGCGTAATCGCGATGGTGTACGGTTCGTTATTAACCGCATTGAAGCGTGGATTAAAAGCCACATTAAAAGACGGGGTGCTGAGTTCCGGATCAATGTCTTCCTCCGTTATCACCGATACGGTTGCGTCAAGGAAGTTTGCGACAAAAGCATCCGTCCTCAGCTCCCGTTTCACCAATTCCAGTGCCGTTTCAGGTATCACGGCTACCCCGGCAGGCTGCACCCCGACTTGCAGATGCTGCACCCCGTCCTCGTCAGGGTTGGTATCAACGACGGTGTTCGTTGCGGTATCGATAAAGGAAACCGTGTCTCCCGTGTAATCGATCTCATCGCTCTCATCGGGATCTCCGAAATTCGTCACATAGACGCGCGTCCCATCTACACTGACCGCGACCCCGAGCGGCCTCTCTCCCACCACAAGCGGGTCAGGCAGGGGAGTATGCGTCGTCAGGTCAATCACGGTGACGGTGTTATCGTCAAAGTTCGGCACATATGCGGTTGTCCCATCCGGGGTGACGGCAATGGACTGCGGACTCTTGCCCACTGCGATGGTTGTGGTCTGTGTCCGTGTGGCGGTATCAATAACGGAAACATTATTGTCCTCAATATTCGTTACATAGGCGGTAGCCCCGTCCGGGGCAAAGGCAACCCCCTGCGGCTCATCGCCAACCTCGATTATCGCAACCACGGTCTTTGGGTCAGCATTGATGTTGATAACGGAAACCGTATTGTCTCCAGCATTCGCGACATACGCCTCATTCCCGTCCGGGCTGACCGCGATGCCGCGTGGGCGGTCACCAACCGGGATCGTCTGAGTCACCTCGTTCGTGTCCGTCCTGACGACAGCCACGGCGTCGTCATTCACCAGAGTTACATAGGCCTTGGCTCCTGTCTCCTCTCCGCAGGCACTCGTATCGAGCAGGCAGAAGTCGTGGTCGGTCTCCTCGTCCCTGAAACAACTCAGGTCGCCCTCACCAAACCCAAGCGTCTGACAGCTCAGTTCGCCAAGCGCCTCTCTATCACATTCCTCTCCAACATCTCGTCCACCGTTGCCACACAGAGGCCAGGGCAAAAAACACTGGCAGCTCTCGTTCCAGAGAAACCCGGCGTCCACCGTTATTGTTTCATCCTCGCCCCTGGCCTTGATATCCACATCCTGAAGGGTCAATAATGAGCCGGTCACTGTTATACTGCTCTCTTCGGTCAGCTTAAAATCGTCGAGCAACTCGGCATCGCCCAGGCGGACCACGGAGACTTCGTGATCGAAAATCCGGGTCTCAGCCGGGTCCGCAGTGTCCCGGATTTCGACGCCAATAGTCCGCGCGCCGCTGGGAATCAGATTAAAATTGATGAGGCCGCCAAAACCGGTATTCGGGGGCGCCACTGCGGGGAAAGCGGCCTTGACATCAGGCCGGTCCGAGCAACACGGAATTTCCTCCCCAACCTCGATCGGGGTATCGCCGTCTATCCGCAGCGAAACACGATCAATCTCGGCATCGGTGTTTCTGGTAAACGCCCAGCCGGACACCAGCCCGATCCCCCCTGCCGTGACCTGGGTCACAACCGTCGCTTCCAGTGGCGGTGGATTTTCAAAGACCGCGGTGATCTGACTAGCATTTTCGTCTGCGGTGTCATCCCCGCCGTCTGCGACCTCATCTTCACTGCCTGCCGTCTCCTCCTCCCCGTCTGAAGTCTCGTTCTCCTCGCTTGTGGTCTCCTCTTCCCCGTCTGCTGTCTCATCCTCTTCGACCGGGGTCACATCTTCCCCAGTCGCCACTATCCGTGAGCCGACCACGGCCAGTTGCTGGATATTGGGCTGCCATTTTAACCAGAGTTCGCCCGATGCCCGCTCGTTGCTGTGCTTATCACGGAAAGTGACGTTCTGGAGCATAAGCTCCTGCGTTTCAGGGTTGATCTCGTGACTGGTGGAGCCGATCAAACTCGGAAGCTCAAGGAATGTATAGCCGGCCGGGCGGACGACGGTCACGGTGTGTTCGATAATTTCACTCTCAACGCCCTCGGCGGATATCGTAATGCGAACCGTATATTGTCCCTTCGCCTGGTCCGCTCCCCTCTCCTCCGAGCCTTCTCCGATGCCACTGAGTTCCCCGAAGTTAAACACCTGCCCAAAGCCGCTCTTGAGCGCGTGCTCGCCATACTCTTCCTGGACATCTCTCCGATCGACACAGCAGGGAATCTCACCGGAGTCCTGGCCATCAATGGAAAGCTGAATGGTAACGGGCAGCGCAACCGGATTGTCGGGATCGTCGGAGACCGCAAACGCCCAGCCGGAAATGAGCCGAACCCCACTCACAAACTGGTCCTCGCCCGGATTCTCTAATACTGCCTGAATCCCAGCCCAAGCCGTACGTGTTGCCCCTACGGTCAGGAGAAGGGAAACAATAACGGACAGCATGACACATCGTTTATTCATGATTTATTCAGTCGCCTCTTCCACAGTTTGCGCTCCCACCGCAGCCACCCGAATTCCCATTTCCTGGGCACGCTCCAGCAGTGTCAAGCGCTCCAGCATGAGCGTCTTGCCAGCCTCGATGGCTAAAACGGCAGCCTTGACCTCGTGCATGACCGCGATGGTATCGGGTCCAACGGCTGGAACGTCAAAGCGTAAATCCTGTTGCGGCTTACTGACTTTCACCACAATACTGCCTTCCCCGCCCAATGCGCCACCGCGCCGAATGGCGGCGTTTGTGCCCTCAACGCCTTCAACCGCCAGGATCGTGCCGCGCTTGACGACGACGCTCTGTCCGATATCCCAGCGACCAATCTCTTTTGCCACCGCGACCCCGAGCTGGATATCCTGCCACTGCTGCGCATCCGGCTCAGCGCGGGTCAATACCCCTTCCTGGGGCACAAGAGATGAGAGGAAGCGGGTGGATTCGACAATCGTAATCCCCTCGTCTTCAAGTTCCTGTGCCACTCCACGCAGGATCACGTCATCCTTCAGATTGGGCAGTTTGCTAATGAAAGCCAGCCCGCGTGCATCGGGCTGTATCTGGGTCATGGCACCCGTTTTATAGATGCCCCCAGCCATAACGGCCTGGGTCACCTCTGCCTCGTGGAAGGTGGTAATAATTTTTCCGAGTTCTCCGACCCGCACCCAGGTGACGTGGGACGTGTGCTCGTGAATAGCCTGAGGCGTTTCCCCCTGGTGAGCGACGGCAATGACCTCAACCCCCTCTGCACGGGCCGCCGCGCAGAAGAGAAGCGGGAATTGTCCATTGCCTGCAATGAGACCAAGACGCGCCATGGGCTCGGACGCTCGCTAGAGGGGCACAACGCGGTTAGCCAAGATCATCTTCGCTCTCTTGGCCGGCATTCCGTCGCGGACGACAAATACCTCGTTGTGAGCTGGCAATGAAATCAGTCAAATGGACGACCTCGGGGGATGACGCCTGTTCCTGACGTGTGCGGTCGGCCGCCTCTTTCAGCGTCAATCCCTCGGCGAAAAGCGTCCGATAGGCTTTTTTGAGCGCGTTCAGTTGTTCCTCGCCGAACCCACGCCGTTTGAGTCCGATGAGATTCAGCCCAAACAAACGGGCTCGGTCTCCCTGGGCAACGCAGTACGGCGGCACATCGAGAGAGACCATCGCCCCCCCACCGAGGTAGGCCGACTCCCCAACCCGCGTAAACTGATGGATGGCGGCCAGCCCACCCACGCCAACATAATCTTCGAGTAGCACGTGGCCGGCCAGGGTCGCGCAGTTCGCCAGAATCACATTGTTTCCGATCTGACAGTCGTGGCCCACATGGGAGTACACCATGAAGAGATTATCATTCCCAATCCGCGTGACCAGCCCGCCACCGGTGGTCCCGGTATTTAATGTGGCGAATTCACGGATGGTATTGCGATCACCAATGGTGAGACGACTGTCCTCCCCCTGATATTTCTTATCCTGCGGAATCGCACCAACGCTCGCGAATTGAAAAATCTGATTCTCGCAGCCAATCGTCGTGTGCCCCTCAACCACGCTATGCGGCCCGATGCTGGAATCCCGGCCAATATGGACCTGCTGGCCAATCACGGCATAGGGTCCGACCCGCACCCCATGATCCAACTCCGCGCCAGGGGCGATCACCGCCGACGGATGGATCGCGGTCTCGGTACTCACGCTGGCGTCTCGCTTTCCGGGTCCACATCAACAACCGTGAATTCGAGTTCCGCCGCGACCTGCCCGTCAACCCGAGCGGTACCCTGCATTTTCCAGAACGTGCTGCGGCGGCGCAGGATTTCCACTTCCATCAACAACTGATCACCAGGGACGACCTGGCGTCGAAAGCGAACACGGTCGAGCCCGGTCAACATCGCGAGCCGGTGCGGCGACTGGACGGACAACCGGGGAGGAACAGCCGTCTCCGCGGACGAATCGACGGACGACCGCGCCAGAATGCCGCCGGCCTGCACGACGGCTTCGCAGATGAGCACGCCGGGCATAAGCGGGTGGTCGGGGAAGTGGCCAACAAAGAACGGCTCGTTGATCGTCACGTTTTTGAGCGCGACGATACGTTGACCGGCGGAGAGTTCCACCACCCGGTCAACGAGGAGGAACGGGTAGCGATGGGGGAGAACAGAGGCGACAGTGGGATGGTCCATGTGGCGGTGAGCGCACAACGGTCTCTTAGTTTTTAAAAGAGATCTTGGTGCCTTTTTTATTATAGGCTTCAATGACCGACTCGGTCAGATCAATACTTTTTGAGCCGTACAGCACAACCGTATTATTGCCTTCGAGAATAACCGAATAGCTGCCCTGTTCGCCAAGATCGTTGACGACTTGGCGGAGTTCGACCAGGATGCGCGCGGTCAGTTCGCGGTCTCTGATCTTGAGTTCCTCTTGGGAGTCTTTGTATAGACGTTCAAAGTCACGCAGTTCCTGGCGGTAGTCTCGCTGCAACGCAATCCGTTCGTCGTCCCGCAGCAAGAGGGCCTTTTTCTCGAGCTCTTCCTTGAGCTTTTCGACTTTTTCCCGGCGCTTTTCGAGCTTTCGTTCCATCCGGCCTACTTCAGCCTTAAAACTGTCTTTGGCCTTTTGTCCGGCGCTCGACGTATTCAGCGCGACCTGGAGGTCCACATAGCCGACCCTGATGTCGTCAGCCCCTTCACCACTATGGGGGAAGAGGAGAAAGCCAAGACTCACAGCGACACAAACCATGCTTTTCCAATACATATTGCTCTCCATTGTTAGCGGGCTTGTCTAAACGTCTCCCTGGGTCTGGAGGCGGACAGACGGACCTGCGATTCATTCATCCAGACTAGAACCCGCCATACCGGCCTCGTCCGCCACCAATACCACCAGTCGCACCTCCGAATGAAAAGTGGATATTGCTGGTGCGCTCATTTTTTTTCGCATTGAGCGCTTTGGCAAGATCAATCCGGATGGGTCCGAACGGCGACTTCCATCGGATCCCGGCCCCAACCGAGTAGCGCAGATCCCCAAGGTCAACGCCTTGTTCAGCCGTAAAGGCATTGCCGATATCGCTAAAGACCGCGCCCCTCAGATTCAGTTGTTTGACGATCGGAAAACGCAACTCATTCTGGAACGTCAACTGTTGGCTGCCGCCAATCGGTCGATGATACGTTTCCGCGCGTATCCCGTTAGGCGCATCTCTATCATTAATCAAAACCGTAACGGGTTGGCGCGGCCCCAAACTCCGTTCGCCAAACCCCCGGATAGAGTGCAGTCCACCGGGGAAGTAGCGGTCGAACAGCGGGAGGTCGTCCTCCAGGATTTTTTTCGCCTCTCCGCCGATAACGGGTTCGTCCGTAAAATCAATATCGCCCACCCCATACCCAAAGAAATTGTTCGACATCCAGGTCAGCTGCCCGAAACGCGGGTTGCGATAGACCGGGGAAAAAAACTGAGCCTGAATTTCCGCCTTGCTATACGTTGAGTCCCCCCCAAGGCCGGCCTGACCAAAAAGGATTTGTTGATAGGAACCGGCGGTCGGATCCATGGGGTTATTGAGGGTATTGCGCCGAATGGTTGGGGTAATTTTGCTCGTAGTTTGGGTGCCCTTTTCGGCCCGGACTGCATCAGGAGCAATCGGTTCAAAATTGCTGATCTTGGATTTTTCCCACTGGTATTGCATACCAATAGAGACATCTTCCAGGGGAAATCCCCACAGGGTTTTGAGCCCCAGCTCGTCAAGGGGGTAGAAGAGCCGGGCCCCGCCGCCCGTCCCGGCCCGGTCAAAATCCTCAAACGCAAAGCGCCAGTCGAAGACCTCCCCCCCCAGGGTCAGATGGGTGTCCAGGAAATAGGGGTCCGTCCAACTGACGGTAGAGTTCCGATACCGACTGCCCATATTGCCGCTGATCACAAACTGGTGGCCATAGCCAAAGAGATTCGTTTCCTGAATACGGGCAGAACCGATCAGGCTGGTCGCCGTGTTAAATCCGGCCCCAACACTGAAGGCTCCGGTTTGGGCCTCTTTGACATCAACCAACACATTGAGCAGATCGCTCCGCGCCCCCCGGCGCGTGGCGATGTTCACATCCTGGAAAAACCCGAGTCGCTGCACCCGCGCGCGGCTATGCTCTATGCTGGTGGCGTTGAACTTGCTCTGCTCGGCAATGCGCAATTCTCGCCGGATCACCTTGTCGCGCGTCTTGGTATTACCCGCAATATCAATCCGGTCGACATAGACTTCCGGTCCCTGGTCAACCCGGTAGGAGATATTGACGACGCTGTCGTCCTGCTCGACTTGGGTTTCCGGCTCGACGTTCACAAAGGCAAAGCCGTGGTTGCTGAAATAGCCGGTCAAACGAAAGACATCTTCTCGCAGGTGGCTGGCCTTAAACACCTCGCCTTCCGCCAAGGCGACCGCCCGCAGGGCCTGGTCTTCACTCCCAGGGAATTCGCCGACAATATGCACCTCACCAATGGTATATTGCTCGCCCTCATCAATCCGAATGGTCACATGCATACCGTCATCATGCCGTTCGATTTTCGGCTCATCGACTTTGACGTTGATATAGCCGTTATCGTAGTAATAGGCGGTAATCCGCTCGGTGTCCGTCTTGAGCGCTTCTCGGTTGAGCGTCCCGACGCTCATGAAGCGAGACAAGAAATTCTTCTTGCGGGTCGCCATAATGGATTGCAGCCGGGCATCCTCAAACGTCTCATTGCCCTCAAAATTTACTTGGGCAATGCCGGTCGGCTTCTGCTCCTCGATCGTAAAGGTCACCGTGGCTTCTCCCGGGCCGAACTGTTCGGCACGATACGAGATATCGGTATCTAAATAGCCTTTTTCTTCATAGGCTTTTTTGGCGTCTTCGATCCCCCGCCTGATGCGGACGGGGTTGAGAATGGTGCGGGGATGGATTTTGAGCGCCACCTCAAGCGCTTCTTTGTCGAGCTTCTTATTCCCCTCGAAGTGGACCTCGCGAATGAGCGGCCGCTCACTGACCCAATAGGTCAAGACGTTACGCCCGCCTTCTCTCTCAAACCGCGCCTCTGCATTATGGAAGAAGCCCATATCGTAGATGGACCGAATATCGGCATCGACCGTATCCCGATTCAACGTCGTGCCGGGCAAAGCGGAGGTCCGAATGCGGATCGCCTCTTCCTCAACCCGGTCGTTGCCGCCAATCACAATCGTATCGACCATGTCGGCTGGCGCGTCGGGCTGAGCCGATTCGAATGTGTCACCTTCCGGTTCATCCGCTTCGACCACTGCGGCGTCAGATTCGTCTTCGATTTCCTCTTCTTCAAGAAGCAGCGCCTCGGCTTCGGATTCATCCATGTCAAAAACATCGTCAGGAAGAGTGTCGGGAATATGCTCTTCCGAGAGCTCTGCATCGTCAGCCTGGGCAGGGGACGTAATCCCCAGGAGCCCAGAGCAAACTAATAGACATATGCCAGTAATGACGAGAAATGTGCGAGCCATGCGTGTTACGTCTGCCTTTGAAACCGCTCTCCCCCCTACCAAAATCACCTCACATTGTAAAGGCAGCAGTCCCTTTCGTGTCCCCCCTGAAAGAAGTCGTGAAAGTGACAAACATTATAGTTTTCGCACAAGAAACACCCTGACCACAGCCCCTGCACCTCCCCCTCATACACACCTCCCTCCCAGAGCTCGGGTCAGGATGTCCCGTCTCCTCGGCCCACCTCGGTGAGGGTGCCATGTTTGAGCCGCAGGGTCCGGTCCATCGCCGCGGCAAGTTTCTCGCTATGCGTGACAACGACCATAGCCACCCCCATGGCCTGGTTCAGCGCGAGCAGCAAGCGCAGCACGCCCTCACCGGTCTCGGGGTCAAGATTGCCGGTCGGCTCATCTGCCAGCACCAGACGGGGCTCCAGGACCAAGGCCCGCGCAACCGCTACCCGTTGCTGTTCTCCCCCGGACAATTCTCCCGGCCGGTGGCTCAGACGGGCAGACAGGCCAACCCGCTCCAATATCTCAGCGGCACGGGTCCGGGCTTCCTCCTGACTGTGCCCGGCAACCAGTCCCGGCATCATCACATTCTCCAGGGCGCTAAAATCCGGCAGGAGATGATGGAGTTGAAAGATAAATCCAATCTCTCGGTTGCGGAGGGCGGCCAGCTCTCCTTCGGGCAGGCCAAACAGGTCCTGGCCGTCAAGCGTGATGTGTCCTGAGGTAGGGCGGTCGAGCGTGCCCAGAATATGCAGCAGCGTACTCTTCCCCACCCCGGATTCTCCAATGATGGCCGTCCGCTCAGCCGGCTGAAGGGCGAGGTCCAGGTTTTCAAGCACGCGAACCGCGTGCTCACCCTCTCCGTACTGTTTGCTGAGCTGCTTTGCCTGGAGGAGGAAATGTGACATCTCTCAGCGGTCCGTTTCTTACTCGTAGCGAATGACCTCGACCGGCGCCAATCGCGCCGCCTGACGCGCAGGGTAAATGGTAGCGAGCAGACAGATAATCACAGATGCGACCCCAACAATGAAAAAGTTCTCCGCATATATTTTCACCGGCAGGGTCGAAACATAGAAGACGTCTTTCGGGAGTTCGATGAACTCATACCGGTCTAGCAGCCAACAGCCGACCCAACCCAGCAACGTGCCCATAAGCGTCCCGACAACGCCGATAATGAGTCCTTTATAAATAAAGATTCGACTAATGGCGCTGCCCGTTGCCCCCATGGACTTCAACACAGCAATATCCTTACGCTTTTCCATGACCACCATGATCAGCGTGGCAATAATATTGAACGCGGCAACCAGGACAATGAGCAGGAGCACGATAAAATACACCACTTTTTCGAGTTTCAGCGCAGCAAAAATGTTACTATTCACCTCGGTCCAGTCCCGGGTCGTATAGGGGAATCCCAGTATGCTTTCCAACTCGCGGGCGACCGTTTGGGCTTGGTAGACATCGCGAATCTTCACCTCAACACCAGTCACCTGTTCACCGAGGGTAAAAAACTGTTGGGCATCGGCGAGCGACATATAGATCAGGGCGCTATCGTATTCAAACATACCCGAGTCAAACACACCGACAATCACAAAGCGCTTGACCCTGGGAACAACGCCAAGGGGACCGGGGGTCGTGCTCAGCGGAGAAATGATATTAATCGGGTCACCCACAAAGACGCCAAGTTGACGCGCCAGCTCATGCCCGACGAGCACGCCGGAGAGTTGCACCGTCTGGACGGTTTCCTCGGTCTGAAACGTCAGCTCCTGTTTTTGGCCGAGTTGGCCGACTTCACCAAAAGACAGATGCGCACCAATATCGACCACCGCACTGGCTAACGAGGGGTCCACTCCACGCACGAGCGAACCAGACACGCCCTGACCCGCACTGACCATCACCTGACCGTAGACAAACGGAGCCACGGCCACCACATCAGGCATCTGTCCCACCGTGTCAACGACATCCGCATATCCGTCCACAAAGCCCTGTAAACTGGAAATCACGACGTGCGGATTAAAGCCCAGAATGCGGTTACGTAAATCTTCTTCAAAGCCGGTCATCACCGCCAAGACGATATTCAGCGTCATCACGCCAATCATGACTCCAACCATGGAAATCATGGTGATTAACGAGATAAATACCTCACGCCGTCTGGCTCGCAGATAACGCAGACTCAGAAAAAGTTCGTATCGCACAAATTACCGGAATAGAGTTAAGCAGACACTGCTCGGACCTTTTACACCCAGCCCCGTAGTCTTTCTATCATAAAACAATATCTATTTTTCTTTTTTTGCAGCTGGTTAGAATAAAAATTTAATCCAGAGCTTGAAATATATTTCTAATTCGTTTACCCTGTGAACATGTGGTGGTTGTGGATGTGGTTGTGGATAGGCCCCGATTGGGGCATGGGCTCTTGAGTGAGCCTTCTTGCTTACTGGAATGCCATGACGGTAAAGGAATTTGCGGTCATGGCATTCCCCCTCCCGCCCTTTGCACTCTCCTTCGAGCACATCTCCGCTCCATAGGACAAAGATCATCTCCCCCCTAGGTTTTCCGTAGCCGACGCACATCACCGACCCGGACCGTGAGCCCGCTACGGTCGAAGTATTCCAGCAGGGGAATGGCGGTTTTTCGACTGATACCGAGCAGGTCGCGGAATATGGCCGCGGTAATGTCTCCGTGGGACGCCACATAGTCAGTCAATGTCGCCTGCGCCTGCCCCAACACTTTTTCGCTGATGTAGAAATCCGGTGTAATTTTGATAATCGCTCCCCGCGACTCGAGCACCGCTAGGAAATCGCTCAGCCGCTTGCGAGGAAGTTGCAGTACTTCCTCCAGTCCCTTGGTGTCCGGCGGGGTGAATTGTCCGTCTTGCACGACACGTTCGAGTCGAGCGGCAATGGCCTGCTCTTCCTGGCTCAGCGAGACCGCGTGGGACGGCAAACGCAGCAGGCTCTCGTGGCGCGCGACAACCCCTTCCGCAATAAGCCGCTCGGCCACAACCCGAAAAGTCTTGGGGGTCAGGTTAAACGGCAATTGGCTGCGCACCGACTCCATTTCCATCCCCTGAGCCAGCGGGGTCCGAGTGTGAAAGACGGCCAGCATCTTTTCGACGGCAGCGACCAGCCGCCGCCATTTTGTTGTAATGGAATAGGCTTCTGGATGCTGCGCATCGGGAAAAGGCAAGATCGCCTCATCGTTTGCAAGCAGAGCAATAATTTCCTCTTCTTGTGCGTTCACCCCGTGGTAAATTTCGTCCAGCCGGACGGCAAACTGCGGGCAGACTTCCAGATAGGCGTGGCAGGCCGCACGGAGGTCTGGTGTTTGCAGGGCCTGTAGGCGTTCCGTAACCAGGGTTTCCGCTTTGCGGTGGCGTTGTGCAAAAGGATGCACCACCACCCCACCGCCCAAGGTTCCTTGCGCGGTTTGATTGCGTAGCACGAAATGGTCCCCGCGCAGGGCAACCAAGGGCTCCTGGGTGACAATCTGACACAGGGCCGTCGATTTGGGCGACACGGCCTCTTGTCCGCCAAGGAAGATGATTTTCCCAATGACTTCTGCCGTCCCCAGGTGAATGCGCACCCGATCGTGGTTCACAACCTCGCGTCCCGCACTCGGCCGAATTTCGACACTGGCATCAAAACGGGTGGTCGTCATGCGGACTTGGGGATGGCACACGACATGGCCACGAGCCATATCCGCCTTATCCAGTCCGACCAAATTCAGCGCGACCCGCTGCCCCCAATGCGCTTCGGACCTGGCCTCCCCGTGGACTTGGAGCGAACGCACCCGCGCTTCTTTCTGGGTGGGGAGTACGCGGACGGTCTCACCTGCACGGACGGTTCCGGCCAGCGCGGTCCCTGTCACAACAACCCCGTGCCCTTTAAGCGTAAAGACCCGATCAACCGGCAACCGGAAGTATCCGGGCCGAGAGGGCCGGGTATAGGCTTCGAGCTGCTGCGCAATTTCTTGGTGCAATCCATCCAAGCCTTGGCCGGTAATAGAGGAGACCGGCAGGATGGGCGCGCCTTCAAAAACGGTATCAATCGTCAGAATCTCTATTTCTTCCCGGACCTCTTCAATCCGCTCGGGGCCGACCATATCGGCTTTGGTAATAACGAAGAGGCCCTTCTGCACACCCAGCAGATGGAGAAAATCAAAATGCTCCTCGGTTTGGGGCATCACACCATCGTCCGCGGCAACGGTAAACAACACCAGGTCTATCCCTTGGGCACCGGCCAGCATATTGCGGATAAAACGCTCGTGACCGGGCACATCAACGATCCCGGCCCGCTCACCGTTGGGCAAATCCAGATAGGCAAAGCCGAGATCGATGGAGATGCCCCGTTCCTTTTCCTCTTTGAGCCGGTCAGTGTCGTGACCGGTCAGGGCCTTGAGTAATGACGTCTTGCCGTGGTCAATATGCCCGGCAGTGCCAATAATATGTGGCATAGCGTGTCCCTGAGTCGGAGCGCATTGTGTCAAAAAGGCGGGAGGAAAGAAATCCCTGAACGGCATCGCTGTGCAAGCAGGGGTCCAGACTGCCAAGACAAGACGCACAGACCTGTGCCATCGGGAATGCTTGACCCACTATGAAACAATCCAAACCCTTGACCCAGCTCAGTCCGGAAGAAGTCAGGCAGACCGCTCGCACGACCCTGGATTTTTATGAACGGTTTGCGGAAGCGTTCTGGCGCGGGACGCAAGGCCACGATGTCAGCCAGAACCGAACCGCCCTGCTCGACTATATCGCGGGAGGCGGTCCGTATTCCATCCTCGACTTTGGCTGCGGCCCAGGCCGTGACCTTGCCGCCTTTCGTGACCTGGGCCACGAGGCCGTTGGACTGGACGGCGCGGAACGCTTTGTTGAAATGGCCAGACAACAGACGGGCTGCGAGGTCTGGCACCAGGATTTTCTCGATCTGAGATTACCGTCCGAGCGCTTTGACGGCATTTTCGCCAATGCCTCCCTCTTTCATATTCCGAGCCAGGAGTTACCCCGCATCCTCGGTCAGCTTTGGGATACGCTCAAACCGAACGGTATCCTGTTCAGCTCCAATCCGCGCGGCAATGACCAAGAATTCTGGCAAGACCATCGCTACGGCAGCTTCTACACGTTTGAGACGTGGCAACGGTTGCTCGCGGATGCAAATTTTCAAGAAGTCACGCATTACTACCGTCCGCCCGGAAAACCGCGCCAGCAACAGCCCTGGCTGGCAACCGTGTGGCGCAAGGCCGTCGCCTAGGCGTCTGTTCTGCCGCACGGCGTGGAACTACTCCTGCCGCCTGTTCTCTGCTATGTCTCGCACACGAAAGGAGCGCGACGATGCGGAACACTACGTACAGGACTATCGTATGGGGGGCCATCCTTACCCTCGGCCTGACCGGCGCGGTGTGGGCTCAGGAGGACAAGCGGACCGTTGAGAGCTTTCTGGCCGAAAGTCGGAATGCCACCATGGCCACGATTCGCGCCAATGGCACGCCCCAGCTTACTCCAGTCTGGTTTGTGTGGGACGGCGAGCAATTTATCGTCTCCATTACCACCGAGCGCGCCAAATATAAAAATCTGGTCCGCGACACTCGCATGAGCCTGTGTATCGATGATGTCACCGGATTCGGCTATGTCACGGCTGAGGGTAAAGTCGAAATCCGAGAGCAGGATATTTGGGAGGATACCCGGAAAATCCTGGTGAAATATCAGGGCGAGGAAGGCGGCGCGAAATATCTTGAACGCATGAAAACGGAGCCCCGAGTGCTGGTTGTCATGAAGCCCACCCGGATGGAGACCGTGGGACTGGCAAAATAACGTTGGCCCCTGCTCTACACCGGGGGCCGGGTTGCTCCACATTTCCAGCAGGCGGTAAACTGGCCTTCCAGATTTTCTCCGCAGCGTGGACAGGACCAGGGTGGAGCACCTTTCTGGCCAGCCCGAGCACCGTGGTCGTAGGCTTGGGCAATCGTCCGACCCTGGTCAAAGTCCATATCGTTTGCCACCCACACGGAAGGATTGGTATCAGCGGTGACCGGCAGGCTGCCACGGAGAGGAAATAAGTGCTCGCCCTGGACAATGGCTTCAATGCCCTCGGCTTCGAGTAGACCTTTGACCAGATGCGCTTCAGTCGGGTCGTGAGCAGTGTAGACACGCCTCATGGTGGTTGACCGGCTCTCCGTTAGGGAAAAATGCCGAGTTCCATATACGATACGGCAACTTTTTTCACCGCACTGATAAAGGCTGCCGTGCGTAAGTCGGGCACCCGCGGATCCCCTTTCCACTCTTCGTAGATCTGATGATAGGCGGTAATCATGGTTTCCTCCAGCCCTGAATTCACCAGATCGATTTCATCTGCGCCATGCACAATCGCCCGGCGCTCCGCCTCCGGCAGCCAGGTGTCCGTCAGGCGTTCAACCGTGTGGAGAATCTTGTCAAAGGCCGACTGCTCAAAGCGCTTGCCCATCCGACCCAGTTGGACATGAGATAGATTCTTCAGCCATTCAAAATACGAGACCGTCACCCCACCGGCATTCAGATACACATCGGGAATGATTAACACGCCCCTGGCGGATAATATGTCCTCAGCTTGGGCAGTCACCGGACCGTTAGCGGCCTCGGCAACGATCCTGGCCTGAATACGGGAAGCATTGGCCTCGGTAATCTGGTTTTCGAGTGCGGCCGGGATCAGGATGTCACACTCCTGTTCCAATGTGTCGGAAGAGTGGGAGATGTTCTCCGCCCCAGGGAAATCAAGGATGGAGTGCGTCTCTCGCCGGTGGGCGAGGACCGCATCAACATCGAGCCCCCGAGGGTTATAAATCCCGCCCTCATATTCGGCGATGCCGACAATACGACAGCCTCCCTCCTGGCAGAATTTCGCCGCATGGGAACCCACATTGCCGAGTCCCTGCACGATGACCGTCTTGTCCGCTAGCCCGGGCTTCAAGCCGATCCGTTTCATGTCTTCAGCCTGCTCGCACACTTCGCGCAGCCCGAAATACACCCCGCGTCCGGTTGCCTCGACCCGGCCCTGGACCCCGCCCTGGGTGATGGGTTTTCCAGTCACACAGGCCGCAGCATCAATCTGGCTGGGATAAAACGAGGCATAGGTATCAAATATCCAGGCCATCTCACGGGCGCTGGTGCCATAGTCGGGAGCCGGGACATCAATCCCGGGGCCAATGAAATTCTTTTTGATCAGTTCGGCCGTATAGCGTCGCGTGATCCGCTCCAGTTCGTCAGGCGTATAGCGGTTCGGGTCGATTTGGACTCCACCCTTTGCGCCCCCGAACGGGACGTCAACCAGGGCGCATTTATACGTCATCAACGCAGCCAGCGCCTTGACCTCGTGTTCGCTCACCTCTGGCGCATACCGAATGCCGCCCTTACACGGCGCTTTGTGGTGGCTGTGCTGCACCCGCCAGCCGGATATCACTTCGTATCCGTGCTGCGTTTTTATGGGAAATTGCACGGTATACACGCTATTACAGGTGCGTACCTGCTTGAGCAGGCCCTCCGGGTAGGTCAGGAATCGGGCCGCCCGGTCGAAACTCCGGTTCACGTTCTCAAAAAAACCGAATGTCCCGTTTGTTTTTGGCATGTGACTCCCCTCTCCCATCTGTGCGTTAGCTCGTTATATTATATCAGAACAGGAAAGCGGTTTCGGGCACCCTAGCATCACTTTTATTCGCCCCATTGATCTCTACTGGGAGGCATGAAACCTCGGGCCATTATGCACGCACACCCATCTTTTCCCTTCTCCCAGTATCAGGACGCGACGGGCCCGGAACGGATTCTCTCCTTTTATGATCCGGCCAGTCAGATGCGAGCGGTGATTGTCATTGACACGACCGCCTTTGGCATGAGTGCGGGTGGCGTGCGGATGTTGCCCGACCTGTCAGTCGAAGAGATGGTCCGCCTGGCTCGGGCCATGACGTATAAATATCTGATGCTCGAAGTACCGACCGGCGGCGCAAAAGCCGGCATCTGGTACGACCCGGCAACCCAGGACCCCCAGGCGGTAATGGACGCGTTTCTGCAGGTCCTTCAGCCCCTGTACGAAAGGCGCAGCTATTATCCCGGCGCGGACATGGGGACATCGGACGATGACTTTCTGCCGTTGCGGAATGCAGCGGGCAAGCGTCGCTATAGTGGATTGCGGACCAAACACTTTGAGGGACTGCCGCTTGAAGACCAATTAACGGGCTTTGGCGTGGTTGAGTCGGCCCTGGTGGCGGCCAGGGCTTTTCAACTACCCATACGCAACGCGACGGTTGCCATCGAGGGTTTCGGCAAGGTTGGAGGCGGGGCGGCCCGTTTCATTGTCCGCACGGGGGCTCGTGTCGTGGCCGTCTCAACCTTGACTGGTACTCGTTACGACCCGAAAGGTCTGGATGTCGAGCGGCTTTTGGAGCTACGTCAAGAGTACGGAGATGAGACAGTTCGTCACTATCGCGGAGGGAGACTGCTCTCCCGGCGCGCGCTCTTCACGCTGCCGGTTGATATTCTCATTCCCGGCGCCCGCCCGGATGTCATTCATATTAAGAATGTTGACCGGATTCAGGCCAAACTGATTGTTCCCGCGGCAAACATTCCGTTTCGGCCTTCGATTGCGAATCGCCTGTCCCGGCGCGGGATTGGCGTCGTGCCTGATTTTGTCTCAAACGGCGGCGGAGTCCTGGCCGCACTGGCCGATATCCAGGGTCTCGGGACCAAGGAATCCTTTGCCTTTGTCAGCGAGCGGATTCGGAAGAATACCAGGCTGGTGCTCTCCCGGAGCAAACGCTCGCGCTGTACGCCGTTTGAGGCGGCATTCAGGATTGTTCGAGAGCGCTGGAAAAAGACCGCACAGACACAGCAGCCGCTTAGTGCAGAGGGCGCGTAGTGGTGCGTCTCTTTGACCTCAAGCAGGCGTCCAGGATCGTAGAACGGGGAGAAAAATATGGAGTTTCACACACGCACAGTCACGGCAAACGGCATACACTTTCACTGCCTCGAAGCCGGCCACGGGCCGCTCGTCCTGTGTTTGCACGGCTTTCCGGATAATGCCTATACCTATCGTACCCTCTTACCGGCCCTGGCTGAGGCGGGTTTTCATGCGGTCGCACCATTCATGCGCGGCTATGCCCCAACGTCTGCTCCAGCGGACGGGCGCTATGAATCTGTCCTACTCGCGCAGGATGCCGTCTCGTTGATTCCGGCTTTGGGAGCCGAGCAGGCGTGTATCGTTGGACATGACTGGGGCGCGTTTGCGACCTTCGGAGCGGCCGCCCTCGCGCCGGAGCAGATACAGAAAATTGTCGTCCTTGCGGTCGCGCATCCGGGGGCCATGCTGGGCGCATTAGCCTCAGACTACGACATGATCAAGGGCGGCTGGCACGCCTACTTTTTTCAGATGCCGTTCGCCGAACAGGCGGTCTCAGCCCATGATTTTGCCTTTATCGAGCGCTGGTGGCAGGACGCCTCACCCGAGTACGACGTTCCGGCGGAGATCATGGCCAGTGTGAAGGAAACCTTTCGGCAGCCGGGGGTGGTGACCGCCGCGCTCAACTACTACCGGCATACGTTTCATCCCGATAATCGAGATCCGGCCTTACAGCCCCTCCGGGAAAAGATGGCCGCCCCCACCACGGTTCCGACGCTTGCCCTGCATGGCACCAGAGATCGGCCTGGCCGTCTTACAGCGTTCAACGCCATGGACCACTTGTTCACCAAGGGCTTGGAAAAAGAAATCTATCCGGGGCTTGGGCATTTCCTGCATCTGGAAAAGCCAGCGAAAGTCAACCCACGGATTGTTGCATTCCTCGCGTCGTGAACATACGAGAGAAGCAGCCGGGTGACCTCGTTAAGAGAACGGCTGCTTACTCCACCCCCTACCGAAACGCCGCCATCACCTCCTGCAAGGCGACCATTTGGTTGCCGTTGGCCGACGAGGGCACCAGAATGGGCGTTTTGAGGCCGGTGTCATACCAGGCTTCGACACCGGCTCTGACCTCGGACACACTGCCGTACAACGTGACCTGACTCAGCCAGCGGTCGGACATGAGGGATGGAATCTTCTCGTCTTCCTTATTGGCCATGGCCTGCTGGATAGCCCGCATTTCCTCTTCATAGCCGGCTTCGATCCAATACTGCTGGTAATTGGGTAAGCGGACATAGGTGCTGAGGGTCCGGCGATGGACCTTCGCGGCCGCCTCTTTATCGTCCGAAATAATGGTCGGGATCATATTACCGACAAAAAACCCGTCATCCTGCATTTTTTCCTGCGGCAGGAAGCTCAGAGACGTGGCCATATGCGACCGGGCAGCATTGGCCCAGACCGCACCCTGAGAAATCTCGGCCGACAACTTAACCATCGCCTTGCGTAAGGTGGCCAGGATGACAGGCGGCAGCGCATCCTTTCGGCCAACGCTGGCATGCAGGTCGGAGACAAATTGACGCATATCGGCCAGTGGTTTGCCCGCCTTTACCTTCAGGCGGTTCAGCATCGGGCCGTGACTCACACCCACGCCAAAACGGAAGCGTCCGCCCGAGACCTCGTGAATAAGAGCCACAGTTTGGGCAAAATCATACGGATGGCGGGTATACATATTGGCAATGCTGGTCCCGAACGGAATCTCGTTGGTGGTAAAGGCCAGGGCCTCGCACAAGCCAATACAGTCGCCGACACTCTGACAGTAAATACCGCTGAAGCCTTCTTTTTCAATTTGGGTTGCCACGTCCAGGGTTTGTTTTCTTCGCCCGGCAACGGCGACCAAGGCGATGGCCGGTTTCTGCGTCATAGAGCCTCCTTCTCAGGTTTCAAAGCCGCCAGATTGTAGCTGGTGTGAGCGGAAGTTGCTATCTGTTGGATGCGCGGACAGGCCCGTCCCTGACTGCACAAAAAAGGCCGGCAAAGCCGGCCTGTCTCAAAATCCAAATCAGAGCGGAGCACGCTACACATCAATACGGTCGTAATACCGAATACTCGCCGGACCAGCCAACTTCGAGCTGAGGTTCTCAAAATCGCCTCTCTCGGTCCGCCAATTCAGATATCTCTGATAGTGCTCGCGGGAATCCCAGCGTTCGTAGAACACGAGGTTGTTCGACTCGTCGAGATTGCCGTAGATATCAATACTCTGGCAGCCGTCGTAGGCGCGCGTATCCGGTAATGCCTCTTTCAGATAGTCTTTCACCTCTTGCACGCATTCAGGTTTGACCTGTACTTCCAGCAGAACGACCGTTGTACCCATTCTGGCATCCTCCTTTGTGGATATGTCTCTGCGTATTGAGTTGCACGGCCTTGCCTGGATATCAACCCCTGGACCTTATAATAGGTCTTGCGCTATAAGAAGAGAAAAAACAGGAGGTGATTATGCCACAAGTGATTGGTGGAGAAATCAGTGACATTAAAGAGGATCTCTGGTCCTGTGGTCCCTGTCAGGACACCACTGGCGTCGAGCATAAAGACACCCTGGCCAGGGTGCTGATGTGCTGTGCTACCAAGCACGATGCCTGGGAAACCGCTCAGGACGCCGAGAAAAAGATCGTCACAATTAAGTCCCGAAAGGCAGACCGCTAAGCGCCGGCGCTGACCAGCGATACTCGCGTTGATACAGCATACGAGCCCATCGCACCCCGGTGGGCTCTTTTTTTCCCTTCCCCCATCCCCTCCTCGGAGGGGTGGCGCGTAAGCGCCGGGGTGGGTTTCCAAGTGGCTAGTTTAGACAGAGAAGAGGACACGCATATGAGCTATTGGCAGACTGAACAGAGCGATGGGGTTGTAATCGCAAAATACCATAACCCGCCGATGAATTATTTCTGCGCGGAAGGCACCCAGGAGTTGTGGAAATTGATTGAGGATTGGCGCGACCCTGCTATCCGGGCCGTCGTGTTGACCGGCGCGATGGAAGGCAAATTCATTACCCATTACAGCGTGGAAGAACTGGTTGATTTGGCCAAGGACCGGGAAGCCATGCGTCAGGCCGGCACCTCACTTACCGCCGCCTATCATGCCATGCTGAAGAATTTGAGCGAGCTGCCCAAGGCGATTATCGTTGCCATGAACGGAGACACCATGGGCGGGGGGTTTGAACTCAGCCTGTCGTGCGACCTGCGTATCGGCCAGAGGGGTGACTATCGATATGGGTTTCCGGAAGTCAAACTCGGCATTCTTCCCGGCGGCAGCGGCACCCAGCGCCTGTCGCGGCTGATCGGGATCGGACGCGCGCTTGAGTTTGTGATTCGCTCTCGCGTGGTCCCACCCGACGAAGCGCTCCATTTCGGTCTGGTCCACGAAGTGGCCGATGACGCGCTCGCCCGCGCCACGGAAATCGCCCGTGAGATTGCGAATTTCCCGCCGATTGCCGTCGCCCGCGCCAAGCACTCGGTCTACGCCGGCAACGATACCCACCTCGCCGCCGGACTCGACATTGAAGGCTCGGCCTTTCTGGAGACCATGCTGTCCGACGACGGCCTGCTGGCCATGCAGACCTATATTGATCTACCGTACGAGAAACGGCGCGACTGGCTCGATAACCCCACCAACCCCGGCTATACGGGCAAGTAAGTTCTCTCTACTCTCGGAAGCCCGACTTGGTTTCCGAGAGCTATCCCCTTTTTCATACAGACCAACGTCCTCGAAAGACGCCCCATGGAGCGAGGAGACTGTTATGCACATCTCGGGAATGATGCACGTCAATGTCAACTGTCGTGATTATGAGCGTTCGCGTCAGTTTTACGAATTGCTCGGGTTCAAGGTCATGTGGGAAGTGCCGGAGCGGAACACCCCGGAAGTGGCGGCCGCGGTCGGCATGCCACCGTATCTGGTACGGGGAGCCCTGCTCCAGTTAGAGGGCTCTCCCACCACACCGCTTATCGATCTCCTGGAATGGAAAGAGCCCCGAGACAACGACCCGCCGTACCCGCATCTCTACCACCTCGGTATCGCTCGGATTGCGCTGCTCAGCGCGAATCTTGATGCCGATGTCCAAACCCTGAAGGAGCACGGAGTCGAATTTATCTCCGAGCCCGTCCTGCTCGATCCTCCCGACGCGCCGAGTGCGCGCTTTGTGTGTTTCAAAGACCCGGACGGGACCGTGCTGGAGTTGGTTGAGATGGAACAATCCTAGGTCGGTTGGACGAAAACGCAGGTCGGATTAGCGTAACGTAATCCGACAAAGAGCCTCCCCTTTACCACGGCCGGCGAAACTCGCACTTGGGCAGCTTTGCCTGAAGCGTGTCGATGCCACCACGACTGGCCAGCGTGCTGCGCAGATTGAGCACCCGCAACCCGCTCAGGCTTTGCAGATGGACCAGGCCGGCGTCACTGATGCGTGTATCGTATAGCCACAGCACGCGCAGCCCGGTCAGGTGGGCCAGATGGGCCAGGCTGTCATTATTTATCCGCGAGGCCGAGAGTTGCAGGTATTGAATGGCGTGCGCGGGAATGGCGCGAAATGGCGAAAGATCGGTAGACGCCTGCGGGTTGACGTTAAGCCGGAGTTCTTTGCCGGCAGGAATGGAAAAACTCCCCTGCGCCCGACCAATCGGCTCCCAGAAGGCATAGTCATCCGCGCGATGCACTCCATCCCGGATGAATAGCTCTCCCATGGAGCGGTTGGTGGGGAAGTGGAGGTCGCGGGCTGGCAGGCTGAGATGTTCTTCGGTGCCGCCGTTGTTCGTACCAGTCACGGCCAAGTTACTACCTTTTCCCGTCGAACTCAGGCATTCACATCAATGACCACGCGGCCACGGACCTGTCCGCGTAAAATCTGCGGAGCCAGCTCCAACACTTTTGACATGGGCTCCACCACAGTCATGGCGTCCAGCCTTTCCAGCGGCAGGTCCTGGGCGAGACGGTCCCAGGCCGTTTGCCGTTTGGGGTTGGGACACATTACGGAGTCTACCCCGATCAAACTGACGTTCCGCAGAATGAATGGCAGAACCGAGGTCGGCAGATCAGCCCCCCCGGCCAGACCACAGGCCGCCACCGCCCCGCCGTAACAGGTCCCCCGCAGGACCGAGGCCAAGGTCTGTCCGCCCACGGAATCGACACCACCCGCCCAGCGTTCGGCGTCCAGCGGGCGGCCTGAGGGCTCGGCGAGTTCTGCCCGTTCAACAATAGTCGAGGCACCCAGACCGGTGAGATAGTCGCTCAGTTCCGGTCGTCCGGTTGATGCCGCCACTTTGTAACCAAGCTGGGATAGCACGGCGACCGCTACGCTACCGACGCCGCCCGCGGCCCCGGTCACAATCACCTCTTTCTCTCCGGGTGTTACGCCCATGCGCTCCAGGTCCAGGATACAGAGCATGGCAGTATAGCCGGCCGTGCCCACGGCCATGGCTTGTTTGAGGCTGAAGGCGTCAGGCACGCGCGTCAGCCATTCAGACTTGACCCGCTGTTTCTGGGCATAGCCACCGCCGTGGCTCATACTGAGTTCCCAGCCGGTGATCAGGACCTTATCGCCAGGCTGATAGGCTGGCGAACTCGACGCCTCGACCGTCCCGGCCAAGTCGATCCCGCCAATCATGGGGTAGGTACGCGCAATGGGCGCGGTCCCGGTGACGGCCAAGCCGTCTTTGTAGTTCAGCGTGGAATAGGCGACGTTGACGGTTACGTCCCCCACCGGCAGGTCGTCCAGCGTGATTTCTTTCAGTTCGGACGAAATTTTTTTCTCAACCCTGTTGATGACAATCGCGTGTATGGCTTCCCCCATGCGCTTCAACTCCTCACGGTGACTATTTATGAATACGGAGGGGCAGGATATCCAGCCTGCGGAGAAAAGGCTACACCCCGTATCCGGCAGAGACGCCAAGGAAGGCAACAGCCTAGAATGAGGAGCCGAACTGCTTAAGAAACTCCAACTCCTCCAGTGTCGAAACCCGACCCAGGACGGTGTTGCGGTGGGGAAACCGACCGAAGCGCTCAATCACCTCCTGATGTCTGACCGCATAGGAGGTACCAAAATAGGCGCGCTCTTCGGCGAGCTGCTGAAAGAGCATGACCGAGCGCTGCTGATGTGTACGATCCTCGCTATGCATAAACGGGACGTACACGAAATAGCGTTCGATCAGACGCAACTGCCGGTCAAACCCCGCGTCGATCATTTGCTCCGCTATCTGCCGTGCCAGCGGGTCGGTCGCAAAGGCGCGCGGGTCGTTGCGGAACATATTGCGGGGAAACTGATCCAGGACCAGGATAAGTGCCACACCGCCCCGCGCCGTCTGGGTCCAGTGGGTGAGTTGACCTTGAGCGGCCAGCTCATAATCGGCCTGGAAGCGCCGGACGATCTCCCGGTCGAAGTCGGCATTCTGAACAAACCAGCGCGGTGCGTATTCTTCAAAATAGGACGGCTCGTCTCGGATTGTACTAAACCAGAAGGTCAAGATTTCTTCGATGTCGGACATGTGCGGACCGTCCCGGCAGGGAGTGCAGATCAGGGCGGGCCTGAGCGGCCCGCCCTCTGACCCCGAGAGTGAACCCGAGAGTTAAATTGCCCGGTAGGCGGCAAACGACTGGGTTGACGACCGCGCGCTGGGGTCGGTCACCACGTTGACCACTGCCGGCTTGCCCGAGGCGACCGCGCGTTCGAGTGCCGGCCGAATATCTTCCGGCCGTTCGACAAACTCGCCGTGCGCCCCGAATACCTTGGCCATCTCGTCATAGCGGCTGAAACCCAAGTCGCGTCCGGCGGTCATCACCCCCGCGCCGGCCCAGCCGCCGTTATTACTGATCACGATAATGGCCGGGATGTTCTTGCGGACCATGGTGTCGATTTCCATCCCGTTCATACCAAACGAACCGTCCCCGCTGAGGACGATGACCTGGGTGTCCGGTTTGGCCACTTTTGCCCCGAGTCCAAACGGCACGGCCACGCCCATGCAGCCGTTCGGGCCGGCGTTGACCCGGTGGCCGGGAGCATTGGTCGGCACCGATTGGCGCGCAAAATTGAGAATCTCATGACCGTCAACGACAATAATGGCATCGCGGTCCATAAAGTCACGGACCTCTTTGCACAAGCGGAGGGGGTGCATGGGCGAGGTGTCCGCCTGCATGATGGCGCTCATCTTTTCCTGAGAGCGTTGGTCATAGCCGCGTAGCGTATCGATCCAGGCCAGTTCGTCCCGGCCCTGGAAAGAGTCGCTGGCCTCGTCGATCAGCTGGCGTAAGACCACCTTGGCGTCACCCACGATCCCGACATCAACCGCGCGGTTGCGGCCAATCTCTTCGTCGGCGATATCGACCTGAATCATCTTGACATCTTCCGCAAAACGCGGCGCCTGTCCAAAACCCAGAATGAAATTGAAGCGCGTACCGACAACCAGCACCACATCGGCCTCTTTCCAGGCCCGGTTGCGCGCGCCCAGAAAGCTCAGGGCATGATCCTCAGGAATGACGCCACGCCCCTGTGGGGTGGTGTAAAAGGGAATGCCGGTCGTTTCAACAAACTCCTGGAGTTCCTGCATCGCGCCCGACCAGATGATGCCGGTGCCGGTAATCACCAGAGGCCGCTCAGCGCCCTTCAGCAGGGCCACCGCCTCCTTGATGAAGGCCGGATCGCCAGCCACCCGCGGGATCTGATGGGGGCGCTTGGGAAACGCCGCCTCTTCTTCTTCAATCACCCGGTAGAGCACATCGCCCGGCAGATCGACATAGACCGGACCCGGCTGGCCGCTGGTGGCCACGCGAAAGGCTTTATTGATAATTTCCGGAATGCGCCGCGCGTCTTTGACCCGCTCGGACATTTTGGTGATCGGCTTGAACATGCCGACCTGATCCATCTCCTGGAACGCGCCCATGCCGTCCTGGGATATGGCACTCGCTCCGCCCAGAGCAACGACTGGAACGGCGTCCAGATAGGCATTGCCCACACCGGTGATCAGATTCGTAACGCCAGGGCCGGAGGCGGCAAAGCACACCCCCGGCTTGCCCAGCACCCGACTATAGGCATGGGCCGCCATGGAAGCCCCCTGCTCGTGACGCACATCGACCGAGTTAAACCCAATCTCAATACATTTGGAGGCCACATCGACCATCGGTCCGCCAGTGATGTAGAAAACAGTATCCACGCCCTCGTCTTTGAGCGATTTGACAACTAATGAATTACCATCAACCTTTGCCATAGACTCTACTCCCCTTTCTTCCGAATTCTTCTTGGTTCATGCCGTGTGACGGAGCATCTTATCCTTAGTGCGCCCAAAAATGCCAGAGGCGGTCAGGAGGACCTCCGTTACACCCGCACTACAAGACATCCCTCAGCCCGAAATGCCACACTCATCGACTCCGTAGTATACGCCACACCCCTCCGGCCAAAGGGATCAAGCAGAATCAGACCGGCTTCGCCTCGTGTCCGGCGGGTGAGGTGAGCGAGAGCAGTACGAGCGGCCTGTGCGGGGTCTTTGCCGCCGCGCAGCAATTCCACCGCCGTGCGGGCCAGGGTCGCCCGAATAATCTGCTCGCCATCGCCCGTTGCCGAGCACGCGCCCATTGCGCTGTCCGCATACGTCCCGGCCCCAATGACAGCGGAGTCACCCACGCGACCGGAGCGCTTGTCGAACACGCCGCCGGTTGAGGTTGCCGCCGCCAGCCTGCCCGACGAATCTAAGGCAACCGCCCCCACCGTACCGGGTTCGCCATTGGTCCGTTGCGCCTGTCCTGAGCCTAGGCGAAGGGCCTGCCAACGCTGGTGTTGACGGGGGGCAATCAGTTCGTCTGCCGCAGCTTGCGGCAGTCCGTGCTCGCGTGCGAATCGTTCCGCACCCTGGCCGACGAGAAACACGTGTCGCCCGTCTGCCATGACCTCCCAAGCAAGGCGGATGGCGTTCTTGATGTTCCTGGCCGCTCCCACGGCACCAGTCTGAAATGTCGAACCATCCATGAGGGAGGCGTCAACTTCGACGGTCCCGTCTTCTGTCAGACACGAGCCAAAGCCGGCGTTGAAGAGAGGATGATCTTCGAGGGTCACGGTGGCTTGCACAACCGCATCGAGTGCGGTTCCACCCCGAACAAGAATACCCCAGCCTGCCTCAAAAGCGGCCGTCAATCCTGATCGACGCTCGGCTTGCAGTGCTGATGGCGTCACAGCTCCGGCGCCGCCATGGAGGATCAGAGCCGGAGTCATGACGAAAAAGGACGGGCGCCGCTGGTGGCTATCTACAGGTCCAGCGTCTGCGCCACCACTTCACGGTGCGTCGGGGCACTGCCGAAGGCGGCTTCGGACGCCAGGCCGCGCCGATAAAAGAGGTGCATATCGTGCTCCCAGGTAAACCCGATACCACCGTGAACCTGAATGGCCTCGCTGGTCACCGTCTTGCACATATCGCTGCAATACGCCTTGGCCATAGGCACGGCCTGGGATGCTTCGTCCACATTCTCATCGACCGTCCAGGCCGCGTAATAGGTCAATGAGCGCGCGTTTTCGACCTGGACCATCATATCCACACATTTGTGTTTGACGGCTTGAAAGCTACCAATCGGCTTCCCGAACTGCACTCGCTCCTTGGCGTATTCAACCGCCATATCAAGCGCCTGCTGTCCGGTCCCGACCATCTCGGTACACAGTCCGGCGATGGCTTGCTCGAGGACGCGCTTGAGAATCGGCCAGCCCTGGCCCACCTCGCCAAGGACCTGCGAGCCGGCCACCGCAACATCCTGGAAAGCGACGTGGCACTGGCGACGGGTCATGTCAACGGTTTTCAGTTGGGTGATCTCGACCCCCGGCGACTTGGCATCGACGAGAAAGAGCGTAATGCCGTCTTCCGGAGCAGCGTGTGAGCCGGTGCGAGCGGCGACCACCATCTGATCGGCCACGTGCGCGTCCGGCACAAAAAGTTTTTCCCCGGACAGCACAAAGTCGCTGCCCCGAGCCGTTGCCGGCATCCCGATGCCGCCGGCGTCATAGCGGCCGCTCTTTTCGGCTTGGGCCAGGGTCATGACCCATTCGCCCGCCGCGACCTTGGGAAGAACGGCGTCCTTTTGCTCGTCCGAGCCGCCGACCAGCACGGCCGCACTGCCCAGGAGCACGGTCGCCAGGAACGGTCCGGGCATCAGAGACCTGCCCATCTCTTCCATCACGACAACCAGATCGAGAAAACTCCCGCCAATCCCACCGTGCTCCTCAGGAATCAGAATACCCATCCAGCCCAACTCCGCGGCCTTTTTCCAGAGCTCTGTCGCGTGGGCGCTGTCATCTTCCATCATCTTGCGTACGAACGTGGTCGGGCATTCCGCGTCCAGGAATTTTCGAGCCGAGTCACGCAGCAGTTCTTGATCTTCACTAAAACCGAAATCCATGCTTCCCCCTTTAACCCTTTGGCAACCGCAGGACGCGCTCGCCAACGATATTACGCATGATCTCCGACGTCCCGCCTGCAATCGTGTACAGGCGGGAGCCTAAGGCGCGCCGCGCCCAAAAACCGTTATCGATGCCTTGATCTTCACCCAAGGCGCACTGACTGTACGGACCCAGCAGTTCCATCGCAAAATGTACCATGCGGATATAGAGTTCACTCCCGGCCAGCTTGCTGATCGAGCCTTCCGGCCCCGGCGGGTTACCGCGTAACTGTTGGGTCAGTTGTCGATAGCCGTTGAACTTCAGCGCCTGGGTTTCAACATGAAAGGCGGCCATCTGCTGTCGCACATCCGGGTCGTCGGCTGCCGGTTGACCATTGACTTCCAGGTCTTTGATGCACGCCTTCAATCTGTCCAGCATGGGCTCCAGGTTGTAGACCATGCCGAAGTTCGCTCGCTCGAACATGAGCGTCGTAATCGCCACCTGCCAGCCGTTATTCCGTTCGCCAACCAGATTGGCTTTGGGCACCCGGACATCCTCGAAGAAGACCTCGTTGAATTCCGCATCACCCGAGATTTGGACCAGGGGCCGGACCGTGACCCCAGGCGAGTGCATATCCACCAGGAGATAGGACAGTCCTTTGTGCTTGGGTGCGTCGGGGTCGGTCCGCGCCACAAGAATGCAGTAGTCAGCTTTGTGGGCAAAGCTTGTCCAGACTTTCTGGCCGTTCACAACAAAGTCGTCGCCAGCGTCAACCGCCCGCGTCTGGAGGGAGGCCAGGTCCGAGCCGGAGCCCGGTTCGGAATAGCCCTGGCACCACAGTTCATCGGCGCTGAGAATCTTGGGCACAAAACGCTCTTTCTGCTCCTCCGTTCCCCAGTGCATTAAGGTGGGGCCGACCAGCGAAATCCCCAGCGGATTGGCTAGTCCGGGCGCGTGCACCCGGGCCATCTCCTGCTGGTAGATGGTCTGCTCCATAATCGTCGCGCCCCGACCGCCGTACTCCTGAGGCCAATGAATGCCGACCCAGCCCGCGCCGTGCAGCTTCTTCTGCCATTCGAACTTGATCTGAAAGCGCTCTTCCTGGTCGATAATCTCGAAGGTGTCCGGATCGTAGTTGTCCGCTGGATTGGCTTCGAGCCACGAGCGCAGCTCCTGCCGAAACGTTTCTTCCTGTGGAGAATAGTCAAAGTCCACGCTGTACTCCTGTCGCGGGAAAGTATCGCGCGCGAATTATAGTTTTTGGCCGGGAGAAAGGAAAGGGGCCGGGGAGAAAGACTGCGCCCGGCTTGACACTTGGCCCGCGCGCTGACTAATTGAGCCCGACATCTTTCTCTAGCTGATCGGGGGTCCGGGTGCGCTATCGCCAAACATTCATCCCAACATTACGTGAAGATCCGACTGAGGCCGAAGTCATCAGCCATAAACTCTTACTGCGCGCCGGTATGATGCGCCAGGTGGCGCGCGGCGTGTATGACTTTCTGCCGCTCGGGCTACGTGTCGTGCGGAAAGTCGAAAACATTGTGCGCGAAGAAATGAATCGCGCGGGGGCCCAGGAAATTCTCATGCCGGCGGTCTGTCCGGCAGAACTCTGGCAGGAGAGTGGTCGCTGGGATGTATACGGCAGAGAGCTACTGCGCATTAAAGATCGGCACGACCGGGATTTTTGCTTTGGGCCGACCCATGAGGAGGTTGTGACCGATATCGTCCGAAGGGAGGTCCGGTCGTACCGAGACCTGCCGCTCAATCTGTACCAGATCCAGACTAAGTTCCGGGATGAAGTCCGGCCCCGTTTTGGCTTGATGCGCGGCCGCGAGTTTATCATGAAAGACGCCTATTCCTTTCATACCGACCTGGAAGACTGCCAGCGCGAGTATCGCAATATGTACGACGCCTATCGGCGTGTCTTTGATCGGTGTGGCTTAACCTACCGTCCGGTTGAGGCGGATACTGGGGCAATTGGAGGCAGTCTGTCGCATGAGTTCCAGGTGCTGGCGGATTCCGGTGAAGATGCCATTGTCAGCTGTGACTCGTGCGATTATGCCGCCAATGTGGAAAAAGCTGAACTTGCCCCGCCTGCGGCTCCTCCGGCTATGAACGGAGCCGCACTTACCCCAGTCGAGACCCCAGACCAACGGACTATCGAGGAAGTCTCGACCTTCCTGGGTGAGCCCCCGGAGCGCTTCGTCAAAACTCTGCTCTACGAGACCGATACGGGCGCGGTGGTCGCCGCCCTGGTGCGGGGTGACCACGAGCTCAGCGAGCCCAAGCTGAAAAACCTGCTCGGCTGCCAGTGGGTCGTACTCGCGGATGAAGAAACCGTCCACAAGGTGACCGGCGCTCCAACCGGTTTTGCCGGCCCAGTACGGATCGAGGCCAAGCTTATCAGCGACCAGACCCTGCGGGGTGCAACAGGTCTGGTGTGTGGCGCAAACGAGCAGGACATGCATATGACCGGGCTTGATATCGCACGCGACCTGCCCGCCCTCCAGTTTGCCGACCTGCGTCGGGCGACCGTGGGCGACACCTGTCCGCGTTGCGAGCAAGGGACGTTTACCGCTCATCGCGGTATTGAAGTCGGTCAGACGTTTTATCTTGGCACGAAGTATAGCCAGGCGATGAATGCAACCTATCTGGATGCCTCAGGCGCACAGCATCCGATGGAAATGGGCTGCTATGGCATCGGCATTACCCGGACCGTTGCGGCCGCCATTGAACAGCATCATGATGATGCCGGTATTGTCTGGCCCAAGCCGCTCGCTCCCGCGGACCTCCATATCGTGCCGGTCAATTGGAATGACGACACCACCCGGAAGGCGGCGGAAGACATCTATGCAAAACTCCAGCAAACGGGGACAGACGTATTATTTGACGATCGGGAGGAGCGTCCGGGGGTGAAATTCAAGGATGCCGACCTCTTGGGCGTTCCGCTCCGGGCCACTATTGGTGGCAAGTCTCTAGCCCGCGGGGTGATTGAATTAAAGGTCCGCGCGGATGGAGCCATGACGGAAGTACCGGCAGACCGGGCGGTCGAGGCCATCCAAAATGCACTCAGTAATCCGGAGGCCGCCTGAGTCCGGGAGGCACGCACCACGATGGCTCCTCGTTCCGTTAATCAGGCAAGCAACGCTCCGGCACGACTTCGGAGTTCCAGAGCAGTGAGTCGGCCTCGCGCACGCCGCCGACTTATCTTCGCGCTCGATGTTGCTTCGCTGAAAGAGGTGGATCGCTACGTTGCCCTGCTGGCAGACGAGGTCGGCCTGTTCAAGGTCGGCAAGCAACTGTTCGTGCACGCCGGTCCCGAGATTGTCCGTCGCATTCAAGCCAAGGGCGGGACGGTTTTTCTCGACCTCAAATTCCACGACATTCCCCAGACCGTGGCTTCCGCTTCAGTCGAAGCCGCCCGTCTCGGAGTACAGATGTTGACCCTGCACGCCTCCGGCGGCACCGAGATGTTGCGGCAGGCACACAGGGCGGTTCGCGGCGTGTGTCGCGCAGAACGGCTCGCCCGCCCTGCCCTCCTGGCAGTCACTGTGCTGACGAGTCTGGGCCGAGACGACCTCAAGCAGATCGGGGTCAGTGCAGG